>Ga0182027_10011912_pt1 | contig 12244 bp, 6 predicted proteins | sample 712E1DmetaG_FD_121300 | JGI IMG/M metagenome (GOLD analysis project Ga0182027, IMG submission 121300) | Permafrost microbial communities from Stordalen Mire, Sweden - 712E1D metaG (Illumina Assembly) | ecosystem: Environmental > Terrestrial > Soil > Wetlands > Permafrost | place: Sweden...
ACCAACCGAATGGAATTCTTGTAAGGAATGAACATTACCTTCTGCCCGGGCTTTAGATTAAATTGTTCCCGAACTTCGCGCGGGATCACGATCTGGTATTTTGTGGAAATTGTGGTTAATGCTTCCATTTTACATCTCCTTCATCGAACGATAAACGTAAGACGATTATACTATCATTTACATAGCTCAAGGACGCGGGCGAAGACTTGGTCGGCGGTCATGGAATCGGAATTGATGATGATGGCATCGGCGGCGGCACGCAGGGGGGAGACATCACGGGTGGAGTCGATGCGGTCACGCTCAACGACGCCGGCAAGAACGGTCTCGTATTCCGCCTGGCCATGGCGGGCACGGATCTCGTCATAACGACGGCGGGCGCGCTGCTGGGCGGAGGCGTCGAGGTAGATCTTCAAGTCCGCTTCGGGGAGAACCACCGTGCCGATATCACGTCCGACCATGACGACTTTGCCGCGCAGGCCGATGCGGCGCTGCTGCCGGCTCATGGCCTCACGCACGCCGCGATAGGCAGAGACTTGTGAAACATTGGCATCCACTTCGGGACGGCGTGTTTCCCAGGTGATGTCCTGCCCCTCGACGAGCACATCACAGGCGCGGCCATCGTCTTTGGAGGCAGGCAATACGTCAATTTGAATCTGCTGGGCGAGGGAAGAGACGGCAGTTTCATCGGAGGGATTCAGACCGCGCTGTAAGGCCGTCCAGGTGACGGCGCGGTACATGACGCCGGTGTCGAAGAAGATGTAGCCGAGGGAGTCGGCCAGAAGCCGTCCGAGGGTGGATTTGCCGGAAGCGGCGGGGCCGTCAATGGCGATGATGGAGGCAGGGGTGTGGATCATTGAAGAGAATAATATACTCAACACGGGCATGGATTGCGTTTTTGCTCAACAGGATTCAATGGGAACTTCGTAGTTGCGACTTCGCGGAGCACCCTGTGGGTTAGTCGCTCTCTTTGCGCCAGCCCGCAGGGCTTCCATGTACTGAGCAGGCGGCTTCGCGGAGCACCCTGTGGGTTAGCCCCGCGGAACTCAGTATAGCACACGCATGACATCGTGGGCAAAACACAAATACAAATTTTGCTACCGTACAAAACCATTTTGGGACGCGGATTACGCGGAAGGACACGGATCACACGGATTTTTAAAAGATTTTTCCGTGCGCTTCCGTGAAATCCGTCCAATCCGTGTACAGGTTTTTGCTTGTGCTCAATTTTGCCTAAAACTTGACTCATTTTCATCATGTTTCTTGCCTTAAGCTTACTAATCTGCGTAATCGGCGAAATCTGTGGATTATTTCCGATAATGTCTATTACCCATAAAGCCCTACCCGGCCTACGGTTTGGCGCCGGTTGAGGTGCCGGTCGAATCGAGGAAGAGGTCATCACGCACCCAGAAGATGATGGTCTCGGAGGAGGTCGGCATCTCGTGATAGGCCAGCCAGCGCATCCAGTCGGGGACGGCGGCATTATCCCACAAGGTGGACTCGCGCCAGACAAAGGATTCGCCGCGATAGGTGGCCGAGAGCGAGGGGTCTTTCTGATCGCTGGTGATGACGAAGGGTGGCGGCGAAGAGGAAGGATGCACCGAACTGAGCTTCGTGATGGAATGCCCGCGCAGGAGCCATTCGAGGGCAGGCGAATCCACGCCAACAATAGTAACCGGCTGGGCATTGATATTATCCTTGCTCCAATCCGACATCTCATTGACCACGGTCAAAAGTAGATCGGCCTGGGCGGGAGTCTTATCAGCTGCCCACATCTCCTGACCGATGGCCACGCGTATGTTCCCCGCGCCGAGCAGAGCGCCGAAAGAGTAAACGCCCAAGGCCGCGGCCAGTCCCCAAGTGACGCCCAGACGAGCGGTGCGGGCCGACCAGCCGACCGCAACCAGCAAAATGCAAATGACGAGCAGGGCTAGGGAACCGAAGAGCAGCCAGATACGGTCTGTGCCCTGCGAAGAGGGAAGCGGCAAGGTGTTGAGGGACAAAAATTGAAGCCAGACGAAGAAGAGAATAAAGACGGTCAGGCCGGCCACACCGATCACCTGCCGCCGTTCTTCCGGAAGAACATCCACCACACGCGCCAATTCGAGCGCGGCGAGCGACCATAACGGGATGAGCATCCAGACCAAATCACTGACCTGATGGGAGGGGTAAACCAACGCCAGCAACAAGGCAATGAACATCCACAGGCTGAGCCGCACCACACGCCGGCTGGAATCCTTCCAGCCGCGCACGCTGGTAATGGCGGCCAGGATCAGGGCCAGAGGCTGGTAGGCAAACAACGAGAAGAACATCATCCCGGCGGAGATTTGAGGCGGATGAACCCAGCCGCTCAGATACTCCGGCAGGGAGGACAACCAGGCGCCCAGGCCATTGGGCGATAGAAAGAACAGAGTCCCGCCGATGAGCAGAGTGCCAAGGGCGGACCACAAGGCAGACAACCATTCACTGCGAGGAATCTTCTGCGAAGGGTCCTTGTTCCAACCCATGAGCCGTTCCACGAGCTGAAGGATGGCCCAAGTGAGACCAAGCCCGAGCAGGCCTTCCCAAAGCGAAGAGCCTGAAAGCAAAGCCAGCGCCGCGAAGACACCGGCCAGGCGCGAGCGCCTGCGTTCCCAGAAGCCCCAGGCAAACAAGACAAAGGTAAGGGCGAGGATGGGACTGCCCGCTTGGCGCGCGAGGGCAACGAGGCCCGGGTCAAAGGCGAGGAAGAAGGCGAGCATCAAAGCGGGGCGCGGCTTGAGACGGTCGCGGAAAAGGAAGGGAACCAGGACGAGGGCTGATCCGACCAAGGCCGGAACCAGGCGCGCCAGAAAATCCGTGCCTCCGCCGTAGAAAAAGAAAACGATGGAGGTCAAGAGAATATAGGCGGGCTGGGAGCCAAGCGCGGGATGTGCGCCCTGAGCCACGCCGAGCGCCTGCAAGGCCCACTTGGCTTCGAAGTCGGTGAGGGTCCAAGCGCCGAGGCGGACCAGGCGGAGGATCAGCGCCAAGAGGAAAGCGAGGGTGTAAAGAGCGGTTTGATGACGGAAGGGTTTCATTGGAATATATTTTACCTGAGGAAGTCGGACGGTTGAAAGATTTACCACAAAGGCACAAAGACACGAAGGCACTAACATTACAGCGCAATGTCAGACAACTTTCTTCTTCTTCTCCCCTCCCCGCTTGTTGGGGAGGGTCGCGAAGCACGCCGGAGGCGACGGGGGTGGGGGATCATGGGTCGGGTGAGGCGACGGGGGTGGGGGATCATTCCTCGCCCGAACGAAGACAACAACCTTGCGCTGTAATACTAAGACAGAAGGTTCATTGGCTGACAGTCGGCCATCCACACGGAGGTTAATGGACAGCATAGATGGCGACAATGCCTTGATGAAAGACCTGCGTGAGGTGGGCCTGGAACTTTTCCTCCTGCACGGGATAGGTCGAACGCTCGAGACTGCCGATATAGATATATTGAATATTGTACCGCCCAATAATCGCAAGGGCGGTCGGCCAATTGGAAGTGGTGTATAAGGTTTTGATGTCATCCTGACGAGCGCCAAGATCCGCACCGCTGCGCCCCCATTGTGACTCATGGTCGGGCCAATTGATGACGGTCGGCAGGCCGGTATAGACGGAGATGCGTCCAAAAGAGGTGTAGCCTCCGCCGACCGCCTCGGCCAGCACGCCATCCGGCGCGGACTGCAGCCATCGAATGGCGGCGGCCTCATCGGGATCACTGCGCTGGATACGGGTAAAGTCATCAAGATTCCAACCCAGGGGAGGATTAAAGTTATTGGTCTTATTGGCAACACCAAAGACCGGATAGGCCAGGGATGCAAATAATAGAAGGATGAGGCCGAACCGAAAGACCCAATCCCAAGCGCGGCGCAAGTTCTGCAAAAGGAAGGCAGCCGCGCAGGCCGCCGCGAGACTCCACAATAACCAAGCTTGATAGTAGAACTTGAAGATGGTGTTCATGCGCGTGCCGAAGCCGTCATGCAGGTAGACAAATTCGGGGGCGATGACGAGCAGGGAGGCGAGCAGGATGAGGAGGAAGATGAAGGAGTGAGGAATTGACGATTGACGATTGACGATTGACGATTGGAAATCGGTGAATGGGGAATGGGGGATTCGATATTCGATATTCGGGGATTGTGGATCGGGAGTCGTCGGGGAGGAAGATTGGGAATTGGTGATTGAAGATTGAGAATCGAGGAGGGGGGATTGATGATTAACGATTGAAGATTGACGATTGGAGAGGAGGAAGGAGAGGGCGGGGGCGAGGAGGGCAAGCAGGGTCAGCAGGCCGCCGAGGTAGGAGAGGCGGCGCAGGGTGGCCGCGGCAAACAAGGATTGAAAACTAGAGAGGCCCTGAGATTGGAGGAATTGCGCGGCAAGCACCGGATCCGTAAACTTGACCAACCAGGCATAAAGCCATGAGAAGCCCCAAAGCAAAAGGACAAAGCCAACCGACAATAAAATAGAAAGCCGCCAGCGAGCAACCCACTTTTCCTTGAATAAAAGGTAGGCAAGATACGCAAAGATGGGAATGAAAAACGGGGCGAACATGACCCAGAGTTGCGCGCCGCGCGTCGGGTTGATGATATTGGGAAGAATGCCACTGGCCTGGGAGGAGAAGCCGAAGTAGAAGGGCAGGTAGAGAATCACTGCAACTAACCCAAGCGGAATGCCAAGCACGAAAACATCCTCGAGACGCGACCAGGACCAACCCTCTTCACGAACACGGAAGAGAACATACGCAAAAACGATCAAGGCCGCGACCACAAGAATATCCCAAGTGTTGAGGAAGGCCAAGCCGCCCAGAACCAAAGCTGAGAAGAGAAAGCCGGTTTTGCTGAGATCCAAGCGAAAGCCGAAGAATTCGATCCGGCCGCGCCAGCCGCCCAAAAAGAGATTCAGCGCAACCGCAACGGCGAGCAGGTTGAAGGGAATCGCCAGGACATGCGGATGCAGGTCACCGAGCAGGAAGGAGAAGAACGGGAACTCGTCAATCACCTCCTGAAAGTTACCCTTAAGATCAAAGTCCGTGATGACGCGCGAGGCGCGCCACCACCACCAGAAACGGGCCGGCGCGAACTGCTCGTTGAACCATGCGCCGAGGCCGGAGAAACGCAGTTGACCCCACCAATAAACGAGGCGAGGCCATAAAGCGCCGGGCAAAGGCGAGGGCGGATCACTCAACTCTTTAACGCCCAACCAAGTCCAAAAATTGGAGCTGGAACCGGAGGGCCAAAAGACAGAGCGGAGATGAAGGATTTCTAGAAAGGCCTCGAGGTTGCCGACCAGGAGCAGGAAGAGGGGGGCGAGGAAAGAGAGGAAAATTGACGGTTGACGGTTGACGGTTGACGGTTGAGGAGGGGAACCGGGAGTCGGGATTCGGGAGTCGGGGGATTGAGGATTGGGAATTGACGATTGAAGATGAAGGGCGGAGAGGAGGTTGTAGAGAATGCCATAGGCGCCAACGGCGGCGAGGGCGAAGATCAAGGAGGTCATCAGGTTGTGGGCGATACTGCCCGTGAGACCGGAAAGCCGGGCAAGCATGGCGGTCATCACATACCCGAAATAATAATAAGAAATGGCATAGCCTGAAAGCCACGAGTCATGCGGAGGAAAGGTGGGTGAGCGCAGGATGGCGTTGATGAACATCAACTCCATGGGACGCTCGGTGCCATCCAGTTCGGGATTACCGGCACGGAGAAAGGCGAGGAAGACAAAGGCGAGTAGGAATAAGACTTCGACCGCAATGACGAGGCGGAGGTTGGAGCGCAGCCAAGAGATGATATTCGATATTCGATATTCGATATTCGAGAGCGCCCAAGCGCTGAGGGCAATCAAAACAACCAAAGCGAATAAAATGCCGCCGACGGTATTTTGAGTCAGACCCAGAGAGGTGAGAATCCAAAAGAGATAACCCCAGATCAAGAGGCCGGCCACACGCGCGAGACTGTAACCACGATCAGCCAGGGCGGGGAAAAGAAAATAGACAAGCGGAAAGGTCAGCCCGCCCAGGAGAGTGATGATGAGATACCAGGAAAGAAAGGCGAGGATGGAACTCACTTCAAGTCCTTAATTATGCTTAAATCCTTGAGCATACGATGATAACCACCTTCGGTTTCAGCAAGCGAGCCAGGATATTGCCCGCTGTGAACGATCCGGTAGCCGAAGCGCTGATAAAGCCGAATAGCATCCGCGTTGTGCTGATTGACGATCAAGGAGCACTTCTGCAAGCCGAGCTTACGAGCCTGCTCCTCCGCAAAAACAAGGAGCTGGGCGCCATAGCCGCGGCGCTGGGCATCGGGATGAACGGCGACATTGCTGATGTAATACTCGCCACGCACGGCCTCGCGAACTTGCATCATCGGCAACATGCGGCGAGTGAAGCGCGTCATGGCAGAGAAGCCGAGGATGGAAAGCAAATTGACGCCCATGCCAAGATCGAGCAGGGACAGCGCGGAGGCCGGGAAGGAAATCAACAAACCGACCGGAGCCTGATCGGCTTCGAGGATAAAGCCGTGTTGATAACTGAGGCGTCCGCCCGCGCGATGGAACAGGGCGGCGAGAAGCTCTTCAGGAGAAAGGCGCGACTTGTCATCCGCGAAAATAGCCGCAGTGCCGCCCATGCTGAGGCGAATAAGAAAGGCGGCCTGAGCCGAATCAGCCGGCCGTGCGGGACGAATCGAAATCATAGGCTGGAGGGCAGCACAAAACTCCCATCGGGAGCCGAGGCCAGATCAAGGACCTGAAGGACGGCATCCAGATCGAGAGGGCCATAGATATGCGGGAACACATCGCCTGAGGAAACACCGGTCGGAGGCGTACCCTCGAAAGGCGGTTCCCACTTGAGGGCGGAAGAAAGACGCGCGGGATCAATGCCGAGCAGGATCAAGCCGGACTGTCCCTTATAAAACTTCTCGGCAACCGGCAGAACCTGCGTAAGAGTGGAGCAATGGATAAAGCCTTCCTTTGCCAAACTCGGCGCGGTGTATTGACCGGCTTTTTGTGCGGCAGTCCATTCCGCGCGGGAGGTTATGTGATAAATGAATTCACTCATAGGATCATTGCGAAGTCTGGAGACTTCGCACTCCGAATCATCAAAAACCTCATGGGTTGACCTGATAGATGACGGTGTTACCGTCACGATAGACCGAATTCCAAAGCTTGCCGTTCTGCGCTTCGAACTTATCCAGCCCGGCGCCCTTATATTCGGCGCGTTCCAACTGGCCGAGGATGATGTATTTGACATCATATTTTTTCAGGAAGGCCAGGGCGGCCTGCAAATCGGTGGTGGTGTAGAAGGCGTTAATCTCGTTGACGCGCGCCTCGACCAGCTGAGGCATGAGCGTGCGCTGTTGACGCTGATGCCAGTTCCAGCCCACCACACCGGGCAAGCCGGTATAGATGGTGAAGCGCGTGCACCAGCGATACTCAGGACAATTGGCCTCGACGATGACCGGCGAGCCTTGCACGTTATCCTGCATCCAGCGAATAGCCTTGTAATCCTGAACCAAATCCATGGTCACGCCGAAGTCGGCATACTGAGAGTACTGCATATAGGTGATGCTATCGAGCGTGAGCGGCACTCCAGCGGACATGCGGTCAGAGACTTTGTCGAAGGTGGCAGTAAGGGTAAAGGCAAAGGCACCGGCCAGGAACACGGATGCGCCAGCCTGGAAGAAGTTCCGCCAAGCCGGACGCCATTGATGAATCTCCTGAATGATCCAGACAAAGGCGGCTCCCGATGAAACCGCAAGCAAGAGCCAGGCCTGGAGATAAAATTTGAAGATGGTGTTCATGCGGCCAATGTCGCCGCGCACCGCGACCAGTTCGACCATGATGGTAATCAGCATGGCCGTGCCGATCAAAAACAGAACGACGCGTTTCACATCCGGCTGGCCGGGACGCAGAAGCAAGATACCGGCCCAGGCTGCGATGGGAAGGGCCACCCAGCCAATCTGCACCGAACGCACTGCTAAGTAAAGCAAGACCGCCAGGAAAACGGCAATCCCCGCTTCCACCAGGATTTGATACGGGCGGAGATTATTCAACGAAGAGACCGGCGTGGAGGCCATCCACTGGCGAGTCTCCCAGGCCAGCCAGACGATGATAAAGAATAGGAACACACCCCAATGGGCAAAATAGGACCAGATAGGTGTCTGCGAGGCGGTCCAGGGATCCACCCAATTGTAGCCCTGACTATAGGCGGCGCGGTATGGTTCATACAATCCATACGAGAGGGCAACCAACAAAACAAACGCACCGAGGATCAAGGCGATTTTTTTGACGGCCGCGGGGAGATCGCCAAGCCAGTGCGCATTGATCCCATCGGTATATTTCCAAATCGCGTAGGCCAGCGCGGCCAGGGCAAGGGGAAGATAGGTGTAGATATCGGAAAGATTGGTCGGATACAGGGCGCCAATCGCCAGACCACCGATCAGGAAACTCAAAGCGGCGGCAAAGGCATTCCGCCAGCGGGCACGCGCCATGACCACAGACAAGGCCCAAGCCACCACGAACAAGGCAACCGGTATGACCATCATGTGGGCGTGCAGGTCACTATATAGGAAGGTAAAGAAGGGGAATTCGGTAATCTCGTTGCCGGGACCGGGGGGGATGACGCGGCTGGGATCCCAATACCAATCGCCGCGCCCATAGGGGAGAGAAGAACCGGTCACGATCTTGCCAACGCCTTCGCCCGCCCAGACCATGCGCTGGAAGATATTGGTTTGGATATCAATGTTTCCGGAGGGGGCGGCCAGGCGCTCGAGGCCCTGATAGACCATGCGAATAGTGCCAAGGTTACCCAGCACGACCATCAGCAAGGCAGCGAGCAGGCCGGCGAGGAAGCGGAAATCGAAGGGAGTGAGGATTGACGATTGACGATTGACGATTGACGATTGGGATTCGGGAGTCGGTGTCTGAGATTCGATATTTGATATTTGGGAATCGGAATTCGAGATTCGGGAATCGGGAGGCGGGAGTTTGGAATCGGGGGATGGGGTTTGAGGGGGGGAGGCGGGCTTCAGGTTCCCGTGAACCAAATTCCAGCCAATGCAGAAGGCGCCCATGGCCACCAGCGAGAAGAGGGTGGGCAAAATGAAGTTATAGGCCAGGGTCGGCACAATGCCCAGAAGCTTGACCGGCATGCCGACCAACACGAAACCATAATAATAGTAGTTGATGGTACCGCCCGCAAACCACGGGTCATAGGGAGGAAAACTCGTGCTTTTGATAACAGCATTGAAGTACGAGAAATCCATCGGACGCTCACCGCCCTTGTAGGGATGCCACAAGTCGGGGTTGCCAATGCGGATCAACAAGTCGAAGAGGAAGAAGGCCAGGAACAAACCTTCGATCATCAGGAAATACTTTTTCCTGGTTTGCCATTCTTCACGCAGTTCATGCCGCTGCCGCCAGCCGAGGATGAGTCCAACTAGGGCGAGCAGGGCAAAGATCACGCCGACGGTCAAGCGGGTGACCGGTACGCCGAGCGAACCCGCGGCCCAGCAGCCAAAACCAAGCAGAATCAAACCAAGGGCACGCGAGAGCGGATAGCCCTTATCGCCCAGCCCCGGAAGGGCAAGACGAAGGATGGGATACATCAATAGCCCAAGCAGGAAGATGAACAGATACCAGAAGACTAAACCGAGCAGCGGCTGACTGTTTTGAATCCAGTCGTAATTAAATAACTGGGACCAGGTGCCGCCCGCCTGCTGTTGAGCCAGCTTATCGGCAGGGAGCATCAGGCTTTTGTAATCAGTGGCTTGTTTGGGCGTGAGGTGAATCACATTGGTCAAATCCACCGAGCCGAGCAGGGCTTGAACTTTGGCGGGGTTGAAATCCGAAGCCTCTGGAAGATCAATACCTTGGGATGATCGTAAACAGTAAAAGCCTCCTCGGCGAACTGGTCATTGATCTGCCAGGTGCCAAGGCCGGGAATAGAGATGGTCGGAAACGATTCAAAAACCTGAACCAGCTTATAACCCAACTGTCCCTGGAACATGCCGGGCTTGGCAACGTTGTAGCACCAGATAACATCCTTATCGGGAGGGCAGCCAATGAGGGCGCGATAATAGGCGGTGGTCAAGGGATAACGCTCGGGGATGCGCGTGACCGAAGCCCACTGACGATTGGAAGACATGAAAATATAATCGCCCTGACTAAGCGCATTGACAAAGCGCGCCAACTTATCGGCGTTATCGTCAAAATAAATCTGCAGATTGAGGCCGCCCTGATAGAGACCGCCAAAGCCATCGTAATTTTCGTAGCGGAGAGGCAGGCCGTCGTCCCAATCCGTTTCGTTGATGGGCGCAGCGCCCACCATGGTCAATGCGCCGTTCGTCTCGAGGCGCAGGAAATAGGTTTGACCGTTGACCACAGGAAAGGGATGATCCAGAGCGAGGGTGTAAGACTTGCCACGCGGATCAGAGGGCTGCGGGGCAAAATCGGAACCAACAGAGGCAGAGGCAAGATACTCGCCGGGCAGCGCATCCGGCTTGAGCGCAAATTCGAGGCGGAAGACCTGGGCAGCAGGTATCGCCTGAGGCGAAACCGTGGTGGGAACCTGTCCAATGGGAGGCGTAAACGCCAGGATGTGCGGGAAATAGACCTCGCTCAAGGTACCCGTGGCATTGGCCGTAAACGGGAAGATGGAAGGTGAGTCGGCCAGGAGCGAGCCATTGGATGGAAACGGCAGAGGCTGGTTATAGACCGTGCCATCCGAAGTGGTAATGTGCAAATTGACAGGGCCGGGAACATTTTGATAAATCCAAGCCGTGGCAGCGACGCGAGAAACGGGCCGGGTATAGATGCGTGTAAAGGCGTAGGCCCAACCCAAGGTCAAGACGAGAACGAGGCCGCCAATCAAACCGGACGACAGACGAAAGAATAACTTCCATGATTTGCGATTCAGAGCCTGTGCGCGATCCCATAAGTAGATCACGAGCCAAGCCGCCATCATGCACAACAAGGGATAGATGGGCAATTGATAGCGCATGGTCGGGTTGAAGGCCATGGATTGCCAGGTGAAATAGACCGCAGTCCAACCCCATAACAAAAGATGCTTGAGTTCGCCGTTGACGATCCGCCAGAGCATAACGAGGAAACCGGCCCAGGCCAGAATGCCGAGCGGCAAGCCAAGACCCCAAACGGTTAAATTATCAAAGGAGAACAAATGCGAGCGGCGCGCCCATTGCAACGCAAAGGGAACATCCGCATCACCGCTGGACTGGGCCTGAAGTTGTTTCATGGTATCGAGCCAGGTGGGGCTTAGTCCGAGGCCTTTGAAGGCATAGGGCATGAAGATGCGGAAGGCCAGCACAGAGATGGCCGCGCCGGCGATTAAATAAAGAGCAATGCGGGCCCAATAGTCGAGGGACGGTGGGGGATTGGGAATTGACGATTGACGATTAACGATTGGCGATTGGGAGTCGGAGGATGAGGAGGCGGCACGATCCACGATCAGGTAGCGCAGGAGGAAGGCGCCCGGCAAAAGAATGGCGAGCGGGGCGGCGTTCAATTTGGAGGCGGTGGCCATGCCAAGCGAAAGACCGAAGCCGAGGCTGAGGAGGAAGAGGGGGTCTTTGGCAAAACGGAAAACGTAAAACGCAATTCGATATTCGGGATTCGATATTCGGGATTCGTTATTCGGGAATCGGGAGGCGGGAGGCGGGAGGGGAGATTCGGAAGCGGAGGGCTTGCGGGCCACGATCTCAACGGCAAAATAAATCGCCAGGAAAATAAAGAGGTTGGCGAAGGTATCCACCGTAAAGAAATGCGATTGCTGAATCTGCATAACCGCAAAGGCGGAAAAGGCCGCGCCGAGCAAGGCCACACGGCGATTGTAAAGACGCGCAGCGATAAGGTAGATCAACAAGACGGTCAGCAAATCGGCGAAGGCGGAAATCTGCCGCCCAATCAAATTGACCTGATCGTAACCCACCTGCCCAAACCATTGAGCCACATAGCGCACCGCGATGGTCGGAAAATCGCCATAGACAAAAAATGGGTAGCCGCGATTCTCGGGGTTGAGGGAAGAACAATAGGTGTTAAAATAACCGCCCCATTTCTGACAATCGGGGATCGAGGCGGCATAGGCCAGGCGCCAGGGCTGGTTCGCGGCAGTGGGCGGCGGACCCAACTGATCCGGCGAGGTGGAGACCGGTTCCAGCGCGCTTTCCACCATGGTCATGAAGCGCTCATCGGGATGAAGATGCTGGTTCTGATCCCA
>Ga0182027_10011913_pt1 | contig 12240 bp, 12 predicted proteins | sample 712E1DmetaG_FD_121300 | JGI IMG/M metagenome (GOLD analysis project Ga0182027, IMG submission 121300) | Permafrost microbial communities from Stordalen Mire, Sweden - 712E1D metaG (Illumina Assembly) | ecosystem: Environmental > Terrestrial > Soil > Wetlands > Permafrost | place: Sweden...
CTCGTAGCCAAGCTCGGTTGCGCGATAGACGACGCTCTTGATGACGGCGTTCAGACCGGGGACGTCGCCGCCGCCCGTGAGGATGCCGATGCGCGGAGTTCGACTCATGCATGCCTTCCGTGGGTGTTCGGGCGCAGCCGGAACATGCGGCCGCGGTATTGCTGACGCGTACATGTTAAGGCCGGGCGGGGATTCGGCGGTGGTCCGAACGACACGAAGGCCGGAGTCCTAGTCCCGGGACCAGCGGACGGGTGGTCACGGGTCCATCGGGACGAGTGGCGGGAGGGGCGCGGGGCGCGGCGACGGCGCGGCGACGGCGCGGACTGGCTGCCGCCGGAGCGGCCCGGGCACGGCGGAGTGGCCGGAGTGGCCGGAGTGGTTGCCCGAGCGACCAAGGCCCGATCGGCCACGTCTCCCCACCGGATGTCCGTGACATGCGCCCCTGACTGCCATGGGCTCCGCGGCCTGCTGCGAGCGACCCGTGCGGTCGTCGAGGTCCACCGGCCACGCTCATTTGACCCGCGGAACAGACGGGCGCGGCGTCCCGTGTGCATAGCCGGCTCCATATGAGTCGCCTGGTGACTAGAGTGGAGACGCCTCGCCGGGTGGGCCTGCGGCGGGCGGAACCTGCTCAATGCTCATGAGGTTCACATTGGGCGAACCATAAGCGCTCAGGCCCGGGGTTCGGCCCGGCCTGAGCTTGAATAGCGGCTTCAGGCTGCGTAGCCGTGCGCGAGCCCCCTGCAAGCTCGGCGGGGGAGCACGCCAGCCACTCGCGGAATGTTCCCTTTGTGAATCTCGCGAGAGATCGGCAAGAACCACCGAGGGCGATAGGCAACTCCGACGCTGCGACGCCGGTTCAGCGTCGCCGTGTCGTGAGCTCGGCAGCCTCGGCCGGTCCGGGCACCGCCCGCCCGCGAACCGCCCCTGCCCCTACGGTTCCAGGCGGTATCGTAGGAAGACGTCGTCGCCGGCGCGGCGGATCGAGGCCAGGTTCGACCAGCGGCCCCGCCTCTCGCCGAAGCTCACGCCCTCGACCAGGGCGAGCCGCCGAACCGCATCCTCGCGGCCCGCGATCTGGGGAGCGACCGTCAGGAACAGTTCATCGACCAGGCGGGCCCGGACGAGCTCGCCAAAGAGATGCGGCCCGCCCTCGCAGAGTGCCAGCCTCGCACCAGTCCCGCGGATCAGTTCCACCAGCGCCCCAACCGGGACGTGCGCTTCGTTGCCGAGAGCCGCCACGCGGACGTTGGGGCCGAGCGGCAGCCCGGCCAGGTGTTTGGCCCCGGTGCGGGTCGTGGCGATGATGACCGGCACACCCGGGGCGTTGAGCCCGGCATGAGCGGCGTCAAGGTTGCCGCTCGCGGTGACGACGATGAGGGTCGGCTGCGGCGAGAGCCACAACTCGGAACGCCACGCGGCGAACGCCTCGGCGAAGGCGGGCTGGACGTGCGCGGCCGTCCATACGTGGCCCTTGCCGACGCGAACGGTCCCGGCTCCCACGACGACGACATCGGCCAGGGCCCGCAGGAGGGCCATCATGAATCGATCGGCGTCCGAAAAGCCGCTGATCTCGCCGCCGCCGGCGTTCGGCTCCGTGGGCCCCATCGCAACTACGCCGTCCAGCGTGGAGACGAAGTTGGCGATGATGGTCGGCCGCTCGGGGCAGAGCGGGATCGTCAGCTTGCCCGGGAACCGTTCGGCCAGTTCGGGCGGCAGCAATCCCCCGCGGCCGTCCGCCGGCGCCGTCGGCGGCGCCGGCGTCTCCCAGAGCGGATCGAGCGCCAGACCCTCGTTTCGGCGGACCATTGTCACCTCAGTCGCGAACCCCTCGCTGGAGTCCCGCCAGATCGTAGAACTCGGCCCGGAGCGACGCGTTCGTAGCGTACGCCCCGGTGAAGGCCGTGGTTCGAGTCATCGGGTGCAGTTCGCGCACTCCGCGCATTTGCGTGCACAAGTGGTGGGCATCCATATACACGGCGACGCCGTGCGGCAGCGCCAGCTCCATCAGCGCCTCGGCGATCTGGTGCGTCATCCGCTCCTGTACGCCGAAACGCCGGGTTGCCAGCCGGACCAGTCTCGTCAGCTTGCTGATGCCGATGATGTTCTCGTGGGCGATGTATCCGACGAAGGCACGGCCGACGAACGGCAGGGCGTGGTGCTCGCATAGCGATGTGAACGGAATCGGTCCCTCGACGACCTGCGACAACTCGCAACTCGAGCCGCCGTAGCACTCGGTCGGGAAGACCGTCACGAGCTTCGGATCTCCGTCGTAGCCCTCTGTCGCGTCAAAGAGGGCGCGCATGAAACGTCTCGGCGTATCGCGAGTTCCGGGCGTGTCCAGGTTCATTCCAAGCGCGGTCAGCATCTCGGCCAGGTTGGCCTCGTAGCGCGCGAGATCGGCGGGCGAGATGGCGGCCCGGCGGGCACGAACCGCGACATCGTCGAGTTCGAGCGGCAGGCGCGACGCCCCCTGCGAGGGGACGCCGTCGAGGTCGTCGTCGTGGTGGTGCGCCGTCAGGCTGGTGGTCGGCCCCTGGTGGACATGTCCGGTCGGAGGATGGGCGTTCATTCGAGGTCTCCTGTCGGTGACCCATTACAAGTCTCAATACGCTCCACGCTACACCCGCGGATGTTGCGTCGCGGACGCAGGAACGGCGTGGCACGTCGGCCGACCCTCGCGCCGCCTCCCGGGTAGCTAGAGACGCCGCAGCTCGGTGGCTTCGTCTTCGGCGATGGCCCGGGCGCACGTGGGACAATACCAGCGCGCCTCCAGTGGCGTGCCACACGTGCCGTGCCGGAGCGCGTCGGACGAATCCGCGCGGGAGCCCCAGTCGGCGAGCAGGCGGAGCGCGCCGGCCAGTTCGCGGCCCTCGGCCGTGAGCTCGTAGCTGAGCCGGACCGGCCGTTCCGAATACGGCCGCGCCAGGAGGACGCGCTCGCGTTCGAGCCGCTTGAGCCTGTCGGACAGGATGTTCGGTGCGATGCCGGGCAGGGCGGCCTGCAGGTCGTTGAAGCGCAGCGGGCCTTCCAACAGCGACTCCACGACAAGGAGGCACCAGCGGTCGCCGACGCGGTCCAGCGCCGCCTGGAGCGGCGAGGCCTGGGCCCGTGCCCGTCCGGGCTCGGCCGCGATCGCCCGACCGTGCTCCGCGGCGCCTGGGACTGCTGAACGGTCTGCGTCTGCCACGGCCCCATGGTAGCGAGTTCGCCCTTGCGCCCCCGATTGCCATGGCGTAACTTGCAACTAGCAAGTCACTATGGACACCGAACCAACAGGTCGCCGGCTCGGCGGCGAACCAGGAGCAATCGATGAGCGCACTCGACGAATTCCAGATGGCCGTCGCTGCCGTGGCCGGCAAGGCCGCACCCGCGGTGGTCGGCATCGGCGGCCACCATCACCGCGGCAGCGGCGTGGTCGTAGCGAAGAACAGGGTCCTGACCAACGCCCACAACGTCCACGAGGACGGCGCCACGTGCGTCTTCTCCGATGGCCGCCGCGAGCAGGGCAAGCTCCTCGGCGACGACATGGACGGCGATCTCGCCGTGCTCGACGTCAATACGGGCGATGTCGTCCCGCTTGCCTGGAGCGGGGCAGGGCTACCCGGCGTCGGCGCGGTCGTGTTTGTCGTTGCCAGCGCCGCGAACGGCGGCGTGCGCACGACCGTCGGGCAAGTGTCCGGCGTGGCCCGGTCCTTCCGCGGCCCGGGCGGCCGGCTGATCGGCGGCAGCATCGAGCACACTGCGCCACTGGCGTCCGGTTCCTCTGGCAGCCCGATCCTGGACGCCGAGGGCAGGATGCTCGGCCTCAACACGCAGCGCCTCGGCGAGGGCTTCTACCTCGCCATCCCTGCGGACGACGAGCTCAAAGCGCGCTTCGAGGCGCTGTCGAAGGGCCAGTCGACCGTCCGGCCGAGGCTGGGAATTGCCGTAGCGCCGAGCCACGTCGCCCGGCATCTTCGACGAGCGGTGGGCCTGCCGGATCGCGACGGCATTCTCGTCCGAGGCGTCGAGGATGGCAGTCCGGCCGAGAAGGCGGGGATCCGCGAGGGCGACCTGATCGTGGCCGCCGCCGGTACGCCGCTCACGGATCCGGACGAACTGCATGCCGCGCTGGCGAAGGCCGGCACCGGATCGATCGAGATCGGCCTCGTCCGCGGCGCCGACGACCTTACGGTCAAGGTGGAGCTGGGCAACGGCCCGGCAAGCAAGGCCAACTAGCTCGGCGCCCATCACGGGGGCGTGCTCGGACGAGTGTCCGTGCCGCCCCCGTATTCGTTGTCCGGAACCGGCGCGCCGGCCGGCGGCGATCGGTGGTCGGGGCGCCGCGCCGCCGCCGGCCGGCGGCGATCGGCCTGCGTCGTGGTCCCACGACGGACCCGCGCCTGCGCAATGATTGATGGATGCCAGCCCATCGGGTTCGTGCCGCAGGGACGTTCGTTGGGGTCGACGTCGGCTCGACCCACATAAAGGCCGCGCTCGTGGCCCCGGGAAGTGGTGTGCTCCACGTCGCGCGGCGGCCCACCGAGACCCACCTCGTTCGCGGCGGCGGCGCCTACCACCGCCCGGCGGAGTTGCTCGCGGCAGTGAGCGCGGCGATCGCCGAGTGCGTTGCCGCGGCCGATGGACCGGGCGGCAAGCCCGCCGCGATCGGTATCGCCAGCATGGCCGAGGCCGGGGTCCCGATCGACCGCCGCAACCTGCCGGTCGGCGACATCCTTGCCTGGTACGACCCGCGCCCGGACCGCCAGGCCGCGTGGCTGGAGCGGCAAGTCGGCGCCCCGGCACTCTTCGCCAGGACAGGGCTGCGGCCGGAGCCCAAGTACACGCTGCCCAAGCTGCTCTGGCTCAGGGAGCAGAGAGCGGCCGACTTCACGCGGCTGCGCCACTGGGCCGGCGTCTCGGAGCTTGTCGCGCTCGACCTGACCGGCAAGCTCGGCACGAATGCTTCCCTGGCGTGCCGGACGCTCGCCTTCGACGTCACCAGGCGTTGCTGGGATCGCGATCTACTGGCCCTGGCCAGCCTTGGGCCGGACGAGATGCCGCCGGTACTGCCGCTCGGGACCGCGGTGGGCGGCCTGACGGCCGCGGCCGCGGCCCGGCTCGGGTTGCCGGCGGGAACGCCGGTCGCGATTGCCGGCCACGATCATATGGCCGCGGCACTCGGCGCCGGAGTGATCACGCCGGGCGATGTGCTGGATTCGATGGGCTCGGCCGAGCAGGCGCTGCTCGTGACCCGCGCGCCGGTGCTCATCGAGGAGGTGCGACGGGGCGGCTTCTCCACCGGCTGCCATGCCGTCGATGGGCTGGCATACGTGGCCGGCGGTCTGCAATCGTCCGGGGCGCTGATCGCGTGGTTCCTCGACACGTTCCTCGGGCCGCTCGCCGGTGGCACGGCCGAGCCGAGGGCCGGCACCGCCGCGGCCACTACGACGACGGCCACTACGACGACGGCCACTACGACGACGGCCACTACCAGCGCGGCCGCCGCCGCGGCCGAAGCCGATCGCTATTCCCGCTTCATGGAACTGCTCGACCAGGCCGGACCCGGACCGGTCGAGCCGCTCGTGCGGCCGTACCTGCGCGGCCGGACCGCGCCCCACCGCGATCCGGCGGCCAGCCTCGAGTTCGAAGGGCTACGCGAAACCCACACTCTCGTGGACCTGGCCGCGGCCGTTGTCGATGGCGCCGCGTACCACGTCCGCTGGATGCTCGACGAGCTTGCCCGTATTACCAATACGCCGCTGGACCGGGTCAAGCTCACCGGCGGCGGGGCCCGCAACCGGCGCTGGGTGGTCGCCAAGGCAGCCCTCGGCCCCGGGCGGCTGGAGGTGGTCCGGACCGGGGAAGCGGCCGCCCTCGGCGCCGCGCTGGTTGCCGGAGTGGCCTGCGGCGCCTACGAGTCCGTGGCCGACGCCCTGACCGATGCGTCGCCCTTCGATCGGGTCACGGCCCCGGCCACGATCCAGGCCCGCTATGACGCCGCCTACCTTGATCGGTGGCTGCCGGCCGTGATCACACGCCTGCGCCAGGGCGGCCTCGCGTAGCGATCGGCTGCCTCCGGCGTTCGCACCGCCCGGCGCGCCATCGGTTCGCAGCTCGACTGGCCTCAGTGGTAGGCCGCCGCCTCCGACCGAACCAGCTCGACCAGGTTGCCGAGGGCGATGTTGACGTCGACTGTATGCAGACCCCAGGCGGGCGAGGATTCCGAGACGCGCGGCCGTGGATCGGACTGACTGCCGATGTGGTTGACCTGGAGCCAGGACGCTCCGCCCACGTACTCGCAATGGGCCGAGTACTCGTTTGGGAAGCTGACCCACGGCGTCGAGGCGCCGAAGCTCGGGGCCGCCTTGCCCAGCAGAGTGACCAGCCCCCCGGTTGGGAAGTAGGGTGCGAGACTGGCCGTTCCTCCGCCCGGCGCGGCGGGGTTTACGCACAGGATCTGTTGCGGAACCGTCGACGACTCCCCGAAAAGGCTCAGCGCGGAGCCGACGCGCCCGAAGACGGCGTCGGCGGGGGGCGTCCGATCGAAGCTTGAGTAGGCGACGACGCAAGCGGTCTGGCTTGCCGACGCGCAGGCCGGTATGTTGGCGAAGCTGCCACCGACGGCCTTGCCGACCGGGACGGTCACGTTTGCGCCCGCGAGGATCGCGGAGACCATGAGGCGCCGTGCGTCCGGGTTGGCATCCACCTCGTACTTGAGCATGGCCGCGAGCATGATCGCGCCCTGGCTGTGGCCTATAAACACGATGCCGCGGCCGTCGTTGTAATGGGCCATGTAGTTGTGAAACGCGTTGTCGACGGCGCTGTAGGCGACGACGGCCTCGGTGAGCGTGATCTTGCCAGGGTTGGCTATGGCGGCCAGGGTCAGCTGCGGGTACATCGGCGCGTAGACGCGACAGACCTGCGAGAACCGGGCGGCCTGCGCGTTGGCGACGGCGCGTTCTTCGGGGTCGATGGTCAGCGTGGCGTTGGCGCCCTTCTGCCTGCTCACCGTCGGGTAGACGTAGAAGCAGTCGATCGGCGGATCCGCGGCAGGGGCTGCCGGCTGCTGGCTGGACTTGCCGGCGGCGTCGAAGGCTGTGGCGTCGAGGTTGCCGGCGCACGGGTTGGCGGCCAGCCCCGGTTTGCAGAGCCACACCGTGTCGTCCGGCGTGGGTGAGGCGGACAGCGTCGGCGCGGGCGACGCCGGGACCGTCGGGATGGGAGAGCCCGAACCGCCGGCCGCCGGTCCGGAGGCCGGCCATCCGGTCGGGGCGGATGCGTCGCCGCCGGTGGCCGCCGTCGAGCCCTGGCCGCAGGCCGCCGTGCCAAGAACCATGACCAGGGTCAACAAGATGAGGGGACGCCGCATAGCCGCATGGTCCGCCCAAATGCCCCGACCTGTCCAACGCCGGACCCGTCCGCCTCTTCAGGCGATCGTCGTGTTCTCACGAACGGTGGGACGGCCGGGATCCGCGTTATCGACCGGCGTCGTGCCTCCGATGGCAGGTTGGGCTACCCTGCGGCCCGCCCCGCGGCCCGCCCGGTCGAGGAGCGCAACGGGCGTCGCCTGCGGCGTAGACTTGGAACATGAGTTGGTCCGTCGATTCAAAGAAGATGCGTCTGCCCTCACCCGAAGAAGTCCTGCCCGGTCGTCCGCAGGCAATGCCTGTCCCGGACCGGCACGCGGTGCTTAACGCGCCGATTCGGCCGCCCTATCCCGCCGGCACCGAGATCGCCGAGTTCGGGATGGGCTGTTTCTGGGGCGCCGAGAAGATGTTCTGGAACACGCCCGGCGTCGTGACGACGGCGGTCGGCTATTCCGGCGGCGGCACTCCAAACCCGACATACGAAGAGGTCTGCACCGGCCGGACCGGCCACATCGAGACGGTCCGCGTCGTCTTCGATCCCTCGAAGACGACCTACGCCGAGTTGCTGAAGCTCTTCTGGGAGGAGCACGACCCGACACAGGGGATGCGGCAGGGCGGCGACCAGGGTACGCAGTATCGGTCGGCGATCCTGACCCACTGCGGGGCCCAGCAGCGTGAGGCCGAGGCCGCGCGCGACGCGTTCCAGGCTCGCCTCAAGGCCGCCGGCATGGGGTCGATCACCACCGAAATCCACCCGGCGCCGGAGTTCTTCTTCGCCGAGACGTACCACCAGCAGTATCTCGACAAGAATCCGAAGGGCTACTGCCCGAACCACGCCACCGGCGTGACGCTGCCGGCCGACTTCTTCAAGTCGGAAGGTGCGGCGCAACGGGTCGCCGACGCGGCGAAGGCCATCGAACAAGCTCGCTGACCGTCCATCGGCGGCGCCCGGGCGTTTCCGCAGAAAGCTTGCCCAGTGGGCACTATGCGACATCGATCTTGCCGACCGGGCGTTGCCTGGCGCCGTGCCGACGACCGCCGGCGATTCACTCGATTCGTCGACCCGATCTGCATCGAACGCCTCGGTCGCCCGATCGTTCCGCCATAGCGCCCGCTCAGCGGGCAACCTGGAGAAATGGCCGTCGGCAGCCGGGCCTGCGAATCCGGCGCCGGAGCCGCAGGCCCGCGCCTCGTCCTCGGACCGAGCCGGCGCCTGTTAGGGGACGCGGACGTCGTGGACGCTGCGGGCGGCGGCGATTTCCTCGGCTGTGAGCGTGGACACGTCGACGCGTCGGACGAGCGTCCAGTGCCGGCCGACCGGGCAACGCTGGAAGCGGACCTTGCCGAGCCGCACGGCCTTCACGGAGGCCCCCGGAATAACGGTCGTCGTGAACAGGTGGCCGGATCGGCACCGGACGATGCTCTCGAACGACCCGCCGGCGCGACCCTGCAGGGCGATCAAAACCGCAACGATGACAACGATCGGGGCTGCGATGCCGAGGATCAGGCCGATGTCCATGACAGGGATTCTAGCGGGCGCCTCTGAAAGGCAAGTCGGCGTAGCCGGCGGCCTACCCGAAAGTAACGGCGCGGCTAGCAACAAGAGATCATGGTCGCCGTCGGCTTGATGGGTACATTGGATATCGGTCCCTTTTGCCGGCGAAGTGCACCGGGGTGGTTACAGGCCGGGGGCACCGATGACGATCGACGAGTTGGCAAATCTCCGACGCCGAGAGGCGAGGCGGCTCGCGGAATCGCAGCCGTTCAGTCCCGAATGGGACGCCGCGAAGGCGGCTGTCGACGACGTCGACGCGGCGCTGCAGGCCCAACGCGGCGACCGGGACGGGCCGGAGCGGCCGGCATCCAGGCAAGCAGACGCAGGGTCGCAACGTGGCAAATCCTAGGAACCGGGTCGCCTGGGTCCAGCCCGTGGCGCGCGACGAAGGTTCGGGCGAATCCAATCCAAGGCAGGCCGTCCCGCCTCGGCGCCAGCGCGTCCTGCGGGCGCTCGAACTGCGCCTCGGGCTGGCTCTCGAGGAAGCTGCTGCGGTCGGGCCCCTCGCCGTTCCCTCGGACATGGTCACATTGCTGCCGCGGCTCGGCCGTCTATGTGCGGCCGAATCCACGAGGCTGTTCCTGTTCGAGAACGACCGGCTCAGTTGCGTTGCCAAACTCCGGGCCGACACAGCCACAGGCATGGGGACCGACGACGATCTGCCCGAGCGAGAGATCGAGCTGGCCGTCGCGGCCGGCCGGCCCGCGATCGTCGAGCCTGGCATCCGATACCTGGCGGCAGCACCACGCCCGTCCAGCTGGCTGGTCCTCCCCCTCGCCGGCGGTGGGGTCAAACACGGCGCGCTCGTCCTGGAGCGGCGGGAGCTGTTCAGTGGCGAGGATCTGACGGTAATGACGGTGTACACGGCGCTCCTCGGCGAGCGCATGACGAGCGCCGCGCGCGAGGTCCATCTCGATCGACAGCAGCGCGAGCTGGAGCAGCACCTGTTCAGCCAGCGTCGACTCCTCGAGATCAACGAGCGGCTGCTCTCGAATGTCGATCCGGCCGGCGTCCTCGATCTGATCGCCGATTCTCTCAAGAGCCTGGTCATCTACGACAACCTGACGATCTACCGCGTCGACGCGGAGGCGGCCGTGCTGCGGCCCGTGCTTGCCCGCGACCGATTCGCGGCTCTGATCCTGAGCATGACGCTGCCGATCGACCGTGGGATCACAGGGTCGGTGCTGGCGCGCGGGGCAGCGGAATGCGTGAACGATGCCCACCGGGACCCGCGGGCGAACCTGATCGCGGGCACACCGATGGAAGACGAGTCTCTCGTCGTCGTTCCGCTGCGCGTCGGAGGCGACGTCGTCGGCACCCTGAACGTGGGACGAATGGGCGAGGAAGGCCACTTCAGCCCCCACGAGTTCGAGCTCGTCAAGCTGTTCGCCGGCCAGGCGTCGATCGCGCTCGCCAACGTCGAAGCCCACCGCGCCCTGTGGGCGCGGGCCGAGACGGACGCCCTCACCGGCCTACGTAATCGCGGAGCTTTCGAACAGGACCTCGAGCATGCCCTGGGAGACCCCAGCCTGGCGTCCGTCCTGCTGCTGATGATCGACCTCGACGACTTCAAGCTCTACAACGATTGTCACGGTCATCTCGCGGGCGACCAGGTTCTTCGGCATGTCGGCTCGGCGATAGTCACCGCGACCTGCAGTGGCCGAGCGCCCGCCCACAGGGGCCTTGCCGGATACCGCTACGGCGGCGACGAGTTCGCGGTCATCGTGCCGAACGGCAAACTGGCCGACGCATACGCAATCAGGCAGCGCCTCGCGGCCGCCCTCGGCTCGATCCTGCCGCCGGGCGAGGCGCCGCTGACCGCCAGCGTGGGTGCGGCTCTGTTCCCGGAAGCCGCCTCGACCAGGGACGCGCTTGTGGCCGCCGCGGACGCCGAGATGTATCGAGCCAAGGCCGGCACAGACGACCTGCGAGCCGCCGACCCGCGATCGAACTGACGAAGCCGGAGGTTGCTACTTCCTGAGCCGCCCGGCTGCCGCGTAGCCGCTCAGCACGTTGTCGACGATGCGCTCGGCGAACTCGCGGTTTAGTTCGCCCCCGAACATCAACCGGAAGTAGACCGGGCCGACCAGCAGTTCGGTGGCGATCTCGGCGTCGGCGTCCGGGCACAGGTCGCCGCGCTCGATGCCCCGGGCGACCATCCGGGCTATCTCCTCGCGCCGAGACTGCACGACCGTCGCGCGAAAGGGGTCGCCGAGGGCGGGGTTGATCGCGATCTGTGATAGCAGGGCACGGATGACCGGGCCGAACTCGGATTCGGTGACGGCCAGCAAAGGGTTCATGACCGCGGCGAGCATCTCCTCGCGCGTGTCGCCGACGTCCTCGATGGCGATGTGCGGCCCGGCAAGATCGGACAGGAGCGCCTGGGCGAGCGCCTCCTTGGATGGCCAGCGGCGGTAGATCGTGGCCTTGCCGACGCCGGCGTGCGCCGCGACGTGCTCCAGGCGCAGCCTCGTGTACCCGTCCTTGATCAGCAGCTCACGGGCGGCGTCGAGTATCGCCCGCTGCAGCTTGTCGCTCCGCGGCCGGCCCCTGTGCACACCCGCGGTCGCCGTCGACCGGGGTTCGCTCGCTGAGTTGCGAGACGGAGCGTCTTGATATATCTCGACCACGCAGTTATGATACGGAACGGCTCGTATCCAGGCAAGGAGAATCTTGCAATGACAATCACCGACAACGCGAATGCGATCGAGCGAATCGAGTATGCCGAGCGCGAAATGCCGTTCTGCGATTGCGGACAGCCGATGACACCGGTTGGACGCGAAGACGGGATCTGGCTCGAGTGCATTTCTCGAACCGAACCGACCGGGAACCCGATCGGGCGTCTTCTCACGACGCTTTCGAACACCGGCCACAGCCGCCGGCTGATCATCGAGGCCGACATGGCGGCCTGATCACAGAGTTACACCTCGGGCCGGTTGCGCTACTCCGCGCGGCCGGCCCGTTTTCTTTGCCGGGCAGGCCGGGTACTAGGCGCCCGTCACGTTGGTCGGAACCTTCACGCTGTTGGTAGGGTCGCCGACGTTCGAGATGTCGAAAAGGACCTCATGGACGACGGTCTTGTCCGTCGATTCGGCAATGATCGCCATGCTGATGGGATAGCCGCCGTCGCGGGCGAGCCAGACATCAGCTGACCACGTCGCCCCGGCGATGCCTGCGACGGCCCCGAGCGTCGCCAGGGCAGCGTCCGAAGCCTGGTAGTGGTCCGCCGGTACGCCGTCCTTGGACTCCATCCCGACCAGGTCGTATCCGCTGACCGTCGACGAATCGATGGCCGTTGAGAACATGGTGGCCGGGGAGAACCTTTCGGCGAGC
>Ga0182027_10011914_pt1 | contig 12239 bp, 11 predicted proteins | sample 712E1DmetaG_FD_121300 | JGI IMG/M metagenome (GOLD analysis project Ga0182027, IMG submission 121300) | Permafrost microbial communities from Stordalen Mire, Sweden - 712E1D metaG (Illumina Assembly) | ecosystem: Environmental > Terrestrial > Soil > Wetlands > Permafrost | place: Sweden...
AAGGCTTGTCAAAAGAATGGTCGGTGTGACTGGATTTGAACCAGCGACCCCTACCACCCCAAGGTAGTGCTCTAGCCGGGCTGAGCCACACACCGACAATTGAGAGATTTATTTCCGTCTTCAAACAGGGCAGTAATATAATTCTATATCTTTCCGCGATCAAGCGGAAACCGATCTTCTCCGATTTTTTAGAGACATTTTTATTACGTGAAATTAAGTTCATCATCCTTGATTAATCCTTATAAATTATCGTATATTAAATAGTTTTGATTCCGATTTTAATTTGCTCATTCGAATGTTTAATTTTGTCAATAGACACACTTACTTGAAGGGAGCTGTCGTATTATGGCCGACAATGCAAACAGAATGCAGTCACTCATGGTGGAGACGAGGAAATTTCCTCCAACGCCGCAGGTCCAATCCAGGGCTTACATAAAAAGTTTTGAGCAATACGAACAAATGTGGGAGAAGTCGCTTAAAGACCCCGATGGCTTCTGGCTGGAACAGGCAAAAACGCTTTCCTGGTTTAAAAAACCGACAAAGGCCTTGGAATATGCCTGGGACACGAAGCGGCGCACGATCAATCACACGTGGTTCGCCGATGGGGAATTAAACGTATCGTACAATTGTCTTGACCGCCACTTAAATACCCCGGTTGCCGATAAGACGGCGATCCTGTTTCAGGGCGAGGAAGAAAATAACGTCCGTAAATTTACATACCGGCAACTGCACGCGGAGGTGTGCAAATTCGCCAACGTTCTTAAAGCAAAAGGCATCAAAAAAGGCGACCGTGTATCGATTTACATGCCGATGGTCCCCGAACTTGCCATAGTCATGCTCGCATGCACCCGAATCGGCGCGATCCATTCAATCGTGTTCGGCGGGTTCAGCGCCGACGCGCTCAAGGGCAGGATCAACGATTCAAGCTGCAAAATGCTCATCACGGCCAACGTGTCACTGCGTTCGGGCAAACATATCAAGCTCAAGGAAATCGCCGATGAGGCGCTTAAAAGCGCGCCGAGCGTACAATCCGTGGTCGTCGTGAAGGTGACCGATGACCCGTGCGCCATGCAGACCGGAAGGGACGAATGGTATCATGACGTCATGGCCAAAGCGTCTCCCGACTGTAAACCGGAACCGATGAAAGCCGAAGATGTGCTTTTTATCCTTTACACCTCCGGGTCCACCGGTAAACCCAAGGGCGTCGTGCATACCACCGGCGGGTATCTGCTGCATGTGGCGCTGTCGCATAAGTTCATTTTCGACGTCCACGACGACGATATTTACTGGTGCACGGCCGACATCGGCTGGGTCACGGGCCACAGCTACATCGTGTACGGTCCCCTATGCAACGGCGCGACGTCGCTGATGTTCGAAGGCGTGCCCACCTATCCGGACGCGGGCCGTTTCTGGCACGTGTGCGACAAATTCAAGGTAACGGTTTTTTATACAGCGCCTACGGCCATCCGTTCGCTCATGCGCCTGGGCGATGAGTGGCCCAAGAAGTACAAACTTGACACATTGCGGGTGCTTGGCAGCGTGGGCGAACCCATCAATCCGGAAGCGTGGATATGGTATTATGAAAATATCGGCCACAAACGCTGTCCGATCGTCGATACATGGTGGCAGACCGAGACCGGCGGCATTCTCATTACGCCGCTGCCCGGAGCGCACACCCTGAAACCGGGAAGCGCCAACAGGCCGTTTTTTGGCGTTGATCCGGTCGTCCTGCGCGACGATGGTGTGCCATGCGGCGTCAACGAGGGCGGGAAGCTCTGCATTAAAAAACCATGGCCCGGCATGATGCGCACCATGTGGGGCGACCATAGCAGGTTCATCGACACCTATTTTACGCTCTATCCCAACCATTATTTCACCGGCGACGGCTGCCGCGTCGATGAAGAAGGCGATTACTGGCTCATGGGGCGCATCGACGACGTGGTAAACGTTTCCGGCCATCGCATCGGGACGGCCGAAGTGGAAAGCGCGCTCGTTAGCCATCCCAAGGTTGCTGAGGCGGCCGTGGCGCCCATGCCGCACGAGATCAAGGGACAAGGGCTGTATGCGTTCGTGACACTCGTTGAGAACGTCCCCGAAAGCGAAGAGCTTAAAAAGGAACTGATGCTCCACGTGCGAAAGGAAATCGGCCCGATCGCCGTGCCCGATAAAATCCAGTTCGCGCCCGGTCTTCCCAAGACGCGTTCAGGCAAGATCATGCGCCGTATCCTGCGGAAGATAGCCGAAAACGATGTAAGTAATCTTGGAGACACATCAACGCTGGCCGATCCGGGTGTTGTTGATTCGCTGGTAAAAAACCGTCAGTAAATTAACCATCTTTACAGGAGGATAAATATTATGAGTGATGCCACATGTGTGGAAATCAAAGATACGACCGCCAACCCGGCGCCGCTCGGGTTGTTCGGCTTCGGGATGACGACCGTTCTTTTAAATATCCATAATGCCGGAATTTACGAACTCGGCTCGATGGTTCTTGCAATGGGGATTTTTTATGGCGGCATGTGCCAGATCATCGCAGGGATCATGGAATGGAAAAAGAAGAACACCTTCGGGACGGTGGCGTTCACGTCGTATGGCGCGTTCTGGCTCACGCTGGTTGCCCTCATCGTCATGCCCAAACTCGGCTGGATAGAAAAAACGTCGACCAGAGGGATGATTTGTTACCTGATGATGTGGGGCATTTTCACGTTTCTTCTGTTTATCGGCACGCTAAAGCTGAACCGCGCCCTGCAGGTTGTCTTCGGAACGCTGACCCTGCTTTTCTTTTTGCTTGCCCTCGGCGACAAAACCGGGAACGCGTCCATTAAAGTATTTACAGGCTGGGAAGGCATTGTATGCGGTTTTTCAGCCATGTATGCCGCAATAGCGCAGGTGCTTAATGAAGTATACGGCAAAACCGTGCTTCCGCTGGGGCTTGTAAAGAAATAGTTTACGAAAGTCAAAGGTCGCCTTTCCAATTTCCGGGCTTCTTATCAAGGGTGATTTGAAGCCCGTTTTTTTTCAATAAACGTTCAAAGGCAATAATTGTGCATTTTTTAACTGCAAGTTTCGCTGCCAGGCATTTCTGTAGTCTGTTCATCCCTGTATTGAGAAAATCTGTTCTTAGATATGAGAAAAGTCTTATATTAACGCTCAAAGAAATTTTTAAAGGCATCCTTAGGCCCGTCCAATAATTCTTCGCTTTAAATAGGCCTTCCATGAAAATTTCCGAGCTGAACAATAGTGGCATGCTCTTTGCAGTGTTATTTTCATATTGGTTTTTTAAAGGATGTTTCCGGACTTGCATCGAAAAGTTTATCCATTACCACTTTAATAAAGGAGTTTTTTATGTCTGTTTACGTTTGTTCCGTGTGCGGTCACGTCGAATTTTCCGAACCCGCCTCAATGTGTCCGGCATGTAAATCGCCGAAGGATAAATTCACCCGAAACGACCGTATTTTCGAAGAATCGGCGGAAAAGAGCAAAGAAGCGGCCGTTAAACATATTCCCGCCATAAAAATCAATAAATCCTGCGGGCTCATTCCCGAGCAATCGTGCTTCGATATTATCGTGCGCATCGGCGCGACGCTGCATCCCATGGAAAGCGCCCACTTCATCCAATTCATCGATTGCTATGTGGACGATGCTTATGTTTCAAGGGTCATGTTGACGCCGGGCGTCTTCGCGGCCGGGTGTTTTCATTTAAAAACACACGGATCAAAAATAAAGATCGTCGAGAATTGCAACCTTCATGGCTATTGGAAGGCCGAAGCGGACCTTTAAAATGACGCAAAAGCAAAACATTAAATTATTACTGATAGCGGCGCTTTTGGCCGTATCGCTGGGCGGTTGGCTCCTTCACCTGAGGATACATCCGCCGTTTACCCTGGCGCAACATCTCATACCATTTATCGCGGGAATTGTCAGCATCGTGGTCCTTACGGTGATGTTTTTATCGAAAAAAAGCCTGGCCTATGCTTATGTTATCAATGGAATGATCGTCATCATCGGTATCATCACCATGGCGCATTTTTCGATGATGAACCCGCCGAAACACATTTCTTTATGGACAATTATCATCGGGACACTGTTCGCGGACATCGCCGTCCTGTGCACCAAATTTTTCCTGGGAAAGGCGATTTTTGAATTAGAAATGCTTAAAACAATCGATGCGCACATAAGGCACGGCAGAATCTGGCGATACCCCAACATGGGATGGTGGGGCGTTCATTTCTTTGCATTGTCTTTTGTTTATGTCATGGGAAATCTTTTTTGGAAATAGGAGCTGTTGATGCATAGATTTTTGCTATGGAAACCAGGGTGGTGGATCGTTCATATCATGGCAATCATATTCATGTTCTGGCTCGGACATTTCATGGGTTAGTCTCTCTTGGCTTTTGAGCGCCAAATTATTGTCGTTCGAAAGCTTAGAGAGACTTACCTGCCGAAGCGGCAGCGAAGCCAGGTAGCCTGTACTGGTACTATGCAAACTTTAAAAATCATTTATAGAAGGGATTATGGTTATGAATAAAGACTCATTATCACGGCGGGAATTCTTTGCAAAGGCGGGAAAAGGCGCCGTCGCCGCGGCGGTCATCGGTCCGATGATAGTCACGCGGCTATCGGCAAGCGGCAAGTCCGTTCCGGTCACGATGGAGCCCGTTTCGATCAATCTGACAGATCCCGCCTATGCCGACCTTGCGAAGGTCGGGGGCGCAAAAAAGTTTCCCAATCCTCTTGATCCTAAAAAACCGATCATCGTGACGAGGATTTCGGAGACGGAATGCGCGGCATTTTCCTCTAAATGCACGCATTGGGGCTGTGAAGTTTCCCTTCCCGAAAATAATGTCATCAAATGCCCTTGTCATAAGTCAACGTTTGACATGAGCGGGAAAGTCACCCACGGACCGGCAAAGAAAGACCTGAAAGCCTTTTCAACAAAGCTCGACGGCAACACCCTTACCATTGGGGAAAAGAAGATTTAACTGTGCAACCGAGGAGATGACGAAATGAACTCGCCCCACAAATGCCTTCCAAGAGGCCGATCGTGAAAGGGAAGCGCCATGAAAAAGCGGGTATTGCTGGTTGACGATAACGACGCTTTGCTTTTCGGCTTCAAAAAGCTTTCCCTTTCATATGATATTTCGGTTGAAACCGCCAATTCATTGGAATCGGCGCTTCGGTTTTTGTCCAGCGAGCATTTTGACGTTGTAATATCCGATTTAAATATGACCGGGGTCGCCACGCATGAAGGGTGGGAAATAATAAGAACCGCCAAGCATTTTAATCGCTTAATTCGAGCATTTATCTGGACGGCCTACGATGAGAAAAGCCTGCGGGAACAAGCCGCCGAAATCGGCGTTGAAGGGTTTCTTGCCAAGCCGGTTACATTCGAAACACTTTTGTCAACAATTGATTCCGATGCCGTACACAGAGAAATTTGAACCGGTAAACCGGGAGCGGCGCACGAGGATGAGGCCGCGAATTCTTAACGGACTTCCCCTGTCCGAAGGCAGAGGAAAGGGAATACTCTGGCATGTCTTTGGCGGTCTGCCCAAAAAGTTTTACCGGCAACGCACCATACCCGCCGGCCTGGTGGCCGCCGAAATCGGCAGGATGCGACAGGCGGTCCAGGTCGTGAGCTTTGTGTTGGAAAATTCCATTCAACAAGTAACAAAACGATTAGGAAAATCCTATGCGGACTTGTTTGTCGCGCTGCGGGAAATTCTTCATGATTCCTTGCTTATGGAAGCATTGCAGGAAAACATCAAAGAGCGGCGCCTTGACGCCGGTAGCTCAATAACCATGACGCTTGAATCATATCGAAAGCGGTTTTCCGACTCGCCGAGCCCCTATCTCAAGGACCGGGCGACCGATCTGCTGGAGTTGCAGACCAGCCTGCTGGATGCATTGACCGGCATGGACGATCTTCAAGCGGACCAGGACCATGAAAATCCCGCGAACGAAACGGACGCCGACACCATCGCCGTCGTGGAAACGCTGACGCCCCGCCTCGTTTTAGATCTCAAAAGCACCAACGTGCGTGGAATAGCCTGCGAACATGCGGGTCCGACTTCCCATGCGGCAATTTTGTGCCGCGCGTTCCGGATGCCCGCTGTTTCGGGCATTACACGCATCCATCAACAGTTGCCCCAGGGAGAATTCGCGGTCATGGACGGCGCGAGCGGCACCATCGAATGCGCGGAACGGCGTAAGGGGCTTTCGAAACGCAGGGACGTCACCGAGCATCAGGCCGCGCCCGCCAAGAACAACCTGGACCTTTCGCGGATAACCCTGATGGCCAACATCAATCTTTCACAAGACGCCATCGGCGCCCTGTCCGCGGGCGCCCGGGGTGTCGGTTTATATCGCACCGAATTCGAATTCATGGCCGACGGCCGAATATTGACAAAACAAGAGCAGTTCGTGCGCTTCCGCGCGGTGGTTATCGCCATGATGGGCCTTCCCGTGACCATCAGGCTCCTTGACATATCAGTAGACAAATCCGCGGGCATTTTCGATTCGTTCGGCCATGTCGATCCTTCTTGCTCAGGGGCCTTGTTCCTGCTTTCTTGGCCCGAACTTCTGGAAACGCAGGCTGGCGCGATAGCCGAGGCTTCCTTGTTCGGTCCGGTACGGGTATTGTATCCGATGGTCGCCGACGCGAAACAATTTGCCGAGTTGAAAAGGATTTTCAAAAATGCGGTCGGAGACAAAGCGGAGGGGCTCGTGCACGGCGCCATGATCGAGCAGCCCTCGGCGGTGAACGATGTCGCCGCCGTTCTCGAAGAGGCGGACTTTGTCTGTCTGGGCACCAATGATTTGACAAAGCATATTTTGCAGGTTGACCGTGAAACGGCGATCGCGCATGGCGCCGAAATAGTTCAGTCGCCGCGGCTATGGGAAGCCATCGGCAGGGTGGCGTCGGCGTCGTTGGCGCGCGGGAAAGAATTGACCGTGTGCGGTGAAATGGCGTCAAATCTTGACCTGCTCCCGCGTTTCATGGATCTGGGCATTACGAACTTCAGCATGGACATACCAAAGATCCGTCTCATAAGAAAAGGGACGAAATAGTGTTTTTCAGCGGTGCGGGAAAACCGCGATCAATATTATTTGGCGTATTTTATTTTAAAGCCTTAAAAAAAGTAGATATTAAGGACAATCAATGAAACTTGGGGACCGCTGGTATATGCGCTTTGGCTTTGCGTCTGCAATGGCCATTATAAGTCTATTGGTTCACTTTGCAATAACGTTTTTAGCGGGGCCGGGTTTTCCTGCCTATATCACCTTTTATCCGTCGGTGATGGTCGTCGCCCTCATGGCCGGCCTCTGGCCCGGCATTTTAACCACCCTGGTATCCGCCCTTATGGTCGACTATTGGATTTCGCCGCCTGTAGGAAGCCTTTTCAAATACGATTCCACGGTCGATCTCGTAGGTGAGCTGTTTTTCTGCGGAATGGGTCTGTTCATGTGCGTGGTCGCCAATCGCTACCGCAAAATCCGGGGCAATCTTGAGGAGCAGGTGGCGGTCCGGACAAGGGATTTGAGCATAGCGAATGAAAACCTCGTGGATCAGTCTGAAAAACTGGGACGGTCACGGGAAGAATGGGTCGAAACCTTCAATGCCATTCCCGACCATATCGCCATACTTGACAATAAGCACAGGATAGTCCGCGCCAACCAGGCAATGACCGAAAGGCTCGGTATTTCTCCCGAAAAGATATCGGGGCTTCCTTGCTACAAATGCATGCATGATGCGGGGAAACCCATTGAATCCTGTCCCCATTTCCTTATGCTCAATGACCACAAACAACACGTCGCTGAAATACACGAAGAGGCGCTGGGCGGGGAATTCCTGGTGAGCGTCACGCCGATTTTCGATGAAAAAGGGGAGTTGAAAGGCGGGGTGCATGTAGCGCGCGACATCACCCAGCTCAAGAAGGTTGAGGCGGAATTAAGAAAGGCCAAAAATGGATTAGAGATACAGGTGGAGAAACGCACCGCGGACCTTAAAAAAAACATTGAAAAACTGGCTGTCGAGATTGCGGACCGTAAAAAAGCCGAAGCCGCGCTTATTGAGGCAAATGAAATGAAACTTTTAGGACAGCTTACGTCGGGCGTGGCCCATGAAGTGAGGAACCCGCTTAATGGTATCATGGCCATCATGGGCGCTCTGTCAAAAGAAGTTTCGAATGATGACCGTTTTAAACCATACATGCAACACATGCGGAACCAAGTCACCCGACTTACTTCTCTTATGGAAGACCTTCTTTTGCTTGGAAGGCCCCTTCGTGAGGAAAACATGCAGGTGGTTTCGATGGTTACGCTGGTGGATAATGCGCTTTCGAGCTGGCTTCAGACCGTTCAAACGCAAAAACCGTCCGTGCGCTTCATCAGACCGGAGCAACCGGAGAATTACCTGGTCAGGGCGGAGATCACGTATATGACCCAGATGATCATTAATCTTGTAGAGAACGCCTACAACCATTCGCCGGCCGAAGAGGAAATCATCTGTTCAGTGCATGAAAAAATTACCAATACGATTATCTTTTCGGTGAAGGACCGCGGGAACGGAATTATGGAGGAAAATCTGCCTAAAATATATGAACCGTTTTTTACGACTAGAAAAGGCGGTACCGGGCTGGGGCTGAGCATCGTGCGCCATATCGTTGAAATCCATGAGGGCAGCATTATTGCATTCAACAACGCCGATGGTCCGGGGGCAACATTTGAGGTCGCGCTGCCGCTTTATGTTAGGAAATGAGGCTGCAGCCCCGTCAATTATCGAAGATGCCCAATGTTTTTAACATGTCTTTTACCGTTTCCGGTTCCATTGGTTTTTCTAAAAAGAAATCAGCGCCCAATTCTTTTGCCTTTTCCCTGGACCCATTGTCCCCAAAAGCGGTCATGACGATTATTCTGCATCCGGCTTGGCGGGAGCGCAGAAGCCTGATGCAATCAAAACCTTCCATTTGCACAGAATTGGAAAGTCTCAGGTCAATGATCGCGGCATCATATAAATGAGCGTTAATGCACCGTTGCGCTTCTTCAAATGTGTTCGCGCAATCCAGTTCAATGCCCGGTTCTTTCAGGACCATTGAAAATCCGAAGGTGATGACTTCTTCATCATCGATTAAGAGGATTCTTTTATTTTTACCCATTGGACCCAATTGAGGGAAATAGAGACTAGATACTATGACTGAATTGTCTATGCCTTTAGCGTAATTCCTGCGCGCATTGGTATGTGACGCAATTTTTAGGCCAATGAAAAAAAGGAAAAAAGAATGATTTATTGCAGCGATGAGAAAATCTGTCTCAATAGTGCGATTTTGAGTGAATTAGCCGTAACGGTATGCCAGATGGAATTACTATGGCATGTTGATTGCTGATTTTGAGTGGAACCACGCATTCATTATAATTCCAATTTAACCAAGTCTGGAAAGGTCAGGTAATGAGTGGAATATGATTGCACCATCAGAATAGCTGGTGAGGCCGGACAGGGTATTCAGACGATCGGCATGTCGTTTTGCAGGATAATTAAAGACTGCGGATGGGGTTTGCTTGCAAACCAGGATTATATGTCGCGGGTGCGGGGAGGCAATAACTACTACCAGATACGCTTGGGCAATCCGCCCCCTGTTTCATTCCGACAATCAATCGATGTTCTTGTCCCTTTGAACGCCGAGAGCGTAAGCTTGCATCGATCAATTCTTGCTCCAGGAGGGAAGATTGTCATTGATAAAAAAAACTTCAATATTATCGATGAAAGTCCTGCCTATCTGGATGCTCCGCTCAACGCGATTGCAATGGATTTGGGTGGAAAGCCCCACTACTATGGCTCCGTCGCTCTTGGAATATTATCAGGAATGTTATCGATGGATTTTGATATCGTCGAGCGGACGCTGAAGGACGCTTTCAGTTCTAAAGGCAGGGACGTTGAAGATAGAAATGTCGCTTGTGCACGGAAAGGGTTTGAAATAGGGCGCGACAGCCCCGTTAAAAGTCCCCCTTTATCGGCTCACAAAGGCGCGTCAAGATACCTTCTGGACGGGAACGAAGCAATCGCCTTGGGCGCTGTGTATGCCGGGTGCAGGTTTTATTCCGGATATCCAATGACCCCGTCGACAACGATCATGGAAACGATGGCCGGATTTTCCACGGACCTTCCGCTTGTCGTGGAGCAGGCCGAAGACGAGATCGCCGCCATCAACATGGCGATCGGGGCGTCGTATGCCGGTGTAAGGTCCATGACAGCGACTTCGGGCGGCGGGTTTGCTCTCATGACCGAAGGCCTGAGTCTTGCGGCAATGCTGGAAACGCCGGTCGTGATTGTCGACGGCCAGCGTCCCGCGCCCGCAACAGGCTTGCCGACACGTACTGAACAGGCCGATCTCGACCTGGTGCTCCATGCCGGTCACGGGGAGTTCGCGCGCGCCGTTTACACTCCGGGAAATATCAAGGAGGCGTTCGAACTGACCGTGAAAGCGTTCGACGTTTCGGACCGGTTCCAGGTCCCGTCCGTCATCCTGTCTGACCAGTACCTGGCGGACATGGTAAGCGCCGTGGACGATCTGGGTACAAAAGTCGTTCGGCCGCCACGGCATATCATTTCAAAGGAAGAGTCGGTTGAGATCACGGGGTATCGACGATATGAAATCACCGCTTCCGGCGTGTCTCCACGGGCCATTCCCTCATGGATATCTGATGTAATCTATGCCGACAGCGACGAGCACACCGAAGACGGGCACATAACCGAAGACGGCATGATTCGAACGGCAATGGTCGACAAGCGGTTTTCGAAAAAAATGGAGCTTCTTCGCCGGGAGGTCGTCGATCCCTTGCCGGTTAACATAGACGGCGCACGACTGGTGCTGCTCGGGTTCGGCTCCACGCGCGGGGTCATCGAAGATGTCTGCGCCCAAGACCCGCGCAAGAAGATCGGCTGCGTCCATTTTTCCCAGGTCTGGCCGTTTCCGGCGGACGCGTTGGCCTTGTTGCTCAACAAGGCGCCTGCCGCGCGTTTGGTAACCGTGGAAAACAATGCCGGCGCGCAACTGGCTAAATTGATAAAAAGGGAGACCCTTTTAGAAATTGATGCTTCAATCCTTAAATATAACGGCCGTCCATTCACGATAGAGGAACTCACCGGACGTATCGAGGACTACTGGAGGGACCATGGAAGTCAAACAATTCAGGAGCGATGACCCGATTGCCTGGTGTCCGGGATGCGGGGATTTTGGTATTCTCTCCGCCGTCCAGAAAGCGCTGGTCCAGCTCGAAAAACAGCCCAAAGACGTGCTTCTGGTGTCCGGCATCGGGCAGGCGGCGAAGCTCCCGCACTATGTCCGGGCCAATTGCTTCAACGGCCTTCATGGGCGCGCGCTTCCCGCGGCCGTTGGGGCCAAGGTCGCCAATCGTGCGCTCACCGTGATCGTGACCACCGGCGACGGCGACTGTTACGGCGAAGGCGGAAACCACTTCATCCATAATGTCCGGCGCAATCCCGACATTACGGTCATCGTCCACGACAACCAGATATATGGCTTGACAAAAGGACAGGCGTCGCCGACGACCGAAGCCGGATACATCACTAAAGTGCAGCCTAAAGGCGTCATGCCCGGGGCCTTCAGGCCCCTGGAATGCGCGATTGCGCTCGGGTGCGGTTTCGTGGCCCGGGGTTTTGCCAACGATGCCGACCACCTTGCATCGCTCATTGTCCAGGGGGTGCGCCATAAAGGTTTTTCCCTGATCGATGTTCTCCAGCCATGCGTATCATTCAACAAAATGAACACGCAGGCATGGTACAAGGAGCGTATTTACAAATTGGAAGAGGAAACGGGCTATGATTGCACCGATATCATGGCGGCGTTTCAAAAATCACGGGAATGGGGCGACCGTATCCCGTTAGGGATTATGTATCGCAATGAGAAACCATGCTTTGAAGATGCGATAGGACTCGGTTCATTGAAGCCGCTTGTGGAATACGAACCGGATGAGATTGACTTTGGAGAAGTCTTGAAGAGGTTTGCGTAAATGGCCCTATGGCGGTCCGCCGACTATTGCATGGCGCCGTCGGCAGCGCCCGATACCGCCGGTTTATTGGGACTGACGACTCGTCCGCCCTAATTTTCTGTACAGCGTTGCTATTGAAATTCCCAGCTTTTGACTGGCTTTTTTCTTGTCGCCCTCACAGGAGTCAAGGACTTTTTGCAGGTATTCCCGTTCGATGTCCCGAAGCCCGG
>Ga0182027_10011916_pt1 | contig 12239 bp, 10 predicted proteins | sample 712E1DmetaG_FD_121300 | JGI IMG/M metagenome (GOLD analysis project Ga0182027, IMG submission 121300) | Permafrost microbial communities from Stordalen Mire, Sweden - 712E1D metaG (Illumina Assembly) | ecosystem: Environmental > Terrestrial > Soil > Wetlands > Permafrost | place: Sweden...
ATTACCGGTGCAAATTTGATTAAACTACTTGAAAGAAGATTGGATAATGTTATTTTCCGGCTTGGTTTTGCACCATCGAGAAAATCAGCAAGACAATTAGTTCTTCATGGACATTTTATGGTTAATGGTTATACAGTCGATATTCCTTCTTATTCTTTGGTAGCTGGTGATTTAATTCTAGTGCGAGATAAGAGTAAGAAACTCGATACTATTCATAATACTTTAAGAAGAACAAAAGACAACGTTTACACTTGGTTGTCGGTTGATAAAGCAGCTCTTTCAGGTACATTTTTGAACATACCGGAAAGGGAAGACATTCCATTGAATGTTAACGAACAATTAATTGTAGAGTTGTATTCAAAGTAATTAAAAATTATAAAGAGGATACTAAATGAGCTATCCGTTCATAAAGATGCCCGATGGTGTTGTTCTCGACGAATCCTCTAACAATGAGAGATTCGGACGTTTTATTGTCCAACCGTTGGAAAGAGGCTATGGAGTAACACTTGGAAATGCGTTAAGACGAGTATTGCTTTCATCATTAAGTGGTGCGGCTATTACAGCTGTTAAAATTGAAGGTGTTTTACATGAATTTTCAACAATTCCTGGTGTGGTTGAAGATGTGACAGAATTGATCCTAAACTTGAAAAAAGTTAGAATGCGTGTTACAAATAAAAAAATTGCTGAATGTGAAATTTCTTTTGGTGGAGCAAAAGAATTTAAGGCAGGTGACATCCAAAAAGCTTGCCCGGATGTTGAAATATTAAATGGGGATCTTCATATAGCTAGACTTAATGCGGATGCTAGATTAAATATGGAATTAAAATTTGGAGTTGGAAAAGGATATCTACCATCAAATGAACAAAAAATTCCAGAAATAACGATTGGTACAATTCCAATTGATTCGATTTTCACTCCGATAGTCAACGTCCATTATGATGTTGAAAATGTTAGAATTGGGGAAAGAAATGATTTTGAAAAATTATCTCTTGAAATAACTACCGATGGCTCCATCACTCCCGAAGAAGCTTTGTCAAGTTCGGCAAAGATATTAAAAGACCATATTCAACTATTTATCAATTTCGAAGCTGAACCGGAAGAAGAAAAAGTTGAAAATGAAAAAGATGCTGAAACTGAGAGATTAAAAAAAATATTGTTAACTAATGTTGACGACCTTGAACTAAGTGTACGTTCACATAATTGTTTAAAAGCTGCAAATATAAAAATCCTGGCTGATCTTGTGAGAAAAGATGAAAGTGAAATGCTCAAGTTCAGAAATTTTGGAAGAAAATCTTTAGCTGAATTAAATGAGATCATAGATAATTATGGACTCGAATTCGGTATGGATGTCGATAAATACATAAAAGATAAACCCGAAAACAACTAGTATTTTCAGAAGGCTGAATAATGAGACATAGAGTTAAAGGAAGAAAATTAAGCAGAACAGCGAGTCATAGACATGCATTATTAAAATCATTAGCTACTTCTTTATTAAAGCATAAAAAAATTACAACTACGACTGCTAAAGCAAAAGAATTAAGGAAATTCGTTGAACCAATTATTACAAAGGCAAAGAGTGACTCTGTTGCTACAAGAAGATATGTAGCTGAAAAAATTAATGACAGAGATGTTGTACAGAATTTATTTGGTGATATTGTTACGAAAATAGGGGATAGACCCGGTGGTTATACACGAATTGTCCACAGAGGACGAAGAAAAGGTGATGGTGCTGAATTAGCCATAATTGAATTAGTTGATTTTAGCGGCGTTATTAAAGCTAAAACTCCCAAAAAGGAAAAAGGTGAAAATAAAGCTTCCGACGGCAAAGAAGAGGTTAAGGCTGAAGAAAAGAAAGAGACTAAAACTAAGAAAAAAGATATAGTTAAACCAAAGATAGAAAAATCTTCAAAAGAAAAAGTTGCTGTGAAAGAGAAAAAAGTTAAAACAACGAAAACACCTCAGAAAAAAGGTAGCTAATTAAATATCATTATTTGATCAAAAGAAAGAGTAATTGAGTAACGGTTACTCTTTTTTTATTTATATGCAAAAAATTGAATTTGTAAAACCTGTATTTGATCTCAATGAATTACCAAAAGAAAAATATCCGACGGTCGTATTATGTGGTCGTTCTAATGTTGGTAAATCATCATTTATAAATTCTGTTTATAGTACAAAAATTGCACGGACTTCCTCATCTCCCGGGAAAACACGTTCTTTAAACTACTATTTTGTTGAAGGCAAGTTTTTTATAGTTGATTTACCCGGTTTTGGATATGCTAAAGTGTCGAAAAAAGAACGAAATGAATGGCAAGAATTAATCGAAAAATATTTTATACTAAATGAAAATATTAAGCTGGCAATTCACATGATTGATTCCCGTCATGAACCTACTATACTTGACATCGACTTAAATGAATTTTTATTTCGAAAAGATATTCCTTCATTCATAATTCTAAACAAATCAGATAAAGTGAAACAGTCAGACCTTGCATATGCCAGGAAAAGATTAATAGAGTTTTTTCCTGAAAGGATTTATGGAGAAAACTTTTTATTTTATTCTTCTACTAAAGGAACAGGTAGAAAAGAAGCATTAAAATTGATTTCTTCTCTATTCTTATTGTGAATAATTCTTAAATCTTTCTTATTATTGAATGCGAAATTTGAGAAGTCACAATATTTAACTAAATATCTTTTATTAGAGCATAAGAAGGTCTGATGGGCGTTACCGAAAAAATCAGAAAACGGATTTTTATTTTTATTTTTATCCCCATTTTAATAACTATTCCTTTCTTTACAGAAGACATCGTTCTTCGCATTATATCTGCTTTAGTTCTAGTTATTTATGCCGGTTTTATTATTTTTCTACGCGATTATAATAAGAATGAAATTGACAGTAAGTCGATTGAAACACAAACGGATCTTTTTACTACTGAAAATAATCCGGAGCATGATCGTTATGAAACCGATGCAGGTGAGGATTTTAAAATCATTTCTCAAACAAAAAATATTGAGATTATTACATCTGAGAATTACGAATCAACAATTAGACGAAACGATAAAGATATTTTTAAATCGCCTAATTTCAAAGAGAATTACGATAAAATTGTTCATGAAGAATTACCTGAAGATGTCAATCATGATGAACAATTCGGTTTTGTTTTGGAAAAAATATTAAGTGTTGTTAAAGATGCGTATATGGCACATACTGCTGCATTTTTCTGGTATAACAAAAACAGAAAACGACTGACCCTCGAACGATTTTTATCAAGTTCACAACATATTTCGCAACAGAAATTTGATCTTGAAGATGACATACTTGGCAAAATAATCCAAAAGGAAGAACCGGAATTATTGACGGATATACCTTCCAACGCGGAAATTGATGTAATCCGTTATTATAAATCAAAGCAAGGAATAAAAAGCTTTATAGGAGTTCCTCTTTTTTATGGGAAATCATTAACAGGGATTCTTGCGCTTGATTCAAAAGAAAATGATGCATTTGGGATTGAACAAGTTTATTCTCTTGGAAGAATTGTTAGAGTAATTTCTGTAATCATTTCTTTATTTGAGGAAAAGTTTTCAGAATCACAATCCGAACAACGTCTTAAAACTATGCTTCAAATATTAAGTATTGATAGGAAGTATGAATCCGAGCAAGATTTACATCAAATCATAGAACAATCTGTTCAAACACTTCTTGACTGGGATGCTTTTACATTTGTATCATTTAATCCGACTGAACAAAAATTCAGAACGACAAAAATTATTAATAAAACTTCTCTAAAATATATTGGTGAGAATCTCGAAATTGATCTCACAGGCACATTAGTCGGAAGATCAGTATTAAGCGCTACACCAGTAAAAATTGATGACACTTCGATTTCGGAAATTCCTCGATTCGCGAAATCCGAAGATGTAAGCTTCGATGGTTCATTTTTAGCTATTCCTCTTGTATACGATGATCAGAATTACGGAGTGCTTTGTTTTGAGAGTTTAAAGAAAAACGTCTATTCGAATGATGAAGTTTCATTTATTAAAAATGCGACAAAAATATTTGCTTTAAAACTTAATTCTTATTCGACAATAAATATATTAAAAGGATTATTATCGGTCGATATTGAAACTAAAACTTTGAATTCCAACAGTTTTATGGAAAGATTTACTATAGACCTTGTCCGTAGCAAAGAACTTGGTCTTCAGGGAGCAATTGCATTAATAAAAATTGATGATTTTCTGGAACAGGAATCATTATTTGATGGTAATCCGTTTCCTAAAGTATTAAGGATAATTTCACGATTAATTAAAGATGAAATGACTCCACTGAATATTTTAGGCAGATTAAGTGAAAAAATTTTTGTTGTTTACTTTTTCAACATGTCGCCGAAAGATGTTTTTCTTTGGGCTGAAAAATTGAGAATAAAAATTGCACGTAAACCAATTGCAGTTTCATCCAAACAATCTACCTTCACCGTATCAATCGGAGTTTCAGCAACAACGAATAAAACAGATATTCAGGAAATTTTATTCAATACTGAACTTGCCTTGAAAAAGGCTATTGAAAAAGGTGGTAATTCTGTTAAAAGCATTACATAATTTAAATCGACTTGAATAATTTTATTGTAATAGTGCTCTATGGCCTCGGAGTGGGTGGATTACTCGTTGCATTCAAATATTCAGATGAAGGGTGTAATGCTCTTGGTAATTTAATAAAAGTTGAGGGGGGGGCATTTACCTAATTTTGAATAGTTAGGATTTGGGAATATTATACCAATAAATTGATGCTTCAATTGTAGGAATTGTTGATTCAATAAATGTTGAATCTTGACAGGAGATTTTATTTTGAAGATCAAAAAGCAATTTACGAACAGAGAAAGTCAATCATTAGATAAATACTTACAGGAAATTGGCAAGGTTGATCTGCTAACTCCGGACGAAGAGATTGAATTAACAATAAAAATACGAAAGAATGATGCAACGGCATTAGAAAAGCTTGTTAAAGCAAATCTGAGATTTGTAGTTTCTGTAGCTAAACAGTATCAAAATCAAGGATTATCGCTTGGCGATTTAATAAATGAAGGAAATCTCGGATTGATTAAAGCTGCAAGAAGATTCGATGAAACACGTGGTTTTAAGTTTATTTCATATGCTGTATGGTGGATTCGTCAATCAATTTTGCAAGCACTAGCCGAGCAATCCAGGATTGTGAGACTTCCATTAAATAGGGTAGGTGCACTAAATAAAATCGGGAAAGCCTACAACAATCTTGAACAGGAATATGAACGTGAACCAAGCACTCATGAACTTGCACAAGAATTGGATATGGATATTGGTGAAGTTTCAGATACACTAAAAATGTCAGGTCGTGCAATTTCTATGGATGCTCCTTTTATTCAAGGAGACGAAAACCGCTTAATAGATATTCTTGAAAATGAAGAACAACCCTCGCCTGATTATACGCTAATGTCAGAATCACTGCGCAAAGAAATTGAAAGGACATTATCGACTTTATCCGAAAGAGAATCTGAGGTTATAAAACTCTATTTTGGACTAAATAATGAGCATTCTTTAACTTTAGAGGAAATTGGAGAAAAATTTAATCTTACAAGAGAACGTGTACGCCAAATAAAAGAAAAAGCTATAAGAAGACTTCGTCATGCATCTCGCAGTAGAAACTTGCGAATCTATCTTGGTTAATTTCCTTTGCTTATGTTAAATCATCTTATAAATAAAATATTATGCAGTATCTTGGCATTTATGATTTTCAGCGGTTGCTCTGCTACATCGAATTCTCAACGGTTTAAACATAGTAAAAGTGATCGATGGACTAAATCCACTATCCGTTACGAATCTCCTGATACTACTAAAGTGACCCCTAAATCCGATGTTTCATATTCTGATATTGCCGATACTACTCAGGAATTTGATGATTTGCCCGCAGTGGAAAAAAATACAGATAAATCTAAAATTGTTGCAAATATTGAAAAATTAAAGACATTTAATGTTGCACTTACTTCAAGAGAAAAAATACTCTTAGAAGTAATTAAATTTTTAGATACTCCATATCAATATGGAGGTAATACTGGCGATGGGATAGATTGCTCTGCTTTTACTGGACTTGTCTATAAAAATTCATTGGCCATTGATCTTCCACGGTCCTCCCGTGATCAATATAAGGTTGGTGACAGTGTCGATAAAGATGAATTGAAGTTTGGCGATCTTTTATTTTTTAATACCACAAGACGTTCAAAACCGGGACATGTAGGTATATTTATTGGAGAAAATCAATTCGTCCATGCAAGTCGCAAACTCGGCGTTACTGTTTCATCCCTCGAAGATGCTTATTATAAAAAACGTTATATGGGTGCCAGAAGAATTGAAGAAATTGAACAATAAACCTAATCTCAAATATATTTTTGTCTTTCAAATTTAATTGAATTTCAAAGCCCATTAAAGTAAGTTTCATATCAAAGCAAATCATGAAGGAGAATACGATGGAATATAGAACAGAAACCGATACTATGGGTGAAATGAAAGTCCCGGTTAATAAATATTACGGGGCTCAAACTGCCAGATCATTAATTAATTTCAAAATCGGTGGAGAAAAATTTCCTCCTGAACTAATAAGAGCACTCGCAATTGTTAAAAAGGCCGCAGCAATTACTAATAATGAACTTGGATTACTATCAAAAGAAAAATGTGATCTGATTCTTCTGGCGGCCGATGAAGTGATTGAAGGTAAATTAAGTGAACATTTCCCTCTTGTTGTTTGGCAGACCGGTAGCGGAACCCAGACAAATATGAATGTAAATGAAGTAATATCGAATCGGGCGATTGAAATAGCCGGCGGTATCATGGGTAGTAAGAAACCAATTCATCCGAATGATGATGTCAATAAAGCCCAGTCAACTAATGATGCATTTCCTACTTCAATTCATATTGCCGTTGTTGAAGAGATTCATAATCGATTAATCCCCATGATTTCCTGTCTCCGAAATGTATTGACTTCTAAAGCAATGGAATTCAAAGACATTATAAAGATCGGACGAACACATTTAATGGATGCAACACCTTTGACGCTTGGAAATGAGTTCTCTGGCTATGCTCAACAACTTACTAACGGATTGGATAGAATAAATGACAGCTTAAAAAGATTATATGAAATACCTTTGGGTGGAACTGCAGTCGGCACTGGTTTGAATACTCGTAACGATTATTCTGTAAAAGTTGCTGAGAAAATATCCATATTAACAGGCAAACCATTCAGATCAGCTGTTAACAAATACGAAGCAATGGCAGGCAAGGATGCCATTGTTGAAATTAGCGGTGTAATGAAAACCATTGCAGCGTCTTTAATGAAAATCGCGAATGATATTCGTTGGCTTGGGTCAGGACCGCGTTGCGGTATTGGAGAAATCTCCCTCCCGGAAAATGAACCTGGAAGCTCAATTATGCCTGGCAAAGTGAATCCTACTCAATCTGAAGCATTAACAATGGTTTGTACGCAAGTTTTCGGTAATGACGTGACAATCAATTTTGCAGGAGCAAGCGGCAATTTTGAATTAAATGTGTTCATGCCTGTTATAGCTTTTAATGTGTTGCAATCAATAAAATTACTTGCCGATGCTTGCGAAAGTTTTGCTGAGAATTGTGTAATTGGAATAACTGCAAACAAATTAAATATAAAAAAACATCTTGAAAACTCTTTAATGCTTGTAACTGCATTAAATCCTGTAATTGGTTATGATAATGCAGCTAAGGTTGCAAAGAAGGCTCATAAGGAAAATAAAACTTTGAAAGAAGCTGCCATGGAGTTGGGCTTATTAACAGCTGAAAAATTTGATGAAGTAGTAAGACCGGAAAAAATGATCGGCCCAAATAATTAAGTTTATTTGTTAAGTAAATTCAGATATAAAACGATAGAAATAAATTTTAATTCCATTATGTTAATTTGACAAATTAAAAATCTAATTTTCATCTTTAAATTCAATAAAAAACATGAAACTTGAAGGACTTTTATCATTATTTATCGCCTGCATTGAGGTTGTATTTATAATCAATCTTTTGATATTTTCTGTAAAAAACCAGGTAAATAGACTTGTTATATTATTAATTACTCTGTTATTTGAATATCAGTTGATTGAGTTTTTGATTTGTTTTACTGGAGTACAAAAACAGATAATTATATACTTAGCTCTTCTTAGTATTAGCTTACTTCCGCCTTTGAGTTTGTTCACCGCATTAACTTATGATAAAAAAGTATCGTCTTATAACTTGTTAATATTTCTACCTTCCCTTTTCTTCATTGTTTATTATCCGTTTGTCATTGACAGATTTGCAGTGACAAAATGCACTGTACTTTATGCCTCTTATCATTATCCTCTAGGTGACCTTTATGGAATATTTTATTATATCCCAATTATAGCTACTATGATTTTACTTTATCTAAAATGGAAAGCTGAGAATAAAACAAAACAACAGTCGCTTACACGTATTTATTTATTTGGATATTTATTCACATTTTTACCTTCAATAATTATTGTATTGGTTTTCCCCTCATTAATAAATTCAGTGGAAAGTCTTTTATGCAAATTTGCTTTCATTTTGGCAGCATTTTTAACTTATTTTGCGCTGAATAATAAAATTAAACAGATATAGGTTAATTCTGTGGAAATCATTCTCAACATTTATTTAATCATTGATAAGGGAATCGTAACATCTTTTAATGGAATTGCTTATGAATTAGATGGTACTGATGAAATTAAAATTGAATATTTAAAAAATAAAGCGAAAGCAGATTTTTCAAAAGCAATAAAATTTGATGCCCCACAGAACAAAAAAAATGAATTTATGTCTTATAATAAGTTTCACAAACTTGAAAAGAATGGAATGCAGTATAGACTTTTTGAAGAAATATTTGAAAAATTTAATGCTCCTCAAAATCCAATTGTTTGTGTTACACCGGTAGTGGATGGCGAAATCTGGTCTAAATAATTATCATAAACATAATTCCAGAATAAATATATTTTATTAAAAAGTATCATGATGAAATCAAATTCAAGTATTTAAGGGATATTTTATGGCCATCTACAGAAACTTCAGAACAATTCCTCAGCTTTTTCAAATTATGTGCAAAGATTTTGGAAAAGAAAAAGTAAGAGCGGCTTTAAAATATCGTTTGAATGAGAAGTGGATTGAAGTAAGATATGATAAATTGTACAATCAAACCGAAGAACTTGCTCTTGGTATGGCAACCTTAGGTGTTAAACGGGATGATAAAATTGCAATAATTGGTGAAAACAGACCGGAATGGGTTTATTCGGATATGGCGATACTTGGACTTGGCGCTGTCGATATTCCGTTATATCCAAATTCAACTTCTGAGACAATTGAATTTATACTAAATAATTCTGAGGCAACTGGGATAATCGTATCGAATAAATTCCAGCTTAATAAAGTTCTAAAAATATGGAATAACTGTCGTTATCTACACTTTATTATTGTTATGAATCTGGATGATGTGCCAAATGAAAAAGGAGTTTTTAGTTTTTATGAGGTTCAAAGTAAAGGAAGACAATTTAAAAATGAAGAACCGACTTATTTTAATGAAAGCTGTATACTATCTCAGGAGAAAGACCTTTGCACTATAATTTATACTTCAGGAACTACAGGCGAACCAAAAGGAGTAATGCTTACTCATAAAAATATTGTTTCAAATGTTATTGCTGCACATGAGATATTTGATATTGGAGAGGCAGATATATTTCTTTCATTCCTCCCATTGTGTCATATATTCGAAAGGATGGCAGGTTATTATACCGCATTTTCAGGAGGCTGCATAATCGCCTATGCTGAAAGTATTGAATTAATCGCTCAGAATATGGTTGATATTAAACCGACAATTATGACGGCTGTACCCAGATTATTTGAGAGAATGTATAGCAAAATACAACGGAATATTGAAACTCAGTCTGAAAATAAAAAACGAATTTTTGATTGGGCAATCGAAATAGGTAAAGAACTTCAATCAGCTAAAAAGTCAGGACAGTCGTCTACGATTTTTTTATCGATAAAACATAAATTAGCCGACAAACTTGTTTTTCAAAAACTAAGAGAAAAAACTGGCGGGAGACTGAGATTTTTTATTTCAGGCGGAGCTGCATTGGCAAGAGAACTTGGACAATTCTTTGAAGCTGCAGGAATTCTGATTATTGAAGGATACGGTTTAACCGAGTCATCTCCTGTAATTGCTGCTAATAGAGTAAACGATTATAAGTTTGGAACTGTCGGCAAACCAATGCCCGGTGTTGAAATAAAAATTGCAAAGGATGGAGAAATTCTGGCTTATGGTCCAAATATAATGCAAGGATATTATAAAAACAGGAAAGAAACTGAGGAATCAATTAAAAATGGTTGGCTTCATACAGGTGATATCGGGGTCTTTGACGCGGAAGGTTTTTTAATTATTACCGACCGCAAGAAACATTTATTCAAAACATCAGGCGGGAAATATATTGCTCCAACACCGATAGAGAATATGTTTTTAGCAAGCAAGTTTATCGATCAGTTTGTACTGATAGGGGATAGAAGAATGTTTTTAAGTGCATTAATTGTTCCCGATTACGATGCATTGAAAGAGTATGCTGATGCAAATAGGATTCAATACAATACTATCGAAGAACTTCTTAGCATGAAACAAATTTATGAGTTATTGGAAAAAGAATTCGATCAATTTCATAAGAAACTAGCAAACTTTGAGAGGGTAAGAAAATTTGCAATTCTTGATAAACCATTTACTATTGAAAGCGGAGAGCTTACACCTTCGCTAAAAATAAAACGCAAAGTGGTTGAAGAAAGATATAAGGATTTAATTGATGACATGTATAAAGGTCTGAAAAGTTAAATTATTAAAAATGAGTTGCCATTAATAATTTTAAAGACTTTGAAAACATTGTCTTACATATATTCACTCGTTGCGCTAACGATTTACAAGCAAAGTGCTCTTGTTTATGTTTTTAATCGAGAACAATTCATAAATCATTCTTATCGCTAAAATAAAAATATCAATATAAACTCTTCCAATTAAAATAAAAAATAATCCTATAGCTTGTCGGAAATCAAAACTTTAATGAAACTCTCCGTCGCAGAGAAACGGGGTATCTTATACCTGCCTCGCGTTGACGCCCCGCTTCGCCTCTCGGCTTTAGCGAGGCGAGAAGTCAAGGCGGGAGATTTTTTTTTATGCGCCGCAAGCGGCGAGGAATTGACCTTAAAACCGCCTCTGGCGGATTAAAATATAAGCGGTCATGTAATGCCTAATTTGACTTGGTTACGCATATAACAAATTCTATTTTTAAGCTAATCAGGTATTTTTCTTATATTTGTCTTCATTTATAAATATTTTTCGGATTCAGGTTGGCTAAAGAGAAAATTCTTGTAACATCAGCACTTCCTTATGCAAACGGTAATATACATCTTGGACATTTAAGCGGAGCTTATTTACCGGCGGATATCTATGTCCGGTATAAAAGATTAAAAGGCGCAGATATCATTTATATATGCGGATCCGATGAACATGGTGTTCCAATAACAATTACTGCAGATAAAGAAAAAGTAACACCTAAGGAAATTATTGATCGTTATCATAATGCAAATAAAGATGCATTTGAAAAATTCGGAATGAGTTTTGACATCTATTCCCGTACAAGTTTACCGATTCATCATGAGACCGGGCAACAATTTTTCAAATCATATCATGATCAGGGACTGCTTGTTGAAAAAAAATCCATGCAGTTTTATGATGAAACGGCGAAAATGTTTTTACCTGACCGATATGTTGAGGGCACATGTCCCCGCTGTGGGAACGAAGAAGCTCGTAGTGATGAATGCGAAAAATGCGGTTCACTTTATGACCCATCTGAACTAAAAAATCCAAAAAGTAAAATCACCGGACAAACACCTGTGCTTAAGGAAACATCGCATTGGTTTTTCCCACTTGGCAAATATCAGGATAGACTTGTAAAATATATCAATGAGATGAATGAAAAATTCGGTTGGAAAGATAATGTACTGCAATATTGTAAAGGTTGGTTTAATGATGGATTGAAAGATCGTGCGGTAACACGTGATTTGGATTGGGGTGTTAAAGTACCTTTAGAAAATGTTAAAAACAAAGTGCTTTACGTTTGGTTTGAAGCGGTTCTCGGTTATATCTCCGCCACGAAAGAATTATTTAAACAGCG
>Ga0182027_10011917_pt1 | contig 12238 bp, 17 predicted proteins | sample 712E1DmetaG_FD_121300 | JGI IMG/M metagenome (GOLD analysis project Ga0182027, IMG submission 121300) | Permafrost microbial communities from Stordalen Mire, Sweden - 712E1D metaG (Illumina Assembly) | ecosystem: Environmental > Terrestrial > Soil > Wetlands > Permafrost | place: Sweden...
CGCCAAAACGTCGAAGTCCGGATGGTCTTCCGCCGCCAGTTCTCGCAGCTTTGGATCCAGGTGGCCAGATCGCGCATCTTGGCCTCGGTGACGATGGTATTGGCCAACTGCCCGTCGTTGGGAAGACTCACCTGCGCGCCAGGAGCGTTAAACTGGGCTAAGTAACCCTGGAGACGTTCCCCAGCCCAGAGGCCGAATGCTCGTGGATGGCGCGGCGAGTGGGGGCCTGTCGGCGTCCGGGAAGTAGTACTTGCGGCGGTCGCCATCGCCGGTCACTATTCCGAGGGAGCCGACCAACGGGCCAGCGGGTAGCGGCGCCGCCTCAAAGAGCGTTCTGGCAGGCATGAAGGCCCCAAGTGCGAACAAATGGCAAAATGTGTTCTATGCGCGTCGCTATCAAACACTGCCCGTCCGGGTCCCACCTCTGCACAATTCCGACGACCCGGCCATCTTCCGGCGTCCAATTAGGTCCCACCTCCTTCCGTCTCATGTTCCACACTGCGGTCCCACTTAATCCATCGGGGGGGATAGGCATATCCGCTGATTTGCCGTCAATTCCGATGCAGTGATTTGGCTCAAAACGTATAGCAAAATGGATGGCCGGATCAAACGCCGCCCACTTTGAAACCCCGGCATAGGCAGCGAAAGTAAACGTCTTGGAGCGAATTCCTTTCAGTAGCTGCCAGAATTTGCTGTCGTTGCCAGGAAAGCCGTCGATGAACAGCAAGTCCTTTTCAACGCCAGTTGAGGACCTTCCAATCAATCGCTCAGGGCAGACAAGGCGATCAGACGCGGGTAGCTCCGGTCGCGGGATACAAACAAACGCCACGTCTATAGGCGGATGCTTTATAAATGGCCCTGGGGCGCAGGTATAAGCTTTGTTATTGCCGTTTGAAAAGGCAACTCCCAGATAGCCTTTTGCCTCGATTTGAGAAATTACGTGTTCCGCAGTGACAAGCAACACCCGCCCACCAAGCTCAATTATTGTACCAGTCCCTTCAACACTGCCCTCATCGGGAGACATGATCCCCACGATGGCAACCAAATACTGCCATACAGCTTGCTGAAATTGGTTCAAAACCAATGAAGCAGTTTTCACTTTTTCCATCTCTTCGCCAGTTTTCATTATCCGACAGTTCGCTCTGTTGACGGTCAGCTCTCTTTCCCCTTTGCGATCTCTTCCTGCTCCACTTTTAACAAACGATTAAAATTCTCCGTTAATTGTTCGGCAAGCCACTGCGCTGTCTCTGCAACTTTGAGGTAACGATTCCCAAAATCCTGCCGCTCAGCACGAATGTGGTCATCGTAGAAATACCCGAGGAATGCTGCGAACCAAAACCACATCGATAGGTGTTTCAAACAATAATCAGTAACCAAAGCCAAACTTGGTTGCGGAACTGCGCCCAATACAAACTGATTGCCTTCACCGAGAAAGCGATGTGGAATCATGCTGCGATTAGGATGTGCTGCCGAGCTAAAGAACTTGTAAAGTTGCTTGGTTGACTCCTCTGTTTCACCAAAAGGGTGTTTAGCAAGCTCTCGCCGGACCGTGCCGTTAGATATTTCGACCCCGGATTGCCACTTAACCGCAAAACTAACGTCTAGCGCACAAAGTACCATCAGCGAAAGAGACTCATAGGCTCGACGTGCAAGTGGATAAGCCATATCACATTTCCCTTTAAGAATAATTCCACGAGACTCGTGCAGGGCATCAAACACGTCGGCAGCGAGATCCCGAACGACAAGGTCTTGGACAGATTTGGGTTTCTTGGCACCGAGCACGTTTACAATCTCGCAAACCAGGTCAGCATAAGCATCTGTCACCTGAACATATACTTTGTACTTTTCAGACAATTCAACAGTGCGCTTGGAATCCCATTCCACCACGGTTGAGTAATTGTCGTCAAAAGGTTTCATGCAGATGCAGGTTCACTTGAAGGAGCTTCATCCCTTCTTCTCGCGACTTGTCAGGCTTTTTCAAATTCTTTTATAAGCGCGTCCATGTATTGCCGCCAATACCTGAAACAATCATCTTTGCTGAAACTGCCTGTGAATAGGCGGCCAGATTCGGAGGCAAGTCGCACTCTCGCGTCGGCTAGAAACTTCTCCCGGGACTCCAGGCATGAACTGCACGCAAAGGAATCATAAACAAACCATTTGGCCAAATGTTCGTCATGCAACTCCCTAACATAAGCCGACTGGCCGTTGGGGTCTCCTTTGATTCTGCGCGACAGTTCATTGGCATATGTTTCAGCATTTCGAGCGGTTGAAGCGAATCGCTCTCTTACAGACTCTTGATCCCAAGTATTCATATATTGGCTGGAAGTATACAACTTGATTTTCGCATGTCCAAGCATTTCTCCCGGCACCTCCCACCTAAAAAAAAGGAGCCCGCCCGAAGGCGAACTCCTTTCCCGCCCCATCAGGCGGCACAAAGAAGCTGGAAAACCACAAGTACCATGCCGCAATCTACTTCATGCATTACAACTTTTGCCGGGTTCATTCCGCATTGCGCGTGACCCCGGCAATGGAGGCCGGAATTACAGACCACGTTTGGAGTCCGGAAGAAGTAGTGGCCCTGATAAATCAGGATTCAATGCCCGCACGGTCACAGCCGGGCGGCCCTCACTGCCTGCCGTTCCCGGCCGGCCATGATATTATCCCGCCACCGCGGTTCCTTGATGGATTCGCTCAGGATGTTGGCGCCCATGTATTCCCTCACGGCCCGAGCCACTTTGCGCTTCTCCTCCTGCACGCCGGAATCGCTCAAGCCCAGCAAGCGGGCCACGTCCCGCAAAGCCCGTCCCTCCGCCACCACTGTCAGCAATGTGCGCCCGCGCCGTGTCTGCCCGGCTATGAAAACTTCCCAATCCAAGTTCCGGGCGGCCAGCATGGATGGATCGTCCTGTTTATTGTCGAACAGATCGGCCAGCGTGATGGATTCGCCGGCCTCGTCAAACCCCAAGGGTTCATCGAATGAGGTGAGCCGTGACCGTCCGGACAATTGCGTTCCGGGGGACATGACATCGGTGGTGGAGGTGTGTGCTCCGCCGGCCAGCGCGCGTCAATTTGACGGCAAAATACGCCACGCTGCTCGCGGCGACCTTTTTCCCGGCTGCCTCTGCCCTGTGCAACAAACCGGCGGCATGGGCGATGGTGTCTTGGATCAGTTCTGAGGCGTCTTCAGCGCCGACGGGCTTGGCGGCGGCCGGGACTGCGGAACGGATTCTGGGAACGACTTCTGTGCATAAAAGCACTCCTGCATGGGGGCTCATAATCTTTGTCCTTTCTGGTGGGAAAAGCAAAAACGCCCGCCCCGGTCAGGAGCAGGCGTTTTTCGCTTTCGGTTGGAATTGGGGGCAGATCCCGGGGCTCGGAGGAGGCGGAACCGACAGCGACTCTGGGCCTCTGTCAATACTTTATAGCACAGGAAGAGGGGCTATTGCGGGGGGCAAAGAGCAAAGGAGAGGCACGTCTGCATTGGTCCAGAATGAGAATTACACCGCCCCGGCTGTCGGCGGTCGAGCCGGTGGCCGCGCCCGCGCGGGCTGACGTGGCAGAGACGAGACGAAGCGCGGGCAAGCGAGCGGTGAAGAGGGAGAGCGCAGCCGGAGCGAAAGCCGCCGATCTCAGGACGCGGGCAGTCCAGCTTTGAACGCTAAATCACGAAGGGCTTCTTGAGTGCAGGGAAGGCTATCTAAAAAGGATTGTCTTTCTTGGTCAGTTTTAAGGAGGGCAAATTGAGCGCTTTCTTCATCACTTAGAGTGATCATTTTACTAAACTCCTTGCCAAGGGCGTCATTCTTTAACGCCAATTTCAATTGGTACTTCGGTTTATAAATGGAAAATTCCAGGTGCCCACCTTTCAAATCCATAAGTTCCACTTTGCCTGTGGTGTAATTGTATTGCTGCAATTTGAACTTTTGGAGAAATCGGAGACCCTGCACTATTTCAAAATCAAGACGATTACCCGTGCAATCATTGCGCAATCTTGGTTGTATGACGGATGGGATAGAGTATTGCCGAGGCTTTGCAATCACGCCTATGGAATGCAAGTGGGTTTGCCAAAAATTCATCACATTAACTAAAATGTCCAAGACGTTTCGTTCCGAGCCATTGGACAATCTAATTAAGACCACCTTTTCGTGCCAGTGAAATGCACCTTGTTCATCCTTGTATTCAGTGGTGATAATCTGCTCCTCAATTTGTGTAGCATTGCGAATTTGTGGAGTTCCCTTTGTAAGCGAGGAATGCTTTGAAGCGTTTACAATATCGCCGAGCAAGCGATAGTCAGGACAATTACCGATGATCGTTGGCCAAGTCAGCTTGCGACCCTTTGGCAGGTGCTCGCGAAGATGGTAAAGAGGAGTGGCCGCATTCACTGCGGCACGAATATCACGGCTTCGTCCGGTTTTCCCAGAGTTTTTGACATCAAGATATTCTTCAAACGCACGAACGACGTTTTCGTAAAAATATGTGGCGGGATCGTCAAACATACAATCACCAAATTTTTCGATTACTCCAGAATTTCATTTTCTGCTGTTTAGATTTTACATTCGTCCCCTGAATTTGCCAGCCTATTCGTGAGGTTCGCGGGGGTCTGCGCGATAGCCATTCGTCGGACTGCTGCCCCGATGGAATTGTGCTGGCTGAGGAATTGCAACCAAGCCCCGGCATCGCGAACGACGGCGTCGGGCGTAAGCTGTTGAATCAATCTGAGCAATTTTGCCATTTCCGCTTTGTCGATGAACACCTTCGCGGCGTTCAAAACGGGCGAGCGGCCGACCCGGTAAAAGAGATTGGGTTGCACCACATCAGACACGGAAGAATTTGTTGCACTGTGTGCGCGCCAGCAGGGGCAGGCGGGGCGATTGGCGCGGGGACTTGGTGTAACTTCATGGGCAATGAAAGGCAACGAAACACCCTTAATCGGCAATTCTGAGATGAAAAACATGCAGGTTCGAAACCTGCAGCGCGCACCATTCCCCCTTTCATTGCCACGTCGTGACAATATGTGATCGGAAGCGACTTTTTCCCTGTATTTACAAGGGTTTCGTGCGGCTCTTGCAGGCCCCCATTCGTGACAAATGATGACACGGAGTGACCGCTTCCGACTATTTTTTGTAGGTATATTTGTGAGTCTGTTTGTGCGGCTTTCAAGGACAGCTTTCCCACCGCCGCCTCTATTACGATTCCTTTTATTACCCTTGGTATCCCATCGTCGGGCCGGTGGTCTCTGGTTTTGGCTTTGGCCATGTCGGCGGATTCGGCCATGGTGGCTCGGCGCGTGGCGGGTTTGGCGGACACGCTGGCGTTGGCGGGCACGTCGGTAGTGTTGGACACGCTGGCGGTGGTGGGCACGTCGTCGGGCGCCGTTAGACATTACCAGACGAGTCCGGGGTGAGGGGATGTCCACCGCCACATTGTTGCGGACTTAATCGTCCAGCCGAGCAGGAAGGAGGGCAGCCCAAACCAGGTCCACGACAAGGAAAACCAGTCGGTCAATCCGCGTCCATCAGCTGACGAAGACGCAAGATGCCAATCGTTTGCCGGATGATCTTTGGTCAGCCGAATGATGGCACACAGATCGTCTTTCAGGGCCGAGGTCCACTTTTCGTCAGGCCGATGGCCCAATCGCGCGGCGATGGGGTTTTCGTTGCCCACACGGAGCTGATGACCGATTCCGGGAAACAGAATAGGGTGTTAAGTCACCTTGGCAGCCATCGTCGCCACCGCTTGGAACGCTCTCTCCAAGTCGAACTTCGCAAAATCTTCTGTCCGCAACACCGGCTGCAATTGCGGCCCCACCTGCCGCCGGAGTGCGGCCAGACGATCTTCGGAAATATCCACCGGCGCGTTGCCTGCCACGGCCAGCTTTTGCCGGACCAACCCAATCAATTCTGCATTTTCGGGCAGAAGCCCCAATCTCCGTACCGCGTAATCAAGGTCGAAGAAATCGCGCGCGGCCACTTCGCGACGTGAGAGTGCCGCACGGAATTTCTCCGCGAACGCTTCCATCCTCGAAATGCAGCCGACGGCCAGCGGCGGGATCAGCGGCTCGGCCGTATTCGGATCGAGCAAAATCGTACGCGCCTGGCCGTGGAGAATGGGAAGCAGCAATGGTTCGCGCAAACCGATTTCGATTTTGATGGTCTCTTTTTGCTGACCGATTAATGGCGCGTATCCAATCACCGCGTTGTATTGCCTCGAGTTGTTTGTGCCCTTCAACGGCTCAACCACCTTGAAAAATGGAAGGCGATTCGGAAGTTCAGCGACGGCTTCCTTTGTCGCCGCAGCCTGTTTGCTCCTTTCCACGCGTGTTGAATCTGTGGGCATCGGAATCATAAAATCCAAGTCCTCGCTCAAGCGATAGAAACCCGCGTGGACTTTGGACAGGCACGTCCCGCCCTTGAATACCAGCCGGCTGCCGGCTGCCGCCAGATATTCCAGCAGCACCGTGCAAAGGTAATCCTTCTCGACGAGTCGCGGCGTAAACGCCGTCCTCTGCGCGGTGAATGTCACCGCCGCGCGGAAGTAGTCCGGGTCTTTCAGCAGAAGGACAATCTGTGATTCAAGCTCGCTCATTAAACACCACGCCCCAGCGGCGGTTGAAGGTTCCTCGCTTCGGTCGCGAGGGAATCCATGGAATCAGGCTGCTGGTCGGTTTCAACGCTCGTTCCAGTTTCCGTAACAACGCCGCGTTCACGCCCTCGCGTTCCAGCAACGCCCCCATGCGTCGAATCGTGCCCGTGTCGCCGTAGCGCAACGTGCATTTCACCAGATCCGCCGCGCCCACTCGTTTCGCCTTCAACCCCTTGCGAATCCAGTCGTAACCGCGCGGGATGCCGTTGAACCGCGACCAGTCATACACCGCGTCCACCAACGACCGCACGCGCGACGCATAGACCGCCTTCTCCCCGTCTTCCATCCCCACTTCCTCGGTATCCCCCAGCCGTTTGTCGGCCACTTTGATCAGGGCCATGTCCACGGCCCCGATTTTGCGGTCGCCGGAAATTCGATTGTTGTAGGCATAGACCCGGTTGGGAATCTGGCCATCAAAACCGTAACGGTTGAACGCATTTGCCCCGCAAATCTGATACCGCCCCTTCGCATCCAGCATCAGCGCGTTCAATGCCTCCGCCTCATTGGGGGTCCACGCTCCGCCCAGCGGCAGGCGCGGCGGCACGAGGTACAAGCCCTGCCGCACCCGCGCGATTAGCCCGCCGCGCGACAGGCGGCTCAATAACTTGCGCTCCTGATTCGGCTTGAGGTGCAGCACCGAAGCCGTCAGATCTCCCGACCGCACCGTCCGCAGTTTGCGCATCTGGACATACGCGAAAAACTGCGCTTCCAACCTTCCGAGGTTTTGTTTCATGGCGGCATTCTATTATAGAGCAACTCCCCTGACAAGGGATTTGTTAGAAATACCGTGCTTGCCCTGACAAAGCGTTCCGAGAGAGCATTCAAATTGGAAGGAGCGCGCTGGCGGGCGAACTGATTCGAGGCATGGCGAATTGCTCATTTTCCCGTTCTGCGGATGAGCCTGGCGGTCTTGTCGCAGGAGAGAACCGCGCGCAAGGTTCTCCCGTGATGAGACAACAACGGTGGCCGCGGTTAGCCCGGGCTCTCGACAGCGGCAAGGGACCCGGAAAATCCCTTTCGAACCCGACAATTATCAATTCGCCATGCACACATGCAACCCATGCAACCCGCTACAGGGCGTGAAGCCCGGCGCCGGGGTTTGGGGACGGCGTATCAGTCCCCAACAAAGCAAAAGCGGCTGATCCGTTGCGATCCAGCCGCGTGAGTGTTTCAAGGTGGTCAATCCTCGTGCGGCATGATCGTGATGGCAGGTTGCGAGCCGTCAAAGCCGGGGCGGTCGCAAACGGGGTCAACGTGGCAGGTCATACACAAACACCTCGGTGCCGGGGATGGCTACCCGAATCAGAGGCTCAACGGATTCCCATTTTCCACCTGCAAGACCGCAACCGATACGAGGCATGTGAACGGTCGCCTGCAATTTCTGCGCTTCGGCCGCCAATATTCCCAGGCACTGTCTGAGCGCGGCGTAGCGGATTGGAGGCTCACCGTCCTGGGTGCGAATACCTCTTTGGGCAATCATGTTCGCAACCCAAATGCATGGCTCAACCTGGATCACGGAAACGGTGCCAAGCGTGAGAGATCGCAACGATTTCTCCTTGAGGTATTCCGCCTTTGGCTGGGGCCATCGCTTGGAGATAGCGAGGACAAAACCTGCGCCCCACGCGCCGATGTCATTACAGACATGGGCGATGATTTTGTTTCCATCTCCAATGGGGGCGGTCGCGTCACCCGTGATGTATTGGATTTGCATAAAGCCCTCTTCCGGCAGTCAGCCTTAAGACACCCAGCCTGGCAAGCCAATAAAGGAGTTCATGACATGGCCGGCGCGGAGATGGAATGGAGGCATGGTTTTCATTTGTGCGTTGCCGCGGTCGCCAGCGTTAGCGTTTGTGAACGCGCGCTGTTCTTTCAATGCGAGCGTCCCTTCGCTCAAGCGACATTAGCGCCGGCTGGTCTGTGCCCGGCGCGAGCGGGTGTGGGGTGAACTTTACGAAAACCTAAGAGCTGTCTCTGGCGCTGTTCATGGTTGCGGCCTTGCGGCTGGTGCGTCTGGCAATTGGGCAATCCGTGCAACTGGCCCCTCGGCCTTTCGTGCGAGCCTCTTATGCGGGTGAACTGTGAATAACCCTCGCATAGGGTGTGAACAAAAAAGAATACATTTTTGCTCGTGAAGGCTCCTGGTCGAAATCAGCATTAATAATCACCAGCGAGAAATCGAACCAGCACCGCCATGCAAGTTTTACGCTCCTTACTGCCTTGGGGGATTAAACGGGTGAACTGGGGTTTGGGGGAGTCCTTGCTGCGTTGCTTTAAACGGCCGCTGTTTGCGTCTGTGCAAACGGTTCGAGACGCCATGCTCAACAGGCACGTTCCAATTGGATACGAAGATGAGACGGGCTTCCATTACGGAGTGGAGGCCGACAGAAGCGAGGATGGAGGATGTAGGCTTCAGCAGCCGGGCGGGGCGATTGTCGTTGCGGAACGCGGCACGGCTGGCCCTCAAAGGGGATGACGTCGCCGGCACGGAGGCTGGATGGAGCAAGGTTTGCCGCAGGCCTCAGGCCCCATCGCGCACATTGTCACGCCAGGTTTGGTGGCTTGCGTACGGGAATCTCACTTGCCAGTTTTGCCATCTCGTCGAAAACACGCTGGAATTTTTCCAGCCCCGAGGAGGGGATCATGATGTTGTCGTACCGCCCGCCAACATCCTCGGTAATGCGCAAAAATCGGCCTCGCGGATTTTCCTTAAGAGATAATGTGAACATCTTCCGTTCGATCTGGAGTTGTTCCGATTTCAATATCTCCTCCGAAAGCGGTTGCTTTGGATTGCCACCGCCGTAAGAACGATACCCGGAGGGAGAAGGCCGTTCGTTTGAGATCATACCCGTCGTTTTTTTGGCTCGCTCGCCACAGAAGCACTATCGAGCAACATTCCCGTCATTGCAACACGATTCGCTTTTCATTTGGAACTTTGGCATGGAAAGAGGCGGGCTTGGGCGGATTCGGCGGCATGGCGGGCGCGGTCTCCCTCGGCCTGCTCTCTGGTGATGCGCGAGGAACCTGATTTCTTCTCTGGAACGCAACCGTCCGCGTCCTGGGCTGCGGCGAGCCGGCCCCGAAGTCGCGCGCATTTGACCCTCCGAACGGCGGGGAGTAACCTCGCGCCATGACCGCTTCGCTTGCACCGATTCGCCAGATGGCTTCAAACCCGCGGCAAAATGTCATTCTCGCATCAGGCGATTTTTTTGAGATGCTCCAGAATCCGGCTCCGGCTCTGCGGTTCGTGCGAAAGCAAATAAACCACCCTGCGGCGAGACCGCATGGTATTGCCCTGAGGAACCCCAGGAAAGACAACATTGGCCTGCGCCAAGAGCGCAGGGTATTGAATCGGATCAAGAATCCGCAGCCGGTCGCGCGGAAGAAGGCGGAACAATTTCTGAAAGGAGTTCAAAAGCGTGCGAAAACTCCACCGGCATAGGGGCGCAGACCCGGAGGATGCGCGTTTGTTCGGCGCCGGTCGCCTGGCCGCCTTGCGCCAGGCAACCAGTGATTTGTGCTGGTTGTTGGACCATGGTTATGGCATCGGCTGCGCTACAGAACTGGTGGGGGATCGCCATCACCTAGCCCGCCGGCAGCGCATCGCCATCGCCCGGTGCGCCTGTTCCAAGGCCGCCAAGGAGCGGCGTCAGGCCCATTGCATCGGGCTAGCCCAATTGCGCGGCCAGGAGCTTTGGCTGGACGGGTTTAACGTGTTGACGGCGGTCGAGACGGCCCTGGGCGGCGGAGTGATCCTCATCGGAAGGGACGGTTGCTGCCGGGACGTGGCCGGGGTTTATTCCCATTACCACAAGGTGGAGGAGACCCTCCCGGCGCTCCACGCGATTGGCCGAATGGCTGCTCAATGGGCGGTCAGCAAGTGCCACTGGCTGCTGGACAGCCCCGTCGACAACAGCGGCCGCCTCAAAGGAATAATCCAGGAGGTGGCCGCCGAGACGGGTTGGCCTTGGGAGGTTGAACTGGTGGTCAATCCCGACCGGGTTCTCTCCGTCACAGACCAGGTCGTATCCAGTTCGGACCATGCGATTTTGGACCGCTGCCAACGCTGGTTTAACCTGGCTCGTCAAATTATCGCCGGCCAAGTGCCAGCCGCACATGTGGTGGACCTTGGTCCAGATAAGAGTGTCCCAGCGGCTGATGAATGAAACTCATCCCGATTCAAGTCGAATGCTACGCCCGGGCCAAATCCGGCGAGACGCCGCGCCGGTTCATCCGGCAAGGGCGGACCATCGAGTTGGGCGAAGTGCATGACCGCTGGTACCAGGTCGAAAGCAAACCCGAGTGGCCTCGGGCCGAGTATTTCAAAGTGCGCGCCATTGACGAGCGCGAGCACCTGCTGAAAAACGACCTTGAATCGGACGAGTGGCATCTGGGGCAACAGTGGTGATAACGCGTAAATCCATCCTCATTCATCTGTCGCGGTTGTTGCGGCATGTTCAAGTGTTAAAGAGGCGCGATTCGGCTTGCGCCCGCTGTCTGTCTGTTTATGCTCGACTTCATGAAGCGCACTGTGACGGCACAGCCCGATACATTGGAAGCGCTCAGGCCAGTTATTATCGAAGCAGGATCTTCTGCATCAGGGTCGGACGCTTCGGACGACAAGCTGCGTAACGGACCGGAAGCGGCCCGACTGGCAGAACGCGCCCTGCGCCTGCCGCCAGTAAAAGGGATGTGCGTGGCGGGCACACTGGTGGTCGCTTATGCGGAAGCGGGACGCTTCCCCGAGGCCATTGCCACCGCAGAAAAGGCGGTGCGGGAAGAAGCCGCCGCCGGAGGGATGCGCTTTGCGGACCTCAGCCGGCAATTATTGACACTCTGCCGTGCCGGCAAACCCTGGCATGGAACGATCACGAAACACCCGAACCAGTACGATCCCGGTGATAATCCTCCTTAAGAGTCATGAACTCATCCCCTCCATCCTCAAAACGAGAAATGGATTCAGGGTCGGCCAAGCCGGATTTCATGGCTCTATTTTGCGAGCGGTACCACTGCCCGCCCTCGGAATTTGAGGAGCAGGCATTCCTCATCTGTCTCTATTGGCGCGCACGAATTGTGGCTCCCCTTATCCGCAAAATCCGGCCTGACTATTTCGACCGGGATTTCGCGTTGATCCGCTATTTGGGAAAGACCCCAGGGCGGCGCGACGCGATGAATGAGTTGGCCGCCTTCGTGGAGGCCAACAAGGCCAGAGGAGGTTTTGCGCGAAAAATCCTGCGCATCCGAATCTCCTCGCGAAAGACCAGCGAATTGGTCGGGCGGCTTTTTGAACGGCATGCAGAGCGGGACGATCCCGCAGCTGATCGGCGGACCCCGAACTGACTGAATTTGCCGGGCCGGTCAATCGCTGCTGTCGCAGGCCGAGGTGCCAATCATAGCCAGCTTCCAGCCCTGTTCCGGGTCCTCGGTGCCCGTGGAATGCTGTTTTATTTTATAGCGACACATTCAGGCCCCATCATGCCTCTCGCAGCATAGAATAAGGGAGTATGGACACCGACAGAACGGTTCTAACCGATCATGTGGATATCGCCGAGGCAATCCGGCGCAGCGTTCCGAACCAGGTTCTGGTGGTGGATCCGCG
>Ga0182027_10011918_pt1 | contig 12237 bp, 7 predicted proteins | sample 712E1DmetaG_FD_121300 | JGI IMG/M metagenome (GOLD analysis project Ga0182027, IMG submission 121300) | Permafrost microbial communities from Stordalen Mire, Sweden - 712E1D metaG (Illumina Assembly) | ecosystem: Environmental > Terrestrial > Soil > Wetlands > Permafrost | place: Sweden...
CATGACAAGAAAAGGCCGCGGATTAACAAGACGCTCGGATAGATAAAGAACAAAAGTAACTAAAATTATTCCGAAAAATATTCCACGTCCCTCGGTTGCCGTTTCTCCTTCGGTAGCCGAGGGATTTTTCTTAGGGGGCCAATAGTTTCTCAAGATCGGAATTTGACATATAATTTTACGGCATTGTTGAATTTGCCAGAATTGCTGAATTAAACCCACGAGTTATGGAAACGTCAAACCGGAAGAGACGGAAAAGGTCAAGGATGCACGAGATTGAACGTCTGAGGACAGACATGGCTATTTTCGGATGAGGCATGACTTCAGCCTCACATTGATGGTTATTGCATATATAAGCGATAAGTTACAAAATAAAATCGCTAATTGTTTGCCATATTAAGGATGTTTTGGCGACAGTGGTTTAACCTAGTTGTAAGTCGGAACAATTGACAATAAAGTTTGTGATTGAGTTGCCTGCAAAAGTGCACTGTTAACAATAAGATTTTGGATAGAGTTCGCAGAGCTGAAGACGGTACGACACAATAATAGGCTAGCAGTTTTGAGGTAATTTCAACTTATTTAGATTATTGTGTATTTTGTGTAAATAACGTAATTAGTGTTAAAAGTGAGCATTTTTATGTGTGTGTATAGGTTTTTAGGAAGTTGTATATGCACTATTAACATGTAATCATTCTTTTCAAGGTGCATTTAAAATTGCTTTAAGCAAAGCACGATAAAAATCATCATTAAGGATGCGATAGAAGCCTTTCTCTTCCTTGATGATATCTGTATACTTTTTCGTCCAAGGCCATAGGCCAACACCTTTGTAGGTTTTAAAACCGCCATCAACTCTTTTAATTTCTTCAAGAATCTCAGTTTTGTAGATTGGTTTGGCGTTGACTTTATAAAGATTCAGGAAGGCTTTAGTTGCTCTCTCAGCAATATGGTGGTCTTGGCCCGGTTTTTTTTCTCGGTTTTTGGCTGTATCTTTAATTCTATTCCAGACATATTGAATAAAAGCATCGGTGTTCCACCCCTCTTCATCATATCGTCTTTTCGCATCTTTGTAACTATCAATCATACGAGTCTCCTTTCATGTTTAGTATTGACAAATATTGTACCTGACAGACACTTCTACTTACAAGGGGGCAAACATCCTATAATGTGGGCTATTGATAAATTGTATAGACTAAAGTGTAATTATCAAAAAGAATCGAATTAGTCGTGATTTTAAATGAATAAGTTCCGCTTGATGGTACTTGAAATGTAAAATTAGTGTTGGAAGTATTCCCAAAGTCTTTAATGACATTGTTGTTAGAATCTACGATTTGCGCTTCGCCTGACATATGATCAGACAGCTCTCCTTGTACCCATTGTCCTGCGTTAAGCTTCAAATTAACGATAGTAGCTGGGCCTCCTTCTGAATACCGGGAGCTCAATGTTTGCTGAGTTCCTGGGCTAAGTTGTTTGAAATAGGCTGTAACTGCCTTATCTGCACTCATGGTCACTGTTGTCGAATTAACATTGTCATTATCGGTGCCAGTCCAGTGATCAAAAGCATACGGGAAAGTTGTGGTCGTTGCATTAAGATTTACCACAGAACCATCGTCATATGAACCACTGTTGATATTAACTGACCCATCACCATTTGGATTAACTGAAACTGTCAGATTGAATACTTGTGTGAAAAACGCGGTGAGATTTTTCCCCGAATCCATCAAAAGGCTTAATATCGCATTGGTTGATGAGTCACTACCCTCCCAGTGATTAAACCGATATCCCTGCGCCGGAGACGCTGTCACGGTAACTGTTGTGCCTGCATCGAAGGTTCCACTGGTTGGTAGAACCGTACCGCCACCTTGAGCTCCAACCGATGTTTGAAGCGAATAAGAAATTTTCGAAAAAGAGGCGATGATAGTTTTGTCTGCATTCATTACCACAGTTGTACTGCTTGAATTACCCGAGATGTCGCCTCCCCAACCATCAAATTGATAATAAGTAGACGCGGAAGCAATCAGAGTCACGTTTTGTCCTGCGTCAAAAACAGAATTGCCAGGACTTATCGAACCACCATTTGAAGGGGTTGCTGAGACAGACAATGTATAGGTCTTAATGAAATAAGCGATTACCGTCTCACTGCCTTTCATTGTCACTTGCACCGTTGGAGATTGTCCAGAAGCTGCGCCCTCCCAATGGTCGAATCTATAGCCAGCTGAAGGAGTGGCGGTAAGAGAAACTACAATCCCAGAACTGTAGGTGCCTGTCCCAGGATTTACCTCTCCTCCGCTTGAAGGCGAACATTCTGCAGTTAATGTTCGCATAGAAGTGCAACTTGGAGCTAAGACAAAAAGGGAACAGGTGAGTACGATGAATAATATGCTTCGAAATAATAACGATTTACTCATTTAATTTCACCTTTTAAAAAACATCATAATTACATTCTAATATCCTGTTGAATGCGGTCACAGAGCGGGAGCGCCAACACCCTGTCTTGTATTTCCATATATTATCCTCCCAAAATCACTCTTTTTACAGTTTTGACATATCTTCCGAAAATTCTTTGCTTCGCTGATCTTGATTGAAGAAATGGAATCCCCATATATGGTATTCATTATCATCAACAAATGTTTTGACGGCAATAGCTTCTTTTTCAAGCTTTAGTAAAAATTCTTCTTTCCAAATGTCGTCCGAAATCAAATGAGCACCTTTAGGCTCAATAAATATTTGGTATTGTTCAAATCCGTCGCCTTTATTTTTATGCAAGAACAACAAGTAATCTGGCTCGAATCCTTCACCGTCAGAAAAGGAATATAGTTTTAATAATCGTTCATTCCTCACGAGGTATACCTTGTCATATTTTCCTTTCAAACTGTCGACAAATGTTTGGAAATAGGCAACAAATGCCTTTTCTTCAGAGGTGCCGAAGTTGTCTGTATATACGAACCAATCTTCTTTCGAAAGGTCGATTTTCCATTTCTTTGGCACGCTGCTGTCATTTTGGGATATTCCAACACCACCATCATGAGGATCAGAATAAGTGACTCTCGTATTCTTAAATATTTCATGCAAATGCTTACTCTTAAATTCCTTGGTGCCTCCATATGTTATGTTAATGGTAGAAATTTCATTTGCGATTTTCCCCAGCACATTTATGCAGGAATTATAAAAATGTTCTATTGTCGGTTCATTCCCAGGGCTCTCGATTACTACTTTTATATCGCCAAGATACGCTCCATCTGTCACAAACTCTCGTGTGGATTTTAAATGGGGAAAGTAGCTTTTTAAAGTACTAAATCTATATGCATCGTACTTACACAGGGCTTTATGCACAGATGCGTAATTTAAATTTGCAATTTCCTTAAAAGTTATCCTTTTCGTAAATGTTTTAACGTCCACCCCAGGATTTACTGTATTGCTATCTGCTAAAACTATATCAACCTGCGTTTTACCCGAAAAAAGAGAAACTGAATACTCCTTATCTTTAACTGATGGTAATAATGAATAAACTCCGTCTCTACCTTTTTCTTCACGCTGATTAAAAAACACCAACCCAGTTTGGTAAAGAGATTCGTCTATAAATTCTTCTTTTATTTTATATTCTTGCTCAACCTTATTATTCGGGATAATGCCCGTCTGCTTAAGTGCTGCCGTTAATTCTGCAATATATCGAGAATCATACTGACAATGGTAATATAGCTCTTCACAAACTCTTAACGGGTTATCCAAATCATCATCGTACTTGCGCTGGTATTTATTTTGCTCTGCGCTTACTGCGAAAGGGCAATATCTTGCGCCGCGACCTATAAGTTGCGCTTCTTGAATTGTGGTAGGTGAGAGCTTTCCTTGACCACTTTGCCGAGTTTCATAAAGACGGACAATATCGAACAGATTAAGTACATCCCATCCCTCGTCCAACTTCTTAACTTCAAAGACTGCACGATATGGGTTGTCTTTATCCTCTAAAGTATTAACGATAATTTGTTTCTGCTCTGCTTCGTCCTCATCGTTGACTGAAATACATCTTTCAGGACTAAAATCATCTTTTAGTTCCTGAACAAGCATTTCAAACGTTATCCCATTGTCATTAAAATATTTGTACATTGCTTTTAACGTTTTATGCTCAGTTAATCCCGCAATCCTTTGAAGAGCATCAGAATTTAAGTTCCGTACTGCTTTTGAAAAGATATCTACGAAACTTTTGCTGTCGGCAATCGTAGCAGCTTTAAATAATACAACTGGTTTTATTGATAGTCCCGCATGTTGAAATACTTTAAGTCGGTATTGGCTTAACATTATAGCTTGAATAGCCCTGTCTAATCTCTCAATATCCGCCTGAAGAGTATTCACTTCTTTAGAAAACTTATCTTCCCGGAAGCGTTTTAACGGGTAATCATAAATTATCTTATCTTCATATTGTGCCTTGATAAATGAATTTGATAAGTCACATGTGGCAGTAAACTCTAATAATAGATTAAATTTGTTGGTATTAAATATCCTATTTACTGTGTATTCCCAACTCTTAGTCGCATCATCCTCTCTACCAGTTTTCCCTCGTTTTGTATCTGCATTCAGATGGTGGGCTTCATCAGAAATCAATACGATTTTTCTTTCTTTGAAGTCATCAATCGAAATAGCATTCTCTTTTACGTTCCACATATCTGAATGAAGTCCTTGCGTAGTTGTAAAACAGATGTTTATTGAATCATTATTACGGTCTTGAAAATTCTGTACCTCTCTTATCTTGATAATATTGCCATCAATATTTAGATTATCCGCAAATAAATACTTCGAGGACTTACTATTTAAGAAATTATCCTTGGTTTTATTTACGATATTATCCAGATTCACGAAAAACAGAAAATCTCTGTACCCTTTTTTATAAAGGTAAATCATTAAACCAGCCATAATAAGCGTTTTTCCGCTACCTGTTGCCATATGGAACAGTACATTTGTTGGGTCTTTTCGAATATGTTCATTCTCAAAGTAAGTTATAAAATTGCAAAAAGCAGAGTCTTGGTAAGGTCTGATTTCAAAAACTGGGTTTAAATTACTCCCAATATACGATGGCAATTCTGCATAGGCACCAAAATTACGTGCCTGTTCAATTTGTTCAAACAGAAACACAGTCTATGCCTCCTTGTAGAAGCTCTTTGTGAATGCTTTATCATCATCAGAGATAGCAAAATCTTTATCTTCGATGTCACAGAGATTAACATACAGCATATTTTTGTCAAGTAAAGTAAAAAACAACTTCTTTTTATTTTCGAAAGATAACTCTTTAAATTCGGATACACTCTCATCAATTTCTTTTGGATTAACATAACTACTTATAAACCCGGTGCCCTTTATTTCTCGCCAAATCGTACCAAGTTGATTATCATCTTGTGCTCTTCGTATCAATTGAATGTAATTTTGGTTTAGTTCTTTAAGCTTACAAAAAACGAATGTACCTCCACCCTTCCAATTTAGTACTTTGGAAATACCTGATTTATCGCCATTGATTACATTCTGCAATCGCACAATACTGTCATCCTCACCGTAATCTAATTGTTCGACTCCAATATATTGTCTCCCCATTTTGTGAGCAACTGCCGCAGTCGTTCCTGAACCTAAATGAAAATCACAGACGATATCGCCTTTTTGAGTGAACATAGAAATAAGTCTGGCTATAAGATATTCTGGCTTCTTGCCACTTGGGAAACTAACACCACCTTCACTTTGAGAATTATTGAAATCAACATCATCCCAAAAATCACATAACAGCTTCCCAAAATTTTCTTGGTAGTAACCATCAAACCCAACGTTATAAATACTTTTTGATAATGGGGATAGACGTCTTCCGTTAAATGCATATTCTCCATCTGCATACCTGATGACCACATCTTCATTCTGAAGGCTTTTTTCCTTTGGTTCGTCTGGAATCTCTTTAGTGCTTTGAAAAATATTATCTCTATTTTTAAAAGCAAATTCCCTAAATTCTTTGTTTAACAGGGCTTGTTCATTAAGTATAAAATTTTCATCCGATACTACTTTTTTAAGTTTGATGTAGGCATCGAGCGGCATTTTTTTTATTTCTTCATCTTTGCTCCCGATTATTAAATAAGTATTAAAATGAGTATCCCATTCAAACCTTTGTTGATAGACAGGATTGATTATTACATTTTCTGTATTTTTATAAACCAAAATAGTAGACTTTGTTTTTATAATAGTTTTATCGCGAGCAGATAATTTCAAACCACTGGGGTGAGAATCCCTGACCGAAATCGAGTTTACAAATTTGTTCCTACCAAAAATCTCATCCATTAGAACTTTGAGGTAGCTATCTTCAATATAATCACAATGAACCATTAGGAATCCGTCTTTCGTAAGTAACTTTTTAGCCACTTCAAGCCTGTTTTTCATAAACGTTAACCAACTACTATGATTGAAAGAGTCATTATAAAGAAAGCTGTCTTTGCCGGTATTGTATGGAGGATCTATGTAAATACACTTAATTTTACCTTCATATCTCTTTAGTAAAGATACTAATACAAGTAAATTATTACCTTTAATTATAAGGTTGTCATTGTACTTCAATTCGGTCGTGGTTTCTAATCGATTCATTGAATACCTTTTTGCTTCTGAAAGAACCTTAGGGAAAAGAAGTCTGTCTATTTCATCCGGCGCCAGTGTTTCATTATAAAATACCTCATCCCTGTTCTGGTCTTCTTTTGTCTGTCCAGCCTCTAATACACAGTCCTTATACGGGAAAACAAGTTCAATGTCATTAACACCTGAAATAAATTCACCGCGGCTGTTTATTAATCCGATTTTGTTTTTAAAACGGGTATAGCTATCAGGCAGGAATTGGCGGTTATTGATAACCCAGCCGAAACCTACTTTGTCAAACACGGCGATGCCATCAACTTCAGTGAAGAAACGCTTTTTAGTCGTATCATTTATAAATAGTAATTTTATTAAACCTACATCCATTTGCATTGCTGCTTCGTATACAACGTTGCGTAGGATTTCACCACCATCCGTGAAGAATCTCTCATCCTGCTTAAGGACATCCAAAAGTTCATCGTAAAAATTATTCATTGTAATTAACCTCTTTTCCACAGCATTGTTTAAATCTCTCGACATAGCAAGTTAAGAAAATAATATGCATTTTTCCCTGATATCAATAAGTGCTTTAATTGCCTGTTCGCTTTGTATGAGACGTGTTGGTGGGCCACAAAATATTTTAATTCTTGGATTGTATTCACAAACCCCTTTTAATAATCCCTTCTTTGCAAAATAAACATCGTAGTCCGCCGGTGGTGATTTTATTCCTAAATAAGCATCTTTCTGAAATGCTATGACAGCGCCATTAGGTGTAATGAAACGCTGAATGATTTTATCAACACGTTTTTTCTCAAATTCACTTATTCTTGTAAAAGCCTTTGTTCCAAATAACCGACGTAGCCCAGCAACACCACTCCAGTTCTTGTCGCTTGCCGGACTTGGCATCGAATAAAACACTGCAAAGCCAATTCGAAAAGGTGAGTCATAATCAAGATTATAAAGGGTATTTTTACGTGCTTGATTCAGTTCATGGGATGTACCATTAATTGAGTCAGCCTTACTGAATGCGAGGAATCCTGTCTTTTTTAGGACACTCCAAATGCGATGCTCTTTACCTTTACCCTCACTGGCAAAGAACATCTCTTCTTTAACAGATTGTGGTGCCGGATTACCAAATAGCAAAAGAAGAGGTTTACGAGAATCTGTCTGTTCAGGAACGATTTCTTCCGTGTTGTATGTGAGGAAGTCACCTTTTAATTCAATGATTTCGCCATTCAAAGGATTAGATGCCATGAATTTATCAAACCTATCATCGAAATTTAAACGTTCCTTTTTATTCTCATAGAGTTGAGATAAATCAAGTTCAGCCTTTGGGATATCTTTACGGTAATCGGAGAAGGTCAGCAAATCTTGTATATTCATTATGAATGAAATGTTACCACTTTCTGGGAAAAAGTCAACGAATAGTTGTGACCACGCCTGATTTTTGACAATCACTTATTAAAAGTGGTATAATACCGATTAGTCAAGTTTAAGAATTGAATAGGTAATTTAGCTATCGAGAGTGGCGGTTAGGGAATTGGCCCGATCACCCGCCCGGCAACCTTTAAGACCTTTCTCAAAGGTGCCAAAGCCAGCCCGAAAGGGAAACGATAAGCACGAACAACGCGTGAAAAGGAAGGCATTAAGACCTCCGAAACATGGAGGTTTTTTGTTATCTAAGCCGCTTTCTTGATAGCCAAACACTTAAAGGAGGCGGCTTTTTATTTTCAAAAGCATAGTTCAACGAATCATTTAAATAGAAAAATAACCGCAGGGGGATAAGCCAGTGGAAAATATAGTTACTATAGAATGGCTAAAGCAATTTAATGGTCCTGGTGAATATAAAGACTACGAAAGAGCTAAGGGAGTTAATATAACCTTACAATTTTGCCTCGGAACTTCAAATATCATGAAAAGATATGGCATTACATTTTCTGAAGTATGCCGACTTTTGATGAAAGAGGGTTATTTAACTTGGGCAGGAGAAACTCCTCTTTATAATATGGCAGGAGATAAGTTGTGGATGACTAAAAAACATGCCAGAGGAGTATTTTGAAGCAGAAATGTTAATTCGGATAGCCCTATAATGTCAGCACACACATTATTTATAACTGAGCTAACCCTTTTAACCCAAATACATGGTTAGAATAGTTAAGTTTAGCTCTATATTTGACCAAAACAAGTCTAAGGTGTAGAATCTTCTCATATTTAAGTATCATATAATTTGGAGTTAACACATGAGAGCTATTTTACTTCATTTGAGCGATGTTCATTTGATGTCTGGGTTTAATCACATTTTGGGGAAAGTGAATAAAATTACTGAGACAGTTAATATGTGTTTAGACGAAGACTGCATATGTTTTTTAGTAATAAGCGGAGACATAGCTAACGAAGGCAAGTCAGAACAGTATCTAATTGCAGAAAAGTTCATTCGTGACCTTCAGACTGGATTAAGGTCTAACCCAAAAATAAAAAATGTTCCTCTCATAATTGTTCCTGGAAATCACGATTGTAATTTTGAAGGTGTAAAAAGTACAAGAGAGCATTTGATTAATCATTTACAGAGGGATAAAGACCCTTTGGGCAAACTTGATGCCACATACATCGATGAATTAAATATCGTTCAAAGTGAATTCTTTAATTTTGCAAGCAGACTCATTGATATTCCTGCTGGACAACGCCCACTGGTCTGGACGCATAGTTACCCAATTGGTGAATTCACGATTCGTTTCGTCAGCTATAATTCAGCCTGGATGTCGAAAAAAATAGAAGAACCCAATACCATATTTATTCCGTTGGATATCGATGGAATTGCCGATGTGGCTGAGAAAAACACTATCTCGATTGCTGTGTTTCATCATCCATATAATTGGTTTGAATCCGAATTTGCAAAGGATTTCAAAAGTTACATCAGCAGCCATTTCGATTTAGTGATGACTGGGCATGAACACGATCCAGACAATGAGACCGTTGTAAGTGTTAAAGGAACTATTCAAGAAATAATGCAAGGAGGGCGTTTACAATCGAATAAGACTCTAGAAAGCTCGTTTAATTTACAGGTGATAGATTGTGAAAAAAGAATTCAAAAAAAATATATTCTACTATGGGATAACGGTGAAAATTATTATCGAACTTCAGAAGAAACCGAATGGGTGCCTTTTGTTAGTTTAGATCACAGAGATACTTTTTCTGTGACTGAAGAATTTGGGAAAACATTATCTCGCCTTGATGTTCAAATTACTCATCCTATTTTGGGAAGACCATTGGAAGCCGACGAAATATACGTTAATCAGCCAATTGAAATACAGTATACAAAAGACGGCATAAGTAAAAAAACTACCGAAACGACTCATAGAATTGAACGTTTATTTTCTATTATTAAAGAGCGGCGAAAAGTTATGATCATAGGAAATAAATATCTCGGAAAAACACTCGTAATTAAAAAATTATATAAGTTATTACTTAGAGACGAAGTCGTACCTATTCATTGTACCGGTCGCGAGTTATCTAACTTGTCCAAACGAGGTGATCCTGCAATAAAGGCGTTATTTGAAGCTCAATATAAGAATATAAAGGGGGTTCCTTATAATAAATATTGCCGACTGCCATTCAGCCAACGAGCTGTTCTAATAGATGATATCCAAAAATCTGATTTGGATTTGGAACATATAGAGGCATTTCTACATAAGCTTGATAATTATTTTGGTATTATAGTAATTTCGTGTAATCCTGTTATAAATTTAAATGAAATGTTTAGTGGCCCCGGGGTACTAATAGAATATACAAGAGCTCAACTTAATGATTTTGGTTTACCAGATATTGACGAAGTAGTGGAAAAATGGGTAAGAATAAGTGATCCTGACGGGAATGAACCAGATATTCAAAATAAGATAAAAGCTTTAGAAAATAATCTGTTCCACATACTTGGTCGAGATATCATACCAAGAAATCCCTTTTTCCTTCTTACCATTTTGCATAATTTGAAAAATAATGATTCTCCGGAAGCCATAAGTGGAGCTTATGGTTATTACTTCCAAACGATAATAAATGTAATGATAGCTAAATTAGTTGCTAATCCCGAACACATTGCATATGTTTACGATTACTTTTCAAACCTAGCCTTTTATATGTTAATTAACAAGACTGGATCCATAAACAAATCTGAATTAGCTAAATTTAATTCACATTACTTGGACAAAACCGGCTTCACGTTGGATCTAGAAAAAATATTAGCCAATTCTGTGAAAGAAGAAGTCTTGCGTGTGGAAGGGGAATTATACGCATTCGGGTTTTCATATTATTTTGAATTTTTCGCCGCAAAATATCTTGCCGATAATCTCAGAAACCCAAAGATAGAAAAGGAAATCCATGTTGTAATTGAACAAACAGCATTGCATTTACACAAAGATGTTTATTCAAATATAATGATGTTTCTTTGTTTCCACTCAAAAGATCCTATTATTACCGATATAATTACAAAAAACGCTCTCAAATTATTCGAAGGTATTGAGAACTTCAATTTCAGCAAGGATGTGGAATTTCTAAATAAAATACTACCCGAACCAAAACTTCGAACTATTTCAGGTAAAGAAACAAAAGAAACAAAGGCGCAATTGTTAGAATCGGATGACGCGACCTCATTAGCACTAAGTGAATTTTCAGATTTGCAAAATAACTTACGCCAGGACATTACTAAATTAGAAGACCTTACCATTGTAACAAAGTTGCTATATGCATTTTCAGCCGTGAAAGTGTTGGGACAGATACTAAGACGATATCTAACGGGCGATTTAGATGATAGAATACTTTTCACAAAACAATGTTACGATCTTGGCTTGAAAACAATTAAATTTATTATATCTGAAATAGAAAATCATGTACCAGAACTCCAATCTGATTTAGCTACTGCGATATTAGAAAGAAACCCTTCACTATCTTCTCGGGAAGTAAGCGATGCTACCACTGATTGGATATGGTTACTGACTGAATCTATATGTCTGTCAAGTATTAAAAACACATCCCACAATGTCGGTGCTCCAGAATTAGGAAGAGTCTATAATATTTTGTTAGAAAGGTACCCGAGTTTAGCTTACGAATTTATTGATATTTCTATTGAACTTGATCACTTTAAAGAACTTCCTGAAGGAAAGATAGAAAAACTTGCTATAAAGCTTGACCAAACAAAAAACTACTTTAGTAAAGATCTTTTATGTTTGATATTTACCTATCATATTTATCAGGTTTACACTCCAATGTTCAAAATCCAAAAAATGTGTTCTGTTCTTGGGCTACAACGTTTACTTTCTGAGCCGAACATTTTCTTGTCATCAAGGAAAACATTGCCACGTAAATAAAAAGATAAATATTTTAAAAATAACTTTTTCGATATCAATTGCTATTAAATCGGTTCGGATTCAATGTTAGATTGCGACCTGTGAAAAGGGTGCTTTTTCTACGGCTTAAGATAATAAGAAAAACCTAGGACTGTTGAATCAAGTTCCGCCGTGGTCATATGTTGCAATCAACGGATTTTAATTTGTCTGGTCATTGAGGTGGTCCCCGAAAACTGGACAGGTTGTTAAGATAGAGTTCTGCTCCTAAAATAAAGAGAATAAAGAGGAGCAGGAAATTGAAAAGGAATCGCAAACAGTA
>Ga0182027_10011919_pt1 | contig 12237 bp, 9 predicted proteins | sample 712E1DmetaG_FD_121300 | JGI IMG/M metagenome (GOLD analysis project Ga0182027, IMG submission 121300) | Permafrost microbial communities from Stordalen Mire, Sweden - 712E1D metaG (Illumina Assembly) | ecosystem: Environmental > Terrestrial > Soil > Wetlands > Permafrost | place: Sweden...
ATCCGAACGGACGCCTTCCAAGACACCCCCGCTCGGGCTCGCCTTGGAGCTGTCTTTCAATCAAGACTTTCAGGACTCGCAGGGGCTCGGGTCTTCCGGCGAAATTGGTTCGCTCAACCTGGGATTGCCGCCCGTCCCTCCCGGCGCTCCCAAGGGACCGCCCGATTTGCGCAAACCACCGTCCATTTCCAGCCCGGGCGGCAGCGCCGGACCGCCTCCGCTGCCCCGCTCGGCGACGCGGCCGTTGTCCCCCCTGGCTGCGGAAATACCGCCCGTCAAACCAAACTTGGCGCCACCGGCTCCAGCCCCGAGCGATCTCCGGTCACAGTTCGACCCGCCATCCCCGCAGCCAGAGTCTTCCGCACGCACCCCCAACCGCACGACCGGAGCCGCAGCATCCGCCGGGAATCTGGACCTCGGCTTCAGCTTGGAGCTTGAGGGCGACTCGAACGCGCCGTCGGACGCCGGGCACGCCGCCATTCCGTTCCCGGGCGCGCGCGTGGCAAGCGAAGGCCTGGCGGAATCGGCCGCGGCCGGTGTCAATGACGTGCCGGCCCTGGCGCCGGTCACCAGTCGAGGAGCGTCGGCGACGCAAGCTCTGCGTCCCATGGCCCAGAAAATCCCCGTTCCCAAATGGGCGATCTTTGCGGCCGGAGGTGCGGTGGTAGTGGTCGCCGCGGCACTGCTCCTTCCGCCCCTTCTGCACTCCGCGCCGAATCCCGAGAGCGTGGTGAGTCCGTTCTTGCCAGAGCTAGCGAAAGACAACCTCTCGGCCTACGGCAACGCTGCCGATCAGCTAGCCAAACGCGCCGCCGAGTTCAAGAACAGCAATGCAAAGCTGCGCATCAAGGCCGCTGAGTTGATCCTGACGGCGCTCGCCGTGCACGGGGAGGATCCGGCAAAAGCACGCCGCGCGGAGGAGTTGCTGGAAGGCATCGTAGCGCAACCCAAATTGGCGTCGGCCCTTGGCCGCGCGCGCGCCCTGCTGGCCATCGCCAAGGGCAAGGCGCGCGATGCCGATGGATTGCTCGCCGACCGCACCGCTCCAGAGAGCCAGCTCATCCTCGGCATCGCCCGCATCGCCGAGGACAAGGCCGGTGCAGCAGTGACGCCACTCCACCAATTCGTGGTGGCCCGGCCGGCGGAGGCTGTCGGCCACTATCTGCTCGGCAAGGCCCTCGCCGCCAATGCTGGCCCGGACGCCCGCAAGGAATTCGAGGCTGTCTTGGCTGTGAACCCCACGCACGTGGGGGCGCGGGTGAGCCTGGCCCGTCTTGAGGAGACGCCGGAGAAGCGCTTCGCCGCCGCCCGCGCTATCGTCGACCAGAAACCGCAAGGCGGGGGCACCACCGAGCTGGCTGAGCTTCAGCTGTTGCTCGGCCAATCGGCCCAGGCGCTGGGGCGCACCCCCGAAGCCGCGGACGCATTCCAGCGGGCGATTGGCTTCGACAGGCATCTCATCGCCGCGCACCTCGCCCTCGGCGAGTCGCTCTTGTACGAAGGCAGATACCCACAGGCGCTGGAGCGGCTCAAGGCGCCCGGACCAGCCCTCGAGGCAACCCCGGCGGGCAAGTTTGGTCTCGGCGGTGCACTCCTCGCGACCGGAAACGCAGAGCACGGATTGGCCCTGGTGAATGCCGCGGCCAAGGAACGCCCCGAGGATCCGCGTGGACCTTTCTGGCTCGGTTTTGCCAACACCCTGAAGAATCCCCCCGATCTTCCCGCCGCCGAGCAAGACTACCGCGATGCGATCAAGCGCGAACCCAAGTTCTTGCCCGCTTCGCTGAGACTCGCGGCGCTCTTGCAGCAGGAGAACAAGGCGGACGATTCCCTCGCCGTGTTGCGCGCCGCCGAGGAAGCCGGCGCCCCGCCATCCGTGTTGCAGTTGGCCTGGGGCGAGGCCTTGATCGTCGCCAAGGAGCCGGTCAAAGCCGAGGAGATTTTCCGCAAGGCTCTCGCCGCCGATCCCAGCTCGGTGTCGGCGCGACTGGGAATTGCCTCCGCGCTCGAAGCCCAAGACAAATTGGCCGAGTCCAAGGAGTCACTGGAAAACATGCTCAAATCGTCGCCAGAAACCCTGGGCTTGCGCGAACGTCTGGCGCAGATATGCCTGAAATTGGGGGACAAGAACGAGGCGCTCGCGCGTTTCCAGGAGGAAATTCAGGCCGGTCACGCCACGCCCGCTTTGCGGCTGGCGGTTGCGCGGATTGCCCTCGACCTCGGCAAGCTTGAGCTGGTTCAGAGTGAAGTGAAGAAGGTTCTGGACGAGAATCCGCGCAACGCCGAAGCCACCTTCGATCTGGCCCGCGTGTATGAAGCGCGCAACGAAGTCGGCGCGGCGCTACAGGAATACCGCCACGCCACCACCTGGGAAAACACGCCAGCGTACGCGCTGGCCTACGGCCGCCTGCTTGCCAAGGTTGGCAAGGAACACGAAGCCCTGATGGCCCTCGAAGTGGCGGCGTCCCAGGCGGATGGCCGAATGGAACGCGGTCGGATCTACTATCGCCGGGGTGAAATGGAAGAGGCGCTGGCTGATTTTCAGGCCGCGTCCAAGATGACGCCCGGCGAGGCCGAGCCCCTCATTTTGCAGGGACTGTGTTACGACAAGACCGGGCAAGCAGCGAAGGCCGAGGAAGCCTGGCGGGCGGCATTGCGCGCGGATCCCGACGCACCCGAACCCCACTACCGCCTCGGCCGCATGGAAATGGACCGCGGAAAACCGGCCGGCGCGATCGAGCACTTCCGCAAAGCGGAGGGCAGCTCTCCCGAGAAAGCGCCTTGGCGGGCCGAGCTGTACTTCCAGTTGGCCCAAGCCGAGCTTCTCACCGGGTCGAAGGCGGCCGCCCTGACCGGGTTCAAGAAATACTTGGAGCTCGCCCCGCCGGACGCGCCCGCGCGACCCGAGGCGACCCACCAGGTCGCCCGCCTGGCGAACAACGCCAAGAAGTAGCCGCGCCCGCACAAGGCGCGGGCAACCGACGGCGCCGGTGCTATAAAAAGCGCAATGTCCTTGCCCACGGTTTACGTCGAAACCTACGGCTGCCAGATGAACGTAGCCGACACCGAGATGGTGCTGCGCCTGCTGGAACAGGGTGGCTACGCGCGCACGCTGGATCCGGCCGTCGCTGACGTGATCCTCATCAACACCTGCGCCGTGCGCGAGCGCGCGGTGGAGCGCGTGCGGGGTCGTGCCAGCATGCTGGCCCAGTACAAGTCGCACAACAAACGCGTGGTCCTGGGCATCACCGGCTGCATGGCCGAGCATCTGCGTGGCGAGCTACGCGAACAAGCGCCGTACGTCGATCTGGTGGTCGGGCCGGACAGCTATCGGCGCCTGCTCGACCACATCGAACGCGCGCGCGCGGGCGAGTACGTGCAGGACACCGGGCTCGATCCGTTCGAAACTTACGAAGGGCTGGATCCCACGCGCACCATCACGAGTGGCACGAGTGGCACGAGTGGCACGAGTGGAATGACCGGCGGCGTGACCGGAAACGTGCCGATTCAGCGTGGCTGCGATCGCTTCTGCACCTTTTGCGTGGTTCCCTTCACGCGCGGCCGCGAGCGAGGAACACCGCCCGACGAGGTGGTACGCCAGGTGCGTGTGTTGGCGGAGAACGGTTTTCGCGAAGTCCAGCTGCTCGGCCAGACCGTCAATTCGTACCGCTTTGGCGACGTGAGCTTTGCCGACCTTCTGCGCCGAGTAGCCGAAGTGGACGGCATCGATCGCATCCGCTTCACCTCGCCCTACCCGCTTGATTTCTCGGCGGACGTCATCGCCGCCATGGTCGAGCTACCGAAAGTCTGCAAGCACGTGCACCTTCCCCTGCAATCCGCCTCGGACTCAGTGTTGGAGCGCATGCGACGCGGTTACAGCTTCACCGAGTACACGACGCTGGTGGAAGCCCTGCGCGTGGCGATGCCCGACGGTGCGATTACCACCGATCTCCTGGTCGGTTTCTGCGGCGAGACCGACGCGGAATTCGAGCAGACGTTTCGAGCCGTGACCGACATTCGCTTCGACAATGCCTTCACCTTTGCCTATTCCGAACGCAAAGGAACCCTGGCGGCGCGCAAGATTCCCGACGACGTTCCGGCCGAGGTCAAACAGCGGCGCCTGGCTCGCGTCATCGAAGAGCAGCGACGAATCACCGCGGAGATCTACGCCGCTCAGGTGGGACGGCACGAACGCGTGCTGTGCGAGTCACCCGCGCGCCGAACTCCCACCCAGCTGCTCGGCCGCACCGAAACCTACCGCCCGGTCATCGTGACGCCTGGCCAGGGCGCCGCCGTCGGTGATTTGCTCGATGTTCTCATCGATCGCGCGGGGCCGGGAACACTCTACGGCGTGCCGCTTACGGGAGCTTCCGGCCGTGAGTGAGCGCAAACGCGACGGCAAGCAGATGGCCATCAGCTTCGTGTGCATGGGCAACATCTGCCGCTCGCCGACCGCCGAAGCGGTCATGCGAAGTCTGGTGCGCGAGGCTGGGCTCGGCCACGCCATCGCTATCGACAGCGCGGGAACGGGCGCGTGGCATGTCGGCGAGGAACGCGACTCGCGCAGCCGGGCCGTGGCCAAACAGAGGGGAATGCCGATCACCGGGGTCGCGCGCCAGTTCGTGCGCGCCGACTTCGATCGCTTCCACCTGGTGCTGGCGCTCGACGAAGACAACCAGCGCGACCTGCAGCGCCTGGCGCCGAGCGACGAGGCGCGGGCGAAGATCCATCTTCTGCGCGAGTTCGATCCCGATGCTCCGCCCGGCGCCGAGGTGCCCGATCCTTACTACGGTGGTCCGGATGGCTTCGAGCAGGTCTTCGACATTTGCGTTTCGGCTTGCCGCGGGCTTTTGCAGCACCTGCGGCGCGTGCATCAACTCGACGAATGAGCCGCGAGCCCATCGTTCCGGCCATCGAACGCGCGCTCGGCGGCAAGATCGTCGCCATGGACGCCGTCGCGGGCGGCGACATCAACCGGGCGGACGAGGTCCGGCTGGCGGACGGGCGCGTGGTGTTCGTAAAGAGCAACGCCCGGGCACCGGCCACCATGTTCGAGGTCGAGGCACGTGGGCTGGCGTGGCTGGGGCAGGCGCAAGCGCTGCGCGTTCCGGCGGTGGTCGCGCAGGACCGGGATTTCCTTGTCTTGGAATACATTCGCTCCGGACGGCGCCAGCCTGATTTCGATGAGAAGCTGGGACAAGGTTTGGCGACGCTCCATCGCGCGGGCGCGCCCGGCTTCGGCCTCGACCACGACAACTTCATCGGTCGTCTTCCCCAAGCCAATGCGCCACTCGCGACGTGGGCGGACTTCTATCGCGAACGGCGGCTGCTACCGCAACTTCGTCTCGCGCTCGACGGCCATCTGGCGAGCCCGGCCATGCGGCGAGGATTCGACACCTTGCTTGCCGGCCTGGAGGAGCTGGTCGGACCGCCCGAGCCACCGTCGCGCTTGCACGGCGACTTGTGGGGCGGCAACGCCATGGTCGACGAGCGCGGCCTGCCCTGTCTCATCGATCCCGCCGTGTACGGCGGCCATCGCGAAGTCGATCTGGCCATGATGCGCCTGTTCGGCGGTTTTGGCGCTCGCGTATTCGCGGCGTATGAAGAAGCCTTTCCGCTCGCGCCCGGCCACGAGAATCGCGTCGCGCTCTACCAGCTTTACTTCCTGATGGTCCACGTGAATCTCTTCGGCGGCTCCTACGTTGCTTCGGTCGAACAGGCCCTGGCTAGGGTATGTTCCTGAGCAGACCCCGCCTCCCGACGAAACACGAATGAAGCAGCGACGCTCGCCCCACGCCTTTGTCTATCACGCGGGAATCGGCCTTTCCGGCACGCACATCACGTGCGACGCCACCGGCTTCCCAAGCGACCTCATCTTCCTTTCTCACGCGCGCGCGTTGCCGCCGCGCGGGCCGGCGGCGCTTGCCGACGCACGGGCGGGCCGGCGGCAGATCGTGACGACGGAAAAGACGCTGATGCTTCTCGGAGCCGCGGGCGACAAGCTTCGGCCGCGCACCCTGCCGGCGGCCTTTGGCCGGCCCTTCAATCTGGGCGGGCATCGCATTGAAGTCGTGCCGACCGGCTACCTACCTGGCGCTGCCGCGCTTCTGTGCGAAAGCGAGGGCCGCTGTCTTTTTTACGCCGGCCGTTTTTGTCCCGAGCCCATCGTCGACGGCGTCGAGGCCGCCGAGGTCCGGCGCGCGGACGCGATCTGCCTCGATGCCACCTTCGGCGATCCGCGGCTGGTCTTTCCGCCGCGCAGGCAGATGGTCGCCGAGGTGCGCGCGTTTGCGGAAGAATCGCTCAAGAAAGGCCAAACCCCGGTGCTGCTGGCCTCGCCCTTCGGCGCGTTGCCGGCGATCGTGCTCGACCTTGCGCACGCCGGGATCCCGATGCGCGCCCATCCACGCATCGTCGCGGTGCTGGCCCGGATGCGGGGTGTGTGCGAAGTCCTGCCCGTGGTTCCGCGCTTCGCCGGCAAGCTGGTCGCGGGCGAGGTGCTGCTGTGGCCGCCCGAGGCGAGGGACAATGCCGGCCTGCAGGCGGTGGGCAATCCATGCCTTGCCCTGGTTTCCGGGGCGGCCGCGGATGCCGAGATGCTCGCTCGCATGCGCGTGCAGCACGGGTTTGCCTTGACCAACATGGCCAGCTTCCCCGAGATTCTTTCCGCCATCGAAGCCACCGGCGCGCGCGAGGTTGCGCTCTACCATGGCTCCGCGGACGCGCTCGCCGCGCACCTGCGTGCGCGCGGATACCAAGCCTACGCCCTGGAACCGCCGCGCCAGATGACGCTGCCTGGCTCGTAGCTCGGGCGCGAATTTTTCTAACCGGCATCTTGAGACATTCCGAGACATTCCGAACCGAACTTGCGCGCCAGGGTGGAAGTCGCGAGCGTTTAGGGCTAGAAATATCCTGTGTTCAATCTCGGATTTGGCGAGATCGTCGTCGTGCTGGTCGTTGCGCTGATCTTTGTCGGGCCCAAGATGCTTCCCGAGCTGGCGACCGGTTTGGGCAAGATCATCCGTGAGATCCGGAAGGCCACTGCCGACATCCGACAGGACATCGAGCTCGACGACATCATTCGCAAGCCTCTGCAGGAGCTGCGCGACGCGGCCACCCTGGCGCCGGAAGAGCTCAAGCGACGGGACGAGGCCAAGAAGGCGCAGCGCAAGGCCGAGGAAGAAGAGGCCCGACGAAAACAGAGCGAGGCGGAAAAGCAGGCGCAAAAGCAGGCGGAAAAGCAAAAAGAAGAGCAAAAGGAAAAGCAGGAAGCGCAGCAAGCGGAGGAAAACCGCCGCAAGCAGCGCGAGGCGGAAGAAGCAAAGGCCAACCAGGCGCCGGCGGCCCAAGAACAGAAAGAAGCGCAGATAGCCAAAGTGGCGCCCGCGCCTGTCGCCAAGCCAACCGGTCCTGCCGATGTCATCACCGCCGGCGGAACCATGGTTCTCAATCCGCCCCCGGCTGGCGACATAGAGTTCTTGACTCCCTTGCCCGAAATGCTGTCGCCGGCGCCAATCGTGACGGGCCCGCCGCCGCGTCTGCCACCGCCACCGCCGCCCCGGCCAACGCCGTTTTCCGTCAAGGCCGCGCAAGCGCCCGCCGACGCGACAGTGGTCGACCTGCCGGTACAAATCAAGGCCTCCGCTGGGACGACCCTGCCCGCCGGCTCCCCCGCGGCGCCGAACGCGAAGTCGCCGCAGCCGGGGCGCTTGCCTCCAGGCAGGCCGGCACCCAAGAAAGGCTGAGCTATGGCGGAGCACGACGCGACAAGCGCAAAACCTGCCACGGACCAAGCTCCCGCCAAGGATCCCTACCTGGGTGAGACGGCCAGCCCGCCACAAATAGCGGGCGCCACGCCCCCTGGCGACAGCGAGCGGCCGGGCGAAAAGCGCATGTCTTTTCTCGAACATCTGGTGGAGCTGCGCACCCGCCTGCGCAACGCCGCCCTCGCCTTTCTGCTGGCCATGATCGCGTCGTTCATCTTCGTCCAGCACTACTTCGACTGGCTCACGCGACCGGTTCGCCGCGGCCTGCGCGACGCGGGACACGAGATGAATTTCTACGCCAAGAGCCTGACCGAGCCCTTCTGGGTCTACATGAAGCTGGCCATCGTGGGCGGCTTGCTGGTGTCGGCGCCATTTATCTTTTGGGAGTTGTGGCGATTCGTCGCGCCGGGCCTGTACCGCAGAGAACGCCGCATCGGGCTTCTCATCGCTGTGAGCACCGCCGTGTGCTTTCTGGGCGGCGCGGTCTTCTCCTACGCCTTCATGTGCGAACCGGCGGCCTACTATCTGACCAAGCTGTGCACGACCTTCGCAGGAGATCTTCCCTTCAAGCTCGACACCATGATCATGATGGACGAGGTCGCGAACTTTCAGATGATGACGCTCGCGGGATGCGGTCTGGCGTTCGAGCTGCCGGTCATTCTTTCCATCTTGGGCTGGATGGGGCTCATCACCAGCCGTGGGCTGCTCAAGTTCAACAAGTACGCCATCGTCCTTGCCTTCGTCGTGGGCGCGGTTCTGACCCCCAGCACGGATCCTTTCACCCAGACCCTGCTGGCTGTACCGCTTTTCGGTCTCTACAACATTTCCATTCTCGTGCTCTGGCTGATGGAGCGCGCTCGGCGCAAGCGCGACGCCGCACTGGCGACGACATAGGCCTCGGTCTCAGGCGGTGATCTTGTACCAGCCAAGCATCGCCACCGACGCCACGGCGAACCAGACGACGGCCGTGTTTCGCGTCGACCGGCCGTGGGATTCGCCGACCTGAACGTCGAGCTCGTCAAAGCGGTGCATGATCTCGTCGGTGCCGGGCTGTCGCGACAACAGCTCCTGTTCGACGCGCAGCTTGCTGGCCTCGGCCGTTCCGGGGCCGAAGCAGAAATAGGCGGCGGGAAGAAGCCCAATGACCAGGGCGAAGGCCAGCCCCAAAAAAGCGCGCTTGGCCGGCTTACGCCGAAAATCTCCAAGATGGAATCCGGCGGCCTCGGCTTCCATCTTGGCGGCCATCTCGCGCGCGGGCGACAGGCATTTGCGACACCCGGAAGCCTTGGTCTTGTCGTAGTACAGCCCGTGCTGAACGCAGCGGACGAGATTGAGGTTTTTCGGATCCTCGTCCATGGCCACGCCGGAGTTGGCCGCCATCGACACCTCGCGCAGCGACGTCGCTGATGTGGGCGGCCGGTTTTGCACTGAAGAAAGCTCGTCCTCGGAACCACCCCGATCGCCGCGCGCCAGCTCCAGCCTCGGCCCGGGCGTAACGTCGACCCCGTAGTCGGACGGGCCGGGCGATGCCTGACTTGGCGGTGACGGCGTGCCGCCTTGGCGCGGCCGAGCCGCAGTGGCGATGACCGGCGTGACCACGCGTCTCGGCTCGAACGGGTTGCGGGCGCCCGACGGATTGGGTGCCGCAGCCGCTGGCGAGGATAGAGGCACAAACTGATTTCCAGACTGCGTAGGCGTGATGGTTGGGATAGCAAAGCCACTGCTGCTCATGGCGCCTCGCGGAGAGCCCGCCGGTGACGGTGTCGCTCCGCCGGGCACCGAAGAGGGCGCGCCCGGCCAGCCGCTGCCGGGCGAAGGCGTGGCCATCTTGGTTCGCCCCGACATGGGTGTCGTCGACGGCGGCACGGGCGACGGGACGGGAAGCGCCGGGATCCCTGGCGCCCCCGCCGTCGAGCCGGGCGTGGGGGACTGGGTCGCCGCGCGCGAGCCCGCGCCAGCGGTGCGGATGACCGTCACCGCGCCGATGGACTGAAGCTGGCGCACCAGGGCCTGCGCTTGCGCTTGTTCCAGACTCTGACCAGCGCGCAAATTCTTGGCCGAGATGGCCTTCGCAACCGTGGCCAGCGGAACGCCATGCTTGGCCGACAAGGCCGCCGCCAAACGCGTTTCGCCCGCGGTGCTTGGATCGGTCGAGCCCACAACAAACACGTCGAACAGGTTGCCAGCCATGAAGGTAGTATATCGAGCATCGAGCATTCACCAAACGGTTGAGATGCGCGCGCCTCGTGAGAGCCGGCTAGCCCTTGGCGTTAGCTGCGGCCTATCCTCGCGGGAGAAATCGACTGCAAAAAACTTGACCGAGAACAACGGCCCCGCAGGATGGAAGCATGGCCCGTGTTGCTTGCCACGAATTGCCGCCGCTCTCGGCTGAAGAGCCTACTGCGGCCGTGCGTTCGTCGCGCCGTCCTCGTCCTGAGCTTGGCCCTGCACTTGCGTTCGACGGGCGCCGCGGCCGGAGAACCCGCGGGACGCGCACGGGTGTCTCGTCAGTGGCGGTCCCTGGTTACAGCCGAATCGTTTATCGCGCCAACGCAGTTTCCGTCCGCTAGCAACGCAACCAACGCGATCGGTCAGCTTCCTTTCCGCGGAGTGTGTTGGGTGCTAGCATAGCGCCCTATTCGAAAGAGAGGATGCCATGGGCGTATTGATGCAGGCTTTCTACTGGGATTGTCCACGCCAGGAGCAACAGGAAAAGAAGTGGTGGACCTTCGTATCGTCCAAGCTCGACGAGCTCACGCGCGCCGGCTTCACAGCCCTGTGGCTGCCGCCGGCGAGCAAGGCGGCCAACCTCGGCGGCATGTCGATGGGCTACGACATTTACGACTATGCGGATCTCGGCACCTACAACCAGAAAGGCTCGATTGAGACCTGGTTCGGATCGGAAGCTGCGCTGCAATCCCTGATTCAGGCTGCGCACGGGCATCACATGCAGGTGTATGCCGACCTAGTTCTGAATCATTGCAATGGCGGAGACGCGCAGGAATTGAACCCGATTGATGGAGCCACCCGTTGGACGAAGTTCACGCCTGCGAGTGGCGTGTTCACGCGCGATTGGACATGCTTCAATCCGTCCCCCTACTCGGCCGCGGATAACGACCCGGCGAAGTTCGGCGACATGCCCGACTTCTGCCACATCAATCCGCGCGTTTCGACCAACATGCTCAACCACGCCAAGTGGATGGTCGAAACCATCGGCTACGACGGTTTCCGCTTCGATTTCGTGAAGGGATTCGCCTCGTGGATCATTCGCGCCATTTACGATCGCACCTATCGTCGAGGCGGACAGGTGGTGAACATCTTCGGCGTCGGCGAGTGTTGGGACGGCGACAACTTCATCTCCGAGTGGCTGGACTCGGTCAACGAGTGGTCGCCCCAGAACGTGGGCGCCTTCGATTTTCCGCTGCGCTACCGGCTCAAGGATCTGTGCGACACCTACGGATTCAGCTTGCGCACGCTGCTCGACGGCGGCGTGTTGGCCAGGGATCGACCGGCCGACGCTGTCACGTTCGCGGACAACCACGATTTCCGCGGCGACAACGGTGACGACCCCATCATCAACGACAAGATCCTCGCCTACGCCTATATCCTCACCCACGAGGGCTACCCTTGCGTCTTCTGGCAAGATTACTACAGCTACGGGTTGGCCAAGCCGGGCCAGCCCACCGGCATCGAAGCCCTGGTTGCAGCGCACGAAAAGTACGCCGGCGGCGCCACCAACAACCTGTGGGTCGACGACACGTTCTACGCGATGGAGCGCACCGGGGTGGGCGGGCAGCCTGGGTTGGTCTTTGCCCTGAACAATTCAGGTGGCGTGGCGAGCCGCCAGGTCACGACCCGGTTCGCGAGCAAGACACTGCGCCCGGTGGCCTGGAGCGACCGCACGGGCGCGTACATTCCCCCGCCTGTGACCTCAGACGGTTCAGGTCGCTGCAACCTGTCGGTCGGACCGCGCGGCTACGTCGTGTTCGCGCCCTAGCCGCTACGTCGACATGCTACTTGGCCAGCCAGGCCAGTGCCGCATCAAAGAGCAGCCAGCCGTTGGCGGCAAGGGATGATGCGTCGTTTTGGCCGAGAGAGAATCCAACCCGTCGGGCGGGCGCGGCGAGGTTGTACATCTGCGCGCCCGTGTCGTAGGCAAAGATCGACGAGAGATTCGACGAACCCGGAATCGATGCCACGGTGAGGGCTTGGCTGTTTGGAAGACCGTAGCTCAGGTTGGCCGCGGCCTGGAGCACGGTGACGGTACCGGAGAGCCCCTCGGCCAGCTCGCCCGCGGCGGAGCTGACGACGAGCGTGCTGTAGTTGAGAAGCGTGGAGCCCTCGGAGAGAAATGATCCATCGACGAATCCCATATCGGCGAAGACCGGTGGCTTGCACACCATGAGGGGTCGGGTGATAGTGCGCAGCTTGGTGACGTTGGCGGCGGTGACCGTGCGAGAAATGACAACAA
>Ga0182027_10011920_pt1 | contig 12237 bp, 16 predicted proteins | sample 712E1DmetaG_FD_121300 | JGI IMG/M metagenome (GOLD analysis project Ga0182027, IMG submission 121300) | Permafrost microbial communities from Stordalen Mire, Sweden - 712E1D metaG (Illumina Assembly) | ecosystem: Environmental > Terrestrial > Soil > Wetlands > Permafrost | place: Sweden...
AGACCGAGATCATGCAGGCGATCTACCTGTTCGAGAACTGCATGTTCGGCGTCGAGCTTCCCGATGGCTGGGTCAACCCCTTCCCGTCGGCCTCGGGCTTCACCTGGGATGTGGCTGGAAATCCAGATCCTGAGAACGGCCACTGCTTCATCGGTTGCGGCTACAACAGCGCGGGCGTCAAGATCGACACGTGGGGGATGCTCGGCACGAACACCTGGGCGGCGGTGAAGAAGTATTGCGCTGCCTCGGCCAATGGCCAGCTCCTCGTCCTCATCACCCCCGATCAGCTCGCCAAGGGACAGTCCAAGGCCCCCAATGGCGTGGCCTGGACCGACCTCATCGCGGACTTCGACAGCATGGGTGGCACCGTCCCCGTCCCTCCCGCACCGGCTCCGACTCCACCGGCTCCGACCCCGCCCACTCCGACGCCTCCGGCCCCGCCGACGCCAGTGACGGCGGTGACGCTGGCGCAGGCGACAGCCTGGGCCGATGCCGGGCTGGACGGCGTGCACAACGTGATGACCAGGGCGCAGGCCGAGGCGGCGGTGGCGCACTCGCTGACCAAGAACTGGCCGGCGCACGCGCCGAAGCGGTAATCGCAAATTGGGCTAAGGGAGCCCTGGGATCGTCTGGGGCTCCCGTACCAAGGCTGCAAGATGGTTCAATACGTCGCACTTCCTCGCCAGACTTCAATAACCACACTGAGGCTATTGTTCTCACGTGGCTGGTCGGTGGTTGGATACCCCTGCTGCATGGATGAAAGATATCTGTGTTCCAAGGATGTCGATCCTGGGGAATAGCTCTCCGGACATGATCTTGATGATCGCGGTGTTGAATTGCTTGGTCGGTTCACGTGATTGCCGGTCTCAAGGCTCGAACCTTTGGACAGCTTTCACACCAGCAAGAGCCGGACGGCTCATTCATTTTCTTGAGCACCTTGTTCCATTGATCCGGAGTCAGGTTGAGTTCGAGATAGGTTGGTTCTCTGGGCGGGAGAGCTGTCTTGAGGACCTCGGCTCTCAGGGATGGATCCGAGAGGTCATACTCGGTGGTCGTGTAGAAGTGCTTGCCCGGCTGGTTGGGGCGTTCGCGGGTCACTGCCACCCGGTTCGTGACTTCCTTCCGCTCGGGGGTGATTATGACCACCTCGATCATTTCCTTTCCGAGATGTGAAGGATCCCATCAGGACAACGTTGCCCTGGCTTCCTTGAATGCCTTCCTGACGCCCTCGACAAACCTGGTTGTCCGTCGTCTGGGAATCATCCTGGCATACCGATAGAGGTGGAATGCGAACCAGTTGAACACATCCTCGTCGGTGCTGTCATTCGACAGCAGCGATCTCTCAAGCGTGGGCGATCCGGGGTATTTCCAGCGTTCGATCTCCGTCATCAGCTCGTGTCCGACGTGGAAGTAATCTCCCTCGCCTCCCGACCAGGCAGCCCTGCAGAGCTTCCCGAAATGTGCCGGTGTCATTATGGTCTTCCTGTTGGCTTCCCCTTCCGATCTCCTGACGGAGTTCAATACCGTCTCCAACACGAAGCCGGTGAGGTTCCTGCCTTTCCGGCGGGCGGCAGCGGCGATGCGCTGCTTGGACTGGGCATCAATCCGAAGGGTCAGGGTTGAATCTTTGGGCATGACTCACCTCCGTGCCCGCAAAGCGCGATTGATCTCGGCGAACACCCTGGACAGCTCGTCCAGCTCGATGTACTTGCGTCGGATGGCGGCCAGCTCCCGGAGGGCTGTCTTGAGCACCTCAGCCCTCAGGGATGGATCGGAGAGGGCATACTCGGTGGTCGTGTAGAAGTGCTTGCCCGGCTGGTTGGGGCGTTCGCGGGTCACTGCAACCCGGATCGTGACCTCCTTCCGCTCGGGGGTGATTATGGTCACCTGCACCGATCGGAACAGGTGCCGGGCCAGGTCCAGCCGATGTTCGTAGGCAGCTGTCGTGTCGTCTTCCCTGAAGATCACGGAATGCAGGGGGCTGCTGGGATTCTCGGCTTCCCGGACAGCCTCCTCGATGGCGAGCTTCTGCCCGTGCTTCTTGATCAGCCGTTCCACCTCCGGGCCGATCCGGGAGACATCGTCGTCCCTGCCGAACCGGGATCCGGGAACCCATGAGTAGACTCTTCCAGGGCTTTTCACGTCATCCGTTTTCTTCATGTCGGGTGTTTCCTTCCTTCTCGGTCGTCATTGGTTCTCGGACTGGTCGAGCTTGAGCAGCTTCCGCAAGATCTGATCGACCGAGGGGGCCTTGTCTTGCTTCTTCAATTCCTTGGTGCGCAGATCTTGCAGGGCCACGTAGACTTCCTTGCTGACATTGAGGGTGTATCGTCTCATGCCCGTGTTCATACCATCTTGAGGCAATGGGCACAAGAGATTAAATGCTTTTTAGAGAAAAATGTTCTTGACGACAATTCCTCATGTGTTCATACTCTCATCACCTTCCCAATTTCAGGAAGCGAAGCAAGGAGAACGAACATGGCAGGACGAGGGAAAGCAGCAATCAAGTCGGAGACGCCGGAACGGATCGTCATCAAGTCCCCCAATTTCGAGGTGGTCGAGCTGGGCATACGGGGCGACGCCCAGTTGGTGTCGAACAACTTCTCCCAGGAGGCGATCGATCAGATGAAGGTGGAGCAGGAGAAGGGAAGCCAGGCCAAGGGCAAGAAGTCTCGCGAGAAGAAGGACTTCGAGGCCGGTTACCAGGGTTCTATGCACGTGTCCGAGGAAGGCTGGGCCGGAATCCCGGCGACCGCTTTCCGGGCAGCGATGATTCGGGCCTGCAGCACCTGCGGGATCGAGATGACCAAGGCGAAGATGTGCTTCTTCATCCTGGCCGACGGATACGAGAGGCTGCGTGGGACTCCCTTGGTCAAGATCCTCCAGCGCGAGCCCGAGCGGTTCGACGCCTATGTCCGAAATTCCAATGGCTCGGCCGACATCCGAGCCCGGGCTCGCTGGACACGGGGATGGGAATGCGTCCTGCGGGTCAGGTTCGACAAGGATCTCTTCTCGGCCGAGACGGTCGCCAACCTCGTCGAGCGGGCCGGGATCTCGGTCGGGGTGGGAGCCGGGCGCCCCTTCTCCACCATATCCGCTGGGCAGGGCTGGGGAACCTTCAACGTCATCAGCTCCCCCGAGGGAGATGTCGCCCCCGCTCCAGCATCGGCCTCCACCAAGGCGGCCTGAACCCAGAACTTCCACCCTCGAACCAGTCTGATGTCCCGGCGAGAGGGTTGCCGGGACTCCGGGCTGGTTCAGGTTCGACACAAGACAGGAGGATCGCATGACCATATACCTGAGCCGTCCGGGGACTTTCGATCAGGCGGACTACGCCGAGACATGCCTCCGGACAATGGGACTGCTGCGCAAGTGCGACAGTCATGATGCGTGGTTCTTCAATTTCAGTGATGGGGTGTCGTCTGGGGATGACAAGATCCTTCTCCACGATCCTAGGGAGGACAGGCTGTACGAAGATCTGATCCGCACGTACAACCTGGATCGGAGACTGTCCATGGTGCATCTCGGGCGTCCGGGGCTCCACCAGCATTTTCTCAGCAGGTCGGAACTCTTAAAGGCGTTCGAGACCATCATCCAGAGGACTTTTCCGTACTGCCGTGAATGCAGCCGTGAGAGCGAGATGAAGGAGGCCGTCAAGGGCATGGGGAAAAACACAGATCTGGAGGTGGCGGTCCGTGCCGTGGCCGAGTCCCAGCTCCTCCTGCGTTCTTGCTGGCAACACTGTGACACATGGTTGAGGGAATCAAGGGCCGAGGTCGATCGGTCAGATTCCAGGACCATTTTCAGATCGTTGGCGACATGCAATCCCGTCCTCAGCCGTCGCATCGGGAATCCAGGTGCGCTCCGGACGATCCTCAACAAGCTCCTGGATCGCTATCCGCAGAAATGTCCCCAATGCAAGGCAGGCGTCCCACCTCGATACAGGGTGACGGTCGGGATCGGTCAGGTCGGGATCAGGTGCCCCCAGATGCCAAAGACGGTGAGTGGAATGAAAAACAGACAAGGTAGGAAAAGGCAGGTCGGGCTGGGTGCAGCCAGGAGATGACAGGCGCGGAGAGGCAAGGCATGACAGAGCAGGACAGGCACGGCTAGTCTCGGGGTGGGAAAATCAAGGCAGGTCGGGAGGGGTGGAGCGGAGCAAGAAAAAGGCAAGTCAAGGCAAGGCTAGGTAGGGCTCGGCAGGCAGGGTCCAGTCGGGACAGGCGCTGTTGAGCATGGCGTGGCTGGAAAATGCAAGGCGAGACAAGGCAGGCAAAGTGCGGCCAGGACGGTCCGGGAAGTGCGCGGTCGGGCGGAGCTAGGCTAGGCATGACAAGGCAGGTGAGGCTTGGAGTGGAAGTGCGGAGCGGTGGATGGCAAGGGCGGCAAGGACTGGTCCGGAAAGGCAAGGCAGGCGTGGATCGGTAGGTCCGGGACATGAGGGTTCGGTTCAGCGAGACAAGGCGAAGCTGGCCAGGACAGGCGCGGTCCGGAGGGGATTGGAAGAACATGGCAGGGCAGGGCAGGTCAAGATAGGAACGGAGGAGCCTGGAACGGAAAGGCGAGGTTTGGCTGGCAAGGTTAGTCATGGAGCAGCAAGGTGGGGTGCAGTTCGGTCCGGAGCGGAGCGGAAGATCAAGGCTGGCTATGCATGGCAAGTCGCGGAGTGGAGCGGACGTGAATGGTGAAGCCAGTCGAGGAAATGCAGGCGAGGATGGGAGAGATCCCGTGAGGCATGTCAAAGTGCGGAGACGCTCGTTCTGTGAAGCTAGGAGATGACAGGCATGGATCGGAGTGGCAGGTAAGGATGGGTTAGTCGGAGCGACATATGGCGATGTGAAGCCGGGACAGGAAATGCAGGGCAGGCGAGGCAAGGTCACGCTTGGTGTAGTCGGGCGATGAGTGGCTTGGTCGGGCGAGGCTGGCAGTGATTGGCATGGATCGGAGCTGTGAAGATTGGCGAGATTGAGCAAGACAAGGCAGGCAAGGAATGGCGATGATTGGTGGGGGCGGATAGGAGAAGTGTGGCTAGGAGATGCAAGACAAGGCAGGCAAGGAGTGGACTGGAGTGGACGGGCACGGACTGACAATGCAAGGCAGGCAGGGCGGAGCGTGGACCAGTCGGATTCGGCACAGTGTGGCCAGGTGATGAAGCACAAGGCAGGCTATGACGGGAACGGAGTGGCAAGGTGTGGAATGGCAGGGATAAGCAAGATGGGGCAGGCCTGGACTGGAACGGATAGGATGGTCGAGGATCGGTGAAGCAGGACAAGGCAGGCAAGGAGTGGACTGGAAGGTGAAGCACGGACGGGCAAGACATGGCAGGCACGGTGGAGCGTGGACCAGTCGGGTTCGGCACGGTCTGGCTAGGAGAGGAAACACAAGGCAGGCAAGGAAAGGCCAGTCCTGGAGATGTCAGGCCTGGCAATGATCGGAGCGGACTGGTCGTGTGGAGCCGGCATGGCGAGGAGAAGGATGGAGCGGAACGGACGGGTGTGGTTGTTCAAGGCAGGCTCGGTGAAGACTGTTCATGTCTGGCGGGGATAGGCGAGGCGTGGTTCGGCGTAGTGATGGAAGACAGTGATGGTGGTGATGGATTGCAAGATCTGTTACCATCATCACTGTCTGTTTTTTCAGATTCCCCGTAACTGGAGGTTCTCTCATGGCAGCAAGCTTGGTGGCTCTGTCAGATCTACACATGGGGTATGGTGAGTGTGTTCTGAATGATCCTGCTGTCCAGGATCGTGTTGTCGAGGAGATCGCCGACCTGTGTGGCGGCGCCGCCGACCGCCTCATCCTCAACGGCGACTGTTTCGAGGGATGCGTTCCCAAGGATGCTGGCATCTATGATGCGGCTGGCTTCTCACCATTCATGGCGGCGACAGCCCGCAGCTTCCTCCAGAAATTCGTAGACAAGATCACAACCACGAGCCTGGTGATCGTTTGGGGCAATCACGATGCATCATTGTGGTTCCGACTGGCCGCCGCCTGTGGCGCGCCGACATTCACCAATTCCTCGAAGGGAGACGTCCTCCTCCAGCACGACGGCTGCATCCTGCCTGGCGCCGAGAGCTTCATCTCCGACGTCATCGGCCCGGCCAGCGGCAAGCTCCAGCGCATCCGATCCGCCTACCCAAACTACATCCTCGGGAAGAACTGGCCCTATGTCGTCTTCCACCACGGCCACCTGCTCGACAAGCTGATCCTCGGCTGGCTCCCCGATCTCGACTACCTGGCCTTGAAGGTCCTGATCGGCGCGGGCCAGCCCAGGGTCGATCGGGAGATCTCCATGTTCGCCATCCATGCCGCCACCAAGGACTTCATCTCTGCCATGTGGAGGCTCAACTCCAAGGCCCGGGCCGAGGAGTGGCTCGTCCTCCGCCGCACGGAGAAGGAGCACAAGTGTCCCTACTATCCGACGAGCGGCATGTCTCCCACCATCGTGGGCGACGAACCCCAGGGCAGCCAGCTCGGGGAGCAGCTGCGGTGGTACGTGAACACCCTGATGGCGGATCCCACCACGCCGGGGGCGATCGGTTCGTCCACGGCTCCGTGCCACCTGTTCATCGGTCACGATCACGACGGTGGCAAGCTGGACATCGCCGGTCTGGACGGCAAGCCCTGGAAGGTCGTCAACACGGGGGGATGGACGGCGGATCGGAACGAGAAGACCCTGCACACGCATGCCGTGATCTGGGCCGAGGACGCCAATGAGCCGACGATCCGCTGTCTCAGCGTCTAGCCCTGGGAGGCTCGCCAGCGGCGCATCCCCTCGGCCCCGCCGAGGGGATGGGCCTTCCCGGGCTTTTCCTGTCGGACAGATCGTGTTCCAGCAGCATCGTGATGTATGAGGAGAAGGATATCCGATGGGAGAGTGCCAGTTTTTTCCCTTCCCTGGCGAGATTGGACGGCACGGAGGCGCAGATCCTCACGGACTTGAACCGGGACTTCAAGGGAATCACAGGCAGATGCATAACATGGACATGAGATGTTATGCAAGTTTCTGCTTGATCTGGAGACATGCCGATCCCATACTGTCGTCATAATGCCCCAACCCACAGCAGAGCAGTTCTCCGATCGGTTCGGGCTGGGGATCATGCTCGATCATCTATGGGGGGAGACCATGGGATTGCCAGCCGATGACAAGGAGAGGGTGCTCGCGAGGCTGATCGATGTGCTGGAGGGGGAGGGAATCCCCTATGCTGTGATGGGAGGGGTGGCGGTCCAGCTCTACACCGAGGAGCCGCGCACGACGGCAGATCTGGACATCGCCCTGCACGATCGCGATGACGTGCCCGGGGAGAGCCTGGAGAGGGCGGGATTCATGCACGACGGCCGCCACGAGTGGTCCGACAACTGGAGGGCTCCGGCGCCCGCCGGGACGATCCGCAAGGCTCGCATCGCCGTCCAGTTCTCGGCCGATCGCCTCATGTCAGATTCGGTGGATCGGGCTGTCGTGGTCAGGGCGGGGGATCTGTCCTTCCCTCTCGTGACGATGGAGGACTTGATCCTGTTGAAGCTGGCGGCTGCCGAGGAGCCCAGGCGGAGGGAGAGCAAGCGGCAGCATGATGTCGCAGATGTCACCCGCCTCCTGGAGGAGCATCCCGAGCTTGGGTCGGAGGAGACGCGGAGGCGCATCCGTGCCGTCAAGATGAGCCTGCTCGGCAAGTGACATGGAGATTGCCGTCCGGGAAGGAATCTGATGGCCGACACCGTCAGCCCCGGGGTCCGTTCCCGGATCATGAGATCCATCCGTTCCAGGGGCAACCGGACGACCGAGATCAGGCTGGCTTCCATGCTGCTGTCTTCCGGCATCCTCGGATGGAGGAGGCATGCCCGGGTGGCAGGCTCCTTCCCCGATTTCGCCTTCCCCCTGCACAGGCTGGCGGTCTTCGTCGACGGATGCTTCTGGCACGGCTGCCCGATCCATTTCAGGCCCCCGTCCAGCAACCGCGCCTACTGGGGTCCCAAGATGGAGGGGAACCGGGCGAGGGATCGCGCGATCTCCGCCAGGCTCGGCGAGGCCGGATGGAGGGCCATGCGGATCTGGGAGCACGATCTCGACGATGCCGGCAGGACGATCGCCAGGATCGCGTCCGCCATGGGGATCGTCAATCCCTCGGGGAGCTGCGCCAGCGCCGCGTCCTCTCGGCCCCGCTGAGGGGGTGGGGCTTCCTCGGCCGTCCTGGGGGCAGCGACATCCGTGCCTCCGGGCGCCCCCTCATGCTCTCCCTCGCAGCATAGTCGAACACTGCATATGCCAGGATCCCCAAGGCCAGGATGGCCCGTTCTCTCTCATCGCCATCAGGGATCCTGATTGACACCGATCCCGAGGATCCTGGCTCTCGGGACACGGCTGGCTGCCCGATGAGCAGGTGAATCTTCCTCCTCGCCGACGGCCCTGTGACACGGCATTCTATGCCAGCCCTCTCGCAGAGGGATGAGACCGTCATCCCCCTGTGACCGGCCGGGATGCTCTTCACGATCTGCACGTCGGGAAAGATGGCTGGTAGCATTTTCGTCACCTGTGACAGATGTTAGCAGACGTTGGCCGCCAGGCTTGTCCTTGGGAGCGATTCTCCAGGTTCGTCGAGGACGTCATCCGATAGTCGGTCACGGCTCGCTCCCCGTCGGGGGGTTGCTCGTCACCCCTATCCAGATGGTATCTGACGCCTTGGTGCTGGACTCATTTGGGAATGCGCACATGTATGCGTAGACACCGGGTGGGATGACCGGCTTGATCTCGAATGGCGGACAGGGCACGCATGGGGGAGCATTGGGATCCACGGGAGGGGACACGACGGGGATGAGGATCGGATCCCTCTTGGCCAGCGACGAGACCAGCCCGACGTAGAGATCCTGCCAGCGGCGCAGATCCTCCTCAAGCTTGGCGATCCTGTCCTGCGCCCACTTGGGCAGCTTGGAGATGTCGTTGCTCATGCCACCTCCTCCAGGGCAGCCGCCTTTCCGGATGGCCAGTTCCTGTCGATGTGCCCGATCAGGACACCCTGGAAGTTGCATCCGTTTGGCGCCTGGTTGGTCACGCTCACGGTGATGAACTGGCTGGGACGGACCATGTCGCCCTTCAGCTTGATCGCGAACACGTTCTCGGCGAATGACAGTCCCGGTATGCAGCCTGGGGATTGGAATTGGCTCTCGCCTCCGACCTTGATGTCGGTGACCAGGAAATACTTCGCCACAGCCGATGAGATGATGAGCCTGTCGAGGTGGAAATCCTCAAAAGGCTGGACGTCTATGTTGGCCGAGCTGACCCCGTACACCAGGGTGCTTCCCAAGCCGATGGCACACATGATCGCGTCTCCGGGGAAGGCGGGGGACATGACCGTGTTCTGCCGCTCGAACACCCGGAGCATGGCCTGGCACAGGTCGGCTTCCGGTATCCGCTTCAGGATCGCATCGAGGATGCACTCGTTGCTGTGCCCTTCAAGCAGTGCAGCGAGGGACCGCTTGAATTTGCTGGGTTCTTCTTTCATTTCATCCATGCAATCACCTCTTTCGTGCCATGGCCCTCTTCAGGCTGGGCAATGCCTTGGGAGGGAACTCCAGGAGTTTCTGGAGATGCTCCCATTCCTCGGGGGACAGCAGGACGTCTGCCTGTTCCTCCAGGGGAGGGAGGGAAAACTTTCCTTCTGGTTGGCTGCCGCGATCGTCGACCATTCCATTTTTCCTGGAGCCGCTATGCAGTCACCTGGGCCAGTGCTGCCTGAAGCGCAGCCCCGTCGACCCCCGCCGGGCACCTGTCCCCCGTCAGCTGGAGCCAGATGTCCTTGGAGATGAGCGCGTAGGCCTCGTCGGCGTAGGCGGCGAAGGCCGGGATGGTGGCCGGCATGTCCTGCTGCCACGTCTTGACCCCGATCAGCCTGGGCGAGAAGGCAGGAACGTGGGTGGCGTGCCCGCCCCACGAGCCCGGAGCCCAGTCACCCGAGGTGTTGCCGCTGGATGGCACGTCCCATGAGTTCGCCCCCTGCCAGGCCTTGGGCAGCTGCCAGCCGATCCAGAGCCCTCCGAATAGGTACGCGGCAGCGGCGACGAGATCGAGGCGCTTCAGATCCACGCTGGCGAAGGCCGCGATGGTGTGGTTGAAGATCGGCTGCGTCCTCCACTGGGTCGCGGTGAGCACCATGCTGGCCCCGTTGTCAGTGGACGGATCCGACTGCTTGAACCCGGCGAACTTCCCGTAGGCTGCCAGGGCGTCGGCCTCCGTCGCGATCTGCTCCTCGCCGGTGTTCCCCGACCAGGTGCCGATGTGGTGGCAGGCGCTGGCGAAGACGCAGTCGCTGAAGTTGTCGTTGCCGTCCATGCCGTAGACGAGGGGCTTGGACTTGATCATGCTCCAGTCGAAAGCGGCTGGCGGGGTGGGCAGGACGGACAGGTTGAGGAAGTCCCCGATCTTGAGGGTCTTCTTCTTCAAGGTCGGGGCCTGCTTGCCGAGCCGGTAGATCTTCACTTTTCCCTCGATAATTTCCACTCGAATTCAGAGATCAGGGAATCCCATTCGCGGGCCGCGTATTCGCCCAGGTACTGTTTTATGATGGAGCGAGTCTTCCCCATGTCGAGCACACCGAGCCGGAAGAGCGTCTCCAGATCGAGCGTGTCCTTGTCCCTGGCGGCTGCCATCTTGAGGGCCGCGAGGTATTCCGGACTGACCACCGGCAGGGCCAACCCCTCATCCTGGGCACTCTCGATCGCCGCCTCGTAGAGATCTCGATACGAGTCTTCGCGGACGATGATGTCCACGGGATGTCCCGATGGGCTCTTGGCCGAGATGCCCCCAAAGGACAAGTCCTTGAGTTTCTTCATGCCTGGGAGACATTCCAGACACGCGACATCGACATCCTTGGTCAGGCGATCGGATCCATAAGCTGACATGGCGACGCCTCCCACGAGCACGGCGTCTATCCCGGTCCGTTCGGAGATTCTGGCCAGTTCAGCGATGGCTTCCTCGATGTCGCCGGGGTCCAGGAACTTGATCTTGGCTCGCCTGCTTGTCATCGGGCTTCCTCTAGCAGGCTCAAGAATTCCCTGACCAGTTTGAGAATCGACAATCGATCGATCCGGTGAGGCGACAGGGGCGACTCGTACCGCTCGATTGATGCGTACATGGTGAGCCCCTTCAGCCTCTCGAATTCAGGCGGAATGATGATCTCCTCAGCCAGGACGTCGAGCAGGATTCCCACGTCATGGACACGATTATATTTACGCCTCCTCCTCAAGAGGGTCGACTTGATGGCTTTCTCGACGCTCTGCTGAAGCAGGAGCCCGATCACTTGATCGCCCACGATCTCTGGATCCGAATCCTGGAGATTTTCTGCTGCATTATAGTCATGCAGCGCCTTGATCCAGAGTATGTTGGCGATGTTCTCAGACAAGCCTCACCCCCGTCTTTGCCACTTCATATTGGACCGATCCCTCCTCGCCCTTCCATTTCTCGTAAGTGTCGGCATCCACCACAATGAGATCGATCGGCCTGCCGAAGTCGAGCTTCCCCCTTATCACGGCCGTCTCATCGAACCAGTCGGCGTCCGGAGAGGCCAGCACCACCATGAGATCCACGTCCGATCTCGGGGTGGCCTCGTGGCGGGCATAGGAGCCGAAGAGGTAGGCGCTCGCTGGACGGCCAGATAGCGCCCTCGTGACCTGACGCTTGATCTCGGCCATCTTGACGAGGCCGGGATCCCACCGAACCCTCGCCGCCCTGCGGGCGATGCTCGAACGACGGGCTGCGTTGAGCTTCTTGGCCCTGGCGATGCCTCCCCGGCTGGCCCAAGTGTCAATCTGTCCCATGATCGATCCCTACCACAGACAGCAAGCATGAGCAAGCATTTTTCTGGGGACTGGGATGTGGTCAGCTCACCTGAATCCCAGATCTTCCGAGTTGATGAAGATGCGCACTATCGAGGCAACGGGGGCGTCAGCTCCCGGGCTGGCCGCCAGCACGGCATTGTTGGCCTCGAACCCGAGATCGCGGACCAGGCAGGCCACCGTGTCGATGTCATAGGTGGACAGGAGACCCACCAGGCACGCGAGTGGAGAAGAGGTGAGGCACACCTCCACCTTCGGCGACGCCTCGGTGTACTCGGCGGCAACTACGGGGAGGTGGCAGTCGAAGTCCTTCCCCTTGAAGGGGTCGGAGGTGACAGTAGTGTCGGCTGGCGCAGCGTCGGCGACAGCTGCATCGGCCGATGGGGGAGTGGGTCCCGGGACGGGAGGGGGGAC
>Ga0182027_10011923_pt1 | contig 12235 bp, 6 predicted proteins | sample 712E1DmetaG_FD_121300 | JGI IMG/M metagenome (GOLD analysis project Ga0182027, IMG submission 121300) | Permafrost microbial communities from Stordalen Mire, Sweden - 712E1D metaG (Illumina Assembly) | ecosystem: Environmental > Terrestrial > Soil > Wetlands > Permafrost | place: Sweden...
CGCTGCGCAACAACCCCGAACAGACCTACACCGACGAGTTGGAATCGCCGACGGGCAATCCCAAGGATCCCGTCCGCCTCTACCTGCGCCGGGCGACCACCGCCTGCGGGGCCGACGGTCGGGCGCGCGGGGTGCTGGTCATCTACAAGGACGTCACCCGCATCAAGGCCATCGACAAAGTCAAGGATGAGTTTCTGGCCAACGTCACCCACGAGTTGCGTTCGCCGCTGGCCTCGATCAAGGGCTTTGCCGAGACGATCCGGCGCGACCAGGCCATGCCGCCCGAGACGCGCCAGGAGTTCATCACGATCATCTGCGACGAATCGACCCGCCTGCAGGAGCAGATCGAGGAACTGCTCGACCTGCGCCGGATGGAAGCGAGCGGGGCGCCGTTCAAGCCGGTCTCGTATGATTTGAAAGAGCTGGTCTCGGACCTGGCGCGCAACTCGCGCACGATCCTGGTATCCAAGAACATCACGATCAAAATCGAATGGAGCGGGCTGTTCGGCAACCGGCTGCACGGCGACGTGGCACAACTCAACCGGGCCCTCCGCAACCTGTTGGTTAACGCCGTCAAATACTCGCCCGACGGGGGCGAGATCACGATCACCGGCCATTCCGGCCAGCGTCGGCTCTGGCTCGAGATCGGCGATCAGGGGCCCGGCATCGGCGAGCAGGATCTGACGCACATCTTCGAAAAATTCTACCGCGGCTCGCGCCAGGGGCGCCAGAAAGGGACCGGCCTGGGCCTCGCGATTGTCAAACACATCATCGAACTGCACGGCGGTCATCTCGGCGTGCGCAGCGAAGTGGGCCACGGCACGACCTTTCGGATCGACCTGCCGCGCACGTATCAGCCGCCAGTGGAAGAAGTCGAAACGCCGCCCGAGACCGAACCTGAAACCGGGACGCCGACGCCCGAAATCGTGCTGGGCGAGTCGCCCGCGGCCGAAACGGGGAGCTCTTGATGAGCGTCGAGGAGCCAGCCCGGCCCCCAAGCGGCGCGGCGGGCGCTCCGACCGGGCCGCCCACCCACGCGCGGGCGGTCGCCATGACTCTGCTGGGCCTGGACTGGGGCGCTCGGCGCATCGGGCTGGCGATCAAGCCGGCGGGTCAGGATTGGCCCCTGCCGCAGGCGACGCTGACCATCGCCGGCGAGGCGCAGGCGCTCGAGGCGGTGCGCGAGGCGATCTCTCGCAGCGGGGCGGGCGGGGTCGTCGTCGGCTTGCCGCTGGGCCCCGATCCCCAGCAGGCGCGCGAGATCAAGCGTTTTTGCCGCAAGGCCCGCGCGCGGACGGCCGGCGTGCGCTGGTTTTTTGTCGATGAACGCCTGACCACGCAGGCGGCCGATGCGCTCGGCCTGGAACGCTCCGCGCGCCGGCCGACCGATGACCTGGCCGCCGCGTTGATCCTGGAAACGTTTCTGCAATCATGCCGCTGACCCCGCTTTTATTCCTCAGCCCGCGCATCCCCTGGCCGCTCAACACCGGGGCCAAGATTCGCACGGGCGCGCTCCTCGGCGCGCTGCGCGCTCACTTTGCGGTCGATTACGCGGGGTTTTTGCAACCCGATCTGAGCGAAGCCGAGGCCAGGAGCGCGCTCGCCGGCTGCCGCGCGATTTCTTTTTACCCTGAACGGCCCACCGGCGCGCTGGGCAAGGCCTGGCTGGGGGCGCGCACGCTGCCCGACCGCCGCCCGGCGACGATCGCCAAATACTGGCGCGCGGCGCTGGCTGAACGGGTGCGCGAATGGACGGCGCGCCATCCGCGCGGGATCGTCCATGCCGATCACCTGCACCTGGCGCCCTATTTGCAGCAAGGCACGGCGGCGTTGCGCGTGATGGACGAGCACAACGTCGAGAGCCGCATTATCGAGCGCCTGGCCGAGCAATGCCGGCGCTGGCCGCTGCATCCGTACCTGGCGCTGCAAGCGCGGCGCATGAAGGCCTGCGAAGCGGAGCTGGCCCGGCGCGCCGACCTGGTGCTGGCGGTCTCGGACGGCGACGCCGTCGACCTGCGCGCCCTGGCCCCCGCCGCGCGCGTGGAAGTGATCCCCAACGGCGTGGACCTGGAATATTTCACCCCCTCGCCCGCCGCGCGCCCGGCCCGGCCCGGACGGCTGGTCTTCACCGGCTCGATGAACTGGCTGCCCAACCAGGACGCGATGGTCTATTGTGTGCGCGAGATCATGCCGCGGCTGCCCGCCGGGCGCGACTGGTCGCTCGACATCGTCGGCCAGTCCCCGCCGCCGCCGGTCACGGCGCTGGCTTCGGAAAAGATCCGCGTCACCGGAACGGTCGAGGACGTGCGCCCGTATATCCGCGAGGCGTCCATTTACATCGTGCCGCTGCGCATCGGCGGCGGGAGCCGGCTCAAAATTCTCGAAGCGTTCGCGATGGGGGTGCCGCTGGTTTCGACGTCCGTCGGCTGCGAAGGGCTGGGCGTGGAGGACGGCCAGCAGCTCCTGATTGCCGACACGCCGGCGGATTTCGCGCGGGCGACGGCGCGCCTGGCCGACGATCCCGCGCTGGGCGAAAGGCTCACCCGGTGCGCACTGAATTATGTGCGCGAGCATTTCGGGTGGCCCTCGATCGGGCAACGGCTGATCGAACTGTATGACGAGATATTGGATACATCCGTTCCAACCACGAAAGGCACGGAATACACGGAAACAAGAGCAACGCGAGAAGATCCGTTCTCATCCCAATGATGGATCGATCGATGGGCGGCAAGAGTTCTTTTTCCGTGTGTTCCGCGTCTTCCGTGGTTTCAATTGTTTTTGGAACAAACCTACTTCTTGCCTGGGACCGTCATGCTTAGGCTTGGCGTCGCGCTCGCCGTCGTGGCCTGGTCCGCGCTCGACGGCTGGATTTGCAGGCCGCCGGTCAGCCGGCCTCGCGCCACGGCGGTGTAGGGGTTGGTGGGGGCGACCTGCACCGCCTTGGCGAAGGCGTCGCGGGCCTTTTGATCCCGGCCCAGCGCTTCGTAAACCAGCCCCAGCGTGGTCCAGGCCCGGTCGTGATCGGGCCGGGCGCGCGTGGCCTTGATCAGGTATTCCTCGGCCTGGGCGTAATCCTTGAGCTTGTAGTGCGCCGCGCCGATGTTGTTCAGGATGTCGGCCGAACCGGGGTCCTCGTGCAGGGCGGCCTGGTAGGCCGGGATCGCATCGCGCAGCTTGCCCTGGCGCTGCAGGAAATTGCCGTAATCGTTCTGCACGGTCGAGGAATTCGGCGTGCGGTCCAGAGCCTCGCGGAAGTTCTGCCCGGCCAGGGCGGGCTTGTTGGCCGCCGCGTAGGCGTGGCCCAGGTAGAGATACGGCGCCGTGCGCTCGGGCTCGATCGCGCGCGCTTTCTCGAACTCGTCGCGCGCGCTGAGCGGGTCGCCGCCGAGCAGGAACCCGTAGCCGAGCTTCATCCCTTCTTCATATTGACTGGCTTTGCGAACATGGTCGTAATGCAGCCAGCCCAGACCCGCCGCGCCCAGCACCAGGGCCAGGACGGTCAGGCCGACCAACTCGCGCACGCCGCTGGGCAGCGGCATTTCGAAATCGGCCATGATCCGCAACTGGTCATAAAAACGATGGAAGCCCATGTGCCGGTTGAACGTCTGCTGCAAACTGTTGAGCAGGCCCTGGCGCGTCGGCCGGAAGGGGTAGGGGTTGAACGCCCAGTAGAGCGGAAATTCCTGCATGGTGCTGACCAGGAATTCCCCCCGGACCGGGCGAGGGGTCCCCTTGGGCACGAACGGCCGGTGCGGGTCGGCCCAGGGCGAATGCGTTTCCTCGTAAAGATGGCGCAGCATGACCAGCGCGGTGAACGACCGGGGAAAAAGATCGAGCCCGTAAACGAGTAGCACCAGCCCGGCGGGCCATCCGAGCAGCGCCCAGGGCAGGTGGCTCATCCAGGCGATGTCGATCGTGACCGCCAGCAGCAGCCCCGCCAGCACGAGCGCCGCCACGATGCGCCAGGCGCCCAGGGCCGGGACGGCGACTCCGGTGTGCTCGCGGATCTTGTCGGCCAGCAGGCGCGCCTGGCGATGCTGTTCGCCCCAGGCCAGGCGGCCGTGCGGCAGCGGCAGGTCCAAGTCGGCCTTCTCGCGTTCGGCGGCCTTGACCTCCGGCGGAAAGCGCTGGTGGAACCATTGCCAGAGGAAGAACGTGGCCACGGCGCCCAGGACGGTGCCCAGCGAGCGGTAGAGCCAGTCGCGCGGGTTGATGCCCATCAGCAGCCAATAGGCGAGCCACCAGAAGCAGCAGATCAGGGTGATCATCATCGGGCGCAAGCGCACACTCTGGCCCGTCAGCGAAGGTTGCAGCGATTCCAGCTTTTGCCGGACGACCTGGGCGGTGGGGTCGAGCAGCAGGATCTCGCGGTAGCAGACGATGGCCATGGGGCGCTCGCCGTTTTTCTCGTACAGCGTGGCCAGCAGTTCGTATCCTTCGGCCTGGTGCGGGTCCTCGCGCAGCGCCTTGCGACAGGCATCGATCGCCGGCTCGATCTGGCCGGTGCGCGCCAAGTCCTTGGCCTTTTGATAAAAAACATCGAACTGGTTGAGCTTGTCGGCGCGCACGCGCATCTGCCAGGGGTCGAAGTCCCCCTTGCGGCTGGCATCGGCCTGGCGGTTGGCTTCGACGCCGGTCAGGCTGGCCGAGGCGCCGCAGATCGAGCAATCCTTCTTGTCGCGCTCGAGCGGGTGGCCGCACATGCGGCAGGGGGCTGGGGGATCGGCGCCCTTCTGGATCGGGGCGTTTTCACCGGCCGGGCCCGACAGGCCCGGACCGGGCCGGCCCAGGTGCAAGCCCATGAAGCCGAGCAGCGCCAGGCCGGCCAGCAGGGGCAGCACGAGATGGAGGGCTTTGGAGCGGTCGTCGATCAGGCGGGCCAGATCCTGGACCATAAGGTTATCAAAAGCATGCCATGCAGGTTGGCGACTGGGGTCCTGGACCATCTCGGGTCGCGAAGCGCCCCGGGCGCGGCCGGCGAGGTTCGTGGCGCTCGCCGCCCGCCACGGCGCGGGATCGAGCAGTCCGGCGAACAGCCCCGAGTCGATCTGCTTGGATTGATCGGCTTGCCGGGCTTTGGCCGCCAGGCGCTGCTCCGTTTCGGCGAGCCATTGATTGGCCCGCGCGCCGGCGCCGGTGTCGGCGTACTCGCGCGCGAGCGTTTCCAGCCGGCCACGGGCTTTGTCCAGGTCGTCGCGGTCCAGGTCGGCTTTGGCCAGCAGCCAGAGCTTGTCGGCCTCGCGCTCGCGCGGGATGCGCTTGAGCGTGGCCTGGACCCGCTCGCGCTGGCGGCTGGACTTGATTTGGGGGTCGCCCAGCAGCTCGCTCAGCGTCTTTTCAGCCGCGTCGTAATGGCCCCGCTGGAGTTGATCCTCGGCCTGGGCGAGGGTCTTGGCCACCCGGGCCTCGCGCTGCGCCTTGGCGAGCAGTTGCGCCGCCGGGCCCGCCTCCTTGGCCTCGCGGTGTTCGAGCATGAGTTTCTTGGCCAGCTCGGCCGCCTTGGCGTAATCGCCCGCCGTGAACGCCTGCTCGGCCTGCTCCAGCAGCCGTTTGGTGATCACCTCCTCGGAGAGCGCCTTGGAGAATTTCTTCAGCTTCTCGGCGACCCGCTCCGAGTCGGCGATCGCCGGCGGCGCCTGGTCCTGAAGCTGGGCGGCCTCCTTGGCGTGGCCTTGGAGGATCAGCCGCCGGTAGCGGGCGAGAAAATCGGATTCATGCGAGAGTTTATCCACCCGAGGGTCGTTGGGCCGCAGGAGCTTGACCTGCGTGATGGAGGCGAGCGCCAGGTCGATCAGGTCGTTGCCGTCGGCATATTTATAAATCTCCATCAGGACCTGATCCTGGGATTTCTGCCCCATTTCGGTCTTTTTCTTCAGGTATTCGCTCAGCGAGACCGGTTGGCCCGGCTGCTCGCCGCTCAGCATCAGGACCTGGGCGAAGTCCTCGAGCGCCTGGTTGGCCTGGCGTTGATTGATCAGGGCGGTCCCGTGCCGGGTGGCCAGGGTCAGGAGCGGGGCGGCCACGTCGGCGTAATAGCGTTCGGGCTCCAGTTCCAGCAGCCGGCGATAGGCGCCGATGGCCGTCGGCTCGTCGTGCATGCGCTGGTCGGCGATCCGCGCCAGGCTGAGCTGGAGATCGGTCCGGCCGGTGTCGAGCGCGGCGGCCTGCTTGAGCAGCCCGTAGGCCCGCTCGTAATCAACCTGGTCCAGCAGGTCCAGGGCCCGGCGGTAGAGCTGGTCGGCCTTGGCTTTGGGGTTGCCGCTGGTGGCCTCGTTGAGGTTTTGTTCCAGTTCGCGGCGCACCTGGAGCAGCGCTTGCGGTTTGGGATTCAGGGTGGCCAGGTATTTTTCCAATTCGCGCATGGCGTTGCGCAGCACCTGGCGGGCCTGGGCGCCATCATTGGCCTGCAGCAGTTCGCGGGCGCGAACCATCGCGTCCTCGGCCTGGATGCCGACGGATTCCTCGGAGTTGCGCCCGCGCCGGATGGAGCGAATCTTGCCGCGCGCGACGCTGACCACCGAAGGGCTGGCATCGATCTTGATGATGTCGTGGTCCTCGTAAGTGATTTCGCCGCTGAGGATTTTGCCGTTGGTCAGCTTGATGACGTCGCCCCGGGCCGGCGCGAAGACCACAAGGCCCAGCAGCGCCAGCGCGAACAGGCGCACCCGCGCGCCCCTGGCGCGGCCGGCGGCATCGTGATGATCCATACCCTTCATGCGCGACTCACCTTGGGCTGAGTGGCCCCGCCCTCCGCAAAACGGCGCGCCAGGCGTGCGCGCGCGAAAGCCAAAGCGACTTCGCCCCCCGCGGAATCCGGACACAGGACACAAAAAAGGCCTTTTCTTTTACCAATCGTTATTGACGACGACGCCCCACATCTTAATGGAGTGGCGGAGACAGCTCAAGGCCCTTTCATCAGAAATCTTCAAGTTGTGTCTTGCAATCTTGCATTCAAAATGCGGATTTGCGGCAGGCATGCTTCCCTTGGGGCGCTTTCCCTTTTGACTTTTGCCGCCGCGGCCGCTAGCGTTTGAGGCTTGGCGCAGGGCGGGCGAAATTTTGCGTATGGGCGCAAGGCGCGCGGGCGGGAAGCAGCGGATGTTATGGAGCGATTGCGCGGGATTGTGAAGCGGGTCTGGGGCTACGAGACCTTTCGCCCGCTGCAGGCCGAGGCGATGGGCTGTGTGCTGGCGGGGCGCGACTCGGTTGTCGTCCTGCCGACCGGCGGCGGCAAATCGCTGTGCTACCAGGCGCCGGCGCTGGCGCTGCCGGGAATGGCCGTCGTCGTCTCGCCCCTGATTTCGCTGATGAAGGACCAGGTCGACGCGCTCAGGAGTTGCGGCGTGAGCGCGGCCAGCCTCCACAGCGGCCTCTCACCCGAGGAGCGCCGCGCGACTTATGGCGCGCTGCTGGGCGGCCGGATCAAGATCCTCTATGTCGCCCCCGAGCGCCTGGTCGGCGAAAACTTCCTCGAGACGCTCAAGCAAACCGCCGTTTCCTTCTTTGCGGTCGACGAGGCCCACTGCATCAGCATCTGGGGGCATGATTTCCGCCCCGAGTACCGCCAACTGCGCGTGCTCAAGGAGGCCTTCCCAGGCGTGGCCGTGCATGCCTACACGGCCACGGCCACCGCGCTGGTGCGCGACGACATCGGCGTGCAGCTCGGACTGAGCCAGCCCCAAACCCACATCGGTTCGTTTTTCCGCCCCAACCTGATTTACAGCGTGGCCCGGCGCGAGAACAAACTGGCCCAGGTGCGCGAAATCATCGGCCGCTACCAGGGCGAATCGGGGATCATTTACTGCATCACCCGGCGCGAGGTCGAGGCCCTGAGCGCCGAGCTGAACGGCAAGAAGCTGCGCGTCGCCCCCTATCACGCCGGCCTGGAGGATGACCAGCGGCGGCGCAACCAGGACGCGTTCATCAACGACAAGGTCGACCTGATCGTCGCCACGGTCGCCTTCGGCATGGGCATCGACAAGTCCAACGTGCGCTACGTAATCCACGCCGGCATGCCCAAATCGCTCGAGCATTACCAGCAGGAAAGCGGCCGGGCCGGTCGCGACGGGCTGGACGCGGAGTGCTGCCTGCTTTATGCGGCCCAGGATTACGCCCTCTGGACGCGATTGCTCGACGGCCTGGAGCCGGCGGACGTCCACCGTTCGGCCATGCGCAAACTCAGCGACATGGTCGCCTATTGCACCGGCGCCACCTGCCGTCACCGCAAGCTGATCGAATATTTCGGCCAGCCGTTCCCGCGGGCGAGCTGCGACGCCTGCGACGTCTGCCTGGGGGGGCTGGAGCCGATCGACGACGCGTTGATTGTCGGCCAGAAGATTCTTTCCTGCGTCGTGCGCCTGCGCGAGGCCCTTGACGCCGCCGGCGCCGCGCGCGTGCTGGCGGGCCTCCGCGACGCGTCAACCGCCGAGAGCGGCCATGACAAGCTCAGCACGTGGGGTCTGCTCGAGCGCGAGGGCGAAGCGCGCGTGCGCGAGTGGATCGAACAGCTCGCCGCTCAGGAATACTTGGAGAAGTTCAACGGAAACCATGCGCTCGGCGTGACCGCGAAGGGCTGGCGCGTGCTGCGGGGCGAGGTGACCCCGCGCCTGCTGCAAATCGCGCCCCCGCCGGCAGGTGCGGCCGAGGAGGAGACGGCCCCGACCCGCCAAGAGATCGCCTCGAAACGCCGCGCCGCCGTTCGGGTGGACCCGGCCGAGCAGGACCTGTTCGACATGCTGCGCGTCGTTCGCCGGGGGCTGGCCGAGGGCCTGGGCGTGCCGGCTTATGTCATCTTCAGCGATGCGGTGCTGCGCGAGATGGCCCGGCGCCGCCCGTCCAGGATTGCAAAACTGCGCCAGATCAGCGGCGTCGGCCAGCGCAAGGCCGGCGATTTCGGCCGCGAATTCCTGCGCGTCATCCGCGATTATTGCCAGGCGCGCGCGCTGCCGATGGACGCCTGAGTCCCCCTGCGGATTCATGGGACTTATGGGACTCATGGGACTTATGGGACCCATAGCTCTCATGGCTCCCATAACTCCCATAGCTCCCATTGGGATCTGCCCTCATCAGCCTTCGCCCTTGAACGTGCTCCCCGCGGGGATCGTTTCTCCGGGGGCGAGCTGCACCCGGACGTTGGGAAAGACCAGGCCATTGCATCCCATCCGCAAATTCGGACCGATCGTGGCGGCCTTCCCGATCACGGTGGTGCGCTGGTTGAGCAAGTGGGGGACAAGGCTGTTGGGCGTGTCGCCGAGCGCGGGGTCGCCGATCCGCGTGCCGTGGCCGATAGTGCCGTACTTGTCGACAATCACGTCTTCGAGCACGCAGCCCTCCTCGACCCTCACCTGGTGCAGCAGGATCGAGCGGGTGACCCGGGCCCCGGGGCCGACGCGCACTCCGGGCGAGAGGATGGAGTCGACCACCTCGCCCTCGATATGGCACCCTTTGCTGATCAGGGAACGCGTGACCGAGCCCGTGCCGGCCAGGCGCATCGGATACTGATTGGCCAGCGGGATCTCTTTCTGGTTGGTGCGCAACCCCCAGCCGTTCAGGTCGAGCCCCGTGGCGGGGTCGAGCGCTTCCATCGACGCTTCGACGTAGGCCTGGATCGTGCCGACGTCGCGCCAGAAACCGGTGAAGTCGTAATTGTAAACCTGGGCCGTGTGAACCAGGCGGGGGATGATGTCCGTGCCGAAATCGTGGCCCGAGCCGGGGTCGGCCTGGTCTTCGCGCAGGACCTTGATCAGGAAGGCGCGGTTGAAGATGTAGATGCCCAGCGAGGCCTTGTTGGACAGCGGGTTGGTCTTGGGCTTTTCCTGGAACTGGACGATGCGGCCCTGCGCGTCGTGGACCATGATGCCGAACCGCGAGGTCTCTTCCCAGGGGACTTCCTGGGTGGCGAGGGTCAGGTGCGCGCCGCTCTCGCGGTGCTGGTTGAGCATCGGCCGGTAATCCATCTTGTAGATATGATCGGCCGACAGGATCAGCAGCTCGCTAGCGCCGGGAAAACGCTCGATGAACTCGATGTTGCGGTAGATCGCGTCGGCCGTGCCGTGGTAGAAATCCGAGTCCTTGTCGCCGGTGTGGGGCGAGAGGATCCTGACCGAGCGGCCGAAGCCGGACAGACCCCACCACTCGCCCAGGCCGACGTGGTCGACCAGCGAGTAGGGGCGGTACTGGGTGATGATGCCGACGTTGCGTCCGCCCGAGTGCATGACGTTGCTCAGCGCGAAATCGATGATTCGGTAAATGCCGCCGAAGGGCACGGCCGGTTTGGCCCGCCGGTCGGCCAGCACGGAAAGCCGGGTGCCTTCGCCCCCGGCCATGATGATGGTCAGCACGTTTTGCATCGTTCGATGAAAGCCCTTTGTGGCCCCTTGGCGCCCGGGCATTTTCGCGCCGGTCCGGCGCCTGCGATGAACATCTATACCTATAGCAACTCTCAGCGCAACCCGCCATGTGGAAATACCGTGGCGCGGGTTTGGCTTCTTGAGCCTTCGATCCTTCATGAAAGCAATTGTCATTGCGCGCCCGGCGGGTTATAGATCAATGGTCTTGGTTTAGCTTAGTACAATCTCGGCTGCTTTTTGGATTTGAGTCGCCATGCCTTCGGATTTGCAGCTCATCGATGGGTTTGAACGCCTGCGCGAGGAATTCGCGCAGAGCAATCCCGGCTATGCGCCCCCTACGGCGTTGCCGCCCGTGGGCGCGAGCGAGGGCTGGGTGGTCGAAGCCTGGATTCAGGCGGCGGCCGGGGGGCGCGGAGCGGCCGCCGCGCTGGCCGCCCAACCCCGGCGGGTGCGAGCCCTGGCCCGCGCGATCCTCGCCGGCGAGCCCCCGCCCACGAGCGCCGGCAACCCCTGGCCCGCGGCCTTGCTCGACCAGGCCGCCCACGTCCCGCAAGGGCTCGAGCAGGCCCGGCGCGGGGGACTCTGGCCCCTGAACGAAAGCGCTCCGGCGCGCTCTTTGATCGAAGAGGTTCGGGCCTGGCGCAAGGCGTTGCCGGGCCTGGGCGGGCTGCGCGGCTGGCGCTTTCTGGAGCGGCTCGGCCGGCCGGTGATCGTTCCGGTCATGGCGCTGCGCCGCTTTTTTTGGCGCCTGGGTCTGCTGGAGGAAATCTCGGCGGGCCACTGCTCGGAATCCATGCTGGTGAGTCTGATCGAGCGCTTGCGGCGACTGACCAATCTGAGCGCCGAAACCCTGGGCCTGCTGCTGCGCTGGCATTTGGGCGGGACGCGCGACCTGGCGGGCGGGCGCTGGTGCGTGAAACAGCCGCGCTGCGCGCTCTGTCCGCTGCGGCCCGGCTGCACCTGGGTCCGGTTTCATCCGGCGCCGCCCCTCGAAGGTGCGGCGCGCCCCGACCGTCGCCTGCTTGCGACGCTCAGCGCACGGGTGGTCGCCGAAAAACAGGATCAGCTCCAGGAGAGCGAGCTCTTGGCGATCGTGCTCGAGCGCGGTTCGGTCGGCGGCGACGTCCTGGGTCTGGCCGAGACCCTGCTGCGCCGCTTTGGCGGCCTGCGCGGGATGGAGCACGCGGCGATCGCGGAACTGGCCCAGACCCCGGGGATCTCGGTCGGCCGGGCGATCCGGCTCAAGGCCGCGCTGGAACTGGGCCGGCGCTTGGCCGAGTGCGCCTTGCAGCAGGGCGACGCGATCGCGTGCAGCAAGGATGTCTGGCGCGCCTATCGCCACCGTTTCCGCGACCTGCCGCAGGAACATTTCGTGATCCTGCTCCTCGACGCCAAGAACCGCGTCCTGCACGATCAAATCGTGAGCAAGGGGACGTTGACTGGGAGCCTGGCCCACCCGCGCGAGGTCTTTCAGGGCGCGATCCGCCACGCCGCGGCCGGGGTAATCTTGATGCACAACCACCCCAGCGGCGACCCCAACCCCAGCGCCGAGGACCGCACCGTCACCACCCGCCTCAAAGATGCCGGCGAAATTTTAGGAATTCGCGTGCTGGACCACATCATCCTGGGCGCGGACCACTATTACAGCTTTAAGGATGAGGGGCGGATGTGATGGAAAGTTGCGCGTAGTTATCCTAATTGGCTGCGAATGAGACCGGATTGTCCGGCCCGGCAGGGCCGACGCGAGTAGCCCTGGGCGAAGCGTAGCGCCGCCCAGGGTTGGAATGGATAAAGAAACGCGCCCCGAAGTGGGCGCTCGCATTCCCGCAATTCCTCGGCCCCGCAGGGGCCAACGCGAGTAGCCCTGGGCGAAGCGCAGCGCCGCC
>Ga0182027_10011924_pt1 | contig 12233 bp, 7 predicted proteins | sample 712E1DmetaG_FD_121300 | JGI IMG/M metagenome (GOLD analysis project Ga0182027, IMG submission 121300) | Permafrost microbial communities from Stordalen Mire, Sweden - 712E1D metaG (Illumina Assembly) | ecosystem: Environmental > Terrestrial > Soil > Wetlands > Permafrost | place: Sweden...
ATTGGGTTCTCCTGTTTGAGGTTTCTGAGCCGGCTGTTCAGAGCCGTTCTCGGCATTGTACCCTTCAGGAGAACCCTTTTCCATCCGCGCCCTTATACATTCAAACAGACGGGACGTTCCCCGTTTCCGTCAGCCCTTCACCCCTGCTTCGAAGCTCATCGCTAGCTGGCTCGCCGCGCGCCCTCCTTCCGCCGGCCGCCCACCCTTCCTCGCCTTTAGGCTCCGCCCCAGCGCCTTTTCCAACGCTGCCACGAAGTCGGGCGCGCCCAGGGGACGCCCGGTATGCGTGCTTCCTCGGATCGCTTCCGATTCCTCAGCCCCGCTCGCCGCCCCCAGATACTCGCGCCACTCGGCAGGGTTCCAGTCCTCTTGCCAGGCTCGCATCTCCAGCGCCGAGTCCGGCCGGCCTCGCCCACAGTGCGCGGCGGCGCTCGACCAGCCAAAAGCCGCCGGGTCCTCCACCATCGCCGCCCGAACCGGGTTAAGCTCGGTGTAACGTAGCGCCGCCCACAGATGCGGCCGGTCCAGCGGGCAGGAGTAGTACCGCCCTTGCCAGACGTGGCCCGAGGAAGCGCATCGGGCGTTGAAGTACGCCGCGTACTGCCCGTGCGTGTGCTTGAGGGCCAGTCGCAGCGAGTCCTCGCGCTTGGGGATGACGATCAGATGGACGTGGTTCGACATCAGACAATAGCCGACCACCGAAAGGCGATGCAGTCCGCAATGCCGTCGCAAAAGGTCCAGATAGACCAGTCGGTCCGAATCGGTTTCCAGGATGTACCGCTGCGCGTTGCCTCGTTGAGTCACGTGGTGCGGCGTGTCGAGAGCGACCACCCGGGCAAATCGTGCCATAAACATAGGAAGTGGACGAATCGAACGAATCTTCTCAAGAAAACGTCCCCGGTTCGGTTCGACGCCCCCCGGTTCGACGCCCCCGGAACGGTTCGATCACCTGTTCCGGCGCCGGCCAAAGCGCACTGTCTAAGCAAAATCCCAGTGAGGACCGCGTAAGGGTTTAAGGATACCAGTACGACAATGGGCTAAGTTACAGTACTAAATAGGCGCAATACTGGTACTAACATCCGCATTAAGAGCAGCCTTTTCTGTTATATCCGCATCCAAGAGTGGTAAGATCATTTTCAGGCCGATGGGCTATGCGGCCGACGGGATATTAACTATGACTAGAACACTCGATAAGATCGCAATCTGCATGGCGGGAATGCTGGCTCTGACGGCTCTCCCCGCGTACGCGGACACCCTACTTGTCTTCGATATTACCGGCACGGGCACTTACACCACTACCGGGGGTTCGTTCAATATCGGAAGCATTGTCTATGGCGCCAACACTCTTACCATCCCCGCCGCTGATGAGCTTTCCATAGTATATGCAACCAGCGCCGGGCAAACTGTGTGCGGGTCCGTGGTGTGCTTGGAAATCATTAACAACAACACTACTAGCAACGACGCTGGTAGTGACTTCGCAGGTGTGGCCCTCGGCACGGTCCTCTACACCGCCGCGCCGGCGGGTCTCTCCATTACGGGAACGGAGACCATCGGCGCCGGCGGCGTCTTGAACTTAAAGGTAACCGACACCCAGCAGGCCGCGCTGAATGCTAATTTCCTGACGGATATTAAAAGCGACGGCCTTCTCCCAATAGGCACGCAGAACTCGTTTACCATACTCGGCGGCATTATTGGCAGCGATAGTTATGGGACTAACTACATTGCCAGCGACACTATCAGCCTGATGAGCCCCGAGCCCTCCTCGATGTTCCTCTTTGGGGCGGGATTGTCGGTGCTTGCGGCATTTGCCGGCAAGCGCCGTTTCAGACGGCTTGGCTCCTACCGCCGGACCGAAACAAGAGCGTAACGACATTGGAAGTGATCGAAATGCAACTCACACCAACGGCTAAAACCTCGTTTGCGATACTACTGCTCGGAATCTCCATCTGCGCGGCGTCAGCCTATGCCCAGACGCCGCCGGCCATTAAAGCCTCTGACGGCAGCAACATAGTGACCATCGACTCAACCGGCAACGCTGTGTTCAGCGGAACGTGCACAAACACCACATGTGCCACGACGAGCGCCTCCGGTTCGGCAGCCGGCGTGGCTTGGAGCGGGAATATCGGTAACTTCACCTTCGGCCTGACAGGCGGGCTGGAGCCGTATCTCGACATTAATGTCACGAGTCTGGTGACATCCAACGACGGCGGCGGCACTTTAACAATCGAGTTCACCAATACAGGCATATCCGGAGGCCCGACCTACCTCCTGAATTCAACCTCTACCTGGACGCCCCTCGGTACCGACAGTGTCGTTTACAACGCCTACGCCGACCCGGGTAACCTGGCGTTCAATATCAGCTCGGGCAAGGCCGTGCTTGTCGGCAGCCTGTCCGGAGTTACAACGAAGGAATACGAAGCATTTACAACCGGACCATCGTCGTCCGCGATGTCGATGACCCCCGAAGTGGTTCTTGTCATTGGCGGCGGCGAATCTTTCTCAAGCGATTTCTACATGCAGGCTGGGACGTACGTTTCGTCCACCTGCGCCAATATCACCGCGACACTGAATGCGCCTATCACTCCCGTGACGCTGACCGCAAGCGGCGGAGTTCCCCCAACCGGCGGCACAACCCCCACCTATACTTTCACGGCGACTGGTTTGCCAGCGGGGCTTAGCATCTCTAGCGACGGCATTATCAATGGCACGCCAACGGTCGCCGGCACGTACAAGTACACGGTCACGATCGAGGATATGTGGGGTGATATAGGTACGTTAAACTGTTCGGTTACCGTGGGGTCGCCTGGGTTGACTCTGACGAAGACGGCCAGCCCGACCAAGGTAGCGCCGTTCCAGGAGGTCACCTACACCTACACTGTGACGAACACCGGAGGAATCACGCTGACCAACATCGTGGTCGTCGACGACAATGGCACGCCCAGGGATCGGAGCGACGACCACACGGTTGGAACCATTGCCAGCCTGGCGCCGGGCGCCTCCCAAACTCTGACCTGGACAACTTACCCGACGCTCAGCACGGTAGTTGTCGACAACGCAAGCGGCGTGATTCCGGGCGGCACTCTGGCCATTCAGAAGTTGCCCAACGGCTACCTCAAATTCTTTCTGAACCAGTCCACGAGCCTGAACGACAACACATACGGAACGTGGGCATCGTCCGACTGGGGGTCCAACGGTCATAAGGCCCAGGATTTATATAACACCGATCATGCTCGGTTTGCGTTCTACGATGGCAAGGGGAATCTGGATCTGGAGGTAGACTCCGACTATTCTAGCTCGGCCGGCGCGCCGGCAGGCCAATGCCCGAACCCGAACTATAGCGCGTATAAGTCCGGCTATGGAACGCTCGGAGCTTGCGGCGGCGATGGCCAATTCGTTACCCCCGGCTCACGATCTCCTTACCTGGTGGACTTCGACTCCACGCTGACGGAGAATCTGAATCAATCGCCGGAATTTTACCAGTACGCCTCGAACTCACCCGACCCGGCCTCGCCGGACTATTCCAAATGGAACCCCGTGGTCGGATATACCTTGACCATCGACCCGAAGTGTTTCGGCTCGAATGGATTCGGCAGCGTCGAGGTGCCCGTCGTCCACAATTCGCCGTCGAAGAACTGTACGGACCAAGTGTGCCACACGCCGGCGAGTTCCGTCGAAACAAATATAGCTACGGCGACAGCTTCGGTTTCCGGTTCCGGGGATACGCTGACGGCGCAAGCCCAAGCATCCGTCACGATTACCAGCAACATTGAGCCGACCAAACCGCAAGGGGGCGGCGGCGGAAATTCGTGCCCGGCCCCGTCCACATCGCCACTGACGGTGAAGTTCCCGTCCGGAGGCTGCGACAACGACGGCAAGGTGGGCACTTCGTACCACGAATCGTTCACCGCAAGCGGCGGCAAGTCTCCTTACACCTTCGCGATTACCAGCGGCGCCCTGCCCGCGGGTTTGTATCTGAATGCCTCGACGGGCGCGATTACCGGCGTCCCCACCACCGTGATTGATGCCCCGTTGACGGTTACGGTGACGGACTCTTCCCACCCGGCCGTGACGGCTTCGGCCAGCGGCTACATCAACATCCTCGCCGCTGGGTCGACTGCGCCGCCCGGGACGAAGACGGCGCGACTGAAGGTGACGTTCCCGTCCGCCAACGGAACTGTGGGCGTGCTTTACAGCGCATCGTTCACCGCAACCGGAGGAACCTCTCCTTACACGTTCGCGATCACCTCGGGCGCTCTGCCCGCGGGCCTGACGCTGAACGCTTCCACCGGCGCCATCACCGGCACTCCCACCGCCGAGATTTGGTGGTGGAGTCCTGGCGCCCAGTTGACGGTCACGGTGACGGACTCCTCCAGTCCCGCGTTGAAGGCCACCGCATCTGGAACCATCGACATTGCCCCGGCGCCAGCCAAGCCACCGACGCCGCCGCCGGCCAAACTGACTTTGACCTACCCGTGCGGCCCAGCCACTAACGGAACGGTGGGCAAGTCATACAGCGTTACGCCGACTGTGAAGGGAGGTGTGTCGCCTTACACCTTCTCGCTCACCAAGGGCACTCTGCCCACGCCTTTGAAACTGAACGCCTCGACGGGCGCCATCACTGGCACGCCTGCCGCGGCGGTTAGCGGTTACGCGGCCCAAGTAACGGTTACGGTGAAGGATAGCACCGGCGCTACCGCTACCGGGACCATCACCATCGACATTGTCGCGGCGTCGTCAACGCAATCTTGGCGGTGGTAGTCGAAAAACGCACTTGGTTGTGAAAACCCGGGAGAACCGGCGGGCTTCAGGCTCAGCCGGTTCTCCCGGTTTTATTACGTCCAGTAATTCCGGTCCAAGCTCCGGTACTGCACCGCCTCGGCCAGATGTTTGGCGGTTACATTCGCGGATTCGTCGAGATCGGCCACCGTGCGCGCTACTTTCAGAATGCGGTCGTGGGCGCGCGCCGAAAGGCCCATGCGCCGCACGGCCATCTCTAAAGTGCGCTCGCCGGCATCGTCTAATGCGCAGTGCTTACGAATCATGCGAGAAGGAATCGCAGAGTTGTAATACCCGCGGGCCCGCTGCACCACGCGAGCCCGGTCCACCCGCACACGGATATCCGCCGACGATTCCGAGGCTCCATTTCCACGCAGCTCCTTGTAGGGCACGGCGGGCACTTCCACGTGAATATCGATGCGGTCGAGCAGCGGACCGCTGATCTTGCCCAGATACCGCTGGATCATCGCCGGGGTGCAGCGGCACTCACGGGTGGAATCGCCGCTGAAGCCGCACATGCACGGATTCATAGCCGTGACCAAAGTGAACGCGGCGGGGAAGCAAATGGACATGTTCGAGCGCGCAATCGTCACCTGTCCGTCTTCAATCGGCTGGCGCAGCATCTCCAGCACGTCGCGCGGGAATTCCGGCAGCTCGTCGAGAAACAACACGCCGTTATGCGCCAGACTTACCTCGCCGGGCCGCGGCGTGCCTAAGCCGCCGCCGATCAATCCGGCGTCGGAGATGCTGTGGTGTGGGGAGCGGAACGGCCGTTCGTGAAGCAAGCCGGCGCCGCCGCGGAGTTGCCCGGCGACGCTATGGATCTTGGTGGTCTCCAGAGCTTCCTCGAAGGTCAGCGGCGGCAGAATGCCGGCAAACCGTTTCGCCAGCATGCTCTTGCCCGACCCCGGCGGCCCGATCATCAGCAAGTTATGCCCGCCCGCCGCCGCCACTTCCAGCGCCCGCTTGGCCATCGTCTGGCCGCGCACGTCGCGGAAGTCGGGCGCGGCGGCCACTTCCGCCAGGCGCCCGTTGCCGTTCGGCGCGGCCGGCTGAAACTCTTGCGGCCGCGTGAGCAACGCCACCACCTGGGCCAGGCACTTCACGCCAAACACGCGGACGCCCTCCACCACGGCCGCTTCCGACGCGTTCTCGGCCGGCACGACGAGGTTCGCAATGCCCCTGTCGCGCGCGCAAACCGCCACGGAAAGCGTACCGCGCACCGGCCGCACCGCGCCGTCGAGCGAGAGTTCGCCGACGAACATGTGGCCGTCCAGCCCGTGCACGGCCCCCATGGCGCCCAACAACCCCACCGCCATGGGAAGATCGAAGCCCGCCCCTTCCTTGCGCACATTGGCCGGCGCCAGGTTGATGGTGAAGGACTTATTGGGATATGGGAACCCGGAATTGAGAATGGCGGATCGGATGCGCTCCCGGCTTTCCCGCACCGCCGTGTCCGGCATTCCTACGGTGACGGAATCGCGTGGGTTGCCGGTGGCGTGCATATCGACTTCGACGTCGATTGGCCGTGCATCGATTCCGTAGATAGCGGCGCTTTGCGTTTTGAACAGCGGCACGGTGGTGGAGGGGGTGTCTATATGTAGTGCGCCGACGAGCGAAGAGTTCTCAGAATAATGTGGAACCCGCGGAAGGTTTCGTCGGCCGCCGCAAAGTGGTACGGTGGACGGCACGAAGATGAGCAAGGCTCTGGCGCTTCTGCTTCTGCCCGTGGCGGCCCTCGCCCAGATCCGGATTGTTTCTCCGGCCAAGCCGTCCGCCATGGAAACCCTCGCCGCACGCGAGGTCCGCCGCTATTTCTACCTGCGCACGGGACAACTCGCGGCCATCGCGAACAGCGACGGGCCGGTCTCCGGCGACGCCATCGTGGTGCGCAAGGACGCGAGCCGCGGCCTCGGTCCGGAGGAGTACATCCTCGAAACGAAGGGACGCGCGGCCTATCTCCTGGGAGGCGGCGATGCCGGAACCCTCTACGCCGCCTACCGCTTCGCGGAGCGCCTGGGAGTGCGCTTCTACCTCCACGGGGACGTCATCCCCGATCGCAAGATTCCACCCGCGATTCCCCAACTCGACGAGCACGGCAAGCCTCTCTTCGACACCCGCGGCATCCAGCCTTTCCACGACTTCCCGGAAGGTCCCGACTGGTGGGACCTAGACGACTACCTCGCCTACATCGCCCAGCTTCCGAAGCTGCGTATGAACTTCCTCGGCCTCCACAATTACCCCGAAGGCGCGGTCGGACCCGAGCCCGGCGTCTGGATCGGCCAGCCCGGCGACCTTGGCGCTCGCGGCGCCGCCGGGTTCTCCTACCCCTCCCAATGGGCCAACACAGCGCGCAACGGCATGTGGGGCTATTCCGCCATGAAGACCTCCGAGTTCTCCGGCGGCGCCAGCCTGCTGTTCGAATCCGACGACTTCGGGCCGGCGGTCATGAAAGGCTTGATGCCTTCCCCCGCGACGCCCGAGGATTCCAACCGGCTGTTCAACCAGAGCGGCGAGATGTTGCGCGCCGCCTTCGCCGAGGCCAGATCGCTCGGCGTCAAGACCTGCATCGGTACGGAGACGCCGCTTACCATTCCGAAGCTGGTCGAGGCGCGTTTGCAAGCGCAGGGCAAAGACCCCAAGAACCCGGCCACTGTGCGCGAACTATATGAGGGGCTGTTCCGCCGCATCGCCGCGCTCTATCCCGTGGATTACTACTGGCTCTGGACGCCCGAAGACTGGACGTGGGGCGGCGACAAACCCGGGCAATTCGAGGCGACGATTGCGGACATTCAGGCGGCCCTCGACGCGCTACGCAACATCGGCAAGCCATTCACCCTGGCGACCTCCGGCTGGGTGCTCGGCCCGCAGAACGACCGCGCGGCGCTCGACCGCTTCCTTCCCGCGGACGTCCCCATGAGTTCGATCAATCGCTTAACGGGGCACGCTCCCGACGAGCGCGGCTTTGCCAACATACATGGCCGGCCGAAGTGGGTGATCCCGTGGCTGGAGAACGACCCGAATCTGACCGCCCCGCAACCCTGGGTCGGCCGCCTGCGTTACGACGCCGCCGATGCCCGCCGACTGGGCTGCACGGGGCTTCTGGGAATCCACTGGCGCACGAAGATCATGGCGGGAAACATCGCCGCGCTGGCCGCCGCGGCCTGGGACCAATCTTGGGTTCCCGGCGATTTCGATACTAGCGCCGTTCCGCCGCAGCCTCCGGAACCGGCCGGCCAAAACGCGAATCCGCTGCGCAACCGCGCCATGCCGGTGGACGATTTCTACCTCGACTTCGCCCGCGCCAACTTCGGGGACTCGATTGCGCAAGCCGCCGGCCGCATCCTCGCCCGCATCGATGGGGTCAACCTGGCCGAACCCACGGCCTGGCAGAAAGGGCCTGGCGCCATCGTTGCCAATCCCGCCCCCTGGACAGAGGTAAAGAAGCGGTATGCCTTCGTGGACAAACTTGCCGCACTGCGCCCGAAAATCGAAGGGGCCGGCAACCTGGAGCGCTTCGACTATTGGCTCGATACCTACCGCTACATGGCGGCGCTGGCCGAAGCCGGCTGTCTGCGCGGCGATCTCGACAAGACCGTCGCCGCCAAGGATTTTGCGCTGGCGCTATCGATCCGCATCTCGCTGGCGCACGCCTGGGAGCGGATGATGGCTTTCCAGATGGCCGCCGCCGATACTCCCGGCGAACTCGGCACGCTTGCCAATCTCGAACAGCACAGCCGCGGAACCCTGAAATTCCTGAGCGCCCACGACGACGAGATAGTCAAAGCGCTCGGCAAGCCGCTGCCGCAATCCGCGGAGCCCGCCAAGGTCTATGCCGGCCCCTCCCGTATCATCGTGCCGGCCGCCCGTACCCTGGTGGGAAAAGGCGAGGCCCTGAATATCAAGGTAATTGCCATCGACAAACAACCGGTCAAGACGGCATCCGCTTTCTGGCGCCCGCTCGGCGGGAACAGCTTTCACGAGGTAGCGGTCACACACGTTGGCCGCGCGGTCTACATGCTGAGTCTCCCGCCGGTCGAGAGCGATATCGAATACTACATCCAGGTGGAAACCGCCACCGGAACGAAGCTCACCTGGCCTGCCACTGCACCATCTCTGAACCAAACTTGCGTTGTCAGGGAATAGCCAGTGGTGTGCGTCCGAGATTGCGACGTGCATGATTGCGCAGGCGACCGCTCTCTTACGTTCGCGGCTCGGTTCGATTTGCTTGGTTTTGCAGACTAGCAGGCACGTCAAGAGCAGGGTTTGAGTTCCACGCGTTTGATTTCACCTACGATCAGCAGATAACTGAGGACGGTTCCCAAGGCGTTGGCGGCGACAAAGACCAAGGCGTTATGAAAGGACCCCGTCCGCTGCACGATATATCCAATCGCGATTGGCGTGGTGACGGCGGATATGCTTCCGATGAAATTGAACATCCCGCCGGCAAAGCCAAGCATCTCCTTGGGCGACGTATCGGACACGACCGCCCAGCCGAGGGCTCCGAAGCCTTTTCCGAAGAACGACAAGGCCATGATCGCTACCACCAACGCCTCGACGTTGACATAGTTGCAGGCGATCATGACCGTCGACATCAACATGCCGGCGACAATCGGCGCCTTTCTCGACAAGGTCAGGGAGCAGCCTTTGCGTAACAGGTAGTCGGAAGCCATGCCCCCCAGAATGCCTCCGGCGAAACCACAGACAGCCGGCGCGGATGCGACGAAGCCGGCTTTGAGGATAGACATTCCACGCGCCTGAACAAGGTAGGCCGGAAACCAAGTCAAGAAAAAGTAAGTCACGGCATTCAGGCAATACTGTCCCAGATAGACCCCAATCAACATCCGGCTGCCGAGAAGCTGCTTGACTTGGCGCCATTGCACCGACGGTGTTCCGGGGGCTCGATTAGAGCCGGCGTCCACCAGAGCTCCGCCTTCCTTGATGTATTCCAACTCGGCCGCATTGATTCGCGGGTGCTCCGCCGGACCGTACACGACTTTCCACCAAAGAACGACGGACAGGAATCCGAGAACTCCCATGACCCAGAACACGTATTGCCAGCCGAAGGAATAGGTGATCCAGCCCATCAGCGGGGCAAAGAGGACGGTGGCGAAATACTGCGCGGAATTGAAGATGGCCGACGCGGTTCCTCGCTCCGCGGTGGGAAACCACGCGGCGACGATCCGGCTATTGCCTGGAAAGGCGGGGGCCTCGGCCAAGCCGACCATCATGCGAAGGACGAACAGGACGGCTACGGCCGCAGACGCGCCGAGATAAACGACAAGGCCCTGCAGCGAGGTGAAGGCCGCGCGGATCAGACTGACATCGCCATAGACCTTCCTTGCACCGAAGCGATCGAGCAGCCAGCCACCGGGGAGCTGCCCGATGACATAGGTCCAGCCGAAAGCGGAGAAGAGGTAACCCATGGTTGTTGGGCCGAGGCCCCAATTCTTCGCCATGGCGGGGCCGGCGATGGAAATGGTCGCTCGATCCGCGTAATTGAGCGCGGTCATGATGAAGAGCATCGACACGATGCCGAAGCGAACGTGAGTTCTTTTCACCATGCGGATCAAGTGACCGGCGCCGGGTTGAACAAGGTCAGCGCATTGTGGAGGCCCCACCGATCGGCCCAGGTCTTCTTACGGCCACTCGAAACCTCCAGAATCAGGTGAAAGATTTCCCAGCCGACCTGCTCGATGGTGGCGGCTCCGGTGGCGATTTGCCCCGCGTCGACATCGATCAAATCATGCCAGCGCCGGCTCAAGGCGGATCGCGTGGCCACTTTGACGACCGGCGCCATGGCCAGTCCGTAAGGGGTGCCGCGGCCGGTGGTGAAGACCTGGAGGGTCATTCCCGAGGCCAATTGCAGCGTGCCACAGACGAAATCGCTGGCCGGAGTGGCGGCGAAGACGAGGCCTTTGCGCCGGACTCTCTCGCCGGGAGACAGCACGGCGACGATGGGAGTGGAACCCGACTTGACGACGGAGCCGAGGGCCTTCTCGACAATATTGGCGAGGCCGCCGGTCTTATTGCCGGGGGTGGTGTTGGCGCTGCGATCGGCGCCGCCGCGCTCGAGGTAACGGTCATACCATTCGATCTCGCGGATGAGGGCGCGTCCGACCTCTTCATCGGCGGCGCGAGGAGTCAGCAGGTGGATGGCGTCGCGGACCTCGGTGACTTCGGAGAACATGACGGTGGCGCCGGCGCGAACCAACAGATCGGCGGCAAAACCAACCGCCGGATTGGCGGTGACGCCGGAGAAGGCATCGCTGCCTCCGCACTGTAGACCGACGACCAGGCCGGAAGCGGGACAGGTTTCGCGGCGGCGGCGGTCCAATTCCCGAAGGCGCTTTTCCGCCATCTCCATGATGGCGGAAACCATTTCGCCGAAACCGTGAAAGCGCTCGTCCTGAAGACGCAGGATGGGAAAGTCCTCCGGAGAAGCTGCCGCGCCTTCCGGGAGCAGGCGCTCGGGCTGAAGCTTCTCGCAACCCAAGCCGACGACCATGAGCGCGCCTCCCAGATTCGGGTTAAGCGCGAGGTTGCGCAGCGTACGGATGGGAATGATGGCGGCAGGCGCATCGATGGCGACGCCGCAGCCATAAGCGTGGTTCAGGCCGATGACATCGTCGACATTGGGGTACTTGGGCAGGAGCTCGTTCTTGATGCGCGCGACCACGAAATCGACCACGCCGGCCACGCATTGCACGCTCGTACTAATGCCCAGGACATTTTTGGTACCGACCGTGCCATCGGCGTTACGGAAGCCTTGAAACGAATAGCCTTCGAGCGGCGGCAATGGCGCGGGCAAACGGGTGGCCAACGGAAGCCTCGCCATGACCGGAGGTTCGGGCAGAAGGACAAGCGACTCGTGGACCCAGTTTCCAGCGGCAATGGGGCGAGCCGCATAGCCGATGGCCGCGCCATAACGCGTGATGGGAGCACCCTCGGGAATCTCGCGGAGGGCCACCTTGTGCCCCTGGGGTATGTTCTCCCTTAAGGCAAGCCCGCCGGGACAAATGGTTCCAGCGGGCAAGCCGTCTTCGTTCGCAACGATGGCCACATTGTCATCGAGATGCACGCGAATCAGGAGGGGCTTCGGCTGCACTGGCGTCCTCTCATTTCGTAAACGCCCGTAGATACTGAACGGGCGAGTCCACGCGTTCGTCCAGTTCGCGGGCGGCGTGCAGCGGAAAATAGGGATCGCGCAGGAACTGACGCGCCAACAGAACCAGGTCGGCCTGGCCGCAGCGTACGATTTCGGCGGCTTGCTCCGCCGTCGTGATGAGCCCAACGGCCCCAGTGAGTATGCCGGTTTCGCGGCGGATGCGCTCGGCGAAGGGGACCTGGTAGCCCGGCGCGAGCGCAATCCGCTGCTCGGGCGATGCGCCTCCCGATGAGCAATCGACGAGGTCCACACCCAGTTCTCGCCCGCGCCGCGCCAACTCGACGGACTG
>Ga0182027_10011925_pt1 | contig 12233 bp, 11 predicted proteins | sample 712E1DmetaG_FD_121300 | JGI IMG/M metagenome (GOLD analysis project Ga0182027, IMG submission 121300) | Permafrost microbial communities from Stordalen Mire, Sweden - 712E1D metaG (Illumina Assembly) | ecosystem: Environmental > Terrestrial > Soil > Wetlands > Permafrost | place: Sweden...
TATGTTGCCAGTGACAATATCATTGTCGCCGGTCAATATCTTTACATTGACGTTATTGGCATGAAGTTTACTCAACGCCTCGGGCGCGGTAGCCTTGGGTGGGTCAAGGAAAGCCAGATAACCAAGAAGCGTCAGGTTTGATTCGTCTTGAACCGTATAATGCGGTTCGTCGGGTCCATTCGGGAAGACGCGATAAGCCACAGCGATCACGCGGAAACCTTCAGAGTTAAGTTGTTTGATACGTTCTTTGCGATGCTCGTCATGTTCCGGTGTTACTTCCAGGACCTCGCCATTTACCTCAACATGCGTGGAAAGATACATGATCTCTTCGACTGCCCCTTTGCAGATCAGAATATGCTGCTCCTGATTATCCTCTACAATCACCGACATACGCCTGCGCTGGAAGTCAAAGGGCAATTCGTCAACCTTTCGATACAGTTCATCCACCTGCAAATCATCATTTAAATTGACATGGGTAAGAATAGCTTCATCCATCAGGTTCTTCAAGCCGGTTTGATAGTAGCTATTCATATATCCGTAGTTAAGCACGCGCTCGCTGGTATTCCCTTTCACATCCAAATGCTTTTCAAGGACGATTTTGCCCTCGGTGATCGTGCCGGTCTTGTCCGTGCAAAGCACATCCATCGCTCCAAAGTTCTGAATTGAGTTCAGCCGCTTGACAATCACCTTTTTCTTCGACATGGAAATTGCGCCTTTGGATAAGTTGACGGTAACGATCATTGGCAGCATTTCCGGCGTCAAACCAACTGCAACCGCCAGCGCAAACAAAAAGGCTTCCAGCCAATTCCCCTTGCTTAACCCATTGAAAAGGAAAACGAGGGGAACCATCACGGTCATAAAACCAATCATCAGCCAGGTAAAGCCATTAACACCTTTATCAAAGCTGGTAAGCTGACGCTGCCCGACAATGCTTCCAGCCAATGATCCGAAATACGTTTCACTTCCAGTTTGAATGACGACCGCCGTGCCAGTTCCGCTTTCAACGTTGGACCCCATAAAGCAGACATTTTGCATTTCAAGCGGATTTTGGTGGTTTTCATCTACAGCGACAATCCCCGGCATCTTTTCCACCGGCATCGACTCGCCGGTGAGCGCGGCCTGATTAAGAAAGAGGTCTCTCGCTGAAAGCAGGCGTACATCAGCCGGGCTCATATCCCCGGCAGAGAGAAGAACAATATCACCAGGCACCACATCTTTCAATGCAATTTCCTGGCGTTTGCCATCACGCATAACGGTGGCCGTGGTGCTGACCATCGCCTTTAGCTTTGCTGCCGCTGAATCAGCGCGGCTTTCCTGAATATAACGCAGAACCATTCCGAGCAAAACCATAATAAAAATTACCACTGTACCAGGAACGTCGCCTGTAATAAACGTGACGATTCCCAACACCGTGAGTAATATCACCAAAGGGTTTTTAACATTGTCCCAAAGACGCATGAGCAAGGTCTGATGTTTTTCCTTTGCAATCTCATTTGGACCATATTGTTCAAGGCGAGTTTCCGCTTCTTCGCTGGTCAATCCCCGTGGGGTCGTATTCATTTTTTCAAGGACAGCAGACACATCCACCTGGCCGCTTTCCATCAATTTCTTAGAGAATTTAATGCCACTGCCTCGCGTAAACACAGATAGGCGGGTTTGATTGGCAAAGATTGTCGTAAAGATTCCCATCACGAACCTCCATAAATTTATTCTTAGTTATAAAAAGAATTTTGCTAAGGCGGGGTCTGTTATCAAAACAAAAACCACCTTGGAATACTCTCCGAAGGTGGTGACTGGTCAAAAACACAAGCCGCGTTCCGATCATCTGTTATGCAGATCATCCAGGAAATGACCGTGAATTGGAACGCGCAACAAGTCATCATAAACAAGTCGAGTTTCGGAGAATATAAGCGGAATCGAATCATCGCCCGATCTACTTCCATCAGCGTCCATAACGATCACCTCCTTTCGAACCTGCGCGAGATATGTGCTCATAGAACCATTCGACTTATACTCCTGCAATTAACAATCCGTCAAGGGTGTTTGTGTCGACAAATTAGAAACGAAAAGAGACGGCGGGATAAGAAATCATCGCCACCATGGTGGCGATGATTTCTTATCAGCGGATTTTGAACATCTGCATCAATTTCATGGCGAGGTTCAAATCGCCGCCCAGTTTGAGCTTGCCCTCCATGAAGGCCTTCATGCCATCCAATTCGCCGGTGAAGATTTTGATGTAATCCGAGGATTCAGCGGTCAAAGTCATCTTCGGTGAAGGCGCCTCGCCCTGCGCAACCGCGCATTTGCCATCCTTGATGGTTGCGTACCAGCTTCCCGCCTCCGCACCTGTGAATTTAAATTGGATGACGGCATCCAAACCAACGGCTTTCTCCGGTAAAAACGCACCCGGCATTTTGGACATTAGATCAGAAATTGTAAGAGCCATTTCAATTCTCCTTTTGAATAGTAGTAGGGGCATAGCAGAGCATTTGATCATTGAGGTGCGTTTAAGTTCCGCTATGCCCCTACGAATTTCATTGTAGATTTTCAAAGATGGCCGCGGCGCCCATACCGCCGCCAATGCACATCGTCACCATGCCATACCGGGATTTACGGCGTCCCATTTCATAAATGAGCTGGGTGGTCAATTTTGCACCCGTACAGCCAAGCGGATGGCCCAAGGCTATCGCACCGCCGTTAACGTTGATCCTGCTCTCATCAAGTTCGAGGGTCTTAATCACTGCCAGCGACTGCGCCGCAAATGCTTCATTCAACTCGAATAGAGCGATATCATTCAGGGATAAGCCTGCAATTTTCAATGCCTTGGGAATCGCAACAATGGGGCCGATACCCATCAATTCAGGGGGGACGCCGCCGACGGCAAATGAAACGAACCTTGCCAGCGGCTTCAATCCCAATTGGGCGGCTTTCTCCGCCGACATCACCACCACACCCGCGGCGCCATCCGACATTTGTGATGAATTACCGGCAGTCACCATGCCGCCCTCTTTGAAAGCCGGTTTAAGTCTGGCAAGCGCTTGAAGCGATGTATCTGCGCGCGGGCCTTCATCTCGTTTGACGCTAATGGATTTCGTTAGCGGCTTTTCGTCCGCATCGAGTTCAGTGAGTTCCACGTTCACCGGGACCAGTTCAGGATCGAAGAGACCAGAGTCAACCGCCCTGGCAGCTTTCTGATGACTGTTGAACGAGAAAGCATCCTGTTCTTCCCGGCTGATCTCATATTTCACAGCTACATTCTCAGCCGTCAAACCCATGTTGGTGTAATAATGCGGCAAGTCCTGAGCAAAGTATGGATTGGGCGAAAACTTATAGCCAAACATAGGCACCAGGGACATGGACTCCACGCCGCCCGCGAGCGCTGTTTCGATCTGTCCGCTTTGGATGGCATAGGCGGCATGTGAGATGGCCTGCACACCTGAAGCACAATAACGATTAATGGTTTCCGCCGGGACAGATTGCGGCAAGCCAGCACGCAAAGCGATCATGCGTGCCATGTTCAGTCCCTGCTCGCCTTCGGGGAAAGCACAGCCGAGGATCACATCTTCGATATCGGCAGGATCGAGATTTGGCGTCCGCTTTAATAAAGCTTGAATCACAATGGCGGCCATTTCATCAGGACGGACGGTCGCCAGCCCACCCCGTTTAGCTTTGCCAACCGGAGTCCGGAGAGCACTAACAATTACAGCATCATGAGTTGTCATGTTATTTCTCCTTTTTGTACACAGATTACACTGATTTCACGGATAATCACGGATTTTTTATTTTTTCGTCCAACGCAAAGAGCCTTTGCGTTCATTGTCGAAAACCTTACGTTCGAAGGTTGCTGATTTCCCAAAGTTCATCACGTAGCCGACTTCGATCTCAGTGGCTTTGAGGTAATTTAGAAGTTGTGCCTCGTGCTCATCAAGGATGGAATTTATTGACTTCAATTCCAGCAGGATAACTTCGTTGACAAGCATATCAGCAAAATATTCACCTACCACTTCTCCGTGATAATAAACATTGATCGCAACCTGCTCATCCACCTTCAACCCAATTTCACGCATTGCAATCCCAAAGGCTTTTTGATAAATCTTTTCACTGAATCCGTATCCGAGTTCGGTATGAACTTGATAAAAGATTTTGATAACCTTTTCGCTCAAGTCGGAATGCTTACCCTCGAATATTTTCTTTTGTCCTGCGGTTTGCATTTGCATGACGTTTTCCTCTGCGTGAAAAAAAGAAGTCCGTGTTACTCCGTGTAATCCGTTAAATCCGCGTACAGCTTTTAGTTCCGCAATGGTTTGCCGGTCTGCAAGAGCGACCACATACGCGCCTGGGTCTTTTCCTCGCCACACAGCGAGAGGAAGGCTTCGCGCTCCAAGTCCAAGATATATTGCTCGCTCACCCACTGCGGCCGCGTCAACCCGCCGCCGCACATGACGTTAGCGAGTTTACCGGCAACGTGATGATCATAATCTGTGATGTATTTGCCTTCCTTGAACATCCAGACACCGACGCGCAATGCGCCGAGCATATCACGGCCGGCGACATAGATCGGTTCCGGAGCAGGCGGATGATAACCAGCATTCACCATATGCAAAACTTCACGCTTGGCTTCCGCCAGCAGGAAATCGCGATTCAGTACAATCCGATCCTGCGGATTGAGGATGGCCATCTGCCGCGCTTCTTCCGCGGAAGTAGCTACCTTGGCCTGGCCGATCTGTAGGAAGGCGCGCTGGAGGAAGGGCAGCACTTCCACATTTTCGGTTTTCATGGGCGGGCTCACAATACGGCGCATGAGTTCCTTCGTGCCGCCGCCTGCCGGGATCACTCCGGCACCTAGCTCGACGAGGCCGATATATGTCTCAGAGGACGCGACCACCCGCGAAGCATGCATGGTAATCTCACATCCGCCGCCAAGTGCGAGACCGACCGGTGCGACCACAATCGGTTTGGGCGAATAACGCATGCGCATGTTCAAGCCTTGCAATTTGCGGACCGCCTGATCGAGGGTATCCCACATGCCTTGCTGTGCGCCCACCACGACCATGAATAAATTGGCGCCTGCACTGAAGTTATCGGCCTGGGTGCTGACCACCAAGCCATCGAAATCCTTTTCCATGCGATCAAACCCTTCGTTGACGATCCCCAAAATATCATCATCGAGCGCGTTCATCTTGGTGTGGAAATCCACACATGCCACACCATCGCCGATATCGTACAGCGTCGCACCAGCATTCCCGCGGATCACCTTCCGGCCTTTGAGCAGTATGGCACCTTCGGGTTTTGCAATGCGAACAACCTTCTCCTTGTTCACATCATAAACGCCGACCTTGTCACCATTCTTATACTGATAGAACGATTCAATCCCCGACTTGAGCATGGCATCCACCCATTTGGGCGCGGGATAGCCCGCAGCTTTCATCCGCTTGACGGTTGCTTTCACACCGAGCATATCCCAGGTTTCAAAGGGACCGGCCTCGTTACCGAAGCCCCAGCGGACGGCATCGTCAACCGGCTTGGGTGAATCCGCAACTTCAGGCAGGAGCGAGGCGGAATATTGAAAGCTTTGATAGATCAATGCCTGGACAAGTTGGGCGGCTTTATCCGATTCATCGAGCAACACTTTCAACCGCTCTCCCAGTTCAACGATATCCTTCGCTTTCTTGATCGAATCAAAATGTGGTTTGGCCGGCGATATGTGTTCGAGACTCTTAAGGTCGAGCGGCCAGAATTCCTTACCCCCGTCCTCCCTGCGGACTTCCTTATAAAAGCCGATTTTTGTTTTATTGCCAAGCCATTTGCGCTCGACCAGAGTTCCGATCATCTTCGCCGGCGCCGGCGCTTTGAGATATTGCTGCGCAAGCTTATCGTGCGGAATCAGCGGTCCAAGATTCGCACCCACATGTTCCCAGACGTCAATGCCAATGAGATCGGCCAAACGAAATGTAGCAGTCTTGGGATGGCCCATCAACGGCCCGGTAATGACATCAACCTCATCCACCGTGTAATCATTTTCCAAAATAAAATTCAGCCCAAACATGGCGGCACCAAAGAATACACGGTTGCCAATAAAGTTCGGGGTGTCCTTGCAAAGCACGATGCCCTTACCCAGTTTATATTCGCCAAACCAGGATATAAACCTGACCGCTTCCCGATCTGTATCGGTGGTTGGGATGATTTCCAACAATTTCAAATAACGCGGCGGGTTGAAGAAATGTGTCCCCAGAAAGTGTTTCTTAAATTCCTTCGAGCGTCCCTCCGCAATGGCCTTGACCGGAATACCGGAAGTATTGGTGCTGACAATCGCCTCCGGCTTGCGGACTGCATCAATGCGCGCCATTAGCGACTGCTTGATCTTCAAATCCTCGATGATCGCTTCACAGATCCAATCCGCTTCAGAAAGAACGCCAAAGTCATCGTCGAGATTGCCAAGTTTGACGAGGGTTTTCAAATCCGAAGACATCAGGTTGGCAGGCCTCGCTTTGACACAACGATCCCAGCCTTCGCTGGCAATTTTATCCCGTGCTTCCTTATTTCCAAGCGGCGCATCTTTTGGGACGATATCCAGCAACGTCACCGGCACGCCTGCATTGGCGAGATGCGCGGCAATCGCGGCGCCCATCGTGCCGGAACCGATCACAACAGTTTTATGGAATTGATATTTCATAGATGCCTCCATGGTGATAATTCGTAAGCAGTAATTGGTAATTAGCGGCGGCTAGCTATTGAGCCAATTGAAGCCGTCTTCGGAAAACAACGGGGCGGAAAACTCTTCGGAAGCACCGGTAAAATATTCCGCAAGGGATTCTCGAACAGCAGATTTCTTTTCCAATTGTCCAGCACGGACAGTTTTCAAGCCAGCGGCAAAAGCATTCAATTGACGGGCTAATGAGGTCAAGTCACCAACATATTCCCGAATTTCATTCGGGTTCATCAGGCCGCGTGCTTGCGCACGATTCAGCCAGTATTTCGTCTCGAATAGGCTTCCTCGCGAATAGTATAAGAATTGAAGTTTCTCTCCAAAGTTATATCGCCCAAACGACTCCGCTATATTTGCTCCCATCGAATAGGCTGCCCTCGCGATTTGTTTTCCAAGAACATCCTTCGCAAACTCGTCCCATACTACAACACGCTTCCAAATCGAGTCGGCAATTACCTCAGCCGATTTCAAAACTTGCAAATCCTCAAAAGTCGCAGACGTGATACACCTCTACGAGCTAGAATCAATTACTATTTACAAATTACCCAATTACCTGAGTTCACTTCCACTATACCCAAGGATCTGCCGGGCGACAACCAAACGGTTAATCTGTCCGGTGCCTTCATAGATGTCGGTAATCTTCGCGTCGCGGAACCATTTCTCCGCCAGGAACTCACGATTATAGCCAAGCGGGCCTAAAATCTCAACCACCTTTTGCGTGATCCTGGTAGTCACGTCGCCGGCTTTGACTTTGCTCATCGAAGACTCCAACGCGTTCGGCTTCTTGTTATCCGCCATCCAAACAGCTTTCATCACCATCAGCCAGGCGGATTTCAGCATGATGTCCATGTCAATGACTTCGCGCTCGATGTTGGTCAACTTCTGGCGCGGCAAACCATAACGGATTTCGATGCCGTTTTCCTTGAGTTTTTCCTTCAGGAATTCAAGCGCGGCCCGTGCAACCCCGAGACCGGATATTGCCACAAGAGGCCGCGTGGCGTCAAAGGTCGCCATGGCACCTTTGAAGCCGGTGGTCGTTTTTTCCACTGTCGGGCTGCCGAGAATATTTTCAAAGGGGACACGCCCGTCCACCAATGAGATGGCAGCAGTATCACTGACGCGGATGCCCAGCTTATGTTCCAGCTTGACAATGCGCACACCGGGTGTCCCACTTTCGACAACAAAGGCCCGCATCCCGGAGCGCCCGGCCGATGGGTCAATCGAAGCCCAGACAACTATGAACCCCTTGCCAAGTTTTTCATATTCGGTGAAGGATTTATCACCAGTAGTGACAAATATCTTTTCGCCGTTGATAATCCATTCATGAGTCTTTTCATCCAACACAGCCCTGGCTCGGATGGCCGAGGTATCGGAGCCCGCGCCGGGTTCCGTCATGCACATAGCAGCAAAAGTAGGCTTTTCCTCCATGAAGCGCGCCAAAAATTTTGCACACTGCTTCGGCGAACCGGCCGCTTGCACCGCCGCGGCGCCGAGGCCGCCGCCGGGTGTGTCAAGATACATGCCCACATCACCCCAGGCCAGCATTTCAATTTGGGCAGCCAGCAACTGGTAGCCAATCGGCGAACGTTTAGGTTTGTCGGGATCCTCCTCCTTCTTTTCCTCCCTGGGGGCTAGCACCCCAATACCGCCCATGGCTTTCATAGCAGTGTGCATAAACTCAATATAGTCCCAAGGGATTTCATGCTCATGCTCATCGAAGTAACGCGACTTCGAACGCATCATTTCTTCCGCAACCGTTTTGAGAACGGTTTGCATCTGCACAATAGGTTTGGGAGCTTCAAATTCGATAGCCATTTTCGCCTCTTCTAAATCATTGCAAGACCGGTAAACATTGCAAAACCACGGCCATTACGCAGCCACAGTTCCACCGGATGCTCGCGGATATATCCATGCCCGCCTAAAATCTGCACAGCGCGGTCAGTGACCATCAAGACCATATCCGCCGCACCGGTAGCAGCAAAATAAGCTTCGATGAACGCATCTTCCTTATTCTGATCCAGTTTCCAGGCGGCCTGCCATGTCAGCAGGCGAATCGCCTCGACCTCAGTCCGCATCTCGGCCAGCATAAAGGCAATGGCCTGTTTTTGAGCGATCTTGACCCCGAAAGCTTCGCGTTCCTTAGCATAATCACGTGAGTATTCGAAGGCAGCGCGCGCCACACCCAGAGCGGCTGCGGCGGAGGCAAGACGCATCGAAGCAAGAATAGGTTCAAAGGCATTACCCGAAGCGCCTCCCAAACGGTGCGCGGCGGGGATTTTGACATTATCCAATTTGACCCGATATAAAGGCAAGGCGTTCAATCCCATCAACATCTCGCGTTCATCAGTAACGTTCAACCCGGCAGTACTCTTCGGAACAATAAAGCCCTGTGTCCGGCCATCGCACATGGCATAGATCAAAATGGTCTCGGCATCCCTTGCATACGGTACACAAGCCTTTTCCCCATTCAAGACATATTCACCGCCATTCAAGACGGCAGTGGTGCGCAGGTCATTTGCATCAAAATCAAACGCATACTCAATGAGCGCGGCTGTGTAGGGACGCCAACCGCCCTCGACGATTTTGGGCAAATATTCCTTCTTTTGATCCTCATTCCCAGAAAGCAGAATTGGGAGGGCAAACAAAGAGGGCGTCATGATAGCCAGAGCACCGGCGAGATCCCCAAAAGCCAGTTCTTCAACTGCCAAAACGCCAGTGACGGCAGAGTGTTCGCCAAAGCCGCCAAAGGATTCCGGGATCGAGGCTTGCAGAAGGCCAAGTTCCCAGCCTTTACCGATGAGTTTCTTCGGCAGTTCACGACTTTCTTCAGCCTCGCGGGAAATCCCCCGCAAATCATGGCTGGCATACTTCCCCACCGCAGCGATAAGCATATGCTGCTCTTCAGTTGGTTCGAACGAATACATTCCTCACTCCTTTTATTTAATCAGCAGACCGTTGAAAAACAGATCAGCATAATAGCTCGCGATCTTATCAATGGACAATGCGCCATCCGGACGATACCAGGTCAGCGTCCAATTCAGGGTGCCCATCAGACTCCGCACTGCAAGGCCAATATCGGGACAGGCGAACAATCTGGCACGAACACCTTCGCGCAACACATTTTGCCACAAATTTTCAAAGCGATCGCGGTTTGGAATATGGCGGGCATGCGATTTCTTGTCCAGCGAGCGATGTTCGAATAACAGGACAGAGGACAAATCCGGATTCTGAGCCAAGGATTGCAGGTAGACCAGAATCACCTGGCGAAGTTTTTCATCTGCGGGAATGGATTGATTCACAATGGGGGTAATGCGAGCCGTCAGCATCTCCAGGGCACGATCAAGAAGTTCAAGCAGAATTTCCTGTTTACTGGAAACGTGATGATAGAGACTGGCTTTTTGAAGATTCACCACTTCCGCGATGTCGGCCATGGAAGCCGCGTGGTATCCCTTCTTACGGATCACCTGCGCGGCAGCATCCAAAATATCGTCTCGAGTCATGAGTTTACCTACCGAACGGTCGGTAGACCGAATATATCAGAGAGGCGAAATGGCGTCAAGACTTTTGATGAATTCCCAAGAAAAGGATTGGGGGATTTGACCTGTCGCATCGGAACAAACAAGGCACATAACAGTCGTCACAATTTTGAAAAGGCGATGTTTTCCGTGACTTAGAGGGTTGAATAATCAATTACAATTTGAAGCGCAGGGATTCAAATCTGAATGCCAGCGAAAACCTGAAAAAAGATGCGCTCATTCATAAAATCAAGAGGAGAGAAGATGATGAAGAAATTCCATTTACTTGCGATCATCATTTTGATCGCCAGCATGGTTGCCGCCTGCGGCGGCGCCCCCTCCCCATCCGATGCCGGCGCGCCGGCTCAAACTGAAGCGCGCGCGGCAACACAGGCCCCCGCCCCAACCACTGTTCCCTCAACAGCAACCACCGCTCCAACGGCAACAGTGGCCCCCGCTTGTCCAGATGGATATACGCTAATAGTAAATAAAACAGGCGTTATGCAGATTTGTGTTCCGGCTGCATGGACTTATGTGGACACAAATTGGGGGATGATTATTCCGGTACCTACTCCGGTTAACTATCCTCCTCAGATTTGGATGCTAGCTTCGGTTGATGGCCTTTTTACTTCTTTGGGTCCAACGCAACCCGGTGTCAAGATGGGCGCATCAAGAGGCTGGACAAAGGAAACAATTGATGCTCAGCTGGATTCAGAACGCAAAATCCAAGCGGAGCTAGATTTTGGCCACGGTGATTGTGTGTATGACGAGCGCGACGATTATAAGGACTCGGTTTACGAAGGCAAATACGACCTCTATCACTGCGACAAAGATACCCTAATCCTTGAAAGTCTCCTTGTCCGTCCCATTGATAACCCGAGTGCTTATGAACTCACCTTGGACTTTGCCCTAAATCTAAAGGACCCGAATCTCAAGAATGGCGCTCGGGTCATGATCAATTCCTTTGCCATCACCGGCGACGTGCCGTAATCGGCGAATTCAAGCATCATAAACAGCGCATCCTCTCGGCGAGAGGATGCCGCTTCGATTCGCAAATGATTAGACTTATGAGAATATCAATGCTATAATATTTTCATGGCAACTTCGCTTCCATCCCAACCTACCCCTCCAGCCACTCCACCCCCATTGACACCCGAACAGATCGCGGCGCGGAAGGCCCAGGAACGACAGACGAGGGCGGTTATTATCTCCCTCTCAGCCATCGCCGTCCTTGTTTTGGCATTATTGATCACAGCCATCTACATTCTGCTCCGCCCAGAAACGCCCGCCGACCTAGTTGGAAAGATCCGCGATGTCTTCATTATCGTGGTAGGATTGGAAACCTTGATCATCGGGGTTGCGCTCGTGATCCTGCTGATCCAGTTGGCCAGTTTGATCAACCTTTTGCAAAACGAAGTCCGTCCCATTTTGCAGGCCACAAATGAAACGGTCAACACGTTACGCGGAACGGCAGAATTTCTGGGCGAGAACTTGGTGGAACCGGTTATCAAGCTCAATAGTTACCTGGCAAGCATTCAACGTGTGTTAGAATTGATGGGACTAAAACGTAAATAAACAAAAGGAGAATCCTATGGCATCTGACAGTGATGAATTTGGTGCATTCCTGGTTGGCTTTATCGTCGGCGGATTGGCGGGAGCCGTTGTATCCCTGCTTTTCGCACCGCAAAGCGGCGAAGAGACGCGCGCCCTGATCCGCGAAAAGAGCATTGAACTCCGCGACATGGCATCTGAAACCGCAGAAGATGCACTTTCCCGTGCGGAAGCCGCGGCCTCTGAGGCCCGTGCCCGCGCCGAGGAATTGACCAAGGTCGCACGCGCACGTGCAGAGGAAGTGGCAAAGGAGGCGCGCACTCGAGCGGATGAATTTACCAAGGAAGTCCGCGCCCGCGGCGAAAGCGCAATGGAATCCCTGCGCAAACCGTCCAGCAAAAAATCAAGCGGCGAAGCGCCCAGCGCGTCCTAAATAAAGATGCTTCGTTACAAGGGTTTGA
>Ga0182027_10011927_pt1 | contig 12230 bp, 9 predicted proteins | sample 712E1DmetaG_FD_121300 | JGI IMG/M metagenome (GOLD analysis project Ga0182027, IMG submission 121300) | Permafrost microbial communities from Stordalen Mire, Sweden - 712E1D metaG (Illumina Assembly) | ecosystem: Environmental > Terrestrial > Soil > Wetlands > Permafrost | place: Sweden...
CTGAAAAGAGACCGGGCGACCGAGCCGACTGAGAAAAGACGGCCGGCTTAGGAAAGCCTGAGAATCATGCCGATCTCTATGCAGAGCTTTCTGGGGGCGGTTTTGCCGGTAGCCCGGATGTGCAGGCCAGCAGACTCGGCCCGCGGATCGTCTACAGTCTGCACGTAGGCTATAGAGTGGAGTATGAAACATCCGGGCTAGCCCGGATGTGCCGGCCACAGCGTGCTCGGCCCGTGGATCGTCTACAGTCTGCACGCAGGCTATCGAGTGGAGTGGGCGTTCCTAAGATTCGTTGCCCCGGCCCTTGCGCTGGGTGTCATTGCGGGTCCGATGGATCCGGTAAAGATGGCGCAGCGGCTGAATTGATCGTCACCCGCGGCGGGTTTCTATCTTCGGCGCAGGCGGTCCCACTACGTCCAGACTTTGTCTGACACTCATATGCAGAGCGCGTGCAAACCTGACATTCCATCGACACCAAAACTTCTCTTCGCCGCGAACGCTGCGCGGGCTGGACTGGTTGAACTCTTTTCTCGCCGGCGTTCAAACGGGAGTCGGGCCGTTCCTCGCAATCTACCTTGCTGGCTACAAGTGGAACGAAGAACGTGTCGGTCTGGCGCTCACGGTAGGCGGGATCGTGGGGCAGAAAGCCGCTGTTGCTCGTCGCCTTCGGCGCACTGCTCCTTCGCGCTGTTCTCTACACGCTGACCGGCAATTCCGTCGCGCTGATCGCGATCCAGGTTCTGGATGGTGTGGGAGCAGCAATATTCGGCGTAGTTTCGGTCCTCGTAATCGCCGACCTCACACGAGTTGTTCGCCTTCGCATTCAAAGCGCCCGGACCGGCCGCCTGGACGATCGAGCAGATGCCGGAGATCGACAGCAAAGTTGGCCATCAGCAGGTCTACAAAGCCCGATACCGCTCTTGGCTGGCGAGGACGCGGGCACGCGCTAACTCTCGGCTTTTTGCGGGATCCCCACGTCGTCATGTTATCTGAAATCGGTTGCTGGAGCTGAATAAAACGCACCGACAATCGAGGCCTTCGTCGCGCGGGAAATATTGCCCGAGTATTGCCCAACCGCGTCATTTCGGTGCTTTTTCGCGGTTCGGGCCTCTTCGGCCTGCGCTTCCGTAAGTAATTGTAACCGGGCATCTAGAGGCATTTACATCCGGAAGGCCCAAAACAACATACACGATTCGAGTCCCCGTTGGGAGACGATTGGCGCGCCTCGCGCAGGGGCTCTTGTTTTCCCCTTGACCTTCTGAGGCTACGTTCCCTAGAACTTCTAAAGAGCAAGGAGACTTATGGAAAAGCTTGATTTACCCCAAGGCACGCTGGATTTGCTGGTGTTGCGTGTGCTCGCTGCCGGCGAGATGCACGGCTGGGGTATCGCCCAGCGACTCAACGTCCTCTCCAAAGAGGCTCTGCAATTGCAGGAGGGAACGCTCTATCCGGCGCTATATCGGATGGAGGCAAAGGGCTGGATTGCCGCGGAATGGGCACAGTCCGAGAATAACCGTAAGGCGAAATACTATAGCCTGACCAAGATCGGCCGAAAACGACTCGATGCGGAAAAGGAGGACTGGGATCGGCTGGTAGGCGTCGTGGCCCAGGTCCTTCACAACGCCTGAGGCAAAGGACCAACCGACCCTTACGGCGATGATCACGGATTGGCTGCGGCAACTGCGCTTCCGGTTCATGGCGATGTTTAGAAGGCGCGATCTCGAAGCGGATATGGCGGAGGAGTTGCGCGCCCACCTCGAAATGGAAGAGGCAGCCAACCGCCGGTCGGGCCTCGACCCCGAGGATGCGCATTACGCCGCCTTGCGGCAGTTTGGCAATGTGGCGAGCATTCAAGAGCAGGCGCGGGAAGCAAGATGCTGGGTGTGGTTGGAGCAAGTGGTGAAGGATTTTCGCTTTGCGGTGCGCTCTCTGGGAAAGTCGCCCGGGTACACCGTGTCGGTAGTGGCAACGCTCGCGATCGGCATTGGCGCGACAACGGCGATGGTGAGCATTGCGCGACAGGCATTGCTCCCGTCGTTGCCGTTTCCGGACGAGGGACGCCTAGTTGCAGTCCAGGAGTTCAATACGTCGGAGAATCAGCCGTGTCCGGTCTTTGCGCCCCGATATGTGGCATTTCGCGCCCATGAGGATTCGTTTCTCGCAATCGGCGGGAAGCATTCCGAGCAGATGAACCTTGTCGTTGATGGCCAGCCGTCTGCACTGACAGTTTCTTGGGTCACGCAGGGCTTGCTCAGGGCTTTCGGAGTGAACACTGCACTCGGCCGAAGCTTTGCGGATGACGAATTTCGCCAAGGGTCTGAGGGTATGGTTGCCCTGTTGAACTTCCGAACGTGGCAGCAACAATTCGGCGGAGATCCTGCGGTGATCGGACGGGATATCCTCCTGGGCGGAAAGCTACGCCGGGTAGTGGGGATCATGCCCGCAACATTGAACAGCTGGCCAGGGCTTGAGAAGTCCTGGGACGTGTGTCTACCCCGCGCTGAGGAGTCGTTCGATACCGTGGATCCCCATTACCCCAATTTTGAGAACGTGCAGGTGGCCGCACGCCTGAAACCGGGTGTAACACTCCAGCAAGCCCAGGCGGAACTAGCCCTGACGCCGATGCCGTCCGTCATGCCTACCTTTTTGCAAGCTCTCACTCCCCGGGTGATTCCCATCCGGGACGAGTACCGAGCTGAAGGTTCACGGCTCTTCTGGGTGTTTCTCGGCGCGGTGGGGTGTCTCTATGCAATTAGCTGTGCCAACGCGGTGAACCTCATGTTGGTGCGGACAGTTACCCGCCGGCGGGAATTGGGTGTTCGCCTTGCTCTGGGTGGCAGCCGTGTGCAATTGGTGCGGCTGCTGATCGCCGAGAGCATGGTCTTGACGGTCCTGGCTGGTGCGTTGGGATTGCTGGTCGCCAAAGGGGGCTATGCGGTCTTGGGCGACTTGATTGGCCGATGGTTGAACGATAGCGGGCAAATCGGCGTTCTCGATCGCCCGACGCTGATGATCACCCTGGTTGTGTGTCTGGGCACGGGACTATTGCTCGGTCTGGCGCCGGCCTGGCGAATTGGACGCGCCAATCTCCAGGATGTGTTGAAAGAGGACGCCGGCTCGCTCGGTGACAGCCGCCGTCTGCAGCGCCTACGGAGCGGTGCCGTCGTCCTTCAGGCTGCGCTCGCGACGATCCTGCTGATTGGCGGCGGCCTGATGGTGCGGAGCTTCGAGCGGCTGCAACGGACCGGCGTCGGTTTCGACACTTCGAACACATACGACATGTTTGGCGACCTGCCGTTTGGCCCTTCAGCGGATTCCTTTTTCAATCTTGGCGATCGGGCAGTGGCAGAACTCAGGCGTCTGCCAGGTGTGCAGGCCACAGCTCTGGCGGACGGCCCCCCTATGCGGTTCGGCTGCTTCAGCAGGATGGTGCAAATCGAAGGACGACCGGACCTTGGCAAGATAGGTTGTTCAGAGGACGCGGTTGGACCAGGCTATTTCGCGGCGATTGGTCTGCCGTTGCGGCTCGGCCGTGACTTTGCCGGAATTCATCGCGGCGATCCCAGGGTGGTGGTGATCAACGACGCGCTGGCCCGCCGATTGTTCCTCCGGGCCAATCCACTCGGGCAGCGGTTGGATCTTGGGTTCGACAAGGTGTGCGAGATCATCGGAGTCGTCGGCGATGTGCACGAGGTGGGCGCCCGACAGGTTCCTCTCCCGCATTACTACGTGCCCTTCGGGCAACGCACGTCGCCGAAGAATCACTTCCTGCATGTGTTGCTTCGTTTGACAGGAAAGCCGGACACCGGCCTTGAGGCAGAGGTGCGGAAAACGATGTACTCCATCGAACCGCGCATGGTAACCCAGTTCTGGAAACTTGAGGACGACTCTCTCTTCGTGGAGCGCGGCACGCTGGCGGTCCTACAAGTAATGTCGGTGTTGGCGCTGCTGGTGGCGACGATCGGGCTCTTCGCCGTGATGGCCTATGCGGTGGCTCAGCGACAACGGGAGTTTGGCGTGAGGATTGCGCTTGGCGCCGCTCCGGACATCTTGCTGCGCATGGTGCTGCGACGAGGCCTCGCGCTCGCAGCGCTTGGGGTTGTCATGGGCCTTGGCGCCTCTTGGGGGGCGTCACGTCTTCTGGCGAGCGTTCTTTACGAAACGAGTCCATACGATCCTGCCACATATGCGGGCGTGGCTATCATATTGCTGGTGGCCGCCGCCGCCGCCTGTTGGTTGCCTGCGCGACGCGCCGCCAAAGTCGAACCCATTGTGGCGCTGCGCGCAGAATGAAGAATCGGCGCAACAACCCCATGAAGTTCCTATCGGCAAACCAAGATAGAAACCCGGTTGTACGCCATGGACAAGCGAGGAACGCTTCCGGTCCCGCAGCCGACGACTCAGGGTATGCAGATATCCGGGGGCCGGAAGGAAATGGAGGTTCGTTGACATTCGCCAACCATCTTATGCTACGAAGAATCAGCTGGGCCTTCTTGTTTCTTTTCGCGGTCGGTCTCCGTGCCGAATCGGTGTCTTTGGGCGAGCACGGTTCTTTGGATCTGGCAGTTCCAGATGGTTGGGAGACTTCATCCCGCCAAGCATACAATCCTGCCCTCGAGAAGATTCAAAACATTCAACTCACGCCGAAGAATGGCGCGAACTCGATATGTATCATTTCGGTGGTCTTTGAGGCGCATCCGAAACCAATCGACCATGCGGCGATTGAGCGCCAATTTCGGACATTCTGTGAGAATCTTGTCTCTGCTTCCGTTGAAAAGAAGACGAATCTGAAAGAGCTCCCTCTTTCTCCGGCTTACGGTATTTGCGCCACGTTTACCGATGCGAAACTGGTCGGCAAGCCGACCCAGGCCGGCAACTTCAAAGTGATGACCCACGCCATGATTCAATTTACCGAAGAGGTCTCGGCGACTGTTATCATGTTGACGGACGATGAGCACGGGGCTGAACAACACCAGCTCATGCAGATGGTCTCGGCCATGAAGCTCGTTCGTTGAGAGGCGGTGCAAGCACCTCGAAGCGTCCCGCCCGCCGGCGCCTGACGGATCTCCCTGGAGTATCCTTGCGGTTCGCCGGCCGAGCAACGTTGGTTTTCCATGAATGTCCGGCCGTTGGGTGCAACAGGGCGGGGACTTGGCCTGGCGGTCGCTCTGGGAATTGTTCGGTCACACAAAGGGGTCGTTACCGTGGAGAGCGAGCCGAGGCGGTGGAGCTATTCCGGCAACACCGGGGTGAAATCGGGTGCGTGCTGTGCGACCTGACCATGCCCCGTATGAACGGCTGGAATACATTGGCTGCCTTGCGCAAAATCGCGCCTGGAATCCCGGTGATTTTGGCTACAGCGAGGACCAGGTGATGGAAGGCTCTCATCCCGAACTGCTCAATGCCTTGCTGCAAAAACTCATAGCGTTGCAGGTGCTCGTCGACGCGATCAATCAAGTGATGACAGGCAAGAAGGAGCGATTGACGGTCGATTGAGGCGTCGTTTTTCACAGAGCATGTGACCTCATATGATCAGCAGGTCGGAGGCTGAGGCGACTCCGCCGGATCACTGGACCGGCAGGAAGCGTTCGCAGAAGGGGGAGGGTACCGGGACGGGCTTGCCGGTCTGGGTCAACCGGCCGGTGGCTTCGTCAACCCGGAAGACAACGGCGTTGTTGCTGTCTTGATTGGTGCAGATGATCCACCTGCCGGTGGGATCAAAGGCAAAGTTCCGCGGCGTCCTGCCCCGGGTCGGAACGTGTTCGACGGGAGTCAGGCGACCACTCGCGGCGTCGATCGCGAATACCGCGATGCTGTTGTGTCCGCGGTTGGACCCGTAGAGAAACCCGCCGTTCGGATGAACAAGGACTTCCGCGCAGGTGTTTATGCCTTTGAAATCAGCGGGCAATGTCGGGACCGTCTGGAATTCTGTCAGCGCGCCGCAAGCAGTATCCCAATTGAAGGCTGTTACCGTGCAGCCCATCTCATTGATCAGGTAGACCCAGTGGTTGTTGGGATGAAACGTCACATGCCGCGGACCGGAGCCGGGAGTCACCGCGGCGAAGGGCGGGTCGTTGGGGATCAGCGCGCCGGTCCTGTCGTCGAAACGATAGACGAACAGCTTGTCGATGCCGAGATCGGCTGACAGGGCAAAACGGTTGGTGGGATCGATGATGATGGAATGGGCGTAGGCATGCGTCTGGCGTTGGGGGTTTTTGCTCCGGCCGGTGTGCTGCACGAGGGCGGTGCGCGTTCCGATGCTTCCATCGGGCTGGAGCGCAAAGGCTGCGATGGTTCCGCTGCTGTAATTGGCGATCAGAGCGAAACGCGCAGTGTGGTCCAGGCAGACGTAGCTTGGGTCATCACCACCGGATGAGACTCCGTTGATCCGGGTGAGGTTTGCGGTTTTCGGATCGATGGCGTAGGCACTGATTCCGCCCGGTGAGCCGGAGTTGCAGGTGTAAAGATGCCGGCCATCGGGATGGATTACGAAGAACGCCGGTTGCACCGCGTCAACGTCCAGCCGTGGAGCGGTGAGCGCTCCGGTGTTGGTGTCGAAACGGGCCACTGAGAACCCGATTCCTTGGCCCGAACTGTGCGTGCCGAAGAAAACAAACATATCTGCCGCCCGCACCAGTATCGGGGCGGACACGGCGGCGATAACAATGAGGGCAGGGCAGAGTCGGAAGGTCTTCATGGAAATCAAAACGAGGCGGTGGACGGCAGGGATCGTGCCCCAGTGGCCGCGTCGGGTGGAAAAGAACCCTAAATCCCCAGTTGAAGCAAGTCACAGAGCAGGGCACGGAGCCGCGCAAGGAGAACACGGAAGAATTGCTGGGGATGTGCGGGATTCAGAAGTCGTTTCCCCCGGTGTTGGTGGCGCTGCGATGGACAACGATTGCCGGGGGGATGTCGAAACGGGGCGCGGACAAACGTCCGACCCTCCTATCTCCAGTGTTGCCTTCGTCGTCCGGGGACTTTTGGGTCTGAGTCTTTACCCATGAAAGTACTCGTGGCCGATAAGATCTCCCCCAAAGGCGTCCAATTTCTTCGCAACCAGCCAGGTTTCGAGGTCATCGAAGCCTACAACTCGTCCCGGGAGAAAATCCTGGAGCTGGTCAAGGACGTCCATGCTATTGCTGTCCGGAGCGAGACGAAGATCACCGCCGAGGTGATCGCGGCCGCACCGAAGCTGCAGGTCGTCGGCAGGGCGGGTGTTGGAGTGGACAATGTCGATGTCGAGGCAGCCACCGAGCGAGGGGTCGTGGTCATGAACACGCCGTCGGGCAACACCATTGCCACGGCGGAGCTTACATTCACCCACATGCTGTGCGGCGCGCGACCGGTGCCCCAGGCGGCGGCGTCGATGCGCGAGGGCAAGTGGGACCGCAAGAGTTTTTCGGGAATTGAGCTGTACAAGAAGGTCCTGGGCGTGGTCGGGTTGGGTCGCATCGGCGGCGAGGTGGCCCATCGCGCGCAAGCTTTTGGCATGCGCGTCCTGGCCTACGACCCGTTCCTCGCGCCGAGCCGCGCCAAGGCGATGCAGGTCGAGCAGGTGGACCTCGACACGCTCCTTCGGGATTCAGATTACATCACGGTCCACATGCCGCTGACCGAGCAGACCCGCTACATGATCGATGAAGCGGCGCTGGCCAAGACCAAGAAAGGCGTGCGCCTGTTCAACTGCGCTCGCGGCGGAATCATCAAGGAGACGGCGCTGATCGCGGCTATCAAGCAGGGGCATGTCGCGGCTGCGGGCCTGGACGTCTATGAGGACGAGCCGTTGCCGGCGGACCACGAGTTACGGAAACTCCCCACGGTCGTCCTAACCCCGCATCTGGGGGCCTCGACCGCGGAGGCGCAGGAAAGCGTCGGCATTGAAATCGCCGAGTCCATTGCTGACGCGTTGCGCGGTGGAGTGATTCGCAACGCGGTCAATGTGCCCTCGATCGATGCCGCCACGCTCAAGGTGCTCGGACCGTATCTCGACCTCGGGGCGAAGCTCGGCACGCTCGTGCAGCAGATTGCGCCGCAACAGATCGACAAGTTGCGCATCACCTATTGGGGCCGGATCGTCGACCTCGATGCGAATGCCGTGACCCGGAGCATCCAACGCGGCTATCTGCGCCGCATCGGCGGCGAGGAGGTGAACTTTGTCAATGCCCCCGTGCTGCTGCAGCGCCTGGGCGTGCACGTGGAGGTCACCAAGTCGGCGGCCGAGTCCGATTACACCGAACTCATCCAGGTGCAGGCCGAGGACCCGGAAGGTCGGCGATACTCCGCCGAAGGCACGCTTATCGGCAAGGGCAACAAGCCGCGCATCATCGCCATCAACGAACGGGACGTCGAAGTAGCGGCCGAAGGCAGGCTGATCGTTCTCGAAAACGTGGATGTTCCCGGCATGATCGGCACGGTGGGCACCATTCTGGGCAAGGACGGCGTCAATATCGCCGAGATGTCATTGAGCCGGCTCGAGCCGGGTGACAACGCCTACATGGTCGTGCGCGTCGACAACGAACCGAGCCCGGCGGCCCGCGAGGAAATCAAATCCAACCCCGCCATCAAGATGGCCAAGTTTGTGCAGCTCTGAGCCGGAGCCACTCTGGTACGACTCATGATCCTCCCATTCCTGATCGCAGCCGTTGTGGGCTACCTTCTGGGGGCTTTGCCGTTTGGCTACCTGGTCGCCCGGGCTCACAGCGTGGACATATTCAAGGAGGGAAGTGGCAATCCGGGCGCGACCAATGTGAAGCGCGTGCTCGGATCAAAGGCCGGCAATACCGTGTACGTGCTCGACACTCTCAAGGGTGTGGTGGCGGCGGGTTGGCCGCTCGTCTGGTGCCTCGTCCTGCGCCCCCCGGATCATGTTGGGGACAACGATCTCTATTCGGCCTCGATGCTGGGCGTCACGGGCCTCGTTGCTGCTGTCGTCGGTCACTCGTTTTCCTGTTTCACCCGCTTCAAGGGCGGCAAGGGCGTGGCCACGGCCTCCGGCGGACTGCTGGTGCTCATGCCCCTGCCGGGACTGATCGCGATCTTCGTCTGGATTGTCACATTCCTGGTGTCACGCTATGTGTCGCTGGCCTCGATTCTCGCATCTCTTGCAGTGCCGACGGCCGCCTGGTCGCTCGGCCTGCCGTTCGTGCTGAATATCGTGGCGACTGTGCTCAGCGGGCTGGTTGTCGCGCGACATTACGCCAATATCCGGCGCCTGTTCGCCGGCACCGAACATCGGTGGATCAGGAAACCGTGACCGTTTGCATTTTCTTTCCATGGCTAGAATCGTTCAGAAATACGGCGGTACGTCAGTCGGCGATATTGAGCGCATCAAGCGTGTGGCTGAGCGCATCAAGGCCGCGCGCGACGAAGGCAACGAACTCGTTGTCGTGGTGTCGGCCCGTTCCGGCGTCACCAATGAGCTGCTCGCCCGGGCAAAGGCGATCCATGAGCATCCCAGCGAACGGGAACTCGACATGCTGTTGGCGACGGGCGAGCAGGAGACGATTGCGCTGACCGCGATTGCGCTGCACGCGATCAAGGTCGATGCCGTCTCTTATACGGGCGGGCAGGCGGGCATCTTTACGGACGCGGCCCACACCAAGGCCAAGATCAAGACGATCAACGCGGCCCCGATCGAACACGATCTAAAGGCCGGCAAGGTCGTGATCGTCGCCGGCTTCCAGGGGATCAACGACGAGGGGCAGATCACGACGCTGGGCCGCGGCGGTTCCGATCTCACCGCCATCGCGCTGGCGGCTGCGGTGAAGGCGGACAAATGCGAGATCTACACGGATGTGGATGGCGTCTACACGGCGGATCCGCGCGTGGTCAAGGACGCACGCAAGCTGGACGAGATTAGCTACGACGAGATGCTGGAGCTGGCCAGCAGCGGGTCCAAGGTCATGCAGTCGCGTTCTGTCGAGTTTGCCAAAAAATATGACGTCGTTTTCGAAGTCCGTTCATCGTTCAATCACAACCCGGGAACCATCGTGAAAGAAGAAGTTGCCTACATGGAGCAGGTCGTCGTGCGTGGAGTGGCCGTCGACAAGGACCAGACCAAGGTCATCGTCAGCAACATCCCGGACAAACCGGGTTCCGCCGGCCGCGTGTTTCGCGCGCTGGCCGACGCCAACATCATCGTCGACATGATCGTGCAGAACATCGGACGAAACGGAATTGCGAACCTGACGTTCACCGTGCCGCAGAGCGACTCGCATCGGGCGCAGCAGGCGCTCGATCCGGTGTTCAAGGAACTGGGAGGCGGTGAGGTGGCGGTCCACCATCAGATCGCCAAGCTGTCCGTCGTCGGGGTCGGCATGAAGACCCACAGCGGGGTGGCCGCGACGCTCTTCGAAACGCTGGCCGCCCAGGGCATCAACATCGAGTTGATCAGCACATCCGAAATCAAGATCTCCGTTGTGATCGGTGCGGCTCGCGCCGATGAAGCCGCGCGCGCCGCGCACGCGGCCTTCGGGCTGAACAAGCTCGGGCTGATGTGAGCTGCCGATGTAGGGCCGGCGCTCGTCGCCGCGCCGCCACCCGGGTTGGGAGCGGCCTGCCGGCAAGCGGCAGCCCTGCATGGATGGCTCCTGACTCCTAGCTGCTGTCTTCTACCTCCTGCTTCCATGAGATTCATCTCCACTCGCGGACAGACTGAACCGCTCGGTTTTTCCGAGGCGGTGGCGGTGGGTCTTGCTCCCGATGGCGGGCTGTTTCTGCCCGAATCCCTGCCGGATCTTTCGGGAGAACTGGCGCGTTTCGAAGGTCTGTCCTACGCCGATCTGTGCAGCGAATTCTTCAAGCGCTTCGCGACGGATATCGAACCCGCGGTGCTCAAGGACCTCACGGCGCGTTCCTACCGCGGTTTCAGTCATCCTGCCGTGGCACCGCTGGAGCAACTCGGTGAGAACCTCTTTGTGCTCGAGCTTTTCCATGGGCCGACGCTTGCATTCAAAGATTTCGCGCTGCAATTGCTGGGCAATCTCTACGAACAGCAATGCCGCGTGCGCGGCCAGACGCTCAATGTGCTGGGCGCAACGTCGGGGGACACGGGAGCGGCGGCAATCCATGGATTGCTCGGCAAACCCGGGGTGGCCATCTTTATTCTCTATCCTGACGGCCGGATCGCGCCCCTGCAGGAGCGCCAGATGGCCTGCACCGGGGCGGCGAACGTCTTTGCTCTCGCTGTCGAAGGCACGTTTGACGACGCGCAGGCGGCGTTGAAGGATGTGTTCGGCGACCAGGCGTTCCGCCAGCGGCACCGGCTGTCGGCGGTGAACTCGATCAACCTGGCGCGGGTGCTGGCCCAGTGCGTTTACTACCTATACGCCTGGTTGCGGCTGCCGGAGGCAAAACGCTCGAACGTCGAGTTCGTCGTGCCCACCGGCAACTTCGGCAATGTCCTTGCCGGGTGGATGCTCCGGAAGATGGGTGTGCCGATCCGAGGCTTCAAGATTGCGACCAACCAGAACGATATTCTCTACCGGCTGTTTACGACCGGCGAGTACCGCCTCGCCCCGGTGGCGCCGAGCCTGGCGCCGTCGATGGACATCCAGGTTGCGTCCAACTTCGAGCGTTTCCTCTATTATGCCGTCGGCCGTGATTCCGCGCGCGTTAGGGACATTTTGCGGACGTTCAAGGAGACCGGCGTCCACCGGTTCGAGCGATTCGACGCCGACTGCCTCAGCGCGTCCCGGTGCACGGATCCCGAGATCTCCGCCATCATCAAGCGCGTGTATCAGAAGCATGGCTATGTCTGCGATCCGCATACGGCGTGTGGTTTTGCGGACCTGCACTCCGACCGCGTCAGCGTCGTGTTGGCAACCGCCAGCCCGGCGAAATTTCCGGAGGCGATCCGCGCCGCCACCGGACTCGAACCGACGCATCCGACGCTTGATGCGCTCAAGGCGCGGCCGGTCGTCAAGCATGCACTGCGCGCGGATCCTGCGGTGATCAAGGCCTTCATCGACGAACACGGGGTCTAGCAGGAGCCCGTCGGACTGCGTCCTCCGTGCTCCTTGCAAACGGCGGACGCCGTTTGCAAGGAGCGGAACGTTTTCTTCCAATTGCGAGGAGAAGTTTTGAACTCTGGCGCAAGGCCTTGCGGCAGTGAGGCATGTCCCGTAGGGGCGCGATCTTGTCGCGTCCCTCTTCCTGAGTTCAAATGGGCGCAGACGAGCCCGCGCTCCTGGCGGGTGAAGACGGACGTTCTCCCTCAGCGACAAACGAGC
>Ga0182027_10011929_pt1 | contig 12228 bp, 6 predicted proteins | sample 712E1DmetaG_FD_121300 | JGI IMG/M metagenome (GOLD analysis project Ga0182027, IMG submission 121300) | Permafrost microbial communities from Stordalen Mire, Sweden - 712E1D metaG (Illumina Assembly) | ecosystem: Environmental > Terrestrial > Soil > Wetlands > Permafrost | place: Sweden...
AACCATTCACCCATTCACCGATGGCAATGGCCGGGTGGGTCGCTGCCTGATCCAAGTCATTCTCCGACGCCGAGGGCTCGCGCCGACCTTCGTGCCGCCGGTGTCTGTGGTGCTGGCAACCAATGCGAAGGCGTATGTCCGAGGGCTGACCGACTTCCGAGAGGGCGAGGCGGCGGTTTGGTGCTCCTCGTTCTCGTACGCATGTCGCTCGGCGGCCGACGAATCGGAGAAGCTCGCGGTTCGTATCGCTGCCCTCCTCGACCAGTGGCGGTCCCGTGCCGGCTCTCCGCGTAGGGGCTCTGCCGGGTCCAAACTTATCGATCTGCTCCCCTGCCAGCCGATCCTCAGCGTGGGAACGGCCTATGCCGCGATTGGCGGCTCCGCTGAGGCCGTGCGACTCGCGCTGAACAGCCTCGAGGAGCGGGGCATTCTCAGACAGATCACGGCCGGTCGGTACGCGCGGACATGGGCGGCAGACGAGCTGTTCGACATCCTCAACGAGTACGAGCACTCCCTTGCCACCCCTACGCGAACCAGTCAGCCGCCCCGTCACGCCCCGAGGGTCAGCCAACCGAAAGAAGCCCCAAGGTGATGAATAGCGGCGCTCACGTGCGCCGGATCTGCATGGCAACAGGTTCGTCCGCGCTGCCATCTGAGTATCCTCACTCGTAGACATCGCGCCGTCGAAGGGGGCCTGTTGGATCAGCCGCAGCTCAACTGGATCGCCGGATACATCTGGAACATTGCCGACGACGTCTTGCGGGACCTCTACGTCCGCGGCAAGTACCGGGACGTCATCCTGCCGATGACCGTGCTTCGGCGCCTCGACGCCGTCCTCGAGCCGACCAAGCAGGCCGTGCTCGAGATGCGAACGACGCTCGACAAGGCCGGCATTACGAACCAGGACCAAGCCTTGCGGCAGGCGGCCGGACAGGCCTTCTACAACACGTCGCGATTCACCATGCGCGACCTGCGTTCACGGGCGAGCCAACAGCAGCTCAAGGCCGACTTCGAGGCCTACCTGGACGGCTTCTCGCCCAACGTCCAGGACATCCTCGACAAGTTCGAGTTCCGCAACCAGATACCACGGCTCTCGAAAGCTGACGCTCTGGGGACGATGATCGAGAAGCTCGTCTCGCCAGAAATCAACCTCAGCCCAAACCCGGTCCTCAACGGCGACGGTTCCGTCAAGCATCCCGGGCTGGACAACCACGGCATGGGCACCATCTTCGAGGAGCTCGTTCGCCGCTTCAACGAAGAGAACAACGAAGAGGCCGGCGAGCACTGGACCCCTCGGGACGCCGTGCGCCTCATGGCTCGGCTCATCCTCCTGCCCATCGCGGACCAGATCGAGTCCGGCACGTACCTGCTTTACGACGGAGCCTGCGGCACCGGCGGCATGCTAACCGTGGCGGAAGAAACGCTCCAGCAGCTCGCAGCCGAGCATGGCAAGCAGGTGGCGACGCACCTCTACGGCCAAGAGATCAACGCCGAGACCTACGCCATTGCAAAAGCAGATCTCCTCCTCAAGGGGGAAGGCGAAGCCGCTGACAACATCGTCGGCGGGCCGGAATACTCGACGCTTTCAAATGACGCGTTCCCCAGCCGCGAATTCGACTTTATGCTCTCCAACCCGCCGTACGGAAAGAGCTGGAAGGGCGATCTCGAGCGCATGGGCGGCAAAGACAGCATGCGCGACCCGCGCTTCGTGATCACGCACGACGGAGATCCCGAGTACTCGCTGGTCACTCGGTCCAGCGACGGCCAGATGCTCTTCCTGGCGAATCTGCTGAGCAAGATGAAGATGGAGACGGCGCTCGGCAGTCGGATCGCGGAAGTCCACAACGGCAGTTCGCTGTTCACGGGCGACGCGGGCCAGGGCGAGAGCAACATCCGCCGCTGGATCATCGAGAACGACTGGCTCGAGGCCATCGTGGCCCTGCCGCTCAACATGTTCTACAACACCGGCATCGCCACCTACATCTGGGTCCTAAGCAACCGCAAGGCGTCCCGCCGCCGCGGCAAGGTTCAGCTCATCGACGCTACCAAGTGGTTCAAGCCCTTACGCAAGAACCTAGGCAGCAAGAACTGCGAACTCTCGGACGAGGAGATAGCGAAGATCTGCGCGACCTTCCTCGCCTTCGAGGAGACCGAGCAGTCGAAGATCTTTTCGAACGCCGCTTTCGGTTACTCCAAGGTGACGGTAGAGCGGCCGCTCCGTCTCACCGGCATCGACCCCGTGCGCGCCTACATGCCCAAAGAGATCAAGGCGCTTCGCGAGACGGCCGAACGCGATGAGACCGCGCCCGCCATCATCAAGCGGATTCACAAGCCCGGCAAGCTCGAAGCCGATCCGCTCCACGGCCTGTTCGAGGCGACGATCGGCGGCAAGCGATGCGTCGTCGAGTACGAGCCGGACAGCGATTTGCGAGACACGGAACAGATCCCGTTGCTGGAGGAAGGCGGCATCGACGCCTTCTTGCGCCGTGAGGTGTTGCCCTACGACCCGGACGCCTGGTACGACCCGGCCAGCGTCAAGACTGGCTACGAGATCAGCTTCACCCGATACTTCTACAAGCCACAGCCGCTCCGTACCCTCCATGAGATCCGCGCTGACATCCTCGCGCTCGAGCAAGAGACAGTGGGTATGTTGGGCGAGATCATCGGGATGGCCGACTAGATATGGCCGGCGAGCCGGCCACTCTCCCGCCCTACTCGAGGATGATCGACTCGGGGGTTTCGTGGTTGGGGGAAATACCGGAGCACTGGTCTACCACCCGCAGCCGCTTCCTCTTCAGAGAAGTCGACGTTAGGTCCGAGGGCGGATCCGAGACTCACCTGTCCATGAGCCAGAGACTTGGCCTGGTGACGTCCTCCGAGGCGGGCCACTCGACGTTGGCGTCCGAGTCAAACGTCGGCGGCAAGCTCGTCCAACCCGACGACCTTGTCCTCAACCGCCTCAAAGCTCACCTGGGGGTTTTTGCGCGAGCTACCCAGGCTGGCGTCATTAGCCCTGACTACACAGTCCTTCGACCGCGGCGCCAGCTGGCCGTACGGTACTACGAGGAGGCATTGCGCTCTCCTGCATGCCGGCAGGAGCTTTACACCCGTACGAAGGGGATAGTGGAAGGGTTCTGGCGTCTCTACACCGACGATTTCTACGATGTACGGCTGCCGGAGCCACCGGCAGGCGAACAGGAAGCCATTGTGCGATTCCTCAGCTACACGGATCAGCAGGTCCGGCGGTACATCCGGGCCAAGCAGAAGCTGATCAAGCTGCTGGAGGAGCAGAAACAGGCCATCGTCCACCGCGCCGTGACCCGCGGTGTCGATCCCAACGGCCGCCTCAAACCGTCCGGCGTGGAGTGGCTAGGCGACATCCCGGAGCACTGGGATGTGCGGGCATTGCGCGCCCGGTACACGCAGGCGTTGGGGAAAATGCTGGACTCCAAGCGGGTCACGGGAGACTACCCGCTCCCGTACCTGAGGAACACGGACGTCCAATGGGACCGCGTGAACACTAAGGATCTGCCAACGATGGATATCGCGCCATCGGAGTACGAACGATATACCGTCAGATCTGGTGACCTCCTTGTTTGCGAAGGCGGGGAAGTCGGGCGTTGTGCGATCTGGATCGAGACGCAAGCTCGGTACGGCTACCAGAAGGCACTTCATCGCCTCCGTCCGATCCGCCGCAACGTGGACTGCCCGCGGTACATGTACTACGCACTCCGGGCTGCGACAATCCGACACGCGTTCGATGACGGACACGTCAGCACGATTCCCCACCTGACTGGCGACAAACTACGAGCCCATCGCTTCGCATTTCCGCCGGCAATCGAGCAGAAGCGGATCGTCGAGTACCTAGACCAACGGCTACGCCAGATAGATCTTGCCCGGGAGGGGATCTCAGAGGATATGGCGCTGGTACGCGAGTACCGCACCCGACTCATCGCGGATGTCGTCACCGGTAAGCTCGACGTACGCGAGGCAGCAGCCCGCCTGCCGGAGGAGATCGACGAGGTGGAGAAGGTCGACGACGTCGAGGCAACCGACGACACGGATGTCGACATGGACACGGACGTCGATGGGGAAACTGAGGGAGCGGGGGTGTGACCAGCGACACCAGCGAACGCGGACTCGAGCGGCTGATCTGCACAGCAATGACGGGCGCGCCGTGCGATTGCGGCAGCACGGCCGCGGTTGCCGAAAGGCCGGCCGCCTACAGTGCCGGCTGGATCTGCGGCGACCCAGACGACTACGACCGCGAGTACTGCGTGGACCTCGCTCAGCTCCACGCCTTCCTGATCCAGACCCAGCCCCGGGTCGCCGAAGCGCTGGACCTGGATGCCGACGGCCCAACAAGACGAAAGTTCCTGGCCCGCCTGCAGGGGGAGATCAGCAAGCGCGGCACGATCGATGTTCTTCGGCATGGCATCAAGCACGGGCCGCATGACATCGAGCTTTTCTACGGCACTCCGTCGGCCGGCAACGCCGCCGCCGCGGCGAGGTACGCTCAGAACCGGTTTAGCGTGACGCGCCAGCTCCGCTACAGCCGTGACGAGACCAAGCTCGCACTCGACCTGGGGCTGTTCATCAATGGCCTGCCGATCGCCACCTTCGAGCTGAAGAACAACCTGACCAAGCAGACCGTGGCCGATGCCGTCGAGCAGTACATGCGCGATCGCGACCCGCGGGAGCGTCTGTTCGAGTTCGGCCGGTGCATCGTCCATTTCGCCGTGGATGACCAGGAAGTCCGCTTCTGTACTGCACTCAAGGCGAAGGCGTCGTGGTTCCTGCCATTCAACCTGGGCTGGGACGACGGCGCCGGTAACCCTCCGAATCCCAACGGCCTCAAGACCGACTACCTCTGGCGCCGCGTCCTGACTCGCGACGGCCTGACCGATATCATCGAGAACTACGCCCAGATCGTCGAGTTCAAGGACGAGAAGTCCGGCAAGAAGAAGGCCGTCCAGATCTGGCCGCGATATCACCAGCTCGACGTGGTCCGAAAGCTGCTGGCGGACGCAGGCGGGCATGGCGTCGGCAAGCGGTACCTCATTCAGCATTCGGCCGGAAGCGGCAAGAGCAATTCGATCGCCTGGCTGGCCCACCAGCTCATCGGGCTGAGGCGGCAGGGCTCGCCCATCTTCGACTCGATCATCGTCGTCACGGACCGCCGCATCCTCGACAAACAGATCCGCGACACGATCAAACAGTTCGCACAGGTGAGCGCCACTGTGGGCCATGCCGAGAACTCGGGTGACCTACGCCGGTTCATCGCCGAAGGCAAGAAGATCATCATCAGCACGGTCCAGAAGTTCCCGTTCATCCTCGATGAGATCGGGACGGAACACCGCACCAGCCGCTTCGCGATCATCATCGACGAGGCCCACTCGAGCCAGGGCGGCCGCACCTCGGCCGCGATCAGCATGGCCCTGTCCGAGGCCGGCGCCGAAGAGGACGAGGAGACGATCGAGGACGCCATCAACCGTCTGATGGAGTCGCACAAACTGCTGCCGAACGCCAGCTACTTCGCCTTCACGGCTACACCCAAGAACAAGACCCTCCAGATATTCGGCGATGCACTCCCGCCCACTACGGACGGGAAGGTGCCGCACCGGCCGTTCCACAGCTACACGATGAAACAGGCCATTCAGGAGGGCTTCATTCTCGACGTCCTGCGCTACTACACGCCGGTCGAGAGCTACTACCGACTGATCAAACGGGTCGAGGGCGATCCCGAGTTCGACGTCAAGCGGGCGACCAAGAAGCTTCGCCACTACGTCGAGAGCCATGACCACGCGATCCGGCAGAAGGCCGAGATCATGGTCGACCACTTCCAGGACCAGGTGATTGCCCAGAACAAGATCGGCGGTCAGGCGCGTGCCATGGTCGTCACGAGTGGTATCGAGCGGGCGATCCAATACTTCCACGCAATCAGCGCGTATCTCGTGGAGCGAAAGAGTCCTTACCGGGCGATCGTGGCCTTCTCGGGCGAGCACGAGTACGGAGGCGCCAAGGTCACCGAGGCTTCGCTCAACGGCTTCCCGAGCAACGACATCGCGGACAAGATCGAGCAAGACCCGTATCGCTTCCTGATTTGCGCGGACAAGTTCCAGACCGGATACGACCAGCCGCTCCTCCACACGATGTACGTGGACAAGGTGCTGTCAGGCATCCGGGCCGTGCAGACACTGTCTCGGCTGAACCGCGCCCATCCGCAGAAACACGACGTCTTCGTGCTCGACTTTATGAACGATGCCGACACGATTCGCGACGCCTTCGCGGACTACTACCGCACAACGATCCTGTCCGAAGAGACTGATCCGAACAAGCTTCACGACCTCCAGGCGGATCTGGACGTAGCAGGCGTGTACACCGCCGAACAGGTGGACGATCTCGTCGCCCGCTATCTCGCCGGGGCTGATCGCGATCAGTTGGACCCGATTCTGGATGGGTGCGTCGCCGTCTATCGGTCTTCGCTCGATGAGGACGGCCAGGTCGATTTCAAGGCCAAGGCCAAGGCGTTCACCCGGACGTACGCGTTCCTGGCGCAGGTTCTGCCCTACTCAAATGCAGCGTGGGAGAAGCGCTCGATCTTCTTGAACTTCCTCATCCCGAAGCTGCCCGCCCCGATCGAGGAGGATCTGTCCAAGGGCATCCTCGAGTCGATCGACATGGACAGCTATCGAGCAGAGAAGCTGGCCACTATCCGAATCAAGCTCGCGGATGAGGACGGCCAGATTGGCCCCGTGCCGGACACCGGGGGCGGTCGTCGGCCGGAACCCGAACTTGATCATCTGTCGAACATCCTGCGCAGCTTCAACGACCAGTTCGGCAATATCACCTGGACGGACGGCGATCGCATTCGCCGGCTGATCACTCAAGACATCCCGGCCAGGGTAGCCGCCGACACCGCGTATCAGAACGCCCAGAAGAACTCGGACCGCGACAACGCCCGCATCGAGCACGACAAGGCACTGGCGCGCGTCATGAACGCGGTCCTAAAGGACGACACCGAACTGTTCAAGCAGTTCGCCGACAACCCATCGTTCCGCGACTGGATGTCCAAGATGGTCTTCTGGTTGACCTACGAAGCCGACCGAGCAGGCTGAAGCGAGCAGGGAGAGGTTTGATGGGGAGCCCTGCTACTGGCAAGTCGAGACGTCGCCTCACGTCGCCACACTCGGACGAGATCGCATTCAAGCGCATGTTCGCGGTCAGCCGACTTCACAAGACCGCGGCCTCTCTCCAGGAGGATGCTCGCCACCTACGGGCTCGTGACATCGTTGATTGGGCGGACTGGTTCTTCACTCTCGGCCGGTCATTACCAATACTTCAGGCACAGATTCTCAACGGTTCGTTCGCACCGAGTCCACCGACGCGCTACGAACTGCCAAAGGCAAAGGGCAGCTTTCGCCTGATCACGACGCCAAACATGCGAGACGCCCTGGTGTACAGGCACATTGCCGATGTCGTGCTAGTACGAGCGTTGCCGTCCAAAGTTAAGGGCGCCTACTTCTCGAGGCGACGCACGCCCACGCCGATCGGACCAACCTTCAACCTAGACCCTACAGATCCGTACCACAAGTTCTTCACGGTCTGGCTGACCTACAACTCCTACCGCAGCAAGACCTTGCTTAACCAACCGCACGATGTGTTGGTGGTCACGGATATCAGCAACTACTTCGACTCCATCCAACACGATCTATTGCTGGAGTACCTGTCTCCTTTGGGGCTCCCGCGGAAGACCGCCGGTTTGCTAGGCCGGCTGCTCGAAGCTCTTCGGCCGCAGGCTGGGCACTCGCCCAATCCGAGAGTGGGTCTAGCTCAGGATGAGTTCGATTGCAGTCGCGAGCTCGCACATGTCTTTCTGTTCGAGCACGACCGACGAATGGTGGAAGTCGTCGGCGAAGACAAGTACGTTCGCTGGATGGATGACCAGAACATCGGAACTGCGTCGACGGCCGATGCTCGCCGAACCGTCAACCTGCTGACCAGATCTCTAGGCCAACAGAGGCTGACCATCAACGCCGGCAAGACGAGGTTTCTTACTCCGCCGCAAGTTGTCGACCATTTCCAACTACTGGCAAACGAGTCACTCGACCTATGGTCCAAGGCGCACAGTCCGTTCACACCAGGAAATGTGATCCACGCCCGACAAGAGCTGCGCGCCAAGTGGGCTGCGATCATGGCGGGCAATACGGTCGGCGTCGGGAACTGGGAGAAGATCCTCAAGCGCATGTACGCGTATGCGATCCAGGTCGATATCCCTGACCTGGAGGGTCGGGCATTCAATGATCTCGTGGAGTACCCAGAGCTGGCCGATCGGATCTTCCAGTACTTCGCGGCGCGCAACCGATCGAGGGCATTGATTGACCTTTTCAAGTCGTACCGTGTTAGTCGTGAAGACTTGTACGAAGCCACCGACGCTGATTACTTCACATCGACGCTTCGACTCGTGCCCACCGGGAAAGAAGCTCAAGAACTGCGATCGATTGCGCTTTCGTTCGCGCGTCGAAAGGGACGGGCGCGGCCACTCGCGCAGGCTGGGGCCGTCTTTCTGCTCTACTGGATGGGAGCGACTGGAGACATCCTCGAGACTCTCTACTCGAGAGAAGAGGCCGCAGGGCTTCCCAAAGAAGTCGCGCGCGCCTGGCTAGCTTGCACTGTCGCGAGAAATCCAAGCGCCCTGATCCGGCTCCAAGCGCTCCTCCTAGGTCATCCGAGTGACGACGTCGCAAGGCTGGCCAGGTTCCTGAACGACATGACCGATGGAGCGATGACGAATCCACCTCGGCTAGGTGGCAGCAGATCTAGGTGGCCGCTACCCGGTAAGTATTACGACGCGCGCCAGTGGCTAATGCTGGAGCTGATCGCCAACAGCCCCCATTCTGCAATGCGACGCCGCGTTGCCCAGGTCCTCCCGACATACGAAGCCACAGCCCTGCTGGGCCCCGAGAAGCGCGTACTCAAGCGAATCAAGGTCTTGTTGTCGCGACCGGCCGTGGCAGGCGCGGCCGGGCTGCCGACAAGGCGATGAGGGAACCGTGAGCGACCGAGACCGCGAGGGTGGTAACTCTTGACTTGCCTGCCTGTTTGAGTTGTGGCGGGTGCATGAGTCCGACCGTGGCCGGCGAGCCCTTGAGACATCCGTAGGAGCGTCCCCGGCGGCCACCATGGGCCCCCGCCCGTCCATCAGGCGGCTGCTCGGATCCTTATCATTGAGGGGCCAACCTAACATCGGAACAGCTGGGGGCGGTCGTGCGAGTTGAAGATGCCAAGCTTGTCGCGTTTCGAGAGACAGCGCACTCGCTGAAGCTCTACCGACGAGCGGAGCTTGCCGACGAGGATGGCGCGTCGCTCATCGAGGCGCTCTACGTTGATCCCCTCCCCGACGATAGTGTCCTCCGCACGATCCTGAAACCAAACACCACCTTCATAGTCGGTCGCCGAGGCACGGGCAAGTCAACCATCTTCCAGCGTGCTCAACAGGAGCTACGCGGGTCGAAGCAAACGATCTCAGCATACGTTGACATCAAGACCGTGTACGAGTCGTCGCAGATCGATCCCGCCATGCTTGATCGTCTTGTCAAACTCGATGGAACGCTTCCGCAGCCGGCGCTCGAGAAGCTGCTGCTATATCGAGGCTTCCTGAACGCCGTTATCTATGCCATTCGCGAGGAGCTGAGCGCCAAGATAGCTCGCTCCTTTTGGGAGAAACTCAAGGCCAAGGTAGCTGGATCGGTCGATGAGTTGTTCGAAGGGCTCGACGAGTTGCTCAACGACGTCTACGCGGACAACTTCGTAAGCATCTTGGCGACGCGCACCGAATCATCGAAGGTCAAGCAGGAAGAGAGTTCCGCCAAGTCCTCTGAGGGCGGAGTTGCCGCGACCGTCGGGTCCGTACCTGGCATCACTGCGTCCTCGAAGAGCGGTGCGTCAGCATCTGCCTCGACCGCTTCTGAGCGCGAATTCACTGAGGTCCTGCTGCGCGTGTTCGACATGAAGGAATACATCCGACGACTCAGGGAGCTGTTGCAGCAGGTAGGAATCCGCCACCTCTACGTCTTCGTCGACGACTTTTCAGAGTTGCCTCTCGAGGCGATGCGCTTGGTAGTGGATGCCTTGCTGGCGCCGCTCAACAACTGGTCGGATGAACTCGTTAAGTTCAAGGTCGCTGCATATCCCGGTCGCATCTACTACGGCGCAATTGACAAGACCAAGATCGACGAAATCAACCTCGACCTGTACAGCCTCTATGGCAAGTCCAATGTCGCCGACATGGAAGAAAAGGCCATCGACTTCACTCGTAGATTGATGGAAAGACGGCTTCAACACTTTGGCCCCGCCAGTGTCGACGAGTTCTTCGACGATGAGGCCTGCCGCCATCTCTTCTACGCGAGCATGGCCAATCCCCGCAACCTCGGCTATTTGATGTTCTTCATGTATGAGAGCAACCTCTTGTACCGAGGGCGGCTGGGGGTGAGGGCAATTGCTGAAGCTGCGCGACGCTACTACGAAGAGAAGGTCGAGGCCTATTTCGGGATGAACCGATTCCTCTACGAGAGTTTCGAGGAGAGGTCGTCCATCTACAGCCTCAAGGAACTGCTTGATCGCATCGTCGAACGAGCTAGGGAGCTGCGATCTAACCAGAGCTCGGAGGCAATGCGGCTACAGGCAGGTCGCGCGCCCACGAGTCATTTCCACGTGGCCACTGACTTTGAACCACTGTTGGCGAGCCTGGAGCTCAACTTCTTCCTCACGAAGTACTACGTGCAGAGCGACAGAGACGGGAAGAAGGTTACGGTCTTCGCGCTGAACTACGGGCTCTGTTCCAGGTCGAGCATTGCATTCGGCCGGCCTATGGAGCGGAGAGAGGACCGTCTCTACTACGTTGAGCGGGTCTTCGATTACACACCCATCCTGCGGGAGTACCTCAATACAAACCAGGAAATCGTTTGTGGCTCGTGCGAGACTCGATATGAGCCCGAGCAACTCCGAGCGCTGGAGATCTATGGGATGCGGTGCCCCACGTGCCAGTCCGGGGTCTGCCGAGTCACGAATCTCTCACGCAAGTACGAGTCGATGCTCCGGGCTGTGGACGACGCTCTACTGCTGCCGCGCGTGGATCTGGGCATTCTTCACACGCTTGGCACCGAGACTCACCCTCAGTCGGCGTCCGAGGTCGCTGAGGATCTAGATTGTTCGTATCAGCTTGTTGGCAAGAGGGCCAAGATTCTTGCTGACAAGGGTTTGGTGGACAGATCTAAGCATGAGCAGGGTCGCCGGCAGCTCGAGATCACCGATAAGGCCCGGCAAACATACTTCTCAGATCTGGCCGAGTCCTGATGGTCGTTGGCAAGTCGGGCCGGGACATGGCGCCCTTGCCGCCGTTACGGGCATTGCACACGTAGGATTCCCCGGGCTTGGAAGTCGGGGTTGTTGCTAGGGTCGCGATTCGCAGTGAGGGCACGCGCGATGCGGAACAACGAATTCGTGCCGTGCTCGAGAGGATTGGCATCGACTTCCCTGGGCAAACGAAAACCACCGACGGGCAGTGACCGGCCTCACCCCGCCTTCTTGAGCACCAAGACGATCGCAGGCGGCACGATAATCCTTGGAACGGGAAGTGCAGCCGCCAGACCTCTCGCCCCGACCATTCCCCTCATAAGTTGCGAGACAACAATCCGGCATCCATCAGCGCCTGGCCAATCAGCCAGGCGTCTTCGTTTGGCTGAGGATGTGTAGCGACGAGCGTGCGGCCCTCGACCATGGAAGCGGACAAAGTGTTCGTGTCGTCTCCTCGGGAGCGTACCATCGCCGGTTAGGAGGCAGAACCGTGCCATTTAGAACACGCATTGGAACCTGATGCAGCTGGTCTTGACAAAAGCGTGGTCAATGGTGCACGGTATTGCCATGCCGACACAGCTCTTTCCGAAGCTCCTTGAGCGCGCAGTCGATCAACATGGGCTGCTGACGCCCGACGACGCACGCGCGGTCGGGACGACCGAGAACGCACTGCGTCGACTGGCGCATGAAGGTGTCATCGCGCGCGTCGGGTTCGCGGTCTACCAGGTCCCTCAGCTGGCCGGCGATCCGCTGGCGCAGTACCAGGAAGCGCTTCTATGGCTCCGAGCGCCGGCAGCCCTGACACATGACACGGCGCTGGACCTCCACCATCTTTGCGACATCAATCCAGGGAAAGTCCATGTGACCGTGGAC
>Ga0182027_10011930_pt1 | contig 12227 bp, 7 predicted proteins | sample 712E1DmetaG_FD_121300 | JGI IMG/M metagenome (GOLD analysis project Ga0182027, IMG submission 121300) | Permafrost microbial communities from Stordalen Mire, Sweden - 712E1D metaG (Illumina Assembly) | ecosystem: Environmental > Terrestrial > Soil > Wetlands > Permafrost | place: Sweden...
ACGACTTCCCGCAGACATTCGCCGGCGAACGCGCATCCTCATCGCCGAGGACAACGCGTTCAATCAGAAAGTTGTGCTGCGTCAGGTGCGGGAGATGGGTTTTGGCGCCGACGCGGTGGCCAGCGGCATCGAAGTGTTGGAGGCCCTCGGCAGGATTCCCTACGACTTGATACTGATGGATTGCCAGATGCCGGAGATGGACGGCTATGCCTGTGCCGCCGAAATCCGTCGGTGGGAAGACGGCCGGAAACATGTGCCGATCATTGCCATGACCGCCCATGTCATGCGGGAAGATCGCGACAAATGTCTGGCGGCGGGCATGGACGATTTCCTGAGCAAACCGGTGCGCGTGGCTCATTTGGGAAGCGTCCTCACACGCTGGCTTACCGCGTCGGCCACGACGGCGGCGGGCGAGGCGTCCGTCCCCCCAACCAATTCCGCGGACACTCTGTCTCCATCTCCGTCCGTGGATTGGGAGATCTTCAGGGAATTGGCGGGCAGCGACGCGATGCGCCTGCAGAAATTGTCGGAACGCTATCTGCGGCAAACAACCGAGCAATTTGCCAAACTCCGCGATGCCATCGCCACCGGCGACGCGCCCGATGTCAAACGCATCGCCCACAGCGCCGCTGGCTCCAGCGCGATGTGCGGCATGAACCCAATGGTCGCGCTCTTGCGCGAGTTGGAGCGAATGGGGCAAATGGGCCAACTGGCCGACGCCCCGCGTGTGTACGCCCGGGTCAAAGACGAATTTACGCGGATCTCGCAGTTCTTCCGCGATCATATCGAAGCTGCAACAAGCCTCAAGGGATAACAATGAAGAGGTGAACGTCATGAAGAATGTTCTTATCATCGAAGATGATCCGCTCATTGCGGATGTGTATTCCCAGAAACTTCGCGAGCAAGGTTTTGCCGTGAACGTGGCCGCCGACGGCAGAGCCGGGTTGGAGATGTTCCACGAGCGGAAAGCCGATCTGGTGCTGCTGGATCTGCTGCTGCCACAGATCGATGGCGTGCAGGTACTCAAACAGTTACGCTCGGAGTTCGGCCCGCAAGAACTGCCGGTGCTGGCGTTCACCAACGCGTATCCGGGTGGCATGGTGCAGCAGGCATGGGAGGCGGGCGCCAATCAGGTGATTCCCAAGGCGGGCACCAAACCCGGCCTCGTGATCCAAATGGTCGAGAATGCGTTGGCCAGCCCGCCGCCGCCAGCAACGTCGCCAACCTGGACGACGAGCAAGGCCGAGTTTGATCCTGTGGCGCGAAAAACATTTCTGGATTCGTCTTCGGAAACACTTGCCGCGCTCTGGCGACCGCTGAAGCAACTGGCCGTCCAAGGCTACCATCCGGACAACCAGACATGTTTCCGGGAGTTGCTCGGAGTCGTCCGTCCGCTCACGACGACGGCGGCCAGCCTCGGACTGGAGGGGATCGCGCAAATGTGCTCGGCATTGGAAGCGCTACTGCAGGAGCTTTGTGACGCGCCGCATCGCCTGAGTCCTTCCGTCCTGCTCACGATTGCTCAAGCCACTGACACATTGGAATCCCTATTTGCGTATCCCCATGGCGGGTCGGCGAAAAACCTCTCCGGGGCGCGCGTTCTGGTCGTGGATGACGATGCGTTCGCGCGGCAGGCCGTCAGCCGTGTCCTGTCGCGTGTCAATCTGAGGGCGGTCTGCGTGGATAATCCCGTCCGCGCCCTCAAGCGGCGCACGGGGAAAAGATTCGACCTGATCGTTCTGGACATCGAGATGCCTGAGGCGAACGGATTCGATCTGTGTTCCCGATTTCGCGCCATGCCCGCGTGCCGAAACACGCCGATTATCTTTCTAAGCGTGCGCAAGGACCTCAAAGACCGTACCGAATCAGTTCTGCGCGGAGGCAATGACTACATTACCAAGCCGTTCTTGCACACGGAACTGGCCACGAAAGCGCTCAGCTTTGTGATTGGCGGCTCGTTAAAACCGGCTCATACCGCAGGGAAACCAAACGGCAACGGCTCCGAATCGGTTTTCTCACGGCGCGAGCTCAATGCGCTGAAGCAAGTTATCCTCGGCAGCTATGACTCTTAAGAGTTTACCACTATGACCTCGATGATCGACAGACGGCTGCCCAAACAATTTGCCCCTCGGTCATGCCATGAAAGAAATGAAAACTACGGCAAGAAGGAGTGTCATCAAGATAATGAAGAATGATCAAGACACGGGCATCGGCTTGGCGAACGTTCAGCGCCTCATTCATCGACACGGCGGCCGGGCCCGGGCGGAAGGCGTGGTGAACGGCGGCGCAACCTTTTGCCTTTCAATCGCGAAACACAACGGAGACATCCATGGGCGTTGAAATAATCAATGAAGGGCAAACAGCTGTTCTCGACGTCGACGCCGTCGCGGTGGAGATCGTCACCGAAGTCCGGCGCAACGAGACTCTGCTGAAAGCGGGGGCCTTGCAGAACGCGATTTTCAACAGCGCCAATTTCTCGAGCATCGCCACCGACGAGAAGGGCGTCATCCAGATCTTCAATGTCGGCGCCGAGCGCATGCTGGGCTACGCGGCCGCCGACGTGATGAACAAGATCACCCCGGCCGACATTTCCGATCCGCAAGAAGTGATCGCGCGTGCCAAGGCGTTGAGCGTCGAGTTTGGAACCCCGATTGCGCCGGGTTTCGAGGCATTGGTGTTCAAGGCCTCACGCAGCATCGAGGACATCTACGAACTGACCTATATCCGCAAGGATGGCAGCCGCTTTCCGGCCATCGTGTCGGTCACGGCGCTGCGCGACGAGCAAGACGCCATCATCGGCTATCTGCTGATCGGGACCGACAACAGCGCCCGCAAGCGGGCGGAGGAGGCGCTGCGCACTTCGGAGGTCCAGTATCGTCGGCTGTTCGAGACGGCTCAGGATGGCATACTGATCCTTGATGCCGAGACCGGGATGGTCGTGGATGTGAATCCATTCTTGATCAAGATGTTGGGTTACTCGCGCGAGGCATTCCTCGGAAAGAATGTCTGGGAACTGGGATTCTTCAAGGACATCCTCGCCAACCAGGCCAACTTCACGGAATTACAGCAAAAGGGGTACATCCGCTACGAAGACAAACCATTGGAAACCAGCGACGGGCGGCGGATCGATGTGGAGTTTGTCAGCAACGTGTATCGAGCCGGTGACCGCAACGTAATCCAATGCAATATCCGCAACATCACCGCCCGCAAGCAGGAGGAAGAGGCTCTGCTGAAAGCAGGGGCCTTGCAGAACGCGATTTTCAACAGCGCCAATTTCTCGAGCATCGCCACTGACGAGAAGGGCGTCATCCAAATCTTCAATGTCGGCGCCGAGCGGATGCTGGGTTACGCGGCCGCCGACGTGATGAACAAGATCACGCCGGCCGACATTTCCGATCCGCAGGAAGTGATTGCGCGCGCCAAAGCACTCAGCGCCGAGCTGGCCACGCCGATTGCGCCGGGCTTCGAGGCGTTGGTGTTCAAGGCCTCGCGCGGGATCGAGGACATCTACGAACTGACCTATATCCGCAAGGACGGCAGCCGCTTTCCGGCCATCGTGTCGGTCACGGCCCTGCGCGATGCTCAAAACGCCATCATCGGCTATCTGCTGATCGGCACGGACAACAGCGCCCGCAAGCGGGCGGAAGAGGCGCTGCTCAAGGCGGGAGCCCTCCAGAGCGCCATTTTCAACAGCGCCAACTTCTCGAGTATCGCCACCGACGCGAAGGGCGTCATCCAGATCTTCAACGTCGGCGCCGAGCGGATGCTGGGTTACGCGGCCGCCGACGTGATGAACAAGATCACGCCGGCCGACATTTCCGATCCGCAGGAAGTGATTGCGCGCGCCAAGGCGTTGAGCGTCGAACTCTCCACGCCGATTGCGCCGGGCTTCGAGGCGTTGGTGTTCAAGGCCTCGCGCGGGATCGAGGACATCTACGAACTGACCTATATCCGCAAGGATGGCAGCCGCTTTCCGGCCATCGTATCGGTCACGGCCCTGCGCGACGCTCAAAACGCCATCATCGGCTACTTACTGATCGGCACGGACAACACCGCGCGCAAGCAGATTGAGGCAGAGCAGAAGCAGCTCGCCCAGCGCTTGCGCGACCAGCAGTTCTACACTCGCTCCCTCTTCGAATCCAACATCGACGCGATCATGACCACCGATCCATCCGGCATCATCACCGACGTCAACAAGCAGATGGAGGTGCTCACTGGTTGCACGCGTGACGAGTTGATCGGCGCTCCGTTCAAGAACTATTTCACCGATCCGGATCGGGCCGAGACGAGTATCAAACTGGTGCTGAGCGAAAAGAAGGTCACCAACTACGAACTGACCGTGCGCGCCCGGGATGGCAAGGAAACCGTGGTGTCCTACAACGCCACCACCTTCTACGACCGGGACCGGCGGCTGCAGGGTGTGTTCGCCGCCGCGCGCGACGTTACGGAGCGAAAACGCTTCGAGCAGGCGCTCCAGGAATCGAACGTCGAGCTGGAAAGCGCCAAGTCCGCAGCGGAAAAAGCCAACCTCGCCAAATCGGATTTTCTTTCCAGCATGAGCCATGAGCTGCGCAGCCCGCTCAATGCGATCCTCGGTTTCGCTCAACTGATGGAGTCAGCCTCCCCATCGCCGACGGCCTCCCAGGCGGCAAGCATTGCCCAGATTCTGCAGGCGGGATGGCATCTGCTGAAGCTGATCAACGAAATCCTCGATCTCGCGGTGATTGAGTCCGGAAAAGTGTCGTTGTCTTTGGAACCCGTGTCGCTGGCCGAGGTCATGTCCGAATGCCAGGCCATGATGGAGCCAGAGGCGCAACAGCGTGGCATCCGCATGACCTTTCCCCGGTTCGACGACTCCGTCTTTGTCTGGGCCGATCGGACCCGCTTGAAGCAGATTGTCATCAACCTGCTTTCCAACGCGATTAAATACAATAAGGAGCAGGGAACGGTGGTCGTGGACTGCACCGTGATCAGCCCGGAGCGCACGCGCATCAGTGTCAAGGACACCGGCGCAGGATTGACTCCGGAAAAACTGGCGCAACTATTCCAGCCGTTCAATCGTCTCGGACAAGAGGCCAGCGGCGTGGCAGGCACGGGCATCGGCCTCGTAGTGACCAAGCAACTGGCAGAACTGATGGAGGGCGTCCTCGGCGTGGAAAGCACGGTCGGGATGGGAAGCGAGTTCTGGGTCGAACTGCTCTCGACTGCGGCGCCAGAACCTGCCGTTGGCGGGGCCGAACCTGCAGAACAAGCACAACCGCGACGGCCGACCGGCACGCGCATCCGCACCCTGCTCTATATCGAGGACAACCCGGCGAACATGGAGCTGGTCGAGCAACTCATCGCGCGGCGCACTGACTTAAGGCTGTTGACGGCGGTGAACGGGACTCTCGGCATCGAGCTGGCGCGAGCCTCTCCGACGGACGTGATTCTCATGGACATCAACCTGCCTGGAATCAGCGGTATCGACGCTCTGAAGATCCTGCGCGAAGATCCGTCCACAGCGCACATCCCTGTCGTTGCCTTGAGCGCCAATGCCATGCCACGCGACATCGCGAAGGGCTTGGAGGTGGGATTTTTCAGCTATCTCACCAAACCCATTAAGGTCAAAGAGTTCATGGAGACGTTGAACGCGGCCCTGGAGTTTGCAGAAGAAACGGTTGGTCACAGCACCTAACGCAGGACAAATACCATGATCAGTTCATCGGACATTCTGAAAGCCAGCATCCTGATCGTTGACGATCAGGAAGCCAATGTCTCTCTGCTGAAGCAAATGCTGTGCGGTGCCGGCTACGTTTCCATCGCCTCCACGAGGGATCCGCACGAGGTCTGCGAATTGCAGCGTAAGAACCGCTATTCCCTGATTCTGCTCGACCTCCAGATGCCCGGCTTGGATGGATTCCAAGTGATGGAAGGCCTGAAGGCCATCGAAACCGACGGCTATCTTCCTGTCCTCGTGGTTACCGCCCAACCGCTTCACAAGCTGCGCGCGCTCAAAGCCGGGGCGAAGGATTTCGTCAGCAAACCGTTCGATCTCGCAGAGGTATTGATGCGAGTTCACAACATGCTCGAAGTCCGCTTGCTGCACCTGGAAACCAAGAAACTCTACGAGCAAGTCGTCGCGGAACAGAAAGTGTCCGAGCAACTGCTGCTTATCTTTCGCTCCGGCCCGGGGGCCGTGAGCATCAACACCGTCGCTGACGGACGGTTTATTGACGCCAACGAGGAGCACTGCAGATTCTTCGGCTATTCGCGAGAAGAGCTCATCGGACGAAGCGTCACGGACTTCAACCTCTGGGCCAATCCCGAAGACCGGGCGCCCGCGATGCAGCGACTCCTCAAGGAAGGAGCGATGCGCGGCTTCGAAGCCAAACAGCGCCGCAGGTCCGGCGAAGTGCGCGATGTCCTGGCCTCCCTTGAATTGATCGAACTGGCCGGGGAGAGCGAGCCCGTGTTGATCTCCATGTCCACCGACATCACCGAGCGCAAACAGGCCGAACAGGCGCTACGCGCCTCCGAACTTAGTTATCGGCGGTTATTCGAATCGGCGAAGGACGGCATTCTGATTCTAGACGTTGACACGGGACGCATCACCGATGCGAACCCTTTCCTGGTTGAACTATTGGGTTTTTCTCACAGTGAAATGGTCGGCAAGACCGTCGGGGAACTCAGTCCGTTCAAGGACATCGAGTCCAATCAAGCCATGTTGGAGCGACTACAACAACACGGGTATGTCCGCTATGAAAACCTGCCACTGGAAACGAGAGATGGTCGCAAGATTGCCGTGGAGTTTGTCTGCAATGTGTATCCAGCCGGTGACCGCAACGTGATCCAATGCAATATCCGCGACATCACCGCACGCAAGCAGGCCGAGGAGCAGTTGAAGACATCGGTCAAGGAAGTTGGCGACCTGAACACCGAGATCCGGGGTTTTTACCATACCCTCTCACACGAACTGAAGACGCCGCTCACCTCCGCCCGCGAGTTTGTTTCCATTGTCATGGATGGTCTCGCCGGCCCGCTGAACGAAACCCAATTGGAATATTTGGGCATCGCCAAAGAGAGCTGCGATCAGTTGCGCCTCTATATCAATGACATGTTGGATGTGACGCGACTGGAGACTGGGAAACTGAGCCTCGACTTCCAATCGGGACCCCTGGCGCCGCAGGTTGAAGCCGTGGTGAAAATGCTGACCCCGGCCGCGATGGGAAAAGGGATCAGCCTGAGCTGTGACTCTCAGCCGGACCTGCCGGCCGTCTCCTTCGACAAGTATCGCATCGTGCAGTTGCTCACGAATCTCATCACGAATGCCATCAAGTTTACCCCGGCAGGAGGTCAAATCCGCGTCAGCGTCAGCGAGGCTTCGGCGGACCCCGAATGCCTCCAGGTAGCGGTGCGCGATACCGGGCGGGGCATTCCCAAGGACCAACTCGACCTGATCTTTAGTCGCCGCTATCAGGCGCACCGCGATGACGCGATGGCCGAGTCACGTAGCGGCCTGGGTTTGGGCTTGTACATCTGCCAGGAATTGGTGCAGTTGCATGGCGGCCGCATCAGCGTGGAAAGCGAACTGGGCCAGGGCAGCACTTTCACCTTCACGATCCCGAAACCTTGCCCGCTGGAGCAGATACTAAACACTGTCCGCACCCTTTTACCCGAGGAATCACGAAACCGCCGGGGAACGCAAATTCAACCGGCTACCAAGCCCGTGAAGCCCTGAACATGAGATGGGTCAATGGACCGAGAAACGGTATTCAACACGAACTGTGAAAAAGATACTTGTCATTGATGATGACGAAAAAATCGCTCAGGCTCTCAAAATTCGCTTGAAGCCTGCGGGCTATGAGGTGTTAACCGCAGCGGACGGGGTTTACGGCCTCAGTCTGGCCATGGAGCACAAACCTGACCTGGTTATCCTGGACATTTGGATGCGGGTCGGAGGGGGCTTTTCCGTAGCCTACCGCCTTCGCGAGCGGGCTCCCGAGGTGCCCGTTATTTTCATCACCGCCAGCAAGCGGGCGGAGTTGAGAGAAATGGCGAACAATCTCGGCGCCGTGGGCTTCATTGAGAAGCCGTGGCAACCCGAAGAGCTTCTGGCGGCGGTGACTACCGCCTTAAAAGGCAGGTCGCCTTCGCCGGTCACTCCGGAGCATCCCTCCGAGCCTCAGCCCACAGCCCACAGGATGGCGACCACCGTCAGCAACTTCCCGGTCACCCACCCATGACCCCCAGGCCGCCAGCCAGGATTACCGGGCGGAAAAAAATCTTGATCGTGGAAGATGATCGCAAGATCGCGCTGGCCTTGGCCCTGCGATTGCGGGCGGCCGGGCAGGATGTCCTATTGGCTTACGATGCCCTAGCCGGTGTGATCACCGCCCGCAAATACGGGCCGGACCTGGTGTTGCTGGATATTTGCCTGCCTGCCGGCGACGGGTTTCTGGTCGCGGAAAGGATTCAATCCCTGCTGCCCACGCTCACGCCCGTCATTTTCATGACCGCCAGCCGGCAGCCGGGATTGCGGGAGGAGGCGACCGCCCTCGGCGCGGCCGGATTTCTGGAAAAACCGTTTGAAGTCGAGGAACTGATTGCCGCGATTCAGGACGCCCTCGACCCACCAGAGAAACCGGAGGGCAAACTGTTAGGGTAGTTCTTCTCGGAAAGAAAGAGGTTAAGAATGAAATCCCCGCTCCACATCCTGCACTTGGAGGATGATCCAAACGATGCCGCGCTCGTTCAATCCACCCTGAAAGCCGAGGGCATCACCTGTGCGACCACCCGCGTGCAAAACCGCGATGATTTTGTGGCGGCGCTGGAACGCGGGAATGTTGACTTGATCCTTTCGGATTTCTCGCTGCCCGCGTTCGATGGGTTGTCCGTAGTGGAAATCGTGCGCGCCAAATGGCCCGACCTGCCGGTCATTCTGGTTTCCGGGACGCTGGGCGAGGAACGGGCCATTGATTCGCTCAAGAGCGGCGCGACGGATTATGTCCTGAAGGAACATCTCGCCCGGCTCGCTCCGGCGGTGCGCCGTGCCATGCACGAAGTCGAAGAACGAGCCGAACGCCGGCGGTTGGAGGCGCAGTTTATCGAAGCGCAAAAAATGGAAGCGATCGGCCAGCTCGCCGGCGGCGTGGCGCATGACTTTAATAACATCCTCGCGGTCATCATGGGTTGCGGCGAATTAATCACGTCAAAACTTGGCGCAGACAGTCCGCTGCGAAAATATACCGAGGAGATCCAGCACGCGTCGAAGCGTGCCGCCGGGTTAACGCAGCAACTGCTCGTCTTCAGCCGCAAACAAACGGTGGAACCCGTCGTGCTCGACCTCAATGACGTGGTGAAAGACCTGGACAACATGCTGCCGCGCCTCATTGACGAGAACATCGCAATGACGATTGTTCCCGGAAAACAAATCGGACGCGTCAAGGCCGACCCCGGCTACGTCGAGCAAGTGCTGATGAATCTGGTCGTCAATGCCCGCGATGCCATGCCCAACGGCGGCAAGCTCACCATCGCCACCAACAATGTCACGCTCGATGAAGACTACGCGCGCGCTCACACGGGCGCAATTCCCGGCGACTACGTGATGCTCAGTGTCAGCGACACGGGAACCGGCATGACCGACGAAGTCAAAGCGCGGCTGTTTGAAGCATTTTTCACAACGAAGCCCAAGGGCAAAGGCACCGGCTTGGGCCTGGCGACCTGCCGTACCATCGTCCAACAATCCGGCGGCCACATCGGCGTTTACAGTGAAATTGGCAAGGGCACGACCTTCAAGATTTATCTTCCGCGAATCGAGCAGCCGCTGGATGTCGCGGCCAGACCGATCCAAGCCGGGCCGTTGCCGCGGGGGACGGAAACCTTGCTAATCGTGGAAGATGAGCCATCCGTAAGGCATCTCGCTGCGGGCGTGTTGGAAGCGCAAGGCTACAACGTGCTGCGCGCGAACAACGGCCAGGATGGGTTGCGCGTGGCGCGGGAGCATAGAGGATCACCGATTCGTTTGGTGGTCACCGATGTCATCATGCCGCAGATGGGCGGCAAAGTGATGGCCGAGTGGTTAAGAACAACTTATCCCGATATCAAAATCCTCTTCACGTCGGGTTACACCGACGACGCCATCGCCCAGCATGGCGTGCTGGAGACGGGCGTCGCGTTTCTGCCGAAACCATACACACCGGGGATCCTCGCCCGCAAAGTGCGCGAGTTGCTGGATAAATCAGATTAGAAGGAAGCGATTGACGACCCAAGAAAACATGGCCACCGATGGTGCGGCAACTGCCAGCCGTTTTCCGATCAGGCTTCTCACCGTCGCCTTTGTTCTGACGACCATAGCTTTCGCCTGGTTTGGCTGGAATATTTTCGATGCGGGTCGCGATGAGAAAGCGTTTACAGACCGGCTGTCGCGAATCGAGGAACTCCGAGGCGTCATCGTCCATCTAGACGAAGTGTTGACCGTGTCCGCGCGCATGGCGGCGGCGACGGGAGATTTGCGATGGGAAGATCGCTATCATCATTTCGAACCGCAATTAGATACCGCGATCAAGGAAACAATAAAAATTGGAACCAGCCCCTCCAACATCAAAGCCGCGACCAAGACGGATGCGGCGAACATCACGTTGGTGGAAATGGAAAACCGCGCCTTTGCGTTGGTCCGTGCCGGCCGCAAGGAGGAGGCGCAGGCTGTATTGTTCAGTCCCGAGTATGAAAACCAGAAAAACATTTATGCCGAAGGGATAACGTCGTTCGTTGACCAAGTCAGGCGCGAAGTTGATGAAGGTGTGCGAAAGGAGCAGCGCATTGATTTGCTCTTAATAATCGCTTCTGTGGTTGTAGGAGGAATATCGCTTGTAGCATGGTTGTCGGCTGTGCGCGGCGTGCGACGATGGCGTGCCCAATTATTGGGTAGCCTCCACCGGCGCGTCGAGGCAGAGGAAAATCTGCGCGAGGCGCACGCGGAACTGGAGGTGCGAGTCCAGGAGCGCACCACTGAACTGGGAAAAACCAACCAAGCCTTGCAAGCGGAAATCACCGAGCGCCAACGCACCGAGGAACACCTTCGCGTGCAGGCCACAGCACTCGATGCGGCAGCCAATGCCATTGTGATTACCGATCACAACGGCGCGATCCAATCGGCTAACCCCGCTTTCACGGCACTTACCGGCTACACAGCACCGGAGATCGTCGGACAGAACCTGCGCATCCTTAAAAGCGGCAAACAGGATGAGGCGTTCTATCGAAATCTGTGGCAGACGATTTCCTCCGGTCAGGTCTGGAGCGGGGAACTTACCAACCGCCGCAAGGACGGCAGTCTCTATGTCGATGAGATGACGATCACCCCGTTGCGGAACGCCGACGGTGTGATCGCCCGTTACATTGCCATTAAGCAGGATATCACCGGGCGCAAAGAGCTTGAAGCACAAATGGAGCGGCTACGCACTGAACACGCACGCATTTTGAACTCCATAGGGGAGGGCGTGCACTGGATTGACGTTGATGGGCGAATTAAATTTGAAAATCCTGCCGCTGCAAAAATGCTTGGCTATGAGGTCTCCGACCTGATCGGCAAGCCGGCGCATGCCACCATGCATCATACGCGGGCCGACGGCGCCGCCTACCCGCAAAGCGAATGTTCTATTTACGCGACTTTGAGAGATGGGGTGGTTCGCCGCGTGTCAGGCGAGGTCTTTTGCCGAAAAGATGGGTCGAGCTTTCCCGTCGAATATATATGCACGCCGGTTTACAACGAGAACGGACGTTCCGGCGGCTCCGTGGTTATATTTACCGACATCACGGAGCGCAAGCGCGCGGAAGAGGCTCTACAGGAACGGGCGAAGTTGGCGGCGCTGGAAGCGGATGTGGGCACGGCACTCACACGGGGCGGGACGTTTGCGGAGATGCTTCGGCTGTGCAGCGAGGCGATCGTGCGACATCTGGACGGGGCGTTCGCGCGCATTTGGACGCTGAACGAGCGCGAGAAGATGCTGGAGTTGCAGGCCAGCGCCGGCAGGTACACGCACCTCAACGGACCGCATGGACGCGTGCCCGTCGGTAAATTCAAGATCGGACTGATTGCAGAAGAACGAAAGCCGCATCTGACCAACCAGGTGGTGGGCGATCCGCGCGTAGGCGATCAGGAATGGGCCAAACGCGAAGGCATGGTCGCCTTTGCCGGTTATCCCTTGTTGGTCGAAGATCGTTTGGTCGGTGTGGTGGCGATGTTCGCT
>Ga0182027_10011931_pt1 | contig 12225 bp, 12 predicted proteins | sample 712E1DmetaG_FD_121300 | JGI IMG/M metagenome (GOLD analysis project Ga0182027, IMG submission 121300) | Permafrost microbial communities from Stordalen Mire, Sweden - 712E1D metaG (Illumina Assembly) | ecosystem: Environmental > Terrestrial > Soil > Wetlands > Permafrost | place: Sweden...
ATCCGCATTAACCAATCGGGAACATCATCTTGTGAGGGACTGCCGGTCTGCGGGTTTTCTTCAGTACCTTGCTCATGCCAACCCGCCTCAGGGGTTGTATCACCCCGTAAACTATTCAACCAATCCGGAGCATCCTCCTGATTCTTTGAAGGAGAGGGTGGTTCTGCCGGTTTGTTACCCACCGGTATCAGGCGCGAATTGCAATAACGGCAGGTCGTCGAACCAGCCGGATTGGGTTTTCCGCACATTGGACAATTAATATCAGCCATATCTCATCCACTATAGGGCCGGTCAGCGCCAATTAGGATCCGCAGACCGGTAGTCAGGCCACCCAACGCAACCCCGAATAAAATCCCACGGCTGCCAGCCATTGGTAGCTGGTTGAGGAAAGAAACCACACTACCGATTAAAGGTATGCTTTGACTATCTGGCAAAAAGCCGCTGCCGATGATTAAAAAAACGACGGCACTGATCACAAAGGTAATCGACATAAACCCTTTACGACGCTGAAGTAAGCGCAGACTGGCATATGCCAGGCTGAAGGATAGGATTGCCATCAAACTGGTCTCAACCGGGACCTGGATTGCGGTAATTACTCTCTGAAAACCCGGGTTGGATGGGCCGCCCATTACAAAACCGGCGACCAGGGTGATTATAAAAGCCAGAATTAAAAACGGACTATAGAAATCCCGATTGGTGGTAGAACGTACCTTCCGCCAATGGACTGCAATCAGATTAAGAACGCCGACCAAGGTGGCAACGCCAACAAGGATAACCCCCACCCCTAATATGGCAGAACGGATCATCGCCAGTCCTGGCACAAAATATCCCACCAATACTACCAGACCGATGGCTATGGCGACAGCTGTAGCAAGCGGTGCTCTCATATGAGCTTAATCCCCAATATTCCCCCGATAATTTCCAGAATAGCCCCACCCAACAGCGCAGCTACCAGGATCCAACGTAAGACATCCTGGGCTCGGATACTGGCCTGGTGAGCCGGACCCGCCTGGAGATAGGCCGGTATGGCATATAGCTCCTCCCCAATCAATGGCTCTTGGGCGGACGCAAATAAGACAGCCTGGGCAGGCAGCGAGTCACTGGCAGCTAGACAAAAAGCTTCCTCTTGATTGGCAGCTTCGCTCAAGAAAGCTACTTCTGGTCCAAAATTACCAACCAGAATATGAGATGATATTTCTTTATTGTGAATTACTGGTAGGGTGCCGGCGATATAAGAAAAAGGGGTTATTCCGCCAAGCCGGCCCTGGTCGGGGTCATATTGTTCCAGGGCGTTTCCGGTGCGATAGGCAGCCCGGAGAGTATCCTGGCTGAGGATGGCCAGAGTACCATCTCCACTAGTAGCCAGCGGCGGCCTGTCGCTGATCATACTCATCTGAGCTACACGTTCGAGGGTGCTTAAGCCTGCCAAAGCAGAGGTATTATTATTGTTGATAATGCTGGCATTCCCAAGGGTCACGTGGAGTCGTTTACCATTTTCAACCGCCAGGCCAAGCGCCCGGCGCAACTGTTGAAAGGCCGGGATCGGGCGCAGATAACCCGGCGCTTGCAGCCGCTTGAAGGATGAAAATATTATGATCATCCCAACTGTCAGCACCAGAATAACTAGACCTATGATGCTTTGTAAACTGATCAAAGCTATTCCTCCCCATGCAAAAAGGAAGCGAACGAAATGCTGTCCTCCCGGCATTCCAGCATTTGGGCTAAGGCATCCCATTGGCCTGCTGGTAAAGTCCCTACAAAGAACGGCCTTCCAAAATAAACCAGCTGTGCCAATAAAACTGTCAAAGGTCCTGCCGAATCTAAGATTACAGCAGCAGGTTCCCTTAACCCCCATCGTTGCAAGAAATGCGCCCACCCTGTCCAGAATGTATGTTCTTGCATATTACCAGTATAGCACAGATTGAAAAAAGGTTAGTTTTGTTTTATCATTACTTAGGTCAATTTAAAAAATAATTCAAAAAAGAGGTAGTCCCTGTAGGGAGTAAATCGGTTGTTAACGCCACAGATTGGATATAATGATTATGATCCTTACCCCCCTTCCCCCATCGGCCAGGGCAAGATACAATCTTAACAAATGTTCATTCCAAAAACAGGGCCAAGCAGGAGGAATGCGGCATGAATTTATTTCAAAACCTTTTTGGACAGGCCCCCTGTCCACCGGATCGAAAGCAAGAGGTTGACCGGCTGATCAATGAGTTGGTCATAATCGGTAAACAGTACGATTTCCTATCTGAAAGACCAGGGGGTGTTTTTAACTCACAATGCCGCCATGTGCGCGCCCGGGAAATTGGAAAACGTCTGATCGTAATCGGCAAGTATCCATTGATGGAATATGTTATTAAAAGGGTGAAAAAGAAATTAGGAGCCTCCCTAAGCAACCACCTGGAATACGCCTGGGACGACCTTGCCGGCTCAAAACGATGAGGCTTATTGTCAGGGCGTCTGTTTCAAGAACTCTTCAATAGCCGATAACAAATCTTCCACGTCGCTCATCTGGGTCTCACCCATGGTGGCTATACGGAAAGTCTTTTCTTTCCAGATGCCATAACCGTTGGCAATTTGCATACCACGTAATGTAAGGAATTTGTTGAGGGCGGCTACTTCGAAACCCCGGCTGTTCTGTATAGCAGAGACCGTCTTAGAACGATAAGGCTCCGGCACCATAATGTCCATGCCATGCTCAATAGCCCAGGATTGTATACGGCTAGACATGGCAGTATGGCGGGCAAAACGGTTCTCCAATCCTTCAGCCAGCATGCGATCCAACTGGACATCCAAGGCATAAATCAACGGCATAACTGGGGTCATCGGGGTGGAATCTTTGATGCGGTGCTTATCCATGCGCACCAGGTCAAAATACCAGCCGCGATTCGTCACTGTTTCAGCTTTTTTCATAGCGCGGTCTGATGCACCTGCCAGAGAAAGGCCCGGCGGAAGGGCAATGCATTTTTGAGAAGCGGTCAAAAGAAAGTCGATGCCCCAGGCGTCCATCTCAATCTTGACGCCGCCCAGAGAGGAAACCGCATCCACCAGGACCAGCGTATCCGGGCTAACCTCATGGACCACGGCAGCTAACTCCCTGACTGGGTTCTCGGCGCCGGTCGAAGTCTCATTGTGCACGATCGTCACAGCCTCATAATGCTTTTTCTTCAACGCGCCCGCCAGAGAATCAGGCTGGATAACCTGACCCCAGGGGACCTCCAACGTATCAGCCTGCTTACCGTTCGTTATAGCCACTTCATACCAGCGTTCGGCAAAAGCGCCATTAAGACAAGACAGCACTGATTCCTGGACAAAATTGCGGATGGAGGCTTCTTGCATGCCCGACCCAGAGGCGGTACCCTGGAAAATGCGACATTCTGTGCAAAACAATTTTTGCAGCTTCTCTTCCGTGCGGTGGAAAAGCGCCTCAAAATCTTTACTGCGGTGCGGCATCATTGGCTTTGCCTGGGCGGCCAGGACTTCCGGAGCCACATCAACCGGTCCAGGGACAAACATGGGCGACATCAGTTAATGGAGGAAGAAGGACAATATGACCAGTATTACTACAAAAGAACCCGCCAGGATACCAATTCTTTTCAAATCGCTTACGACATGGGAATAATCCGGATTAAATTCAGCAGCCATAAAAGATTTGGAGGGGTTGAAGGTGCTGACCGGTTTTCTTTCGGCTACCCTGGTTGAAACGCTGGGGGCCGGCTTTTCAGTTACGGTAGTTCCACTGCGACGGGCTACCTGTCTCTTCTGTTTCTTGCTCATTGAATATCTCCTAAAAATAGTTCGATTTCTAAAACACTTATGATGACGTATCTTGCAATGTAGCTGTGACTACGATCCGTTTGTTATCCACCATATAAGGATAGCAGGAAATCAGGGTCACAACCGAGTTCGGGGTCGGTGCAAGCACATCCAATTGGGTCGGCTCTACAATTTGCGAATTGTGCACGACGTAAGTATAAGTCCGCTGACTGGTGAACAAGATAATCTGATCACCAGGTTTTAGTTTATCCAGGTTTTGAAATATCTGACCGAAGACGTCATTATGGGCCGAAAGGACTATATTGCCCGTTTCGCCCGGGTCAGGCGAGCCAATCTGCTGCCCAACGCCCTTTTTTAACTGCTCCCAACCATCTCCTTGCACGACCGGCGCATCTACTCCGATCGCCGGAACCTGAATACGGACGGCTTGCTGAGGTCCAGGTGTAGGAATGGGAATATTGGCCAGGGTTTGCACCAGAGGGAGCAGGTGTTCGGGGATCTCGGCATTATTTGGCTGTACCCCACCTGGCGAATTCGGTGGTGTGTGACCTGAAGGCAGCACAACCGCCCGGATCAATGCCGTGGGTGTTAAGGTTGGCTGAGTCAGAGCGCTGGCGACCTCCTTATTTAGATTCTGAAGCAAACCGAAGCCTGAATAGAGAATAATCAAGAACCCAATTACAGCAATAAACTCAATTAATAAAAGGAGGCGGTCAAGCCCAGTCCGTGGGGCCGACTTTTGCCGCCTAACAGGCTCTTCGTCCTTTTGTTCACTAACCTCCACGGAACGAAGCGATTCCAATGGAATCAGGGCAGGTTGTGGTTCTACAATGATGGTGCGTCCCGTTTGGCGATAATGCTCCAGACGAGCCTGACGATCAGCGCGCCTTTTCTCCACCAATAACTGGCGCAGTTCTTCTACTGAAAGATCTTCAGCAGAGCGTTTGCGAGCCAATCCACATCCCTCGATTAAGAATTTTGAAAATTACTCCAAAGGCGATTATACCCTAATTTAGAGAGAGAAAATCGTAAGCATAATACCGTAAACGTATCCCTCTTAAAAGAGCTATAATAAAAATCTAGCCACCTGACAGTTTGAGAAATCATCGGTAAGCACAAAGCGAAAAATAAAATGGAAGCGAGTTTAGCAATTGGCGATCGATGAAGCGCAATCCAATTTGAAAAAAACTGAGATCGCGTCGATCTTTGCGATCGACCAGATTCCTCAATCCATCCTGGATGGTGTGCCTGCCGGTAGAAATGAGCCAAACGTACAGCAAGGATACGGACAAGCGATCGGCATGTCGCAGCATGGTACTCTCCAGATCAAAACCATGTCTTTTCATATCGCCAAACATTTCCTCGATCCACATTCTGCGAGCATAAGCCCGCAGGGCCATCTGCCGGTCCGACAGACTGGTTGTCAGGCACCAGGGTTCTTTCTCGCCGATTTTCCGGTGCGCCAGCAAATTCACCGGATAAATCTGGCTCTCGGTCAGCCATGCGTTTCCCAACCAAATGCTGCGGTTAGGTCTTTCGACCCAACTACCAAAGTCATGCCATTCCGTTTGTTAGGCCAAACAAACGTGCGTAGAGGTCTTTTGGCGCAAAACGTAGTCCCAATGCCATTCATCCAGACGCTGAAGCACCTCCACAGAACCAAATTCGGTGTCACCCACCAGCAAAACGGCAATTCCTTTAGGCAAGAGACCCCGAACATAAGCCAACAAAGCCAACTGTATTTCTGCCGTGCAGTGTCCACGCACGTGGTCAACCCATGCCCAGGCCAGAGAGATCATCAACAATTGATGCGTAAAACCTACTTTGGTTCCATCTACAACCAACCATACCTGCTGCTGGTGAGCTGCCTGTCTTTCCAACCAGCTCCGCGCAATCGGCTCATACCATGCACGGACGTCAATCGCCGGGTTCTCCAACAGACGGCTCAAACGCTGCATGTAGCTGAGCAATTTGGCTGGCCCTGGAATTTTCCCGGCGATCCGTCTCAGGTTGACCGAACGGCTTTGGTAAATCCCGATCATCAGCCAGACGAAGTTGCGGATTTGCGTGATTCGCTGCCCCGATCGCAGTTCTCGAATACGTTGAATCCAGGTAAGATAGAGTTGGTTGGTCGGCATTGGGCTATTCCGTTATGTAAAAGGTTTTCGCAAAAACGATTTTACTGGAGATCCTGTGCCGATCAACTTTTCTTTTATTAAAGTGTCAGGTGGCTAGATAAAAATGATCGACAATATTTATTGGTCTGATTTCTTGGAGAGGATTGGATTATGATCCGCCGTTTTGGCTATTTGTTTTATCTAAGTTTGTTCCTGGTTGTCCTGGGTTTCCCTGTCTTTTCTGTCAAGGCCCAAGGGCAGAATAGTTCTCCGGATGCAGTTGTACTGACCGCCAGCGGGCCGCTCACGCCGATCATGGTGGAATATATCCAGCGCGGTTTGCAAACTGCCCAAACACTGCATGCAGAAATCGTCATATTGCAGCTAGACACACCCGGCGGCGGGATTGATTTAATGGAAACCATTGTGCAAGATATCCGGGCCAGCACAATCCCGGTTGTGGTCTATGTATCGCCTCACAATGCCATGGCCGGCAGCGCCGGAACGATTATTACCCTGGCAGGCGATGTAGTTGCTATGGCCCCGGAAACAACCATTGGGGCGGCCAGCCCGGTCGGACCTAACGGAGAAGATATTGGCCAGACCGAGGATGCCAAAGTTAAAGAAATGCTCAAGGCAGATGTACGCACGCTGACGAGTGGACGTAACCCGCAGGCCACCCAGTTGGCCGAACAGGCCATCGATCAGGCCAAAGCTTACACCGTAGATGAAGCCATGCAGTCCGGTATGGCCGATATCAAAGCCACCGATATCAACGATTTACTCAAGCAGCTCAATGGACGCACGGTCAAGTTGGCTAACAACACCCAGGTGTTGTTGAATACTGAAAATATTTCCATCGTACCGGTTTCCAACAGCTTTATCGAGAGCTTCCTGCAAACTTTAACCGATCCAAATCTTGTTTTTGTGCTTTTGGCAGTTGGGATTCAGGCCATTTTAATTGAGCTTTCTAACCCGACCGGTTGGATAGCCGGTTTTATTGGAGCGGTCTGCCTGCTGTTGGCAGTTTATGGGCTTGGCTTGCTGCCGGTCAATTGGTTCGGCGGTCTTTTCATCGTGCTGGCCTTTGTGCTATTTGTCCTAGATATCAAAGCTCTTACCCACGGAGCCTTGACTGTAGTTGGTGCTGTGTCATTTGTCGCTGGATCACTGATCCTTTTTAATTCTACTGCGTTACCCGGTTTTCCAACTGTGTCTGTACCGCTGGTGGTAGGAACAGGCGCCCTTATTGCCGCCTTTTTCTTTGCAATTGTATCCTTTGCCTTGCGAGCCCAGCGATTGCCTGTTCGGATGGGAAAGCAGAGGCTGCTAGGCCGAATTGGTATGGTAAAGACCGATTTAAATCCGCTTGGCCAGGTTAATATCGGCGGTGAAAATTGGGCAGCGGAATTGGTGGGAGACGAAAACCCTCCAGTACCTGCCGGTGAAAGGGTAGAAGTTGTCAGCGTGCACGGATTACACATTAAAGTACGCAAAGCAAAATGAAGTTTCATCCCCAATGAGGGGAATATCCAACGGCCTGTATACCTGGTTCAGTTAAAAATGGTCGGTTTGTCACAAAAGAATTCCTGGCATCCTCGGCCCCCTGAATCTATGCCCGCCAGAAACCACGCCGTAGTGGGCGCATCTCCTCAGCGCTGACAAACGCCTCTGGATCCGCTTCCCGCACTACCGCCTCCACACGTTCTCTATCCTTACGCATGACACCGCAGTGCAGCATTGCAACGGTACCGTCCCTGCCACGGCCGGAAATTTCAGTTACTCCAAACCCGCTTTCACGCAGCTTTTCAGCAATACAATTGCCAAGGTTTGAAGAAATAATGGTATATTGCAAATGCCCAATGGCCATACGATCATCCACCAGCATCCCAATTACGTTACCGGTAGCAAAGCCAGCGGCATACCCCACAATATTCAGCGGATTATCCAGATGTGTTAAAACCGTGCTGATTGCCACCAAATAAATGATGGCTTCAATGAAGCCTAACATCCATGCTAAACCCTTACGACCGCGCACCACAAAAAGTACGCGGATTGTGTCCATCGACATATCTCCAATGCGCAGGCAGAAGATGGTCAGCGCTGCCAACCATGCCTGTGGAGAGAGCAGTATTTCCATGTACTATTCCTCTTCGATTATTCTTTCTTGCTCTTCTTCACTCTGTATTGCAGGTAAATAAAGCTGGTTCATATATTCTTTAAGCATACGGCGCATACTGAATTGCGGTATTAGCGTACGCATCGATTCTTTCACCCGGCCGATCCAATCCCCCGGTAAATTATCCGCTGAACGATTCTGGTAATAAAGTGGGATAATCTCGTTTTCCAGAATATCGTACAGACATTCTGCATCTGCTTCATCTTGCTGGTTGGGATCTTCATAATCAGTGTCGTCTCCGATAGCCCAACCGTTACGACCGTTATAGCCTTCGTGCCACCATCCGTCTAAAACCGAAAAGTTCAACACGCCATTCAGAGCGGCCTTCATCCCGGATGTGCCGGATGCCTCATTCGGGCGGCGCGGCGTGTTTAACCAGACATCTACCCCTTGTACCAGATAGCGCGCAACATTCATATCGTAATCTTCAATGAAAACTAGCCGGCCGCCGCTCTTAGAATCTTTGATGGCCCGGTAAACTTGCTGGATAATCAATTTACCAGGCTCGTCAGCTGGGTGTGCCTTTCCGGAAAATACAAATTGGACGGGCATTTTAGCATTGTTGATGATGTAGAGCAAGCGGTCGTAATCTCGCATCATCAGGTTGGCGCGTTTATAAGTAGCAAAACGGCGGGCAAAACCAATGGTGAGCGAATATGGCTCCAATAGTACACCGCTGGCAATGACCTGGACGGGATGAACAGTGCCGCTTACCCATAATTGGCGGGCGCGCTCGTTTGCGAAGGTTATCAATTTCCGCTTGAGATGGCGGCGGACCGTCCAAAGCTCGCTGTCGGGAATATTCTCAATCTGAACCCACATATCCGGGTCGTCCATGTGTTTCAACCAATCGGCGCCCAGATATCGCTCAAACAGCAGGCGTACACGACGAGCCAGCCAGGAGCCGGTGTGGACGGCATTGGTGATGTGGGTGATAGGCACATCATCCGTCTTTCGGTTAGACCACAAGAACTGCCACATTCGCCGTGAAACCTGCCCGTGCAGCTCAGAGACAGCATTGCGCTGTTCCGAAAGACGCAGAGCCAGTACTGGCATGCTAAAATTTTCACCCCAAGGTTGGGTGTGTCGCCCTAAATCCATAAACTGATCGCGTGATAAACCGAGATCCGTCCAGATTTGCGAGAAATATTTATCCATCAGCCACAGCGGGAATTGATCGTTCCCGGCTGGAACCGGCGTATGTGTTGTAAACACATTGGTCTTGCGGATATTATCGGAGGCCTGTTCATAGCTCAGTCCGGTTTTTATCAGCTCACGCAATCGTTCCAAAACCAGGAAGGCTGAATGACCCTCATTCATATGCCAGACATCTGGTTCATAGCCTAATATTTGTAGCGCACGTGCTCCACCCATACCTAACAGTATTTCTTGGGAAATCCTTACATCCAAATCATTGCTGTATAGACGGGCAGTCAACTGCCGGTCGGTGGGTGAGTTTTCGTCGAGGTTTGTATCCAGCAAATAAAGTGGGACACGGCCTACCTGCACTTTCCAGATTTGAGCGGCCACTTTACGGCCAGGCAAGTCAATGGAAATGGTTAAGGGCTTGTTATTATCTGTAACCAGGCCGACGATTGGCATGCGTTCCATGTTTAAGATCAAATTGCGGGTTTCTTGCCAGCCATCTTCGCTAATGTGTTGTACAAAATAACCCTGGTTATAAATAAAACCAATCCCGACCAATGGTATCCCCATGTCACTGGATTCTTTCAGGTGATCGCCTGATAAGACACCTAGGCCTCCGGCATAGACCGGCAGAGATTCATGCAGACCGAACTCAAATGAGAAATATGCAATTTTTCGACTGTTCAGTTGAGGATATGTTTGAGTAAACCAGGTATCCTGTGCTTTCATATACTGGTCAAAGTTATGCATTACCCGATCGTAGAATTCAAGATAATACCGGTCATTCGTAACTGCATTGAGACTGGGACGCTCAACCTGATATAAAAATGCAACTGGATTATGATTTACGCGTTCCCACAGGGGCTTATCGATCAACGAATAAACCATTTGCCCTTCGGAATTCCAGACCCACCACAAGTTATATGCAAGCTCCCCAAGTCTGGAAATGCGTCTTGGCAAGCTAAAGTGATTATTAACTTCCTGATGATACTTTATCATAAAGATCACTCATTCTTTCACCTAGGTTCGAGGTGTATTTAGTTATATACAGCCCCTAAAACAAACGTCCCGGCCAATAATTGTATACCCGGGCCGGGTTCTATTCAGATTAAAATCGAAGGGTGATTATACCACTTAAAAACAACCAAGCTTACGCCTCATTCGTATAGGTTATACAGGGCCACAACAACTATATATACCTTATAATTGTCCGTCAATCAAGGATAATTTAGTGGGAGACATTCTGGATTGTATCAATCACCCATTTCCCGTTTTCCTGCACCAAAGTGAAATTCCGGTTGAGATCCTGTTGGCCAACTTCTAGAGCAACTTTGACAATCGCACCTGGTGGGTTCAGCATACCGGAGCCGGATTGGATGACGTACCCTTGCAACGTTCCAGTGAAACTCAACAAACCGGCTGCACCGCCGGCAGGCAGATGGGTTATGAGACCGCTGCTAAGATATTGTTTCATTTGATCCGGGCTGCCCTGGTAAGCGATCAGGAAAGCCTCAACCACACCTTCAGGGGTAGATGGATAAATGTCACCGATCTGGATCGGGTCAATGGCTTGTATTTTCCAGGTCGTAGATTGCAGAGTCAAGGTAAAACGGCGGACGACCGGTATGGTGTAATTCAGAGTAACATTTAGACTGGCTTGATTGCCGTCCTGGTTTAGAATAACCGGCGAGATATCAAACCCACTAAAATTACTTTGCACGTTCAAGAGCTGCAAGTAAGTCTGGCCGTTCGATAGACGTTGCTTTAAAGCGTCTCCCAGGTAGGGCGCTACTGTCTGGGGAGACTGCGAGATTTGCACATCATTTAAGAAATTGATTGTTACCCGGCTGACTGCATCAGAAGCATTGCGAGAGACGTTCCCGGAAAATTGCTGGTTGGTTGCCGGTGTAACCAGCACAACCGGGACGTTACCTCCAAGAAATGGCAGGTTACAAGCCAGCATGGCAAACAATGCCAGGCCACAGATCAAAAATCGCGCATTTTTATTCATAATCAAATCCTTATTGAAAATAATTACCTGCCTCGTGGTTTCAACCAGGCCAGCAACTGTTCGACCGGCCAGGTGCTGATCACTTGCCTGGGCTCTAACCAGGCCCTCCTGGCAACCGATACACCGTATATGGCCTGTTCAAGCTGATCCGTGGCATGAGAGTCAGTATTTATGCTCAGCAAGATACCCATCTCGCCAGCCTTGCGAGCGTAAACATCATCCAGATCAAGTCTCGATGGACTGGCGTTGATCTCCAGCACAATCTTATTTTGCAGAGCTGTTGCCAAGACAGCATTCCAATCCAGATCGGCTCCTTCACGGTTCGGTAACAACCTTCCGCTAGGGTGACCGATCATATCAACCTGGGGATTTTTCAAGACGCGTAATAGCCGTTCGGTGATCAACTCTCTTGGCTGCCGTAGGCTGGAATGGAGTGAGGCGATCACAATATCCAGTTCTGCCAGCACCTCATCCGGGTAATCCAAGCTGCCATCCGCATGGATTTCGACTTCTGTACCCTGCAACAGAAGGATGGAATCGCCTATTTTTTGCTGGACCGCATCGATCTCCTTGCGCTGTTGTCGCAGACGTTCTACCGTCAGGCCGCCTGCCACGCCCAGTCCGCTGGAGTGGTCGGTGATTGCCAGCACTTTTAAGCCGCGACCGCGGGCCGCCTCTGCCATTTCCTGGATGGTGGCATGCCCATCACTCCAGGTGGAATGGTTGTGCAGGTCGGATTTCTGGTCGGCCAGTTCAATTAAATGTGGCAGTTTTCCCGCCAGGGCAGCCTGGATTTCGCCGCGGTCCTCCCGTAGCTCGGGTGGAATCCAGGGTAATCCCAACGCGGCATAGACTTCTACTTCTGTGGCTGCCAGATTCTCTTTTCCGGTTTCATCTGCCAGCCCGCGCTCGGAAAGTGATAATACTTTGCGCTGGGCCAACTCACGAACGCGGACGTTGTGTTCCTTCGATCCTGTAGCATACAACCACAG
>Ga0182027_10011932_pt1 | contig 12225 bp, 5 predicted proteins | sample 712E1DmetaG_FD_121300 | JGI IMG/M metagenome (GOLD analysis project Ga0182027, IMG submission 121300) | Permafrost microbial communities from Stordalen Mire, Sweden - 712E1D metaG (Illumina Assembly) | ecosystem: Environmental > Terrestrial > Soil > Wetlands > Permafrost | place: Sweden...
ATCGGACTGCCCCTGTTTCTGAGCCTCTTTTCAATTTTCTTTGTTCTCCGCTACTCACTGACTGAAAAACGAAGCCATGAAATCAAGGACCTTCTCAGGCAGAGGAACCAGGAACGTTCAAAAGAAGATGGGACCGGCAGTGAACCAGTGATCGGATAAATGAAAAAAAACCGGAAATGACATTTAGTATTAAAGGAGATAGCTTTTATCTGAACGACAGAAAGGTATTTCTCATTTCAGGGGAGATCCATTATTTCAGGATCAGGCGGGAACTCTGGGAAAAGCACCTGGAAGCAGCCGTCAAGGCAGGGTTGACGACGGTCAGCACATACGTTCCCTGGGCCTGGCACGAAGCAGAGGAAGGAGTGTTTGATTTTGAAGGAAGAACATGCCCCGAACGGGATCTCAAAGGCTGGCTCGATTTATGCAGGGCCCGGGGGTTATTTTGCATTCTGAAGCCGGGACCTTTCATCTTGGCCGAGTTCCGCGGGGCCGGCCTGCCCGGCTGGTTCCTTGACCGGTATCATGATGAAGTTAAGATGCGCAACAGCAAAGGCGAAATATTTCCGAGCGACGGTGTCAGCCTGTTCAATGACATTTACCTCAAAAAGGTAAGCTTGTGGTATGACCAGGTCATGCCCCTGATCGCGGAACGGGAATTACCGGCAGGCGGCCCTGTCATCATGATGCAGATCTGTAACGAAATCGGTGTGTTCTCCTGGCTGGCCAGGCAGGCTGATTACGGCAATGCGGTTAGGGACAGGTTCATTGCCTATATCATTGGAAAATATACAAGCATAGAGGAGGTCAACCATCTCTGGGGAACCTCCTATCGGGGTTTTACAGATATAGAGCTTCCTCCTGACGGCCGTCTGCTCTATCTGTCAAAGGAAGATCGCGGCAGGGATCATGAATGGCATAGTTTCTGGAGAAGGTATTACGGAGACTACCTGAGATTGCTGGCCGGTATGGCCCGTGAAAGAGGTGTTACAGTCCCGTTGTACCACAACCTTCCCGGCTGGATCTTCGGACAGGGCTATGAGTTCCCGGTCAACATCACCATGTATGAAGACCTCTTCGGCGACAGGAGCGAGATCATTTTCGGGGTGGACCATATCCCGGAATTCCTCTCCTACCGTAACATGCATGATGACCGCATCATCAATGACATCACCCATGCCATGCAGGGGGACAAGCCCATGTTCGCAGCCGAGTTCCAGTGCGGCTCACGCGAATACAACGTGGTGACAAACCCACGCGAAATGGAGCTTTTCTATAAGGCAAGTGTTGCAAACGGTCTCACCGGCTGGAACTATTACATGTTCTCGCAGGGACGAAACGCAAGGCGGATGGGCTATTCAGGCGAAACTTTTTACTGGTTCACGCCTCTCACCCCGGAAGGGGAGCGAATGCAAGCATTCCCAGTGGTGAAACGGATGAACAGGCTGCTTAAGACGTGCGAAGACATTATCGTCGATGCAAAACGAAAAGCAGAAATATGCGTCCTTTTTTATCCTCCTTATTATGCCACCGAGCTGGAAAGGCCATGTGATGCTGCCTGTGATCTGGCATTTACACCTTCAGCCATCCGCAGGCCGGCATATTTTGATGGGCTGCTGAAAGCGCTCCAGCTGCTTAATATCGATTATGACATGATTGACCTCGGCAGAACTTCTGCGGCTGAATTGAGAAAATACAAACAATTATGGGTGTTCTGCACGGATGAGATGAATGCCATGGACCAGCAGACCATTGTTGAGTATACCATGGCCGGGGGAAATTCTGTCCTTTTCCCTTATCTCCCCGACCGTGAGATGTCGCAGAGACCCTGCACCGTCATCCGCGACGCTTTGCTTGTGCACCCCTCCGGCCGTGAAAGCATAGATTCACCCCTGGTCGATATATTTGATCTGAAAGACATAAAATGTGCCAATCCGCAGATTATATACTCAGAGGAATCACTTTCATCAGCAGAAGTAATTGCCCGTAATCTAAACGGGCATATTTGCGGATTTTCCAAAACCCTTGGCAGTGGCACTCTGATTCACCTGGGAACCTGGGTCGGCTTTGACACCGAGGGCCATAAGCCGGTTTACGAAGCTATACTGGAAAGATCCGGAGCAAAACTAAGGCAGTCATCGGCAGGCAAATCAAAACTCGCGGTAAGGGAACGGTTCACGAAGAAAAATTCGGCAGTTCTTTTCATCGGGAATTATTATAACGAGGAACAAACCGGCAAAATCACCTATACCCATCCCGGAAGCGGGGAGACCATAACGGTTCCATACTTCCAGGAGGAAATGCAGTGGCCGGCATTATACGGCATATTAAGCCCGGTATGCCTGGAAATTTCCGACGGTTTAAAGATACTGCACTGTACTTCAGATATTATTTCAGTGGAAGAGCTTTACGGGCAGCTTGAGATCATTGTTTACGGAGACCGTGATCTGCAGGGTGAAATTGTTTTTGAGGGAGCGAACGTGAACCGCATCAAATCTGCCACCATGCGAGGAAAAGCCGTAAAAATGCTCCGTGAAAATGATCGCATTGCTTTATTTTACACCCACAAGCACAGAACCGAGATGATCCTTAACATCATCATCGAATAAATCCCTTCAAATCGTTTTGGGAAAAATTGTTAATTAAAAATGAAACTGAAAAATTCCCACGGCCTTTCTTTCATATTCCTGGAAAATGGTTCACTGAAATGCATTGAAGCGGATCCGGTCAGGATAAGCATGAAAGCTGCAAGGCTTTTTTCGGGACCAGGGTCAAACCTTTTTCTGAGGAAAAAGTCGGTTCCCATAGAATATATCGCTCTTTTAGGACCCGAAAGCAACAGCCGCTTTTTGGCATCCGGTGAGGGCTTTGTTGCCAGGGGCGAATGGGAAGGCATTGCTTATGCCTGTTTCCTGCAGCTTTCCGAAAAAAGCCTTAGCTGGCAATGGAGAATTGAGATCACGAACGGCCCGGATGAAAGCCCTGAGCTGGATATAATTTACGTCCAGGATGCCGGGCTGAAACAAATAACCGACGGACTGATCAATGAATATTATATTAGCCAATACCTGGAGCGGCGCATCCTGGAAGATAAAGAGCATGGTTCCGTCATTTGCTGCCGGCAGAATATGAAGGAAGCCGGCGGCAATCCCTGGCTGATGCTGGCCTGCGGGAAAAAAGCGGTTGCCGCCGGCACGGATGGGATGCAGTTTTACGGAAGAAGATTCCGGGAAAGCGGGGTTCCTGAAGGACTGCTTGCCGGCAGGCTTGGCGGTGAATACGCGGGTGAATCATCGGTACTATCCCTCCAGGAAAAGGCTTTCACACTTAAACCGTGGGAAGTCCATTCCAGCGCGTTCATCGGGAGCTACCTACCCGACCATCCTGACGCAACCTCGGATGAGGATTTGAACCGCCTGGCCGGGCTTTTGAAGGAATTCGGGGATGGGGTTTCAGTCCCGCGGCTTTCGCCAATGAAAACTCCGGCCAGAAATATCTTTGATACTGCCGGGTTTTTACCTGTTGATGACCTGGGCGAACAGGAACTTGCTGCGTTTTTCGGCACTGAAAGAAGGCATGCCGAAATGGAAAACGGACGGCTGCTGTCATTTTTCTGCGGGCAGGACAGGCATGTTGTGCTGAGGGAAAAGGAACTGCTTGCCGACCGTCCTCATGCCCATATCATGCAAGCCGGTGCAGGATATGCTCCAGATGAAAACATGGTCTCCACAACATCTTTTGCCTTCGGCGTTTTCAATTCGCATCTTCCGCAGGGAAATACAAATTTCAACTCCCTGCTTTCGGTCTGCAACAGCCCGTTCAACCTGGGAAAGGAAAGCGGGCAAAGGATCTTCGCCGGGATCAGCGGCCGGCAATACATGTTAGGTGTTCCTTCTGCTTTTGAAATGGGTTTGAACCATTGCCGCTGGATCTATAAATACGGGGAGTATTGTTTCCAGGTCCGCAGCTGGACATCCAAAAGAGCACCTTTGGTCAATATGGATTTTTGTGTACTGAGCGGTGGAAATGTGGACCTGCTGATCACCCATGATTTTGATCCTCTTAACGGGTGGAATGTCATCCAGGGGAGCATCCCCGGTGAGTTTGTGGCCTTGCCCCGGCCCGGCAGCATGATCTCAGGCAAATTCCCAAAAGCGCAATTCAGGATAATTGTCAATGGTGTGCACACTGACTATGAAGCCTGTGGTGATGAAGCCCTGTATGCCGATAAAAACAGCCGGGGGGATTCCCTGTTCATTCTCAAGATAAAAGATACAGGAAGTTTCTGCATGAGCTTTGTTGCTGAAGTTTCCAGGCAGATCAATGCCGCCGGAGTTGAAAATGCGGACTCACAGTTCTTCTCAGATTGTGCCGATGCCCGGTCAGCCTGGCAGGAATTGAGTTTGAACCTGTTATTGAAGCCGGATCATATAGATATTTCAGCCATCCGGGAGATCCTGCCATGGTACGGGATGAATGCCCTTATTCATTTCCTGACTCCTTACGGGCTTGAGCAGTTCAGCGGGGCGGCCTGGGGCACGCGCGACATTGCCCAGGGGCCCTTCGACCTGTTATTATCCATGGAGAAATATGAAGTAGCACGGAAAGTTCTCTGCATCATATTCTCGAATCAGAATGCCGGTGGTGGATGGCCCCAGTGGTGGATGTTCGACAGCTACCGTGAAGTCAGGGCCGACAGTTCACACGGGGATATTTTCTACTGGTGCATCATTGCGTTGAGCAATTATATCAGGGTTACAGGCGATCTCAGGATCCTCGACGAGGTTTTGCCTTACTATCATGAAAACGGGGCAGCACATGCTGAAAAAATGCCCTTGAGCGAACATATCGAAAGGCTGGTCAGAATGATCAGGGATTCCTTTATCCCCGGCACAGCCCTGGTTCCGTTTGGCGGGGGAGACTGGAATGACTCGCTCCAACCGGTAAGCAAAGAGCTGGCCGGGCGCATGATCTCGACCTGGACGATTGAAATGAACTACCAGGCATTTGAGCAGTACGGCAGGGTTTATGAACTGTCGGGAAATACCAGTAAGGCAGGTGAACTGAAAGAGATCTGCCGGCGAATTAAAGCCGATTTCAATAAGTACCTCGTCAGGGATGGCGTTGTTGCCGGGTATGGCCTGGCTGAAAAGGACGGCAGCATAAGCCTGCTGCTCCATCCTTCCGATGATAAGACCAATGTGCATTACAGCATTCTGCCGATGAACAGGGGTATCATCAGCGGGATCTTCAGCAAAGAGCAGGCAGTCTTCCACCAGGACCTGATCGAACAAAAGCTGAAAGGACCTGACGGTGCCAGGCTGATGGACCGGCCCCTGAAATATAAAGGCGGGATACAGACCTTCTTCCAGAGGGCCGAAAGCAGCACCTTCTTCGGACGTGAGATAGGGCTGATGTACATCCATGAGCATATCCGTTATGCCGAATCCCTTGCCAGGACCGGCAGGGCGGAGGAATTCCTGCTTGCCTTGCGGCAGGCTAATCCCGTCGCTTACAGGGATGTCGTGCCATGCGGCGACATACGGCAGGCAAATTGTTATTACAGCAGCTCGGATGTGGCATTCAAAAGCCGGTATGAAGCCGACCAGAAGTATGATGAGATAAGGACAGGCAGCATCACCCTCAGAGGCGGCTGGAGGGTTTATTCCAGTGGGCCCGGGATCTATATCGGCCTCATCGTTTCACGCCTCCTTGGTCTGCGCGTCGAGCCCGGCTGTATTTTCGTCGATCCCGTCATCCCTCATTCTCTTGATGGATTATCAGCCTCCATGCAGTTCATGGGGCATCCTGTGACTTTCAACTATTCGGTAAAGGAAGGTTGTTTCAGCCCCAGGTCAATTTTCGTGAACGGTAAATCTATGGTATTCAATTACGAAGATAATAAGTACCGGAAGGGAGGAGCAGTGATTCCTTCCGATATTTTTTTATCCATGATGAATGAACAGGAGAATATCATCGAGATCACGTTGTAAACAGATTTGATCCCTAATGCCTGATGACGATCTTCCCTTCAATCCATTTTCTTGCATTCACGAAGGCTTCTATCCAGGGAGCTACTTCATCCGCTTTCCGGTCTTCGGGATAATATGCCCATTGCCAGGGCAGCACGGCATCCTCAATATGCGGCATAATCGCCAGGTGGCGACCGTCGTCGGAGGCTATACAGGCCGCATCATACTGGGATCCGTTCGGATTGGCAGGATATCCATGGTAAGTGAATTTGGCAGGGATATGGTATTTCTCTTCCGGAAGCGGGAAATTGAATTTCCCTTCCCCGTGGGCCGTCCACACACCAAGCCTGGAGCCTGCAAGCGAATGCATCATCACCGAATGGTTCTCCTGCACACTCAGGTTGATGAAAGCACATTCATATTTATGCGAATCGTTCCATGACATCTTCGGATGGAGTTCATGTTCAGGGTAGATGAGCCCCAGTTCAACCAGGAGCTGGCAGCCGTTGCAAACGCCCAGGCTGAGAGTGTCGTTGCGGGCAAAGAACTTATCAAGGGCTTCCCTTGCTTTTTCATTATACATGAAAGAGCCTGCCCATCCTTTTGCCGAGCCAAGCACGTCGGAATTGCTGAAACCTCCTACGAAAGCGATCATATTCACATCTTCCAGGTTTTCCCTTCCCGAGATCAGGTCGGTCATATGAATATCCTTCACCTCCATCCCTGCCATATACATCGCCCAGGCCATGTCGCGATCGCGGTTTACACCCTGTTCCCTTATAATGGCGGTTTTTAAACTTCCCGTGCTGCGATGTTTCAGGTCGATTCCATATTGAGCGGCTTCGCCCTTAAAATTTAACGGAAAGCGGAATTTCAGCGGCTGGTTCTTATAATTCGTAAACCGCTCCAGGGCCAGTTTCCCTCCGCATTGCCTGCGGTCAAGAAGGTAAGATGTCCTGAACCAGTTATCCCTGTAATGATCTATACCGAAAGTGATGGTTCTCCCGCAATGTTCCAGGACCAGTTCACGGGTTTCGGAAATATGCCCGATGATCCGGGCTTTCAGGCCTGACGCGTTCTCCAGCCCTGACTGTAACGCCGCTACATCACCTTCCCTGGCTTGCAGGATAAGCCCTGGATTTTCGGCGAAAAGGATTTTTACCAGGTCTTTTTCACCAATGGAGTCCAGCTTGATCTCCAGCCCCAGTCCGGTATGAGGAAATGCCATTTCCAGAAGGGTGGTTATCATTCCGCCTGCGGAAATATCGTGCCCGGCAAGGATCTTTCCTTCTTTTATGCAACTCTGGATGAATTCTAATGCTGCCGCAAATGCCCTGGCATCCCGTATATCCGGTGCGTCATTGCCGACTTTGTTAAGGGCCTGGGCCAGACTGCTGCCGCCCAGCCGGTATTCATCCGAAGAAAGATTTATATAAAGCAACACCGTATTTTTTTCTTCGGATAAAAGAGGGCTGATGGCCTTGCGAACATGGCTCACTTCCCCGACCGCTGAGATGATAACAGTTCCCGGTGAATATACCACTTTGCCGTCGGGATATTTCTGAGTCATTGAAAGGCTGTCTATCCCAGTCGGAATATTGATGCCAAGGCTTATGGCAAAGTCGCTTACTGCTTTGACAGCTGCGTAAAGCCTGGCGTCTTCGCCTGCATTTTTGCAGGGCCACATCCAGTTTGCACTCAGGGAAACTCCTTTAAGCCCGTGTTCAAGCGGTGCCCAGATAAGGTTGGTAAGTGCTTCCGCCACCGAAAGCCTGGATCCGGCCGCCGGGTCTATAAGTCCGGCTGCAGGTGCGTGCCCGAGAGACGTGGCGATGCCTTTTTCCCCCCGGTAATCCAGGGCAACCACTCCCAGGTTGTTCAGTGGTAGCTGGACCGGGCCGCAGGTCTGCTGCATCGCGATCTTTCCCGAAACGGCCCTGTCGACCTTGTTTGTGAGCCAGTCTTTGCAGGCAACAGCCTCAAGCTGCAGAACCTGTTCAAGATAAGTCAGAATCTCATTTTCACCCCCTGAGGCATCAACCGGGGTAAAAGTGCTGTTCACCACGGTATCCGTCATAATGGTTTTCGGAGGCTTTCCGAAGAAATCATCCGTATTGAGATCGATAGGGCGTGATCCGTCGCGACGGTCTTCAAAGACCAGCTGGTGATCACCGGTTACAATCCCGGCAACATATAACGGCGCCCTTTCGCGTCGGGCGACATCTGCAAGCATTCCGATATCCCTGTCTTTTATCAGCAGCCCCATCCTTTCCTGTGATTCATTGCTGATGATCTCGCGTGCTGAGAGCGTGGGATCGCCAACCGGCAGATCGTCGATATGGATCCTGCCCCCGCTTGATTCCACCAGTTCGGAAATGGAGTTCAGGTGCCCTCCTGCTCCGTGGTCGTGGATAGACACAATCGGATTAACTTCCAATTCTACCATTGCGCGAATGGCATTGAAAACCCTTTTCTGCATTTCTGGGTTGGAACGCTGGACGGCGTTCAGTTCAATGGAATTGCCGTATTCGCCTGTAGCGACGGATGAAACAGCGCCCCCGCCCATGCCGATGCGGTAATTATCGCCTCCAAGGACAACAATGTCCTCCCCTCTTGCTGGCTCTTCTTTCAGGCTGTCTTCCTTCCTTCCATAACCTACTCCACCGGCCAGCATGATAACCTTGTCGTATCCGTAAACCTTGTCATCTTCTGCATGTTCGAATGTAAGCAGCGATCCGCAGATCATCGGCTGGCCGAACTTATTTCCAAAATCGCTGGCTCCGTTGGATGCTTTTATAAGAATGTCTTCCGGGGTTTTATAAAGCCATTTCCTTGCCGGGAATGCTTTTTCCCAATTCCTTCCACCATCCGGTCTGGGATAGGAAGTCATGTAAACAGCCGTTCCTGCCATGGGAATGCTACCTTTCCCACCGGCCATCCTATCGCGGATTTCGCCTCCGCTTCCGGTTGCCGCTCCATTGAAAGGTTCGACAGTCGTTGGGAAGTTATGGGTCTCGGCTTTCAGCGAGATCACCGAATGGATGGGGCTTATTTTAAAATACCCTGCATGCCGTGGATCGGCGGGTGCGAATTGTTCAATACCCGGCCCGCTGATGAATGCCACATTGTCTTTATAGGCAGAAACGAGGAAACCCGGATGCTCTTTTGAAGTCTTTTTGATCAGGCTGAAAAGAGTTTCCTCCATCTCCTTCCCGTCGATGATAAAAGTCCCATTAAAGATCTTATGGCGGCAATGTTCGGAATTAACCTGTGAAAAACCGAAGATTTCACTGTCGGTAAGCCTGCGGCCGATCTTTGTACACAGTCCTTCCAGGTAATTGATCTCCTCGGTGCTCAGCGCCAGTCCTTCAGAATCATTGTATGCGGCAATGTTATCGATGAAAACAATGGGTTCCGGTTTATGTTCAATATGGAAACTTTGCTGACCGAGGTCCTTGTAAATGTGCTGAAGCATGGGATCAAAACCCCTGATGCCGGACTTCTCATTGTCCATCCTGATAAATTCTTCAATCCTGCTGATCCCCGCTATCCCCATGTTCTGGGTTATCTCCACGGCATTTGTGCTCCAGGGTGTGATCATTTCTTTCCTTGGTCCGACGAATGTCCCACTTAAAGCATGTTCGGCGATACATTCTGCATCGCCGAACAGCCAGGTCATTTTATCGATGTCTGTGGGGCCAAGTTTTCCCTGACACTCCACAGCATAGTATCTATCGATGTTTTTAAAGAAGATCAGCATGTCATGAAAACTTGATGTTATATTTCAATATTCGTTATTCTTCATGAAGATAAAAACCTCTCCGCCTCTATCGCCGCCATGCAACCGGTCCCTGCCGCCGTGACAGCCTGGCGGTAATGATGGTCCTGTACATCGCCTGCAGCAAATACTCCTTCAACGCTGGTCCTGGTTGAGCCGGGGACTGTTTTTATGTATTTCATTTCATCCAGGTCCAACTGTCCTTCAAAGATCTCTGTATTTGGTTTATGCCCTATGGCGATAAAGAAACCACTAATAAGGATGTCCCTTGTTTCTCCTGATTTGACATTACGCACCCTCACGCCCGTAACGCCGCTGTCATCACCCAGTAAATCCTCAGGAATGCTGTCCCAGAGTATCTCGATGTTAGCCGTATTGAAAACCTTACGCTGCATGGCTTTGGATGCACGCAATTCATTTCGGCGATGGATCATATAGACCTTTTTGCATAATTTTGCCAGGTAAGTCGCTTCTTCTGCGGCCGTGTCACCCCCTCCTACAATGGCGACTTCCTGTCCGCGGTAAAAGAACCCGTCGCATGTTGCACAGCCAGAAACTCCCATGCCCATGAATGTTTTTTCAGATTCAAGTCCCAGCCACCCGGCGGATGCCCCTGTGGCAATGATCAGAGTTTCTGCTTTCAGTGTCTTCCCGTCATCAGCCACCACCGTGAAGGGCCTTTCAGAAAGGTCGACGGATGTTACGACCCCGAACCGGACTTCGGTCCCAAACCTTTCAGCCTGTTGTTTGAACTCCTCCATCATTTCCGGGCCGGTGATCCCATTGGGGTAGCCGGGAAAATTCTCAACTTCAGTCGTGATCGTAAGCTGTCCGCCTGGCTGCATGCCCTGGTAAATCACAGGCCTCAGGTCGGCACGTGCAGCATAAATGGCTGCAGTATATCCCGCAGGACCTGAGCCTATGATCAGACAGCGCAAATTTTCGACATTCCCACTCATAAATTTATCTTTTTTATGTTGCAAAGTTAGGAAAAATCGGTGAATTCTGCCTTGGGAACATTGAACGGACCTGACGCAGAATGAGCAGGAAATCCCTACTTTTACCATTTAAAACTTCCTGTAATGAAACGATCTATCCTGATTATATTTTTAACCTGTGCAGCATTGTCTTCTTCCCTGGCGACACCTTATCCGGCAGAAAGAAAACTTCGAATCGGCATTACGTATGCACCTCCTTACATCATTAATGATAACGGCATCATTACAGGTGTCTGCGTCGATCTGTGGAGGCTGATCAGCGACTCTCTGAAGATCCCTTATGAATATAAACTTTATCACTCATCTGATACTCTTTTAAGTGATCTTGGCAAAGGAGCCATTGATCTTACGATCCTTCCGCTGACTGCCACAGGCGATCGTCTTGAGAAGTTCAGGCTGACAATTCCGTTCTACATTTCCAACATGGGCATTGCTACCCGTATTGATAAGCAATCTCCACTCCTGCAGTTGCTCCTCAACATCCTTTCATGGAAGATCATCAAGTCGATGCTCATTATCCTGCTGATAGCCACGGTTTTTGCATTTTTTCTATGGCTTGCTGAACGGAAAGCCAATCCACTGCAGTTCAGGCCCGGGATAATGGGCGTGACCGACGGAATCTGGTGGGCATTCGTTACCATGACCACGGTGGGTTATGGAGATATGATCCCGAAAACAATAACAGGAAGGATACTGGCCATTTTCTGGATGTTTTTCGCGATAGGGATGTTTTTCATTGCTTCCGGTGTTGTTGCTTCCGAACTGACAGTCACAAAGCTTCAATCGCAAATTAAAAACCAGGATGACCTTAGCCATTGCAAGGTAGGTGCAGTTTCCAAAACGGGATACTCCGAAACACTGAGCCGTCATGATATCCGGTTTGCTGCGTTCAATTCCCCGTGGAAAGGGCTGACAGCCGTGGCTACAGGTTTGATTGATGCATTTGTATACGACCCGGCAGTCCTGCATTACCTGGTCGACAAATATCACCTGGACGACAAAATAGTGATCATACCCAGCGGGTTGAACCCCCAGTATTTTTCTTACATTGCCGGCAAAAAGGACCTGGATTTGGTTGACCGCATCAATCCTGCATTATTAAACGTGATTGACAGCGACGCCTGGAAAGAGATCCTCGCCAGGTACGGTATTGATCATTAGCATTGATTATTGCGTTTGTATGTATCCATGCTCAACATGATAAATCATCCGGGCCAAATTTACATTTGATCTGTTAAGAATATTTTCTATCTTTGCACTCCCTAACGGGGAAACGGGGCGTGGCGCAGTTGGCTAGCGTACTTGCATGGGGTGCAAGGGGTCGGAAGTTCGAGTCTTCTCGCCCCGACAAATTAATCGAGTAGGAAGTGAGGGATTATTTCCCTCACTGTCCTCTCACACCACCAGAACGTGCCGTTCGGCATTCGGCGGTTCGTAAAGAAAAGAATTTAGTATAAACCTCGGAAAGGCCGGAAAG
>Ga0182027_10011933_pt1 | contig 12225 bp, 11 predicted proteins | sample 712E1DmetaG_FD_121300 | JGI IMG/M metagenome (GOLD analysis project Ga0182027, IMG submission 121300) | Permafrost microbial communities from Stordalen Mire, Sweden - 712E1D metaG (Illumina Assembly) | ecosystem: Environmental > Terrestrial > Soil > Wetlands > Permafrost | place: Sweden...
ATATGGTGGAATTGGCAGACACGCTACTTTGAGGTGGTAGTGCCGAAAGGTGTGCAGGTTCAAGTCCTGCTATGCGCACCAATTTTCCTCAAGAAATTGAGGTTTCTGGTGTTCCTGACACAGCCCTGACACAAGAAACGGCTGAATCCGAAGGCGCAAAAGTGAAATACCCGAAGCGCATCAAACATCGTGGCCGCGTTCTCGCCACGATTTATGCCAAGTGCAAAGGACGCGATTCTTACCGCGTGGCGTGGCAGGTCGCCGGACGGCGGCACATGGCGTCCTTCCCATCCTACTCGCTCGCCAAACGTCACGCTGACGGGCTGGTGAAGGATTTGGCCAAAGGCTCGCAAGTCACCGCCTTGCACCCCGCACAAGCCCGCGATGCACTGGCCGCGCTGGAACGTCTCACGGACTTCTACCGCGCTACAGGCCGCCGCGTCTCGCTGCTGGCCGCCGTGTCTGAATTCGTCGAGGCATCCGGCAAGCTGGGCGGGCGCACAATGGGTGAAGCCGTCGAGGGTTACATGCGCACCGTCGCCAGCGTAAAGCGCAAAGACATTAAGGAAGCCGTTGCGGAATTTCTTCTAGCCGACGCCACGCGCACCCATGCCGCCGACGGCCAGCGGGCGCAAATGTCCGGCAAATATGCTTACAACCGCAAACTTCAACTCAACCGTTTTGCCGACACGTTCCAAAGCACCGCCATCAGCGAATTGAGCAAGGAACACTTGGACAAATTCATCGGCTCGCTGGACGATTTTTCCGCCAAGTCACGCAACCACTACCGCGCCGCCGTCCGGCAATTTCTGCAATGGGCAGTCCGCAAAGATTATCTCACCCCGACGCACCGCCTGTTTGAAGCCGACACCATGCGCCACGAACGAGCCAACACCGCCGAAATCAAGTTCTACACGCCGCGCGAATTTGCCCCGCTACTGGCGGCGGCCAAAGATGATTTGCGCCCACTGCGCCCGATCATCGCCATTGGCGGGCTGGCCGGACTGCGCACTGCCGAATTGTTGCGCTTAGACTGGTCGGACGTGTGGCGCGTGCCGGGACACATTGAAGTCACGGCGGGCAAGGCCAAGACGCGGCAACGTCGCCTTGTGAAAATTTGCCCCCCGCTGGCCGCATGGCTTAAACCATTCCGCACGCTGACGACCGGCAAACTCTGGACAGGCCACGAAATCACGTTCCAACAGCATTTCGTGGAACTGTGCAAAGACGCGGACGTGACGCGCAAAACCAACGGACTGCGCCACGCCTTTTGCACCTATCACTTTGCCGCCAACGCCAATGAAAACCAGACTGCGCAGCAGGCAGGCAACTCGCCCGCGCAGATTCACGCGCATTACAAAGGACTGGCGACGAAAGCCGAGGCGAAAAAATGGTTCAAAGTCGGGCCGCCAAAATCCGCAAAGAATGTGATCCGACTGCGCGTTGCAAAGAATGCTTGAAGCTCAACGGAAACGAACGATGAAAACTCCAATTGTCTGCCCAAACAAAAAAGACCCCGCTTGGAAAAAACTCGTTGAAGCCATCGGCGAAGCCCCGGCGTATATTTCATTTTTTAGGAACGGCGACCAGATTCCCGATCCGGCGACGGCGCGGGCGATACTGGGGATGAAAGACACCAAACCGCTCGCGCCAAAGCGGACACCCTCCAAACCTAAAAAGCCGAAAGCGCCAGTGTCAAAAGTCACAATTGAATCGCGGCCATTGATTCTGCCCAAAATCACGGCGGATAATTTTACAAAACGTAGTGGGCGAACACACCAACGCAGCAAGGTGCTTGTCGAGGCGTGATGAACAAACAGGTAAAATATGTCCTTAAAATGAGGCGCAAGCAACGCGCACAACCAGCATTTGCCCGACGAGAACAAAAACGCCAAAAGGAATGGCAAAAGCAACTCGACTCACCAGCATTCAACGCGCGCCAAGCCTTCGATGATTTGTTTCTTCAAGCGCAAGGATTGCCGTGGCGTCTGAAAACAGGCTGGGGGCTGGTTTATGCGAAAGCGAAACCGGGGGGAGACCCCATTGCAATCCAAGAGTACGCGAAACTCGTTTGTGAACACGTTGAGAAACTAAACTTTTTGATCGAGTCACACAAAAAGCACCTCCTGCCAGTTTCTCAAAAGCGATTCACTTGGCCGATTCTAAAATCCGAGCACCCTCATTTTTCCCAAGACGAGAAAAAGATTCTTAACGCGCTTGAAGTGGGAAAGGGAACAGGCCGCTTTTTTGATAAATACAGCAAATGGAAGCCCGGTGGCCTAATCGCTTATCTCGTGGATGAACTGCTTTCTTGGGTGGAGGCCTGCAAAGATAAAGGGAAATACTTTTATACAACAACAATAATGCGGAAGCCGAGATTGTTGCGTGGGTCTGCGGTCGAACTCCTTTATGATAGAGATTCCCCTCATACGGTGGTTGCAAGGCTTCGCAAACATCTAGCAAAGCATCAAAAGGCCGCTGCAAGTTTGAAACCACTGACACAAGACTCCATAAATGAGTGGGAGAAATTCTTTACTGCTCTGCTCACCGATTGTTTCAAGGATGCTAGATGTGCTCAATTACTATCCAAGGTTTTCGTCAAAGCCGAATCAAGAAAAAAGAAAGAGGGCCGTTACGGGGTGGCCAAGCAGCACTTAATCCGTAAGGTTTGTGAACGTTTGAGAGCCTTTGCCGGCGTTAAACGGTCGTGATTTAGGCGACGAATCGCCCTTCCCGCTACACCCACTGAGGCGTTTCCTGTGTACCGTTTTGTGTGGTTCATTTTGCATATATGAGCGAAAAAATGAATCAAACCGCACCACCAAGCGAAGGCGGGTTCTTAAATGAAAAGCAAATTCTTGCGCGAGTCCCCGTTTCACGCCGAACGTGGGGAAATTGGAAAGCCAAAGGACTTGTCCCTGTAATAAAAATTGGGCGTCGCTGCCTTTACTCTTGGCAAAATGTTTCCGAGGCATTGCAGCGCATGGAGCGCGGCGGCACGCAATGAAAGTCGAACCCATTAGCTGCTGCGAACTCTCTGCCAGTGTCAAATGCGAGCGACCGGCCAAGCGGCTTCGCTTGCGAGCGCAACCCGCTGACGCAGGCGCAAATCCACTGGCCGTTTTGAGTTGGCAGCCGAAACGCGCCGACGCCGTTTGGACGCGGAGCGAGTTGGTTGCGATTTACGAGCATCTTCACAATGGAAACAGCACAACGCATTTCGTCATGGGCTTTCGTGACGCGGACGGATGCAAGAAATATGTCAGATCGAAACGGCTGCCGGTAGAGCGGGCAATTTCTTGGGCATGGTCAAGCATCGCCGGTTCGCCGAAATCGCGGCTGGCGTTTGTCCCCTATTCTACCAACGAGCGGCAGCAATCGCGCTGGGGTGGCATGGATTTCGACGCACACAATCCCGGCGAGGCAGACCGGGCGCGGGACTTGGCTTTTGCCGCGTTTCGTGTGCTGTTGAACGCACCCGACTTGGCCGTGATTCTCGAAACGTCGGGCAGCGGCGGTTGGCACATTTGGGCAATCTCACTGGATTTTCACGACACCCGCGAATGGATTCGGCTGTTGAAATCCGTTGCCGCCACCATCGGCGCACCCGTCACCGCTGGTGTTTGCGAAATTTTCCCGCCCGACAGTCTGGCGTCACGATTCGGTAAGGGGATGCGTGCGCCTGGCTGCTGGAATCCCGGCACGGATACTTGCTCGCAAATCGTTTGGGAAAACTGCCACACTTCCCTTGAATCCGTCCTATCGGGGAAGTCAAAAATCGTCCCGTTGAATTGCAAGGGTTTGGAAAGTCACTTCCCCGATACAAAGAAAGAAACTTCTTTCTCTGTCTCTCTATACCGTGAAATAGAGTTGCTTCAAAAGCTGGGAATCACCGTGACAGGAACACGCAACGGGAAGCTGGCGGGCTTGGTTGGCGAAGTGTTTCATCAAGTCGGGCGGAACGTGGCGCAACGGCTGGCAATATCGCAGTTCCGAACCAAGACGGCGGCGACAAAGGCGGATGAGAGCGAACACATGGCGAGTTTTGAAAAGTTGTGGGCGGGTTTGGCGGATAAATGGGCGGCGACACTCACGGCACCGGAGCGGGAAATCTTCACGCGGCTGGAAACCGAAAACGAGTGCGATGCGTTTCGGATTGTGCGGAGCTATGCGCGGAAAGCAGATCAAGACGGCGCGGCGGATTTTCCGATTGCGCGGGACAACCTGGCGGAACGGTTGGGCGTCACCGGCAATGGCGCGGCGTGGATTCGAGACAAACTCGCCAAGCTGGGCATCATCATAAAAACCGCCGACTATGTGCCGAACAAGTTTGCAGCACGCTTCAAGTGGCTTACGGAGAAGGAACAACGTAAACAGGGTCAGTGCGATATGGACTCCCCAAACCGTATGGATTGTTGATACTCTCTGACGAATATGGACTTCCATATCTTCCGTAAGGATTGGCAGTCGAATCAGGGTCATACGGGTTTGCACTTAATTTGCCATGATAGTTTCCCTGGCTGTCGTAAAGTTTTGGTGCGTCAGTGGCATACGGATTTCGCCACGACTTGGAACTGTAAGGACTCCCATACTGACTGTAAGGATTCATCAATCCATTTGCTTTGTATGGACTTCCGGCCCCGTATGGATTGGCGAGAGAATTTGGGTCATAACTGTTGGCCGAAACAACAACGGGAGGTGACACCGAAAGCGGCAGGACGGGCAGGCTGGTATGGCGCACTGATTGCTGCGCTGTATCGGGAACTTCCACCGAAAGCGGCAGGACAGGCAAACTCGAAATCCTTTGTCGCATGGCTTCATCTTCCTGCTGGTATCGTAAAAGCTCTAACTCCCATGCAATATCTTTCAATTCTTGTTCCTGTTTAAGTTGTTCCAATCTTCTTTGATATTTCGCTTTGGCCTCAGCATCATCCGATCCCTCACTTGAGGTGGGGACTTTTCTGGTTAAGAGCCGGGGTGAACTGCCAGAGGGCTTGAGGTCTAAATCGGGCCGTGCGAGCTTCGTATAGGGATTCTCACCCGTATCCACCATCTTTGCGTAGGGGTTTGCAGCCGGAGGGGGCGTGAATTTAACGACGGTTTCCTCCAAGGATTCCGGTGGAGGTGGCCGAAACCTGACCGGCTGGGCTGGGCCAAAATCAGGCGTCTTGTCTGGCACAAAGTCAAGGTCGGGTTGGCGTAAAATGTCATCGGCGGTGGGCGCTTTGGTGCCGAGAATATCATCCGCTTTCAAGGATGGGGCGGGTGCGGTGCGCGTTGACTGATCAAGAGTCGGCTTAAATTCGTGAGCCAATGACATTCCTTCGTAAACTTGCTGTGGCGTCATGGAAGTGATCAATTTGTCGCGTTGCGCACCTGCGGCAGCAATGTTTTGGATGGCTGCTAAATCCAACCATTTTAGGGCTTCAACATAATTCTTCGTGACTCCATCGCCATTTTCGTAGCAAACAGCGAGATTGAATTGTGCAACAGCATCATTTTGCTCGGCAGCTTTTCGATACCACTTCACGGCTTCGACATTGTCTTTCGGAACGCCATCGCCTTTCTGGTAGCAAACCCCAAGATAGGTTTGAGCAGAAATATTCCCCTGTGCCGCCGCCTTCTGATACCACTTCACGGCTTCGGTCAAGTTTGTTGTTGTGCCGCAACCAAATTGGTAACAACCACCAATGCCAAATTGAGCTTGAGCATTCCCTTGATCGGCAGCTTTCCGATACCATTTCATTGCTTCTACAAAATTTTTCCCAACGCCCATACCATCGTAGTAGAGATCGCCCAGACGACATTGAGCAGTGGTGTCATTCTGCTCGGCAGCTTTACGATACCACTTCACGGCCTCGACGTAGTTTTTCGGCACGCCATCGCCTCTCTCGTAGCAAATGCCAAGGGAAGTTTGAGCAGAAATATGCCCCTGTGCCGCCGCCTTCTGATACCACTTCACGGCTTCAACCAAATCCTTGGTCACACCAACACCATTAAAATAGCACCAACCAAGATTGCATTGAGCTTGGGCGAGATTCTGCTCGGCAGCTTTCCGATACCATTTCATTGCTTCTACCTCATCCTTCGCCACGCCTTGGCCACTCGCATAGCAGAAGCCCAGATTCAATTGCGCCTGAGCATCCCCCTTTTCTGCTTTGCTCTTGATTTCCTGAATCGTCTCTCGGTTTGTTGCAGTGTCAAACTGGTCAAAAATGTTCGTAGCCACCTTATCCGTCACGGCTGCTCCATGTGATGGAACCGGCTGCAAATCAAGAGGAACAAAACTAACGTTGGATTCGTCCGACTCAAGTGAACTCGCCGGCGGCGGTGTGAAGGTGTTTGTGCTGCTTGGAGAAGCCGGCTGCGTGGTGCCGGTCTGCGCTGGCAGTTTCATTTCCACTGCCATGACGAGCACAAGCAAGGCAAGAAACAAGTTTTGAGTTTTCAAGGCGATCTTTCTTTGCGCCTTCCGCCTGCTCCCAAAGAAAATGGGCGTGACCTACTCACGCTCCCTCACAGGCACGGGAATGCCCTCAAAAGAACGCTTTCAGACACGCCCGATTGGGGCGTGCCTTCAAACGCTGTCTTTTGAGTCGAAATTTCCCGTTTCGTGAGTGACAGCAGCCGAAGCAACGCAAATTTAGTTTTTGATTCTGTTTTCTGGTCGTTATTTTTTACCGAACAATTGCGATTCAACCACCAACGCCAACCTTGTTCAAGCACGGGTTTGCGCTGGCCGGGGGGGGGTGGTGATTGACATGGCCTGGGTCAAATCCCGATTCCCCCTTGCGCGTCGGCCATGAATCACCAGCACTCAGGAGGAAGTTCAACCAACAGCACGCGAGGGCCAGTCTTGGAAGCCAAATAGTGGTCCTGAGCCATCGCTTGAAAGACCTCTTTCTTCACAAAAAGTGTAGGGACAAATTCGCTCAATTGGGCGAAACCGTCTCGACATGGTGTTTTCCCCCAAGTGGCCAAGTCCCAGGCGTTCCTGATCTTGCCGTCTTTTCGCACAAATTGTGAATGGAGAAACCAGATCAATTTTCGTGACGCGCCTGTTGGCTTGCGCCGGCCCTTTTCCCATTTTTCGATGCAACTTTCAGTGACCCCTAGCACCGCAGCGGCGAAACCGCGCGACCAACTCAGCCGTTTGCGCAGTGCCAGCAGCATCCGGCGAATCTCAGGGTTTGTCGGGGCAAAGGCTTCGGCGAGTCCCAAATTGAGGCTTTGGCCAAAGAAGGGGTGAAATTCGTCTGGCGGGGAAACAACACAGGTGCTTGGCGGATGGTCGTTGACGACGCTTTTCATGTCGTTTTCAGCATCGTTCAACCGGGCGTTTTCGTTATGTCCTTCCATAGTCAAATTCGCACTTTGTCCGCCCCGTACCTTTCAGCCGCGCTCGCCCCTTTAGAGGGAGTCTCCATGACCTATATTACTTCAAAAACGAGGAAAATCATCGGAGTCTGAAGTTTTTTGATCGCCGATAAAGGGTCGTGTGTGATTCCTTTGTGATTTCTTCAATCAGCTTTTCAAGTGTCCAAGTTTCGATTGCCAGTTTATTTAACACTTTTTATGCGGCTTTTTTATGGTGGTTTTCATAAGGATTGACGGCAGAACTTCGACGGTTCAGTTTTCAGGTATGCACTTCAATAAGCTTCCGAATGGATTTGAGGGGCTGCCCCTTCTTCCCGGCGATGGGGTTGCATACGCAATAGAGCGGCCCGTCATTCTCTTGAAAGATTGCCGTCCATTTCTGGAATTTTTTGACATTGAACGAATCGCCGGTGCCGGAAAGCTTGGGCTGCTTTGGGGCAACGTCCGTTTTTCCATTGGCGGATTCGATGATGATAAAAGGAGCCTTCATGTGATACCTGAAGTCAGAAGTTATCTGAAAGAACTGTCTGAGCGGTGGCCGTATTTCTTTTATGTAGATGACTTGGAAAGCGATTTCCTGATTCAGTTGGTGTTGTGTCGAGCGGAAAATATCGAAACGGTTGAAACCGATACGCACCCAAATTACATTGCAAAGATTTCCCCACACCAAGCCAATGAAGCGTGCCGAAAATTGCAGGACGGATTGATTGAAATTTGTATGCGCGACCCGACAATGAATGATTCAAAATTTGAGGCTCGAAAATCCGCAATTGATTCCCATCTAAACAAGCGCATCGTCGGCTAGCTTTAACGCTTAATGAAAGAGTTGCCACCATACCGTCCAACAGCGATGATGCCTCCACCGCCTCCGAAAGCGCCGAGTCAGATGACTGACGCAGAACTTGCTGCGCCGAGTCGTGATTCGCAACGCGATCAGGAAAGGCAACACCGCGAACTTTGTGGCAAGATTGATTCTCTTGATTCAAGCCATGCTGCGAGCCAGTCAGAATTAAAACGGTTGGTTGCCCGCATTCATCGCATTGATATTTGGATTTTGATTGCGGGCGGGATTGCTGCAATTGCTGGTGTGGTTGCTGTTGTGCTTGAGATTCTTCTAAGGCATTAACACGGAACGTCAGGTGAATGACCGCCAGCGAAAGACAGAAGATGCCCATGAACGCCAGCAAGAACGCGGCATCCTGACATCTTTGGCGGGTCAGAACGATACCCAATTTTCGCGCCGCATCATCCGCTTAATTGCGAAAACAATTTGGCAATAACACAACTCCTTCACAGTCGTCATGGTGTCAAATTGTTTTTGTAACTATTTGGTTACTTACATAATTTGCGGGATGCAAGGGGAGTCCCCAAAACCCCGAAAGTCAGAAAACATGAAAATTAAGGGGAAAACGGCACATTCTAATCACACACGACCCATTTTTGCCACCGCTCCAAAATCACTCCAAAAAGTCTGCGATGGACGCAAGCGACAATCGTGGTCCTTTTGCGCCCACTCCCCCAAAACCCCGCGAACACCCCGCCGCTCCTTACACATGGCTGTCACGGGTTGCCGCGAAAAGAGAAAGCCCTCATTTGCCGGACACCAGCCACGATGCCCGCCCAGCGTCGCCTGGCTTCACAGGACGCGCTTTGATTGGCTAAACGGGCTGACACAGCCCCGACACAGAATCCAGCCCTGACACAGTCCTGACACAAGCCAAAACTCTGACACAGCCCGACACGGCTTTTTCTACTGCTAGTTGCCCACAGATGCAAAAAAATGCTTGCAATAATGCTGGCAATGCCGTAGCATCACTAGCAGGCAAGTTTGAAGAAAGGCAATTATGAGCAATGATGAAAACACCCTGTTTGCAGGTTCAAGTCCTGCTATGCGCACCAAAATTCTCCGGGAAATTGCAGCTTCTTCCTTTTTGCGACACGATTTGCGCACAACTTTCCAAACTTTTGGAAATGTAAACCAGGGAGCCGATTGGAATCAGCCGGGGGCGGGTGACAAATCCAGGAGCCGTGCCTGCGGAATCCGTTCGGCAATAACCAGCCGGGCAAGGTTCACCCAACGCTGGCAATGGTCGAGCACGATGCCGTCGGAAGTGGCGATGATCTGGCCGGTGTGCGACAGGACATGGTCCGGGCTGAAGGTCAGTTCCGCCTCCATTTTCCAGCCGGCGTCGCCGGCGGTTTTGAGGATGAGCGTCTTGAGGCGTCCGCTGTTCGACACCGGTTGGTCGAGCCACCAGCGACAGCAGCTCACGCCCCAGGTCTGCGCGGTTTCCCCAATCAATTGCAGGGCGGGGAGCGTCTCGTTGATCTTGCGATAACGCCGGTGAATGCCGGCAATGTCCCGGCAGCAGCCGTCGCGGCCCGGCAGAACAATCCCGCCCGCCAGCGCGCTTTCGAGAAGGGTCAGCACGTTGTAACCGTCCAGCCAGAGTTCCTGTCCCCGGAGTTGAGCGGGTTCAACGCGGAGTTGCTGGCGGCGTTGCGCGTCTTCGCGGGAGCAGGCGTAGCGGGAAACAGCCATGCGCTGGCGGCTGGTGAGCGAATATCGGTTGCCCGCCATTTCGAGGGCGGAGCGCGAAGCGTAGCCGCGATCGAGCAGCCAGCACAGGTCGTGGCTGGCGGCGCGCAAGGCGGGGAGTTGCCGGTCGGCAAAGAGCCGTTCGTCCTGGGGTGCGAGGCCCCGGTGTGTTTGATGGCTGGCCACGGCAAAAGGTTGGCACAACCCGGCCCAAAAATCAGCTTCGCTTTCAGGTGATCATTTCAAAGCGTGTTGACTCAACCGGACAGGGGGGGAATATTACAAAATCAATACTCCTTTTACCTTACGGCGCTTTCGACTCCGGATTCGGCAACTGATGGCATTGGCGGCTACACCGCATCAGGAAGGGATTCGCTGAACTGTAATCGCATCCAGCCCAGCATGACCAGATTTCGGATGGCGCTTGCCACCGCCTGTTTCTTTTCGTCGGTTCTCCACGTCTTCTTCCAATCGAGGATGTATTCGTAAAGATCCTGCTCGGCTACTTCGTGTTGACGTTTGGCCTGCTTTAATTGTCGGCTCGCAAATAACACCGTTAACACCTCTTCCGCCTGTTCCGTGTTCTTGATTCGGCTGAACAGGTCCACCGTTTTGGAAATCTTACGTTCATGACGTTTCAAGATTTCCTCGTATTTTGTTCGCTCCAGCTCGTACTGCGGGCCGACCCGCAATGCGATCATCTGCCCGAGTCGCTCCTCATGAAGCCAGTTCCGGTTCGCGAAATCATGCAACGCCAGCTTTACCTCGTCGGCGAACGGTCCATAGCTGCCCTTGCCGAACTGGAAGCCGGTCTGAACCCCCATTTCAGTGACGACGTAACAAATCTTTTGAAAAATTGTCCGACCCACTGGATTGGCATACGGCTGTTTCTCCAATTCGCGGAGAACTTCCATCAGGACCACCCATTCGGGATTCATCTTCTCATGTTTGCGGCCTCTGCCTTCCAGTTCCATCTGTGCTGGACCACCAAGGAAATTTTCCTCCAACTGACTCTTGGGTGTTCCATAAGGCGCGTAAACCTCGACTTCGATGCTCAAATGCCGCATCTTTCCATACATCAACGGCCCAACTTCCTCCCAACTGAGACCGCCATTGCCACAACCGAGCGGCGGAAAGGCTACGCTCTTGACGCCCCATTCCGCATGGTGCTGCACGAAATAATCCAGCCCGCGTTCGATGTCCGCCAAACGCGACGGCGATCGCCAATGATCCTTGGTGGGAAAATTCACGATGAGAATTCCTGACGCATCGCGGTAAGGATACGGTTCGCCGAGACGCACCTGTTTCCGTTCACAACGCTTGGCGTAATCCTCGAACATCGCCGGGTAACGTTTCTTGAACTCCTGCGCCACGCCTTTGCCCATGATGCCGATGCAATTGACCGTGTTCACCCGCGTCTGGGCTTGGGTGGCAAACAAGTCGCCTATGAGAGCTTTGAACATGGCAAATTCAAGTTAACGGAAAAACATCGCCGAATCAATAGTCACGGGCAGATCAAATCCCAGTGATTTCAGGTTTGAACCGGTGGCTTGGTCAACAACGTAAGCCCCGGTCAAATATTTTGGTTCGACACAATGCGGAATGAGCACTTCCGCACACTTCCTGGCTTTATGAACTCGGTACGCATACGGATCGTTCGCGTGCTGTCGGTTCCAGTCCATCGCATAGATCGAATCGAAATCCAGTACCGCCCATTGCGCGGGATCGAGAAACCGAGCAAAAGGACTGGAGGCGTTGCAGTCGGCGAACACCACCCCGGGCAGCTTGCACACTTCGATTGAAATGCGCAGCACGCACAGGCTTGCCACTTCAGCCTTTCGTTTATAGAGCATCGGGTTGCGGGCGTGAAAATAAAGATTCGCGTATTGATGCAGTTTCAAACCACCGGGGACATGCTTCTGGTCCCGCTTTTCCTGCACGTCCTTCATTGCCACCGAGCGGTGTTGCAGTTTTGCCACACGCTCATTCGACAGAATGCCAACTTTCAGGACCGAAGGAATGTTTTCCAACGGCATGATGCATTGAAACTCTATGACCAGTGGGTTCATTTCTGGTTCTTGCTCAGGACGATCGGACCGACCCAGCGCGTGTTGTATTTTGCCATCCAGTCGTTGCTGAGCCCGGCCGGGCGCTGCTGGTGGTCGTAGGCCTGATCGTCCATGCCGTGAAACGGCAGCGGCTCAACCCGCCAGCCCTGGCCGACGTGAAAATCCGCGTCCTTGTCCCAGCCGACGGCATAAAGGAAAAAGTCGCGGACAAAACCGGCGGGCCTGGCCGGCAGTTGTTCC
>Ga0182027_10011935_pt1 | contig 12224 bp, 10 predicted proteins | sample 712E1DmetaG_FD_121300 | JGI IMG/M metagenome (GOLD analysis project Ga0182027, IMG submission 121300) | Permafrost microbial communities from Stordalen Mire, Sweden - 712E1D metaG (Illumina Assembly) | ecosystem: Environmental > Terrestrial > Soil > Wetlands > Permafrost | place: Sweden...
AATGCAACATTACGGGTCCATTACTGATGGTCTCCGCAGCTTCAATCTTCCCGCTAATCAATTTATCGATCCTAATTCACTTGATCGTGTGAATGCGAATTTTGAGGAACTTGCAATTGTAGCCGGCACCGTACACCCCGACAGCGGGACTTTCGATATTATTGGAGGAACCTCGGATATCGTGTCCAGGGAAGGAAATGCACTGCGAAGCCTAATCGCTAATAACATTGATGAGTATACCGGAGTATACCCCGAAGGAGATGGGTTCGCAGCAGATGAGCCTTGGGGTGAAATGCCGTCAATGCAATCAAGTACAATCCGTAGTCAACTTGAGGTGGAAGACCTATTTCATGACGCTATTCAGTTTCTTTCTTGCTATGGGGCGGATGCTGACGATTCAGGCTCCATGCTTAAGTTAGGTCTCGGCCCCAATTTCAAACCTACCATCAACGGAACTACCCCAAAGGCAGGTTGGAATAATTCTAAGATTGGCTCCGCGGTGAATGCGTTTGGTAGCATCTTTGACACATCATCACCGAATTTCAATGATCCGTTGAGCGCTATCTTTGGAAAGCATGCGAGCCCCAGTAGTGTTTTCAGTTCACATAATGGGCTCGGAAGCTCAAACCAATATACTGAAGGTAGTGGTGATCCTCTCTATGGGTACTCAAGTGATTTCGGAACTCCTGGTAATGGAAAGGTTGGGTTCGGTGACTTCGGTGGGACAGGTTTCGGTTCTGGGCAAGGGGCTACTGGAGACCCCGGTTTCAAAGATCCAAGCAAGTTCACCTTCGCAGGTGTGTCAGACAACCAAAGTGCGTTTGATAGGTTCATGAAGAAGAAAGATGATCAAACCAGCATCGGGCTGAGTATTGGTGGGGGTATCTCCCCAAGTGGTGGGGGTGGTGGGGCTGTAGTATCTATTGATGGGGTTCCATCTGCTTTCGCTTTAGTCTCTTTACCGGGGACGTTGGATCCAACCGGTCGTGCGCGTGAGGCGGCAAAGGCTATTGCTGACAAACAGGCGCAACAGAAGTTCGGGTTCTCCAATGCGAACCCCTACGGAGTAAGTTGCCCAACGCCTGGATTCGGGATTAGCTTGAGCCTACCATGACCGCATACGCTCAACGGCTAAAGCTTCGGCTCTTTCTGGAAGGCCAGGAGTGCCCCATCATCTCCATCAACACGCAGTCTGCCCCGAACAGCCCACAGGTTGCAACAATACAAGTTCCACCTCTTGCAGAAGGAACACGTCTACTCCCACGAACGCTGGTACACGTCTTCTTTTTGGATCCATATGATTCATCCGGTATGTCTTCGCCCCGTATCAAGGATACTACGCACAGTATGGTCGCTAATTCAGTGCCTGATGCCGATTTAGCTAACCTGCAATACAAACTCCTTTTTGCTGGTGAGGTTGTCGGATTCTCGTGGACCAAGAATACTAGTAGCCGTTCGTTGGTACTGCAGTGCGAAGATCTCTCCAACTACTGGGACTACGCATATCAGTGGAGCAACGATGACATCTGGGGTCCTGGGCTCAAGGCAGTGTTCTCCGGGGGCGCAACCAACCTCTTCACGGATTATCTCGAATCCAAGGGCAGCATTATCACCGCCATTGTGATGTCCGGTCACTGCGCCACCTTTCCAAAATTACGTGGTCTAGCCGCCGGCATCGTTCGTCTTATCGAAGCGATAGGAGGTACCTACTTCCCACAGCCCGGTAGTACGGACAAAGCGGTGGCTGGGCAAAATCTCTTCTTCTCCACTGCGGAACTCCGTCTGCACGTTACGCAGATGTTGATGACGTACGATGAAGACCCAACGACCCTCAACCTTCTTGGACGGCAAGGGTGGGAGGGCTTGTTCAATCGCGCTCTTGGAAGTCTTGGTGAGCAGGTCTCGATTCGTCAGGCTATCAATGCTCTCACTAAGATCATCTTTCATGAGACGTATGCGCAGCCATGCCCCCGCTACATTCCGGGAAGTGATGCAGCTATTAGTGGATCGAAACGCATCAAGCTCAAAGACTCCGACTATGTTTGGATTACAAACACGGCCCAGGACTTGATTGATTCTATTGCTGAGCTTCGCGACTCGATGACGGGATTTGATATCTCCGAAGCTACCAATGCTGGACCTTCGGAGTCTGGTGCTGAAATCACCAAGATGTTCGATGAGCAAGCGACACGTAGCGAGCTTGGGCGTAGATTTACAGCGATCGATAAGTCTTTGGTTTCAAACCACTACACAACCCCTAGTCTCAGTGTTGCCTCTACCATGTTTGGATCGGCTCGTTCAGCAGTTCGATCGGCGAGCGCACTCTTGAAGAAGTGGACACCGGGTTCGGCTAAGAATCAGGTGATGTATGCCAAGCTTGATGAGGCGACGGCACAGTTGAAGAGAATTCTCGATCTCAGTATTCAAGCACCATCCAATGCTAATCGTGTACCTGCCCAGTTGGCCCAGCAGATCTTTCGCCCCGACATCTGGTTTGGTCCTCCTCCCCGTTGCAACGTCTTGTTTCCAGAAAGTTATGACCAGCTCTCTTATCGCCGCATGTTCTTACAAGAGCCAACACGTCTTCTTCTCAAGACCAACGACGAGTTCTTTGGAGAGGATGAGTTGTTCGATAAGTACTACTTCGCTCCGCAAGCTGCGACGCTCAAGGGCAACCACGCACGTATGGAGGACATTCTCAAGAATTCTGTGATGACCCATGAGCTCTTCACCGGTATCCTGCCAGTCTTCGAGAAGATGGGTGAGTTCAATATCTTCGCTGATCAGCCTGGAAAGAAAGGTCCCGGTAAGGGCGCTACTGCCAAATTGATTCAACAGCACCAAGGTGCTCTTGGAAAGGTTGGGTTGGCTCAACGGTCAGCAAACTTCCTGTACTTCAAGCACCGCTTCAATTCACGACAGATGCAAATTGGTGGGAAGTTCAATCCCTACGTGGCGGTTGGTTTCCCAGGGCTCGCCATCGATAAGTATATGGACGTCGAGACCATAAGGTTGCTTAACGAGTTGAGGTCCAAGAGGGATTTGCCAGAGCAGGAAATAAACGAGACGGCAGGGACCAACTTCATTGGTAACTTTACGATGGTTAGCCATACCGTTGGACAAGAGCAGCCGTCGGGGCACACCGAGATCGTTTTCAGTTATCCAAGACAACCCGAAGAGAGTGTTGAGTTCATCGGAGCATTTGACGATAAGCAGACCCTTAGTACGAAGGACGGTAGTTCAACCCGCACAACAAAGGTTGCAGCTATCAATCCCCCCAAACTCTTCACGCTTGGTCCCAATGCGGGGCGAATCACAAATGTTGTAGAGATTACCGCATCGGTTGCCGATACAGCGCAGACACTCCCACTGTTTGATTTTGGTGCTCTGCCTGATCACAAAGAGCCCGTGCTCGTACCTGTGGGTGTTGAGATTAGCGGGGAAGAATACGGGATGTATGGGGTTTTGCAAGAGATTACCGGTGGTAGGGATGTTCCAGTTTACTTTCGAGCCTTCATCATTACCGAACAAATTCCACGCTACAAACAGCAGGGCGTCTACTTACCTGCAGAAGAGCTAATTCGCCCGGGTTGGTACGGAGACATCTGGAGTCCTCTCCAGATTGGACAAGCCTACCAACGCTTCTTCGCGACCAGCTCCATCACCGATGAGCAGGTCATCACTGGCCCCGGCAGCGCTTTTGCATTAGGTAGCGAAGAGGCGCATCAGGCGGAGGCTGACCATGGTGCTGCTCTTAGCCCAGACGACCCAAGATGTCATGCTCCAGGCGCTCTTGCTCTGCAGATGGGGGCTAGTATCCAGCAGGCTGTTGAGTTTCTTGTGCTCACCTACAGCCACATCAAACAGCAGGGCTTCGACACTGACGAATTCATCCGGGCATACACCTGGCGTCCCATTGCCACGATGGTGGACATATTCGGTACTTCGGATTTGGAGTACTCGGCGGACGGTTCTGAGGTCTTGAGCGGTATCGAGGGGTTCCACTCCAAGGCCTTCGGCCAATACGACAATCTGTTCGGTTTGGTCACGCCTGAGATCGAGAACATTTTGAATCTTCAACGTGGGTCCGTAGCAGCTCAACGAGCCGACACACGTCAACGCAAGTGGGATGCGGTCTCGAAGTACTTGGCTGCCTTGAGGTTCTCGCGTGCAATTATTGGGTAATCCTCCCGTTTGAGGCGCGGTTCCTGTAGGATCTTCGCATGTACGATGTGACCGTCCAGGCGTTGCGGGAGGAGCTTGAAAAGATCTCTGCTTCCAAAGAGCAGATGAAGAACCGCAAGCAACGCCAGGGTCATCGTTCAATGCACGTAGAGACCCTCTTGCGTAAAGAAAAAGATGGTTCGCTCTACAAAGAGACGAAGCTAGCCTCTTCGTTGGCCAACAGCAGTCCATGGGTTGCGAGCGGCGGCATCAACGTAACTGAGCCTGAGAAGATGGGTCGGTACCCGTCCAAGAAGAAGCAAGGGGATGCTCCTACGCTTGACGATGGAACAGGTAATCCGAAGATGGACTCCTCTCAAACCGTGAGTGGCGTAGTGCCCGTTACCAAGACGGCTATGTCTTTGGAAGATACACTTTTGCGTTATGGGGTACCTGCTGCGAGTATGGCTGCTGGAGGTTTTGGGGGGTATCAGGGTGGTGGGGAAGGTAATCGTGTTGGGGGTACGGTTACTGGTGCTCTGGCTGCTGTGAAGCATGAGTTTTCGAACGAGGAGAAGAAGGCTTCTGTGGGGAGTACTGTTCGAAGGTACGGACGTGCGGTGGTTGGTAAGCCCAGTGAGGCAGACTTGCTTCAAGGAATTGATCCAAAGATTTTCAGATATGGTCCTCCTGGTCGCCATTTCGATCTTTCGGGGCATAAGATGCCGGGTGAGCCCTCATGTTCGGGGCACCCGGAGAGCAACAAAGAAGATTGGATCAAGAGTAAGGCTCGCGAATTTTTCAAAAAGAGGGACACCGCTCTGAAAGTAGTGGGCGGTAGTGCGCTTGGTATCGGAGGGCTTGCTGCTGGGGCGGGGATCGCAAAGCACCTTAAAGATACCAAAGAGAAAAAGGCTTCCCCTGATTTGCCAAATCAAGCGAGGATGGACGGAAGCCCACCAGCACCAGATTCCAACATCGGCTCTGCCCAAAAACGTGAAGAGCGCCAAGCAGCCCACACAGAACATGGGAGCACAACGATGCCTGCCTCGGCCTTTGCTCAATCCATCAAGATCTCGTCCATGGCCGATGAGCTTGCCAAGATTGCAGGCGATGTTTCAAAGGAAGAAGCTACTGAGTCTTTGCAGCGTTTGCGCAAGATGCAGAAGGATCGCCCCACTGGTGGGCAGATGCTTCGTGGTGCTGCGGTTGGTGGGACTCTTGGTCCTGTTTCTAGTCTTATTGGGTCCGCTATCAAAGGCAAAGACTTCCCGAAATCGAAGAAAGAGCTGGCTCGTCACGTAGCTGCCGCTGCGATTAGTGGCTCAGCGCTTGGTACCGCAATTCCAATGGTAACGCGGGCACTCAACGAACATGCCGAGAAAGAGAAGCTCAAGAGTTATCTCGGTACCAGTGATGTTGGATCTACACGAAGTGCTGTTCGAAAAACCTTGGGAGTTGGGTGATGCATCAAGCCACTGCTCAAGCCTTTGTCGACGAGCTCGAGAAGATTGCTCTTCTTGAAAGACTCGTTCGCCTTGGAGCAACGGACATTCCTGGTACGCCTAGGCTCTTGATGAAGCATCGAGATCCGCATGCTCTCAAGGCGCTACAACAAGGCGTAGAGCAGGCGTGGAACAAGAAGGTCACCGATCCATTGATGGGTGTGGCCGAAAAGGGCATCAAGCATCTACCCGAAGAGGCGACTGTCTTTGGGCGGAAACTCAAGCCTCAACTTTACGCGCGTAAAGCTGCCAAGCTAGTTGCAGAAGACCCAGTCGGTACACTTGCTGCCAATCTAGTTCCCCTTCCTGGGGCCCATCCGGCTTATCTCGGTGGTAAGAAGGCGCTCGAATACGGAATTGACAAGCTGGCCCCACTGCCGGCGTGAGGACAACATGAACGATCAGACCTATGCCTCCTTCGTTGATGAGCTGATCAAGATCGCTGAAGAAGGCTCTGCGGACTTCAAGAAGTATGTTGATCAGGCAGAGCAGAAGGCCGCTGATAAGGGTAAGGACTTTCGTGGAGCCGGCAGTAAGGTCAAGCAAGTCTTGAAGGCTGTGGTGCCGAAGACGACCGCTGGGAAGGTCGGAGCTGGGGTAGCCCTTCTCGGGGTAGCGGGTGCTGGCGTTGGAGCCGCTGCTCTTAAGGCGCACCACGACAAGAAGGAAAAAGAGAAGACGTCTGGTGCCCTCGATGCAGTTAAGCGTGGTCTTGGTGGGAAGCTTAATCCCGCTATTGAGACTGCGGGACTTGGTACTCTGGCAATTCCAGGAGTGGATACCCTGCAAGCCGCCGCCAGAGCGAAAATGCATGGGGACTCGAATAGTGAAAAGTATCGGCTCATGGGAGATACTGCCCATGCTGCCGCAGATGTCGGCGGTCTTGGTATGTTGATGGGTCCAGAGATCGCTCATCTACTCAAAAAGGCGATGATGAATGTGAGCGACTCGGTTGCGGGGGCAATGGGTAGCTTTAGCAAAAGTATTCACAACGCACCATTGCCGAGTCTGAGCAACAAGGCAGCTCCCATGGCCGGTAAGCTCACCTCTGCCGCGGGCAAGGTTTCTCCATCCGCAATAGCACCTCCACCTAGTTTGGCGGCTTTGGTCAAGAAGCCGATGAGTGGTCCTTCCGGATTGGTTCGTCCAAACTTCGCAGGGTAATTCCATGCCAAACTGGGTACACTCGAGGGCTCAGCATATCAGCGCGAAGAACCCTTCGATGTCTGAGTCAGAGGCGTGGGCTATCGCCAGTCAACAATCCCATGCTCTTGGAAAAAGTCCGAAGGGTTGGGGAACTGCTGAAGGCAAGCACACCGCAAAAGAGAAGTACGATACGCCCAAGGATGACAAGAAGATGGCAAACCCAGGAAATCTTGAGAGCGCAAAGATAGCTGCGATGGTTGACGAGCTCTACAAGATCGCTTTCTTCATGCCGTCTACCCAGGGGGCAGCTCAACAGGCAGGGCGTACTTTCCGTACCCTCGTCAATGCTCCCACTCGGCAAGCTCTCGCAGGTCGTGCGGCTCTTGGAACTGCGGCCACACAACATGGTCTAACAAATCTCCCGGCAACTATGAAGGTATTTCAGGAACATTATCCTGATGTCCTAAATGCTATGAAACAGCATCCGATGGGGCAACACATGTCTCCGGAGAGCATGGTTCAGACCTTCATGATGAGTCACGAGGGAGGAAGTATTCGAGACACAGCTGGTCGTCTTGGTATCCTTCCAAAGATTACGGCAGGAAAAACGCCAGTCATATCTGCCGTTCGGGGAGCAGCTGCCACTGCGCCTGGACGGCTAGGCCCTGCTGCCCAACAAAGCATTCCAACCAATATTCCTCAAATGGTGGGAGCGGCATAATGTTTCCACTTCTTGATGCGATGGCAGATGAATTGAAGAAGGAAGCAGCAGTACACCCAAAGCACAAAGAGTACTTTGGCAAGCTTCGTAACGAAGCGGCTCATCTTGATTCGGTGGTTGGTTCTGGAAAAGCTACCGACGCAGACAAAGTCAGGCACCGTGCTGTTGTTGAGAAGATGAGAATCCTGCGAGAGGGTCATGAGTCACCCCCCTCGTGGGTTACGGATTTTGCAGCCCACGCACCAGATAGTTCGTCTAGGCGATCCTCCAGCGGTAATAGTCCAAGGCCATCACTTGGTTGGGGTAGACCGAGTCCTCCTCCAAATTGGAACCACAGTTGGAGTCAACATGCGCAAGACGCTGCAGACGCATCTAGGCGTGCTTCGCATTCTTCCGCACGAAGAGCTGTTGGGGGTTTGGCTGCAGCAGCTGTTGCGATACCCGCGGCACTTGCTGTAGGAAAGGCTCTTCACAACTACAACACCCGAGAGCGTAAACAAGAAAGTGCATCCTTTTACGGTAAGAAGAAACATGCTGCGGAAGAGAAGAAACCTCGACGCATCAATTTTGAAGCACGTTATGGTGGCAAGAGAGCCGTAGGGGTTCTCGGTGGAAGCATACTTGGGGGAATTGGCGGAATGGCTCTTGGACACATGGTTCACCCAGAGCTTACGGCTTTAGGGGGAATGCTGGGAACCCCGCTTGGTGCTGTGGTAGGTGCCGAGGGCGGGGAGGCTTTGTCCCACTTCTTCAAGAAGGAGGCAGCTAAGTTCAACAGCGGTAGCCTCCTCGATCAGTTTGATACGCCCAAGAACGACAAAAAGACGGCGAATCCGGGCCATCTTGAGAGTGCCAAGATGGCGGCAGTAACGGCAGAAAATGTAAAAGAGGTAGCCAGTCGAATTGGAGAGCGCTTTCCAGATCTGAAGATCATTCGGTCTGTGCTTCAAGCTGGGTCGTCAACTCCGGTCCCTCTTGCAGAACGTTTGAAGTCCTACAAGTACTGGAAAGCGACAGGGAAGCTTCCTTCCGGATCTGCCCGTGGTGGTTCCTTTCGCGGATTCACACCCGGCGCGCATGATATGGCCCACGTGCACACCAATGAGCCCGTAACTCTCTTTTCTGGGGGTACAGAGCCCGGTCTTGCGCAGGCACTACGTAACCCGCGAACGGCCCTCGATCACAAACACTTGATTCCAGGAGAGCTAGAGCTGCCCAACAGGGGGTTGTACGCAAGTGAGGAATCAGAGGCGAGCAAATATCGAGGGCGTGGCCGTATTCCCGGCGCACCCGCTATTGCGGAAATTACGGTCCCAAGGAAAAAGGTAGTTGGTCAGATTGTGCCTGGTTCTGGTCGACGGGTTGAGAATGAGGTAGTCCTACCGTCAGAGAATCTCATGCCATCATCGATCATCAGACCGTTTGCTGCGAAGACGGCAGCGATGTTCGATGAGCTCATGAAGGCTGCGGCCAAGTTCAATAGCGGCAGTCTGTTAGACCAGGTGGGTAGACCCAAGGAGCGTGTACTTCCCGCATCTGCGCCTAATCCGACCTTCAAAGTCAAGCAATCTTTCGCCACCTCGCAGTACAGCGGGGGTCTTGGACCTGGCCCTCTTGTGAACTACGCCAGTCGCATTCCGCCATTTCGAGTGTCCCCCATCCGTAAGGAGTCGGGGGTTTCAACTGAAGAAAAAAAGACCGCAGGAGCTAAGGAAACTGTAATAAAGATCTTGAAACCCGCTGTGGAGTGGATGGACGAAGTACACGGATCCCTCCCAAGAATGCGGATGGAGAGGATACGAGAGTCCCTGCATACTAGAAACAAAGCAATTCATGAGCTTCCCCACCTACGTGATCTCGAAAAGAAAGAACACGAAGCAGCTCATCACGCAACCGGAAAAGATAAGTGGAAGACGGGTCCCGCAGAAAAGACCGTAGATCGCATGCGATTTGGTTTGTACTCAGCTCGAAAGGGTCTTCCCGATCAAATCAAAGAGTATCGAGAAGCCGCGGCAACTACTAAAAGGGCCAGGACTCAGGCAGCTGTTGGGACCGGGGCTTTGGCTGTACCGGCGGCCGGCGCGATGGTTCTTGCTGCGCCGCACAAGGAGACCAAGAAGACGGCAGCGATGCTCGACGAATTGATCAAGCTCAACGGTATGGCCGCAACACCCCCGAGCAAGCTATACCAGACGCAGCGCGTCGGTGCCCCCAAAGCAACTGCAGCTCCAGGTCCTTCCATTGCGCAGATGGCGAAACCAGTCGGATTTGGTATGCCCCTCCCGGGTACGGCCAAGGTCTGAAAAACGGAATAAGGATGGTGTGCAAGCACTACCGTCCGTACTTGGTCCGTGTCCCGTTTTGCTCTCGGCTGCTATAGCCGTACGAGATCGCTACACACGAAGTCCTATCTACGAGCTGATGGGTCCTTTCGATACACAACTTTGTGAGTTCATCGAGAACACCAAAGGGCGAGAGGTAACCAAGGCCACCCAGCTGGGTCGAGCCTTTGGTGCGATTCTTCTCGTTCGCAATGAGCTGCTTCCTCAACACAACAAGATCCATGAATTCTGCTTTGGTACCGAAATGGAGCTATCCGTTAAGGGACTCGATGAGATGATCGAGAAGTGTCGCTACGATTATCGAATGGCGGTAGTTGAGCGAGGGGAAATGGATCTTGAGGCCTCCATTTCAATTCGATCGGTCCTCATCGAAAACCTTCAGGAGACTGAGAAGCTCTTATCCATTTGTGAACAAATGGCAATTGCTCTTCGTCCATGTCTCCTTACTTCTAACCGCCTCGCTCCTATTGGAAGTCTTCTAGTTGAAAGCTTTGTAGTAGCAGCGGTGAGCTTTCCACAAGGACTCAGGTATTTGCTCCAGCTCGAAACCCTTCAGGTGTCATGATGCAAACCGAAGAACAACTTCCAGGAATCACGCTTCGTCTCAATAAAGCTGTACTTCTTCCTCTGGTTCCGGGGAGCAAGTTCAAGGCAGCCGCTTGTATTGAGCTCACTGCAAGCATCGATGATTTCGACATATATCAAGCAGTCGTCGAGAAGCTTGGAGAGATGCGCATCTACACCATCGAGAACTTAGCGGAAGAAATGATCGACGTTGTTCAGCAGAGAGCTGGTGCCGCAAAGAAAGAAGCCCACCAGCAATTAGAGCAACACCGAATTGCTACAGAGGGGTACCAACAGCAACTCAGTTTTGCGCAGGCTGAGTTAGCCGCCGTCAGACAAGAAAACGAGAAACTCCGTCAAGACAATGCGACGCTTCAAACATGTGCCCGCAGATTGGGAGAACAGATGCAGGCTTCCACAGACGTGATCAATGCCCTGAATCGAAGGTTGAATCGAGTACTTGAGAGGACACGATGAGAATCGATCGATGGGCCATCCTACCTAGTGCGGAAGCGCCCCTGGTCTCAATAGATCGTATCTACGACGATTTTGACGAGATGAAGAAACAAGCAAAGCCCGGGGAGGCCTTGGTTGAGCTGCACTTTGAGTTGAAGGATGCCATTCTCGTTGAGGTAGTGCCCTAAGTCTGCCTCCGCGCTATGATGGGGGCATGGAAAAGACTATGTCCTCCTGTTCGTTTGAGCATGACCCCTCTCTTGATACCGCATTCTACGAGGCCATCAAGGAGGCGGAGAAGCTTCCAAATGATGAGAGTCAAACGGTGCAGGGAGTCAACCCAGTGCAAGAGCCTGACAAGGACCGTGGGGCCGGCTTGGATGCCCCCTGGGGGGCCCCCCCTCCCTCAGCCGTGGCCTTGTCCAAGGAGGTGGCGGCTGAGACCCGCAAGAACCGAGAAGCCTTGCTACTTCGCCTGCTCCCAGCCAAACCAGCAAGCGATTCCGCTCAGCAAGCCATCATCTCTGGTCAGCTAGCTCACGGCGCCTCTGGAGATTTTCGTACCCATTCCACTCAGCTTTCAGCCAAGACGAAGATAGCGTCTGGCGAGACCCTGCTCGAAATGACTAAGCGCATTCTTTCTCGTCCGTAGGGCATAACAACCTCGAAGGAGGTTTCCATGCCTAGAGTTAAGAGGAGAATCGTGGACCCACTGGACGAAGCTCTTGCAAGTGGCGCAAAGCACGCAGCCCAAGTGCGCGTTGCCGACCACGAGCTATGGCAGGCCTGGAAGGCTGATCCATCTCCCGAGAATACGCATGTCATCATGCAGCGTTTCGAGCCTCTACTCCAAAAGAAGCAGAGGGACTATCGAGCGCCACATGTTCAACCAGCAGCCATCCGAGCCAACATGAAGCTGCAGGTCATCGAAGCCCTCAAGAGCTTCGATCCCTCTCGAGGAGCTGCCCTACCCACCCATGTAGAGAACCACATCAAGAAGACGATGCGCTTCAACGTCAAGCAGCAGAACAACGCCTACATTCCTGAAGGTAAAGCTGGCTTGATTGGGCCCATTGGCAGAGCTACACAGGACCTGCAAGAGGACCTGGGCTATGAGCCGAATGATTCGGAAATCGCCGATCAAGTCAACCTTGGTCTTCCACCGGCAAGACACCTCACCGCAGCGAAGATCAAAACCATTCGTTCAGCTCAGATGAAAGACATTGTGGGTTCCAGCTTCGAGAGCGATCCAGTTCCTCGAGCGGTTAGCTTGGACCGACAGAACATGCCGCTGCTCCGTCTTGCGTTGACGGAAGATCAGCGTGA
>Ga0182027_10011936_pt1 | contig 12224 bp, 12 predicted proteins | sample 712E1DmetaG_FD_121300 | JGI IMG/M metagenome (GOLD analysis project Ga0182027, IMG submission 121300) | Permafrost microbial communities from Stordalen Mire, Sweden - 712E1D metaG (Illumina Assembly) | ecosystem: Environmental > Terrestrial > Soil > Wetlands > Permafrost | place: Sweden...
CCCTTCGAGGAAGTATCCTTTTGGCCAGACCGAGATCCCGCAGCCTTCATGGCGCTCAAAAGGCTGTCCTTTAAGTTGACGATACTCCTTCGCCCCACCGTTCTCCATTAACAGAAGCATGCATTGATGTTCTGGCATGAAGGGAGGCCGCGCATGTCCTTGCGCTTCGCTCACGCCGGTGATTTCCACCTCGATGAAGACCGCTACTTCGCCGACACCGCACAGTGCCTTGAATGGTCTGTCGCAGATGCCACCCAGGCGAGCGTTGACCTCTTTGTGATCAACGGCGACCTCACGACTTACAAGGCCAGCTCTGGATGCTGCCAATGGCAAGGAGTACGTGCGCATGCTGCGCCGGGCGATGGATCTTGGCGGAATGCATCAAGTCGTATTCATTTGTCACACGCCGCTCGTGTGGGAGCTGGCAAATCAAGTTCTCTCTGTCTTTGGTGGCAGCGTGTTTACTACTGAACAGGCGCTAATCAGATCAAAATCACCATCGTGACTGCCTCTCCCGAGAGTTTACATCTCCCACTGCAACCGGTTCCTGCCATTCCGACAGGAGAGAAGCCCCACGGATCTAACGACCGAGCCGCTTGGCGAAAGCACTCCAGCCATCTTCATTCAGGAATTTCGTGAATTCCCGAACGGGGTTCTCGTACACGCCCGCCGCAATCCGACGCTCGTCATCCACGCCGTATTTCAAGCCTCTTGTTTCCCAGCATCGGTTGCGCTCCGTAACCCACAGGTAGCTTTGAATAGTCCTCTTTTCCTTGAGACCATGAATCCGCTTCAGGCGACGTTGCAATTCTGAAGTGGGCACAACGACGAAGTCAGGTGATCGTCTTTTGAATCCGTGCAACACGAAAACCCAGAAATCAGTCTGGGACACACGGAGTTTGTCCCTGTTTATCGTGAACCAAGTGCAGACCCGAAGCGGCCCCTGAAATTCAGCACTCATTTCCGGGAGGAAGTCCTTGCCGAATTTCACCTGGAGTGAGGCGGTGCGCCGGTTTTGGTGATCGGAGACAAGAAGGTCTATGCCGGTGTCCTTCGATGGAATCCACACGTTCAGCCGCTTTTTGAAATGCCGTTCAATGTAGCTGCCCGCCAGGTATTCCCCGGCGTGGATGGTGAACAGCGGCGTCATGGCACAGGTCCTCCTTGGATATCCAGGTCTCAGGGCGTATGCTGCCCCGCCTTCGAACATATGCCCGGTAAAGCTGTGGCCGACTCCTCAGACGACCGTGCCCGTCGCCTCGACGGATGGAGACGCCGTTGCTCCGAGTTGGCTCTGGGCATATTTCATGATTGCCTTGCCTAAGCGCCCCAGCGTAGGAAACTGCTTGCCTTCATCCCAGGCATCGGCAAGAAGCTGCTGAATAAAGAGAGTGCATTTGTAGATGTCCTTGACCTCGCCGATATCATGTGCAGATTTGACCTTGCTCCTGAAGGCTTCCCATGCATCCTTACCAAGGTCGTCGGCTAAAGCGGCAGAGAGGTCTTCCTTCCACATCACCAGCGCCTCCGACCAGACGGTCGCATCAGGCAAAGGCGGTGTTCCACTCAGCCCGCAGAGATTAAGCAGCGTGCTGTTGTCCAGTTCATGTTGAGCCTTCTTGTCTGGCGTCCCGCATTTGTCCGTATCAGCATCTGGGCTAACAACCAGATGCGACCCCTTTCACTGGGGCATTACATAGCACCGAACCCCGTATCTCAGCATTCTGCCGGCTGGCAACAACGTGGGGAGAGGCTCCGGCGCTAGAGAGCGGTGCCGAATCGTCCTGGGCTGATCGTGAAAGTTGAAACCTGGAAAAGAGAATTTCTTTCAGCCGCACGAAGAACCTGCGCAGACTTTTAATGGAAAGGGGATGGTCCATATTGCCGACGCCGGACAAAGTAGCGGTGATGTAGGCCCAAGGTTTGAAACCGAAAGCAAGAGAGGGTAAACTTCAGCTATGGCCGTCTCAAAGCGTGGTCGCATTTATCACTATGAGTTTGAGCTGGGCGGACGCCGGTATCGCGGAAGTACCAAGCGCACCAACCGCCAAGATGCGTTGAAAGTTGAAGCCACCAAGCGCACCAGGCTATTGAACTCGCTTCAGGACATCCCGCATCCGACGGCTGTCCCCACTTTCGGGGAATTTGCGGACCAGTTCCTGACCTGGGCCAAACTGAATCTCTCGAAGGCTAACGTCAAACTACATCACGTCAATATTGAGCGGCTCAAACAATTCTTCCGTGGCAAACTCATCAACAAAATAGACCGCAAGAGCGTTGAGGATTTCAAGGTGTGGAGAGCAGGTCAGAAGCGGGAGAATGGCAAAGGGAAAGTCTCGGGAGCGACGGTCAACCGAAATCTTACCACCTTGAAGCGCATCTACAATCATGCCGACGCTATGGGCCTGAACGTCAGGAACCCGGTCAGGCATGTGCCATATTTTAAGGAGACCGGCAGGATGCGTGCGCTGACTCTGGAGGAAGTGGACAAGTACCTGGCTGCAGCGAAAGGAGATTTGAAGGACTTTGCGGCTTTAGCCCTCGACACCGGAGCACGTCCGATGGAGCTACTCGCTTTGCACAAAAATGATGTACACTTGACAGAGGGCTATGTGAGCCTGCCTGGAACCAAGAACGTGCGAGCCAGGCGAGACGTGCCGTTGACGGATGGCGCCAAGGAAGTGCTCGAAAGGCGTATCAGTAAATCGCCCAATGGATACATCTTCCCCGTGCGCAGACGGAAGACGAAACACAAGGAAGTGCAGCACATTACGAGCCTCAAGAAAGCGCATGAGCGAATCATCGCCAAGTATTTCGCGGATGACCCATTCACGCCCTACACTTTCCGGCACACCTACGGCACCAGGCACTCACAAGCCGGGACGGAGTTGCCGGTGCTGGCAGAGCTGATGGGACATGCGGAGATCCAGACCACGATGCTCTACGTCCATGCCGCACGCAAGCAGAAGATCGAAGCCACGGCGAGGCTGCAAGCCTACGTGGAGGCAGCACGGAAAGCCAAGCAGTTGCAGGAAGAGCGCAAGGCCGAGAGTTGGAAAGTACCGGAGGATGAGTGGGGTAATCCGATCTATGAAAATGAACCCCGGTCCCCACAAAATCCCACACAAGAGGCAGAACCTCCGGATTTGCAATTTTTAGTAACTCGTTTATTTTAAGTAATGTGCGCCTGTAGCTCAGATGGATAGAGCGGTTGCCTCCGGAGCAACAGGTCGCAGGTTCGAGTCCTGCCAGGCGTACCATTTCTTTCAAGCAGTTAGCAACGCCTAGTAGCCCCTCCATTGCGTCACGTCCACATGGATGTCCACACGAAGGGCTGTCTATAGCCCACCTTGGTGCTCCGCAGACAGTAGCGTAAGCACAAGGGACAGGCTCTCGATCGAGCGGCAAATCCTGGGCTGAATCTGAGCCGCTGGCGGTCATCCTACGTGAGCATCGAGTGAGGCAAGAGCGCCGGTCTATTCCGCCGCGCGCAATCGGTTTATTTCTCTTGAGCCGGAGCGGCCCAGAGCATAATGTGAGAACGGAGGAACCGCCATGCCACTTTATCTCTGCCGCTGGACGAATGGCGACTGCTCATTCGTCTTCGCCGCCAGCAAAGGGGAAGCCATTGAGCTCCTGGATGAGATAGGAAACGCCGAGGGGTGTCCACTGACACCGATCCATGACTTCATGGTCCACTTCCGCTTTAACGACGACGGAATACTCGAGTTCGAGGAGTTTGGTGAGATCACTGAAGATGTCCTGGTCGAGACAGCCTATCCCATCCTGAGCGACGCTCTCCTAAACGCTCCTCGCGACGAGCAAACAGGCGCGCTAACACCGGAAGGGATGGAAATAGTCAAAGCTGCTGTGGGCAAGGAGCGGGAGAGGGTCAAGGCGAAGAACGGGGCAGAACCAGACACGGAGTTGGGTAAAGAGATCAAGAAGAACACAGATGCGCCCACGCGTTTGGTGGACCGCATCGTTCACAAAGTCGCCAGGGAGAAACTCGGGCGATTTCAGGGAAGGGGCAAGCCGCACTGACCTCGATGCTGTAGAATCAATATGGACGTGGGCTTCAGAAGGTTGTCTGCAAATAGGTGCGCGGAGCAGGCACTCTTTGAATCTACAAGACGGACCGCAGTCTTAGTCGCCCTTAGTGCAGGACTGCACAAATGGCCAGCCCCACTCTTGTGGCAGACTCGGCATTCCTTCACTTCGAAGTTCCCGTCAATTCCCTGTCGCGCCCCCTAGACACCTGGGTCAGGGGTTCCTCATGCTGTTCCCAGCCAAAGTCAACTTCGCGGATGATCGTTTGTCTGAACGGAATGCGCCGCGCCAAGTCTTCCTTCACGGCACATGCCAGCAGATGATTTCGCTCAGTTCTGATCAGTGTCACGGGGTTGGCAAGGGTCCCCCCGCCTTTCCCGTACCCCGGCGCTTTGAGATAACTCAACTCGCGGCGCTCACTCAGGATAAAAAAACAAAAAATCAAATTCACGGCGGCAAAGTCGTAAAAATGAAATGTTGATGGGCTCGCGAATGACAGAATAAGAAAACGTAGTATATCCCCGTTCCTCGCGGCCAGGACACACGCACATAGACGGGAACGTCGGGGCCGTGGTGCAGTCACGACTTGGGATTGAGCATCGATCTCGCCGAGTGTCTTGGGTCGGTCATCGCCAGCCAATTTCTGCAGGGATGAACGCAGGCCTCATCTTGCCTTGCCATGGAAAACCTCCCGCCAACCACATCACGGAGATCGTTTGGCCTGGAAAGCTCCGCGAAATCCCTCTCGACTGACTGAAGTTGCATCAGAAAAGCAAATTCATTTTAGCTGGGCGCGCTTCGTCGCACACTCAAACAGAAGATTCATTCACTCTGTGTTTGTTTCATCCTCCGAATCCATTTCGGCAGCCGCCAATTTTGAGTGCTCAATCTTTAGCCGCTCTATCACTTTAGCATCCGAGAAGCCAGCTCTCCGGAGGCGATAGATTTGTTTGCGGATGGCTTCCTTCTTCTTCCCAGCGTTTTCGAGCTTGCAGACCAAGTCATGGATCTGGTGTTTCGGTAACGCTTTCTGAATGAACTGATAAGCGCTACTCTTCTCAATCCGCAGGCTCATTCCGCGCTTGGTAGCTTTTAGCCTCCCTGCCTTGATGGATTCGTAAATTCGGCGAGGATCCGTTTTCGAAACGCGAGCTAATTCAGAAATCGAAATGTAGTCGTTACGGAGTGGCGCGCTGCCTTTCCCCTTTCGATGCCGCTCTGCTCTTTCTTCAGCGGCTGACTCCTCTTCGAATCGTGCACTCCTGGGCTCGGCGTCGCGTTTCGAGGACCGAGCGCCTTTAGCGTAGCAGGCCCAAGCTGTCTGTCTCGCGTAACGCCTGAAATCGAAAGGATGATGAGGTATCACCCAATTGGTAAATATGAAGCCAACTGCCCCTTCGGCAGCACCGCGGAATTCTTCCGGCCGCCGCCAGAAGTGACACAGATAGCTCACAAAGGTCTCTAAGTCCTCGGTTGTCAACTCGATCAGGCCCCAGCGAGAGAAAATTACCGCGAGCTGAAAAGTCAACTCTTCCTGGGTGGTTTCCCTTGAAATGTGGAGTGCGCAATTCCGGTAAAAGAAGGGGGTTCGCACTTTGTCGTCAAGTTCTTTCGGCGGGATACGGTCGTCCTGGTCTTGCTCTCTTCCATCGCGAATCGTTTTTCGTGCACCACGCCGCCAAGTGTTCGGCGAAGGAATTCTTGGGGTGGACCAAGTGTGTACAACGATCCACTTCGCGTACAGCATCTCTAAACGAGCCCGCTCGCCGGGAGATGCGGTGCGTAATGCCTCAGAGAGAGCTAAGTTTTTCTCCATCCCCTTCTTGAGGCAGATCGTAAGAGTTTTGCACATTTCTTGAGACTGCGGTGAGTCCTTGAAGGACGCCGGAGCACTTCGAAGGGTGTTTTCGTCCTTCGGAGTGGACTCTGGCCATTGGGACCGTTCGACGTTTACGCCGGGACGGGGGCCAGAGGTCAGCAAACTTACCACCTCAATCTGCTCCCCAGTTCCAATAAGACTGAACTCCCCTTGGGGCACAGGTGCGTTTGCAAACATCCAACTCAGAATCTTGCCGGCCAACCACTGGGCGTCGAGGAATCCTTCGGAGTGTCCCATTTCCGGAGATTATACATCGGGGGTAGCCGGCGGTCGAACTCAGTCCCTGCCCGGCGCCCCCCATAGCAAGTGAGGTGGCTCTTCGTGGCTCCCGCATGCGAACGCAATTCGGAGAAACGCCAAGGCTAGGATGCCCTAAACGGCCAGGGTGAATGCGATTTGGAGCCAAGAGGGTCGTCGCGGAGTGTGGCCATGGATGAGAAAAGAAATCAGGATGAGAAAAGGGTTCTGGATGAAAGGAGAATCCTGGATCAAACGGACTTAGATCGCATCTACGGCCTTCCAAAACCGTGGCAGCGCAAGCACCGACGCCTCGGCGATGGCCCTCCATTTTTGCGAATAGGCCGGATGATTCGCTACTGCCGATCGGATGTCGAGAGGTGGCTGGCTGAACACTACGTCAAGACTGAATAAAGGGGTATGCGGCAATGGATGGGTCGACATCGCCAGCGTTTGACATCGACATGATTCAGCGAGCCCTGGAGTTGTTGGTCGAGCCGGGGACGGTGGTGGAGCTGCGGATCCCTGGAACACGGCATGGGACGGTGAGTGGCTACTTCAATGACTTGGATGCCATGCGGAAATGTGCAGTCTCCATGAGCGGAAAGGCGGAAGGAGTCTACTTAACTCTGAACCCCGCCTTTTCCGACTTACTTGCCCGAGGGTCGAACAAGCTTGTTCGCTATGCAAAGCACGCAACGTCCGATGAACAAGTGCTGCGACTCCATTGGCTCTTGCTAGATTTCGATCCAATAAGGCCGGCAGGCATCTCTTCAACCGACGCCGAGCACGAAGCGGCTTTGCACCGGGCGAGGGAGTGCCGAGAATGGCTGCGAACACAAGGATGGCCTGCTCCCGTCTTTGCTGACTCTGGGAACGGCGGTCACTTGGCCTTTCGGGTAGACTTGGAGAACAACAACGACAGCACCGAGACGCTAAAGTCCGGCCTTTTAGTCCTCGGTTTACAGTTCAGTGATTCTGTCGTGCAGGTTGACCCCAACACGTACAATGCCGCACGAATTGTAAAACTGTGGGGAACCCTGGCCGCTAAGGGAGATAACCTTAGTGAGCGCCCTCACCGACTCTCACGGTTGTTGGATGTCCCAGCGGTGCTGGAGCCGGTGTCGGTCGAGTCGCTAGTAGACTTGGCCAGGCACCTTCCGAAGGCGGAACCACAGGCGCAGGCTCGCCCGAGCCGCAGCAATGGTCAGGGCTTTGACCTCGACCGCTGGATCGCGGACCATAACCTGGACGTGGATGGCCCGACGGACTGGCAGGGCGGTAGACGCTGGATACTCAGAGTCTGCCCTTGGAACCCAAACCACCGAGGGTCGGCCTACATCGTTCAATTGCCAAACGGGGCAGTCGCTGCCGGGTGCCTGCACAAGTCCTGCGCCCACAAGGACTGGCATGCGCTACGCGATCTGGTCGAACCCGGCTGGCGAAATCATTCTGCCCAATATAGGGAGGGAGTTTGGGCAGAAACAAATCTTCCCTTCCAGACAGCAGAGGAGTTGGCTGCCGAAGCTCCCGCTAAGGTGACATGGATCGCCGAGCCCTGGGTGGCATCCGGAAGCATCACGGAGCTAGCTGGAAAAATCAAATCAGCTGGGAAAACTACATGGATAACCCATCTCGTGCGTAAGGTGCTCGAAGGTGAGCCGTTTCAAGGGGAACCGACCCTGAAGACCCCCGTCGTGTATCTGACGGAACAACCTCGGACATCGTTCGAGGTGGCCCTAAAGCGGGCGGGGCTTTTGGGACGGCCCGACTTGATTGTCCTTTTCTGGCACAAGGTTATTGGACTGCCGTGGCATGTTATCGCTCATGGGGCCATAGAAGAGTGCAAAAGGCGAGGCGCAAGATTGTTGATCGTGGACACTGGTCCACAGTTTGCCCAGCTCTCGGGGGACGCCGAAAACAACTCGGGAGACGCCCTTAAGGCCACGCAACCCCTCCAAGAGGCGGCGGCCGCGGGCATCGGTGTCATCGTCGTACGGCATGAGCGGAAGAGCGGAGGAGATGTGGGAGACTCCGGACGCGGCAGCTCAGCCTTTGGGGGGGCAGTTGACATAGTACTTTCCATTCGTCGGGCCGAAGGAAACTCTCGTCCGACACTCCGCGTAATCCGCGCGCTCTCTCGGTTCAGCGAAACGCCGGATGAGCTCGTGATTGATTTGACTCCTGGGGGATATGTGTCTCTCGGCCAGACTAAGGCCGTTGAGGCACAGGAAGGGGAGGCGTCGATCCTGTCGGCGGCTCCTACGGAGGAATGCGATGCCGTGCCGCTAGACGACCTTGTGAAGGCGACGGGCGTGAAGCGGGCCACCGGGCAAAGGGCTGTCACGACACTCTGTAGTAAGGGGCAACTTGCACGAGTCGGCGGGGGAAAGAGGGGAAACCCCTACCGATACTGGGCGCCCCGAATTGATTCTGCCCAAACTACACCTCCTAATGGGCAGAAAGAATCTTGCGAGATTGAGACCGAAGTTCTATGAGTAACCTTTTAGAAGCGGTTGCTGCTCTCGAGGCTGCTGGTGGAAGTCTCACCGTTGAGGGGGACGACATCAAGGTTACGTACCCCAAGGATTGCCGCGATGTAGTGGCGCCCCTCCTCTCCCAATTGCGAGCCCACAAAGCGGAGGTGACAGTCCTCCTCCTTGAGAAGGAGGAAATTCATTCTGCCCGAACACCCACTCTATATGGACAGAAAGAAACTTCTCAAGCACAAATACCTCCGCCATTTGAAGCTGGGGCGTCCGATAGCGATACTGGTGGTTTTGCCCCTCCTAAGTGTCCCCAGCTCCCACCCGGGGTGCGGTTGATCCGTTACCAGCCCAAGTCCCCACCAGTAGCGGTTGCGCCCATCAGCATTGTGATCGACGTTAGAAAATTCATCTTCGCGTACCTAGCTGATCTGAACTACAGGCTTCGCCACCCCGATACCCACGGCTGCCCACCACTCTCCGACATTCTAGCGAAGCTTGCGGAGGTCGGGGTTGAATTGTCCCTTGAAGTTCCTGCCAAGCTGCCGGAAGGGAGTACATAGGCCCCTGCGCAGTGACCGCACAGCTTCATCGGCCGACACCGGTGCCATCGAGGGGCTTAGGCCGCAAGAGAGGACTCTGATGGCGAGCGGAGCACCCTAAGCCAATTCTGAACTTATAGTGTCGCCGACACCTAAACATTCGACATGGCATCCTTTGCACCGCAAAGGCAGTCCTCCTGGTGCCTTGTTTCCACGTGCAATCACAATGCAAGAACGAGCCATCAATTATTACCCGCGATAAACGGCGTAGGGTTTACCCATTCCCCGTCACTTGGCCGTGTCGCCAAACCGTAGAAGTACCTCACGCATTCAAACTCCCGAGATACGGGGTTCTGGGAACTCGACGGGGCGGCGGACGCGGAAAGCCGCAAACGCGTAACGGTCTCTCCAGAAGGCCGTGGAACGTGAAACGACGGATTCGGGACGATAAACCATGCCCTTCCCACGCCGGAATCTAGCCAAGCGCCGTGCCAGTTGGTTGGTAGGCGACTTTCCAGGGCTTGGGAGCCTGGATTGATCTCCGGAACAGCCGGGCGAGTGCAGCGACTGCACAAACTTGGCGTCAACCAGTTCTGGTACGCCGCCGGGCTGTGCCGGGCGCTTCCTCTTGAGGGCACTGGAAGGCAGTTTGAGGGCCTCCCCCTGGGTTGAAGAGAGGCGACCAGTTTTTAGTTTGTGTTCGTCGGGCTCTCTCAAGAAAAATTTCCAAAAAACCAAAAACCGGTGGACCGCTGCGCCTCGCCGTCGTGGGTTTGTTCAACGGATCTGCTGTGCCAAGTGGACGCCGCAAGGCCGAGGACGGTCATCACCATACGGAAGTACAAAGAAAGCCCTACGGCGTGAGGATCTATCCCCGATTGCTTGTGCGAAGGGGATTTCTCAACAGGAACCGGCGGCGGATGCCATCAGTAAACACTGCGCCGTCAGGGATGACTGATTCGCCGATCGCTTGTGGTAAGGGCTGTAAGCAGGGTAGCGCAGAGGTGCGCGTGTTTTGCGTTCCTCTGTGACTTTTCGCTGGTGCCCTGGAAACGCCGCTCCAGGGTGCCGTGATCGCATACATGCCAAGAGGCGGCATGTATGCGCCACCCGCCCTCAGGATGACCGCAAGGCAAGCCACGGTCAGAACCGCCCTGGCCGTAGCTGGGGTGGGACGTGCTAAGGTCAACCGATGTGATCAGATTGGATCTTGAGCTTCTTACCTGCGATCACGTTGATCTGTTCCTTATAGTACGATTGCCCCTTGGCATCACGGAATTCGATGGTATGCATGCCGGTTGACAACGGGAACTTTTTTAGTTCTCCCGTGCGGCCTGCGAATCCGCCATCGACAAAAATTTGATTACCCTTTTGCTTCGTCAAAATCTGGACTTCGCCCACCGGTGAGACGGGGTAATAACGCGATCCGTAGTAGGGGCCGTACCCATAATACCCTGGACCGAAGCCACCGCCCATGTAGCCCCCCCCCCGAAATAGCCCCTTTGTGCGGACGCCGCCGGCCCAATGTTGGGCGCTTTCATTTTCGGTGAAAAACTTTGTGACTGATTTCCGGCCAGAACTCTTGCAGCATGTTGACGGGCACGTTCAGTGCAAGCGACTCACTCCCGTTGCTTAAGGTGTAAGACACAGTCTTTTGAGACCCAGGCAACCAGAGCGTGGAAATGGCGCTGGCGCTATAGTAGCCGCCAATATTGGCAATGTTCAGAGTCGGGTGACCTTGAGTGTTATAGGTCAAGAAGCTGTAAGCGATCGCGTGGAGAGCCCGGCGGCGAAATCCCTGCTGATCGCTGGCGATGTAACGAACGTCCTCCTTCAGCAGACCCGCCAACGGAAACTGAATACTGTTCTGTACGACATCACCGGAGGCCACGCGCGAGGCCACCCGGAGGCCGTAACCACGGAATCCGCCGCCCCATTGCCGGGGAGTGCCTGTGGCTTGGTCCAGAGCCAGGGCTGAGAACAAGGGACCGAAGTAAGCCCCGACAGACCAATAGCTCTGCCGGAAGTAAAGCTTCCAGTATTCGTCCGCGGTCAAGGGAGTGTAATCCGACGTCCAGGCCGTCGTTTGCCCGGTCACGGGATTTACGTAGAGGCGCTGCGCGTCGTGACTCGTGGGCGCCTGAGGCGTGCCGTCCGCGACGGCCCCTGTTTGCGGACTTATCCCACTCGCGCTAGTAGTTTGGCTGAACGCCGACGGTGAGGCCAGCAGCGCTAGCACGGCCCCGACAAGCACTACCCGAATTGTTCCGCCAAGGGCAGAGTCATGGTTTTGCGCTGACATGTTCCAAACTCCGTCCAGCTTGTCAACTGGGATTTCTATGGTCGAGTCCCACATCAGTGGGGGTGTACACTCCAAATAGTTAAAACATTAAAGAACATAACAGGCCGATACTCGAGGTGTCTGTTCGATATGGACCAGCTCAGCCACAGCCCAATTTTGGGACGTATCAGCCCATCCTTCAACCCCGGTGGCCCAAGATTACGTCCACGCTGCGGCCACCCTCGGTGATTGTGGCTAGACGGCGAACTCCGAAGAAGTCCTGCCACTTTTTGAGCAGCGGGGTACCACTGGGCCGAATTCCGCTCCACTCGCTCTATGATGCCATAATGATCCCAGTCGGCTAACCAGCCAATACGATCATGGGGAATTTGACAAGTGATGGGCGCATCATGACCATCGGTTTGCCGCTGAGAAGCCACCTTTGGCGATTACGTAATCTTCAGGAATGACGGCAATGCCGCGACGCAGTTCGGTACCGGGTTTAGCCTTCGCCTGGGAAAGCCATCGTCCTGGAAAGTGGAGCACACAGACCAGAGTTGCTGGATAACTGATGGTAACAGCCCTTCTCACCAGCAATGATGCAAACTCCCCGGATACGGGGTTCGGGTCCTCGAAGCGGACTTGAACGAAGCCGCCCGTGCGGCGGACGCTACGCGTGCGTGTTGTCAGCCGGACTGCCTGAATCAAGGTATCGTCGGGTCATAAGGAGGTTCCCTATGACCCGTTTA
>Ga0182027_10011937_pt1 | contig 12223 bp, 6 predicted proteins | sample 712E1DmetaG_FD_121300 | JGI IMG/M metagenome (GOLD analysis project Ga0182027, IMG submission 121300) | Permafrost microbial communities from Stordalen Mire, Sweden - 712E1D metaG (Illumina Assembly) | ecosystem: Environmental > Terrestrial > Soil > Wetlands > Permafrost | place: Sweden...
CCAGATAGCAGCAGCCTGCTGAGACGAGATCGACGTCGTGGTGTAGTTGGCCTTGGGCACGATGATGAGCATTGACTGCACCGGGCCGTCCCATTCGCCGATGCTGGCGGGCTTGTCAATGCCTTGGCAGGAGAAGAAGGCGACATCGGAAATGCCGACGCTTGCCATGGTGTTGCCCGAGAGATTGCAAGAATTGGTGACGGTCTTGGTGCTGTCAGTGGGATCGACCGTGTAGTAGTGGGCGGTGCCGCTCAGCGGCTGCGGGACCGGATTGTCTTGTGGAGGCGAAACCGAGGACACGCCGAGGCACGAGGAAATCGGGTCATAGACGATTGATACATTCTGCTTCGCCTTGATCTGCACAGCAAGCTGGCTGAGGATGGGCTCGAACGCGCTGCTGCCCGCCATAAAGATGGGGTTGGGAAGCACCGAGGTGTCGTTGCAAGCCACTGTGGTGGCCTGGGCGAGAGCTGTTGATGCGCTGAGCACCATTCCCGCCGCACCGGTTAAGGCTACGATCTGTTTTCTAAAGGTCATGGCAATCCTGCCTCCATTTCAGGCCCGGCAAACCCGGGCCGCGGCGGAACCATAGCGAGATGCCCGGAAAGCCGTTGCGACGGATTTGCAGCGGATTTGTTACAGGATTGCAACGGCGTTACCGCACGCGCGGCAACGCACAGGTTTTGCGCAGAATTGACGAGGATTTCACCAAGCGGCTCCCGTTGCGATGCTACGGTTGTCTGCTGCCGTGACGGATTCGGAACCGCTTCTATGAGAGTGCGAACCACCCTGGTGATGGCCCTGGTGGCGGCGGGCTTGCCTGCTCTGCCCCAACCTGCCGCGGCCTACGTCCGCACCATGACCGAGTCAGGCGCGTCCACGGCATGGAAGACGCCTTGTGTGACCATGGAATTTTCCTTGGGCGCCCCTCCGCCCGAGTTGATGCTCAGGGATACCTCAGTGCAGCTCAAGCAGCGGGCGCGGCCTGGAGTCAGGCCTCGCTTGACGGGATCAACCGATGCACCAACGTGATCTTCGCCGTGGTGTCGGTCCCTGATGTCGCTGGCAAGGTTGGCCTCGACTACCACAATCGATTGATCTTCCGCCAGGGCCAGTGGTGCAGCGATCCGCTGCCCAAAGATGGCAGCTGCTATGACCCAAGTGCCTTGGCTCTCACTTCTGTCTTCCAGAATACCGATACCGGGGAGATTCTCGACGCTGACCTGGAAATGAATGCCACTGACTATACCTGGGGCGACTTCGTGGCCCATCCTGAGCAAAGCAACATCCAGGATTTCCAGGGGGCGATCACCCACGAGTTCGTCCATGTCATCGGCTTGAGCCACACCTGCTTCAGCCCCGGCGGAACCTTTGCCGACGGCACGCTCATCCCGCGACCGACGGACAACCAGGGCAACCCGGTACCCGATTGCGGCCCAGACAATCCACCGGCCATCACGCAGGCCACGATGTACGTCTCGGTGGCCACCCCGAGCGCAGAGTATGAACTGCGCAGCTTGTCGCCCGACGACATGCAAGCCGCGTGCGGCATCTATCCCTTTGCCACCAACTTTGAGTGTGTCGCGCCGTCGAGACTTGGCTCCACATCAGATGGTGGCTGCTCCTACTCGGGGCTGACAGGACGTGACTCTGTCGCTGGCGTGCTGGCGATCCTCGCGCTCGGCCTGGCTTTCCGTCGTCGGCGTTGGTAGCGCAAAGCCTGGCTCACGGCTCTGCGCAGCCCCCGCGTGCCTCTTTCACCTGCGGCGACAGTTCCCGTAGGCAGGCCGCGGGACAGGTCGGAGGCTTGGTTGACAAGCGGCCGGATAGTACGCGCGCAAACCCGCGTTTCCTGCCATGGTCTGCGCCAATTGTGGCCTGTCACGCGGCAGTCACTAAGTTGTAGCAAATCCCTCACCCAATTCCCGCGGCAAACCCGCGTAGAAAGCAGCCGCACAAGGCCTGCTGGCCAGCTGACTATCCTCGTGGCTGACAATTCATGAACCCGACTATCCCCCAATGCTCAGGAATCTGCGCGGCGCTGGTGGCGCTGGTGTGCGGTCTTTGGAGCTGCGGCAGCAGCGCCAAGACACCCATCGTCGAGGCGGGTGGTTCAACCCTCGATGCGGTTGTTTCCAGCCTCGATGCGGGCGGTCCCAGCGTCGATGCGGGCGTTGACAGCGGCACGATTGATGCCCCGACATGCCCGGCCTCCTGCGACGACAAGAACGACTGCACCATCGATAGCTGCGATCCCAACACGTTCCAGTGTGTCCACACAGTCGTGGCTGACGGGCAGAGCTGCGAGGATGGCAGTCCTTGCACGATCCACGATGTCTGCCAAGGTGGCCTTTGCTATTCGGGACCGAACAAGACCTGTGGGGCAAGCGATCTGTGCCACGAAGCTGGGGTGTGCAGCCCCAGGACCGGCGAGTGCAGCAACCCCAATTCTGCGAACGGAAAATCCTGCGACGACGGGCTGAAGTGCACAACGGCGGATCAGTGCTCGAGCGGCGTGTGCCAGGGGACACCCTTCTGTCCGAGCTTTGCAGCCTGCGACCCGACTACGGGCATTTGCGATGGGTCCGTGTTCCCCACCGCCCTCTCCGAGCAACTCTGCGAGAACGGGAGCGGACCGACGAACAGCAACGGCCTGGTGCGAACGCCTGACGGACAGATCTTTGCGGTCGGCACCTTCTTCAATACAACGAACCTAGGCAGCGGGCCTGTCGCCACGGTGTCGCCGAGCGACCCGAGCAACTCCGCGATCTTCATGGCCAAGCTCGACCCGAGCACGGACAAGGCGACCTGGACAAAAACCTTTCTCGGTTCGAAGACGCAGGGGATCACGGGCGTTGCGGTGAACGGCTCTGGCCAGCTTGGACTTCTGGGTTCCTTCTCGGGAAACATTACGGTGGGTGACACCCTCCTGGAGCAGTCCGGTGCGGCAGAGTGGTACATCCTCGGGGCCAGCTCGACGGACGGCAGTGGGCAGTGGGCTCGGCGGGTCGGTTTTTCCACCAGCAAGGTGCAATCAACGGGGTTGAGCGGAATAGCCGGAGATCCCCAGGGAGCCACGTTTGTCCTATGCGGGACTGCAAACCAATCTGGCACGGATCTCTCGCCGTCGCTCCAGGGAAATGCACAGTGGCAAGGTGGCACTGACATCGTTCTGGCGGGTCTGGACGGTGCGACCGGAGACACCCTGTGGGCGGCGCAGGTGGGCGGCAACAATGACGAGACCTGTGCCGGGGTGGCCGTGGACGGGCAATCAAACACGTACGTCGTAGGCAGCTACCGGTTCGCCAGTGTCGTGAGGTTGGGCAATCTAGCCCCGCTGCCCACAGTGAACGACCCGAAGGCCGTCGGGCTGTTCGTGGCCAAGCTGGGTCGGCAAAGTCCGTTCGGCGTTGCCGATGCAGGTGCCGAAGATTCGTCCGGCGCTGCCGATGCGGGTGCTCAAGATTCGTCCAGCCTTCTCAACGCACTCTGGGCCGTGCCTTTCGCCGAGGGGAGGCAGGGGATCGTTCCTGTGATGCTTGCGCTCGGTTCCGATCTCGTGGTGGCGGGCACCATTCCATCTGGAGGGCTGGTTTTGGGCGGCGTGGACCTGAGTGCCTCCGACATCTTCGTCGCAAGGCTCGATGGCGCCACGGGAAGTCCAGTCTGGATCAAGGGCATTGGCAAAGCCGCGAACGCGACGGTGACGGCCCTGGCGGAACGCGCGAACGGGGGACTTCTGCTGACCGGGAGCTACTCCAAAGCATTCACACTGGGAATGGCGAACCTGCCCGTGCCTCATGACGGTGGTCAAGGGACCTTTGTGGCCGAGCTGGACAGCGACGGAAATGTTCTGGCGGCCAAAGGCTACGGAGATCCGACCCACTCCAACTATGCCCTGGGGGTGATTGGCCGGACGGGCGGGACTGATGCGGAAAATGGCAGCTTGCTCATGCTCCAGTTCCAGGGAGGGCTGGATCTGGGTCAGCCAATTGGCGCGATCAGTCCCAGTACTCCCACAACTCCGGCGATCTGTATCACGACGCTAGCGCCCTAGCGGACGTCTTGAGATGACTACAAGGCGAAAAATGCTTCACCAGGGCCGGGCACCGGCAGCGGTATCTATGCCCAAAACTAATCCCCGGCAGGGGCCCAACCACAGCGAGGAAAACATGATTCGACACACACGACCAAGGACCAGGACTTGCAACACACTCTCGTTGACCGTGGCGGCGTTGGCCGTACTCACCGCCGGCTGCAGTTCAAGTTCTTCCAGCAATCCGCCACTCCCGGATGCAAGCCCACCCAAGCTCGACACAGCGCCAGCGATGCTGCCGGATGCAAGCCTGCCGAATCTCGATATAGCGCCAGTGCAGGTGCCGGATGCAAGCCTGCCGAATCTCGACACGGCGCCAGCGATGCTGCCGGATGCAACTCCACCCAAACTCGATACCAACCCACCGGACGCGCCGGCGGATCTTCCGCTAGCGACCGGCGAGGCCGGCGGCAAAGAGGCTGGAACCGGAGGAACAGGGGGCAGCGATGGCTCGGTCGATCGTCCCTCCACCGGTCCGGACGCAGCGGACACGTCGGGCGATGGCGGAAGTGAGGACGGGGGCGATGGCGGAGTCGCCTGCGCGACCCCCAAGGCGACCTGGGAGTATAATGTGCAGGCCTTTTGGGATATCGCGTGGGACAAGGATGGAAGCCTGATCACGGCAGCGAGCTATTTCCCGCTGGTTACCCCGGCCGTATTCGGTTCAAAGCCCGTGACGAGCTACGGCAGCGCAGACATGCTTGTCGCGAAGATCGACCCGAGCTCAGGTAACGCATCTTGGGTCGTCACCGCGGGCGATGACCAGGACCAGAACGTCACAAGCGCTGCGGTCAGCAGTGCTGGCCCAGGCGTGATCGGCACCTTTATGGGAAGCCTGGACGTCTTCAGTGGAAACCAGCCAAGCAAGGTCATTGTCAACTCGGGAACAACCCCAGTCGACTTCATTGCGGGATTGAACGACACCGACGGCAGTGGGCTTTGGGCCCAAAAGGTCAACCTGGGCAATGGCGGGCTCAGCGCAATCGCCAGCCAGCCAGGAAAAGATTCTCTCGTCGTGTGCGGTTCCGCAACGAACAACGCCGCAAGCCTTGCCGCAACGGGAACCACCACCGCCCCTGGAACGCCGGGTGGCGGCGCGGCCGTGGTGGTGGCGGCCATAAAGGCCAGCGATGGCAGCGTCCTTTGGTCGCACCTGTTTGGCGGTGCACTGGACCAGATGTGCACCTCGGCTGCGCTTGATGACAATGGCAACGCGATCTTTGCCGGAACCTACGCCGGCGTCCTGGACTTCGGCCCCGGAGCGTTATCTCCCGCGCCGACTGGCGCGCAGGACATGATTCTGTGGGTTGCCAAGTTCAACGGCGCGACCGGGGCAACCATGGCTGCCAAGGCGTTCGGAACGACAGGAAAATTGGAGGCCGACGGTCTAGCGTCTGATGCCCAGGGGAACGTGATCTTGTCTGGATCACTGTTCGCCCCGGTGACCTTCGGAAGCAAGACGCTCACGCCGCTCGGAGCAAACGACGCTTTTGTAACGAAACTGGATGCCAGCCTAGTGCCCATCTGGGCTCGGCGCTGGGGAGGTTCCTCGGGCTCGGCCACCGCCGGGAACGTGGCCGTGGACTCAAATGGAAATGCAACCGTCGTGGGCCAGTTCAACCACACGATCGATGTGGGCCCGGGGAACACCATCATGACATCAACTGCTACTACGGCGATGGGCATGAATCCGTTCATTGTGAGCCTGAATGGGGCTACCGGCGAGACCCTGTGCGCGCACGCCTACGGTGACGCGGGCGTCAAGGGGGCAAAGGCCACAGCCGTGGCCGTGAACCGCCAGGCCACTGGCGCGAATCAGGACGCTGTTGACGTCGTCGGCACTTTCCTTCCGGCGATCAACTTTGGGCTGACCACACCGCTTGTGACACCTGACCAGATGTCGGTCGGTGGCAACGCGTTCCTGTTGCGCATGTAGCTTGCTCGTAGGCAGCGCCTCGGCGCTGACCCGCTCACCATCATAGGCATTCCAACCATGGCGTCAGCCAAGCCGCGAATTCGCCTGCGCTGTTTCGGCGTGCTGTTGCTTCTCGGACTGGGCGCCGGGTGCAAGAGCAGTTCCAACGAAAAGTTGGACGCCGGACAGCGCAAGTACTGTTCTGAATCTGTTGACGGGAGCAGCGGCGATGGCGCTGACGTTCTGCAAGCCACAGAGGCCGGCAGTGGTGCCATGGACATGGCGCTCGATGGGCAAGTCCCCATCGACGCGCCGGTTGCGGGCCTCGATGGCACGACCGCGGACGTGGCAGATGCCGGTGCTGGGGTGGATGCCGTGGATTCGGGGCGCAGCGACCTGGTCACCGGTTCGGGGGCCCCAGATGGAAGCGGCGGCACCGGCGGAACCGACGCGCCCGTTGGCACTGGCGGTGCAGGTGGAACCGGCGGGACTACTGGCGCGGGTGGGACTATTGGCGCGGGCGGGGCTGCTGGCCCGGACGCCTCGCCGAATGTCCGGCCAGATGCCGGCAGCGAGGCGAAAGACGCCTCTTCTGGCGACACGGTCGCGCCGACGGATCTCGGATCGAGTGAGGCCAGCGCCGGGGCTGATGCGCTGGTTGACAGTAGAGGGCCCGACGTTCCGGCTGATGCACCATCGGCGTCGCCAGACACGGTGCCGGTCTCCACTGTGGACGCACCTGCGCGTGATGTGCCGATCGACAGCCTCCCAGCGGCCTGCGCTGTGAATGGGTGCGCCTGGGCAAATCCGTGGCAGGCACCAACGGGAACATTGGGAAGTTTTTCCGGGCTGGCCCTGGCGCAGGACGGAACCACCCTCTGGGCCGCTGGTCAAGTCAACGCGACGTTCAATTTCGGAACCGACGCCAATCCGGTCACGAATCTCTACACTGGCCCCTTGCCGGCCCCGGGCACACAACCCAGTAATGACATTGTCCTGCTCAAGCTGGACCCCACAACTGGCTTAGCCACAGCGGCCTTTGATTTTGGCGACCCGTCAAACAACGATCAGCTTGGCACTCAGAATTCACCAGGCGTGGCTGTGGCATCAAGCGGGAACGTGGGCTTGATCGGCTACTTCACCAATGAAATCGATTTCACTGCCGCTGGCAGCGATTCTGGCGACGCAAGCTATGATTACCTCGCGTCATCCATTGCAGGGATATCGTTCTACGCCACCTTTGGCGGCACATCGAACGGCAGCTACGTCACCCCGATCAAGGAACACATGGTCGACATGGGCAGCGGCAGCCTGACCACGATTGCCTCAAACCCGGGCCAGAATGCGTTTGTCGTCTGTGGCCAGGCCGACAAGGTTGTTACACAATCGACCAACAAGTTCGGCCTGCTCACCACCACGTCGTCGTGGGTCACTGGCAACCGCCAGGACATCGTGGTGGCCAAGATCAACGCGGCCGACGGCACCGTGCTCTGGGGCAGGCAGATCGGCGGCGCGGGCGACCAGCTCTGCCAATCTGCGACCATCGACAACAACGGCGACGTGATCATCGCCGGTAACTACAACGACACGCTGGATTTCGGCGGCGGGATGCTTCCCTCGGTTCCCTCGGGTTCGGCGTTCATTTATGTTGCCAAGCTGAGTGGAGCGGATGGCAGCTACATGGCGGACCAGGGCTGGGGCTCCACCGGCCGCTCCGACGTCAATGCCATTTCGGTCGATGCGAGCAATAACATCCTGCTGGCGGGTGATATCTCGGGAGCCGTGGACTTTGGCAACGACGCCAACAGCAACGACGTAAGCATCGCACACCTGGGTTTGACCGACGCCTTTGTTGCGAGGCTCACCTCGGCTCTCGTGCCAATCTGGGGGAAGTCGTACGGCGATGCTGCCCACGACCAGACCGTGAACGGCATTGCCGCTGACTCCAGCGGCAACGTCTTCATAGGTGGCTACTATTCGGGCAGCCTGGGCGCCCTCGGCCTGAACTCCGCCAGCCCCACCTCTCCTGACGCCTTCATCGCCCAGTTGGCCGGGGCTGATGGCTCGATGCTTTGTGCGCGGTCCTATGGTGACTTGCTTGGCGTTCAGAATATCGCCGGGGGCGGCGTGGTTGCAGGCGCCGCGGGCGGTCTAGCAAACGCCGTTTTCGTCGGTGGCATGTATTCAAGCAGCATGACGTTCGGAAGCACGACGATCACCACTCCCGGTTCCGGGACTCAATATCCCTTCGTGGCCCGCCTCTCGCCGTAGCGACGAAAAGCACTAGCCCCAGCAGGCCCATCACTGACAGGAAGATTGCCAGTCGCAGACCAGGCGCGCGGTACTGAAGCTCGATACGATGAGAACCCGCGGGCAGGGGGACCGCCCGCATGAGCAGGTTCGCCCGCAGCAGGGGCGCGGCTTTTCCGTCGACCAATGCGCTCCAACCCGGGTCGTACTGCTCGACGAACGCGGCCAGGGTGGGGGATGGCGTCGAACAGGAAGCGACAATGCGGGTGTTGGCAAAGCTTTCCAGCGTGCAGGCGCGCGGCTCGTCTCCCTGGACGGCCGGCACAAAGAGGGGTTGCCCGGCCGTGAGCAGCAGAACCTGCTGGCCCGTAACCACCGCCTCGTCGAGCAGATGGCTGGCTGCCTCGGCGGGTGGGGCGCTTCGTATCTCACTGGGCAGATAGACCCGCGGCTGTGCGTCTTGCAGGCGCAACAGGCTGCCATGGGGCAGGGGATGCGATAGCAGATTCACGGTGCTGGTCCTGCCCAGTTCGCTGGCGCCCGTGTCAGTCACCAGTGCATAGGGCACTGACAGCAGCCTGAGCATGCGTCCCAAATCCCCGAAGGTTCCGGGACCTAGCTGGGATAGGAGGTCCGGAATGGCAGAGGCGTAGCCCGGCACAACGGCCAATCCAAAGACGTTCAACGTGTTTGGGGTCAGTGACTCGATGGCGCGTTCCTGGCTGTCTCGCCAGGTGGCTGTGGGGCCAAGCGGGGCCGCGGTCTGCTCCAGATTGGGCTGGCGGAAGATTCGTGGCGGTGCCGGACTGCCGTTGTCCTGCAGGATGGCGGACGCGGCCGGCGGAACGCGAGTCAGAAGTTGCGCAGAGCCGAACCCGGTCAGCCGACTGGCGGGAATGCCAAGGTCCAGCGCCACCAGCGCCACCATCACAAGGGGCACGGCTCGAGAAAGTCGGCGACGCAGGCGAATGAGCGCGAAGAGCAGGCCCAGGGCCAGCAGGCCGCGCAGCCCTGCAGCGCGCACAGTGGGCGCGAGCGCAGCGGGAAACAAGGCTGGCGCTGCCAGCACGAGTCCGGCCAGTGCGCCGGCCAGCACGAACAGGCGCCGCAGTCCGGGCCGCTCATCGGCCAGCACGCGGCTGGCGCCCAGCCCAGCCAGCGGCGCCAGGGCGGCCACCACCAAGACCACGTACTTCTCGGGCGAGTGCATGTGGGCAAAGGGAAACAGGATCGTGCGCCAGATTTGGTGCACCGGCGTGTGCTTGCCAAGGGCCACGAAAAGCGCGAGCAGCGCCGCGCCGGCCAGCGCGATGTGCAGTCGCCGCCGGCGCAAACCAAGCAGCGCCAGTGCCAAAGTCACCACGCCCAGGTACGAGCTGAAGAAGAGTGGCGCACCGGATGCTTGCGGCTCGCCCACCCACTGGCCGGCTGGATACTCGCCGGTCGGATCGCCCAGGGCACCGGGCGCCACCATTTCGAGCACGCGCAGCGGGTGGTGTGAGTACAGCTCGGCGGCGGTCCGATCGAATGGCTGCGCGCGCTCGGTGGATTCCAGCATACGCAGCGGAGGCAACCAGGAAACTGCCGCGATGGCCACGGCGACCATCCACGCAGACACAGACTTGGCCGTCGTCGCTATGGCAGACGGCGTGGGCCGGAAACCTCTTCCCGCGGCCAGCACGACCACCAGGGCGAAGAACAACGCCATCGCGCTCATGAACGGCTCGCCCACCAGCAGAGACAAGGCCATGGGCCAAACCGCGGAGGCCAGCGGCCTTCGCCCCTGCTTGCGGGCGAGCCGTAGAAATCCGCGCGCCACCCACGGAATCCAGGCTTCCCCGAGGAGAAGCGGTCCGATGGCCCAGGCCGAGGTGGTGTGCCCCGAAAGCGCCCAGGTGAGGCCCGCAACGGCCGAGCCGACAGGACAGGCGCCAAGCCCGCGCGCCAGCAGCATCGTGCCGATGCCGCCCCACACGAGATGAGCTAGGCTGAGCCAGCTCATCAGATGGGCTACCATTCCGTCGGGCACGAGCAGGAACAGCCAGTTCGGCGGGTAGAATACGCCATACTGCGGATCGGCGAGCAGGGGAAAGCCGAGGCCCTGGTAGGGATTCCAGCCCGGAAACTCCCCGGCCAGCAGCGACTGACGAACAAACCAGCGCGCGGGAAAGAGCCAAAGCGCGCTGTCCCGCTGGAAAACAGTCTGGCCGACCAGCATCGGCCAGAAAGCGAGCAGCACAGAAGAAACGAACGCCAGAACGGCTGGCCACAGACGCCTAGGCTGGCCCGTGCTCGGGAGAAACGCAGACGCGATGCCGTCGCGCGCAGCAGGCTCGATCATGGCGAGCCATTTTACCAGTCGGGCGCGGCCGCGTGGTGAGCCCGCTGGGAGTTGGCAGAGAGTTCACACGAGAGTTTCGACAGAGCTGACCATTGGAGATCCGCTGGCCTGCCGCGCGTCGATTCCGGAAAGGGCTTTGTTGCGGCGGAGTTGGTCCATTCGACCGTGGTGTCGGAATTCCGCCGCCGAGCCTGTCAGTTTTTCGTCGCGGAGAGGGCATTGCCCGGGGGGAGGTGTTTATGAAAAAATAGAAAGCAACATTCCTAAAGATACTCGACTAGGGATCCGAAACTCCTTCTGTGACCGCTGGATAGCAGTTCAGAAGCAGGACGTGTGTATTGCGCCGTCCTCGCCACAGGAGGAATCGCACCATGCCCCGGTCGTTCGCCCTTCGTGCCGCTGCCCTGTTGGCCCCGTTGTTCGCCGCCACTTTGGGATGTGAAGGTCAGCCGTCGACAGAAAGCCCGACCTCGCCCGCGCTCAGCGCCGATCCTCTTTCGGCGTCCAACGTCCCTGACCAAGGCAAGGCCACAGTAGAAATCGTGGTCAATGCCCCGCCACGAGTCGACTCCATGACGAGTTCAACGGGAAATGTGGCGAGCAACTCTCCTCTCACCTTGCATGTCACGGCCAGCGATCCTGACCACGACCCGCTTGCCTTCACCTGGACTAGCACCTGTCCGGGCACGTTCGATCGCGCGGATCGAAATCAGGTGACATTCATCGCCGGCACTCTGGCCACGGGCGCAGATTGCACCTTCCAGGTCTCGGTGAATGACGGCCGCGGCGGAACCACCACAGGTACGCTGGTTCTGTCCGCCGCCGTGCCCGTGATCAACGTTGCGCCTGCCATAGGCGTCGTCTACCAGTCCACCGACGCGGCCAATGTCTCGGAAGTGGTCCTGTTGCACGCCAGCGCCACCGATCCAGAAGGTCAACCACTGACATGGACATGGAACGCCAGCGACGGCGTCTTATCGGATCAAGTCGACCAGGCTGGAATCAGCGACGTGAACTGGACAGCACCCGCAAACCTGGGCGTCCGCTGCACCATCACCGCGACCGCGACAGATCCAGGCGGCGCCAGCTCATCCTGGGTGTTTACGGTCCAGGTAGGCGGCTGACCCTGTTCTACGGCTGGTTGGCTGAAGCCAACGAGAAGTTGAAGGAGGATTGCAAATTCGACACGGGGCTGGTGGCGGTCACGCTGACGACCAGATCGCTGCCGGCATCTGGTTGACCATCGGGGACCGTCCAGGTGGCTGCGGTGGCAAAAGCCGGGTCCAGACCCAGCGAGACGGGATCCCCAGCAACCGGGACCGCGCCCGAGGAGGCGGACCAGGCAAAGTTCAGGTTGCCACCCGCCGGATCGGATGCGATAGCCGCGAAGGTCACGAGGCTCCCGCTGGTGGCAATGTCCCGTGATTGATAGGCAATGCCAAAGATCGGCGGTACTTGTACGACCACGGGGGGCGTGACGGCCAGGGTCAGACTGGCTGTGGAAACGTTTCTGACGAAGCTCGTGCCCGGCCAGTACCCATCGCTCACCGCCACCAGGAAAGTGCAGGAGGTGGTGCCCGCCGCTGTGCCACTGACAGTGAAGAGGGTCGAAGCCTCGGTC
>Ga0182027_10011938_pt1 | contig 12223 bp, 15 predicted proteins | sample 712E1DmetaG_FD_121300 | JGI IMG/M metagenome (GOLD analysis project Ga0182027, IMG submission 121300) | Permafrost microbial communities from Stordalen Mire, Sweden - 712E1D metaG (Illumina Assembly) | ecosystem: Environmental > Terrestrial > Soil > Wetlands > Permafrost | place: Sweden...
GGTGCAAATAATTAATACACAGGAAGAAACACTTAAAAAATTAAAAGGAATAACAGATCCGGAGGAGAAACGTAAAACAATCGGGAAATTATATATTGATGTTTTTGAAAGGGAAATGAAAAAGATTATTAAAATTGGGAAAAACGTTAAATTCTTAATGCAGGGCACGATTTATTCGGATGTAATTGAAAGTAAGGGCACAAAAAATGCCGATAAAATAAAAAGCCATCACAATGTCGGTGGACTTCCCGAAAATATGAAATTGCAGCTAATTGAGCCGGTTAGAAACTTTTATAAAGACCAGGTTAGGGAAATCGGAAAAATGTTAAAACTTCCGGATGTTTTTGTTTATAAACAGCCGTTTCCCGGTCCGGGATATGCTGTTAGAATCCGCGGAGAAGTAACCAAATTAAGGTTGGAGCAAGAAAAAATAGCCGATAAGATTGTTTTGGAGGAATTGGAAAAAGCAGGAGTACTTAAAAATCTTTTTCAGTCATTTCCGGTTTTAACCGGCGCAAGATCAACGGCGGTTAAAGGAGACGGCAGAAATTTTGGCGAAGTCGTTGCTTTAAGAATTATTGAATCAAAAGACGTAATGACGGCAAAATGGGCAAATCTTCCCTATGATTTATTGCAAACAATTTCCTCAAGGATTGTTAATGAGGTTCCGGATATTTCAAGGGTTGTTTACGATATCACTACAAAACCTCCGGCGACCATGGAATGGGAGTAGTTTTAAATTTCCTCAACCAGTTTTTCAGCTAGGCCGATGTAGCTCGTGGGAGTTAATTCAAGGATTTTATCTTTTTGTTTCGGGTCAAGCGGAAGATCCTCGACTAATGTTTCCCAATCTTTTTTAGTCATTTGTTTGCCCCGGACATTTTTCTTAACGTAATCGTAAGCCTGGGTAAATCCCTCTTTTCTTAAAAATGTTTGTAATCCTTCGGAAAGAATAGTCCAATCTTTTTCCAAATCTTCAGTAATTCTTATTTGGTTAATGTCAGTACGTGAAATTCCCGTCAGTGAACTTTTGTAAGCTAAAAGACAGTAGCCTAAAATCGTGCCTAAATTTCTGATAATTGTGCTGTTGGTTAAATCCCTTTGTAAACGGGAAATGTACAATTTATCGTTCATTGCTTGGATTAAACCATTAGCTAGCGTTAAATTACCTTCGGAATTTTCAAAATCAATCGGGTTAACTTTTTGCGGCATGGTTGAAGAGCCGACTTCTTTTTCTTTAACTGCCAATTTTAGCCAGCCATCGCTAATATAACGCCACATATCCTGGTCAAAGTCCAAAAGGATACCATTTATTCTTTGTATATTTTGTAGAGTTGAAATTACATCTTCAAAAGGATTAATTTGAGTTGTCATTAAATTTGGTAAAAGCTTAAGGGATGTAATAAATTCTTTGGAAAATTTTATCCAATCAATTTTTGGATCAGTAAAATAAAAAGCATTAAAATTACCCACCGCACCGTTTAGTTTTCCAGTCAATATTTGATTCTTCAAGCTCGTTATTTCTTTTTCCAAGCGTGAATAGAAAACCGCTAGTTCTTTGCCAAAAGTAGTTGGAACTGCCGCTTGCCCGTGAGTTCTGGCTAAAATAACGACCTTTTTATATTGTTTTGCTCTTGCCTTGATCTCATCGTTTAATTCGGAAATTTTGGGTTCGATTACTTTCTCAAGGCCGTCTTTTAACATTAAACGGTAGGCAATATTGTTAATATCTTCGGATGTAAGTCCGAAATGAATCATTTCAGCAATATCTGTTAATGAGAATTCGTTAAATTTATTTCTTAAATATTTTTCAACTGCTTTAACATCGTGTCTTGTTTCTTCTTCAATTGCCTTAACTTTTAGAGCTTCCTCGGCGGAGAAATTTGTGTACAAGGAAGTAAGTGTTCCTTGTTCTTTTTTGGATAGTTCTCTGATAATCTTATTTTTTGAAAGAGCAAGGAGATAGTTAATTTCAATTTCAATCCGGTATTTAATCAGGGCGTATTCGGACAGAAATGGAGAAAGAGCTTCTATTTTATCCTTATATCGTCCGTCCAAAGGGCTTAATGCGGTAATTTTAGATAAATCCTGATTCATAAGAAACTCGATGGTTAGACAGTGATCATGTCGTCTCTGTTTGCACCGGTCGAGATATACTTTATTTTAACACCAATTTGCTTTTCAAGTTCTTTTAAATAAGCTTTGGCGTTAACGGGGAGGTCTTGATATTTCTGCATTCCCTCGGTTGACTTCATCCAGCCCTTCATAACCTTGTAAACCGGTTTAACTTTGGCAAGGAAAGTGGCATCGCCGTCAACATAGCCGGCTTTTTTACCCTTATAAGAATAATGTGTGCAGATTTTAATAGTCGGAAAATTATCTAAAATATCTAATTTGGTAATTGCTAACTGTGTAAAACCGTTTAAATCCGCGGCAAAGCGCAGTAATTCCGCATCAAACCAACCGCATCTTCTTCGTCTGCCAGTGGTAGCTCCGTATTCATATCCTTGTTCTGTTAACTTATCTCCGTCTTTGTCAAAAAGTTCGGTTGGGAATGGTCCGGCTCCGACTCTGGTGGTATAAGCTTTGGTAACGGCAATAATTTCATCGATTTTTTTCGGTGAAATTCCGCCGCCGGCGGATACACCGCTTGAGATAATAGTTGAAGCGGTAACAAAAGGATAGGTTCCCCAGTCATTATCTAAAAATATCCCTTGAGCCCCTTCAAAAAGAATTCTTTTTTTGGCATCGCTGGCTTTTTTCAAAATAGTGTAGGTTTCGGCAATATAAGGTTTGAGTTTTTTAAAGTAACCTAAATATTCTTTTTCGATTTCGGTTTTTGAAAGTGGTTTTTCACCTAAAGCCACTAAGATTTTATTCTTAACCAACAGCTGAGTTTCCAATTTTTCGCTAAAGATTTTTTTATCCATTAAATCAGCTAATCTGATACCGTTATAGCTGACTTTATCGGCAAAAACCGGACCAATTCCCCGGCCGGTGGTGCCGGTTTTAGCTTTACCTTTGGCTTCTTCATAAAGCTTATCGAGTAATTTGTGATAAGGCATTATCAAATGACATCTGGGAGAAATAAATAATCTGCCGGTAAAGTTTACTCCGGCTTTCTTAATTGTTTCAATTTCGGAAATTAAACCTCCTAAATCCAAAACCACGCCGTTTCCGATAATTGATTTTGTTTTTGGATGAAAAATTCCGGAAGGAACCAAATGCATTGCGAATTTTCCGTATTTGTTGATGATGGTGTGGCCTGCGTTATTGCCTCCGTTGAAGCGGACTACGAAATCTGACTTTTCAGACAAGTTATCAATAATCTTTCCCTTGCCTTCGTCACCCCATTGCGATCCGAGTACTATATTAATCGCCATAAAGCCTTTGGAATTATAGAACAGCCTATTAGTAAAAGCAATACCTAAGTGTTACAATACTTTCGCTATGGATCAGGCAACAGAGATTAGAGAAAAAATCGACATCGTTTCACTTATTTCGGAATATTTACCGCTTAAAAAAATGGGACGGAATTTTAAGACGAATTGTCCGTTTCACAACGAAAATACACCTTCTTTTGTAATTTCTCCGGAAAGACAAATCTGGCATTGTTTCGGTTGCGGCAAAGGTGGAGACGCTTTTACGTTCTTAATGGAATACGAAAACATGGAATTTCCGGAAGCGTTAAGAGCTTTAGCTAAAAAAGCCGGAATTACGCTTATAGAAACTGCTTTTAAAAAAGAGGAATATTCGGAAAAAGAAAAAATATTTACAATTAATAACCAGGCGCTTAAGTTTTACCACTATATTTTAACCGAGCATTCAATCGGCAAGGCGGCCTTAGCCTATCTTTTGGAAAAAAGAAAAATTAATAAAGGAATAATTGATACTTTTGAACTCGGATTTGCGCCAAGTAACGGGACCGCTTTAACGGAGTATTTACTAAAGAAAAAAGGCTATAAAAACAGGGATTTGTTGTTGGCGGGAGTTTCGTTTGAAAGAGGACCAAGACTTGCTGATTTTTTCAGGGGCAGAATAATTTTCCCGCTTTTTGATCACCGGGGCAATGTGACCGGTTTTTCGGGCAGAGCACTAGATGATAATAATCAGCCTAAATATTTAAACACTAAAGAAACAGCGGTTTATCATAAAGGGAGTATGTTTTTTGGGCTTAACGGCGCAAAAGAAGAAATTAAACAAAAACAGGACGCGATTATTGTTGAGGGAGAATTTGATATGATCTCGCTTTTTATGGAGGGAATAAAAAATGTGGTGGCGATAAAAGGAACAGCTTTAACTGAAAATCAGGTAAATCTTCTGGCGCGATTTACGCCCAAAGTAACCCTATGTTTGGATCAGGATAACGCCGGATTTGAGGCTACAAGAAGAAGTCTTGAAGTAATCGAGAAAAAAGGATTAACTACGGGAATTATTGTGACCAGTGATGGCAAGGATCCTGATGAGGCGATCAAAAAGAATCCTGCCGGATTTAAAAAGGCGATTAAAGAAAGCACGGGAGTTTATGATTATTTAACCGAAAAATTTGTTTCCGAAACCGATAAAGATACCGCCCAAGGGAAAAAAGAGATTACAGATAACCTGTTGCCGCTTTTTGGAAACATCACAAACGAAGTGGTTAAAGAGCATTATCTCAAGAAGTTGAGTTCAATATTGGATATTTCGTTTGAAAGTTTATTAAAAGAGGTAGAAAAGTTAAAAAAGAAAGATTTGGAAGATAAAATTATTATTCCCAAAAAAGATAAAAGAACCAGACGGGAGATTCTGGAAGAATACTTGCTGGCATTAATTATTCAAAACGAAAATCCCAAAAAAGTGCTTGAGGATAATAATCAAATGCTCTCAAGATATAAGTTTGAAAATCTCTCTTTGCAAAAAATACTAGATAATTTAACCTCAGCTTTTGTTAAACAAGGGAAATTGGAGATTAAAGCATTCTCAGCGTCTCTTTCTAAAGAATTAATTCAAACATTTGACGTTTGTTATCTTTTCCCGCTGCCTAAATTCCTAGAGGAGGGGAAACAGGAGGAGGAGATAAAAAAAGTTTCCAAAGAGCTTTTCACACTCTTTTTAAAAGAAAGGATTAATGCTCTCTCGCTGCAAATAAAAGCAAAAGAGCAGGCAAAGGAGCCAACGGATGCTGAAGATTTAGAGAAAGAATTAACGCAGTTAGTCTCACTTTTGCCTAAAAATTAAGCTTAGAGGTTACATTTTGGCTTCAAAAGTGGTAAAATACATTACTATGAAACAACCCAACATTTTAACAGAGATTGTTACAAGTGCAAAAAAGCGTGGATACATTACCCAAGACGAAATTTTAAATCTTTTCCCTCATCCGGAAGAACATTTAACAGAGCTAGATCAGCTTTACGATAAGTTGATGAAAACCGATATTGATGTTTTCGAATCGGTAGCCGCTGAAACCGAAGATGAAAAACCAATCGAAGATTTAGAAAAAGAATTGGAAGCGTTAACAGTTTTAACCGAAGGAACGGTTTCGGATCCGGTTAGAATGTATCTTAAGGAAATCGGTAGAATTCCTCTTTTAACTTTCGATCAGGAAATTTCCTTAGCCAAAAAAGTCGAAAAAGGCGACAAACATGCTAAGCAAATCCTCATAAATTCAAATTTAAGACTAGTTGTTTCAATTGCCAAAAAATACGTCGGCCGCGGATTAACACTTTTGGATTTAATTCAGGAAGGAAATCAGGGATTAATCAGGGCAGTTGAAAAATATGACTGGAGAAGAGGCTACAAGTTTTCAACTTATGCCACTTGGTGGATTAGGCAATCTATAACTCGTGCTATAGCGGATCAGGCAAGAACAATCAGAATTCCGGTTCACATGGTAGAAAATATTAACCGATTCTTAAGAGCTTCCAGAAAATTAATGCAGGAATTAGGCCGCGAACCAACCCCCGAAGAAGTAGCCAAAGCCTTAGACATTGATCCTGAAAAGGCCTTGGAGATTATAAAAATTTCCCAGGAGCCGGCAAGTTTGGAATCACCGGTCGGGGATGAAGAAGACTCAAGGCTTGGTGATTTTATTCACGATACATCCGCGCCAACCCTTTTTGACACCGCTTCAAGAGAATTGTTAAAAGAGCAAATCGATCAGGTTCTTTCAACTCTTTCTGATCGAGAAAAAAGAGTTTTGGAAGAAAGATTCGGTTTAAAAGACGGAAGGCCAAAAACTTTAGAAGAAGTCGGAAAAATGTTTGCGGTAACCCGTGAGAGAATCAGACAAATTGAAGCCAAGGCTTTGAGAAAATTAAGACATCCTTCCCGCGGTAATAAATTAAAAGATTATTTAGGCTAATTTTTCTCACTAATATTCACCAAATATTTATGTAATGCAACGGCAGTAATACCCCAAGCCAGTGGTAGCCAGTAGGGAATTCCAAAAACAGTTTGTCCGTGATAAGTCCAAAGTCCGCTCGCGGAAACAATCGCTTCGCCGATTGGCCCAAAAATTGCCGCCGCCAAAAAATAATAGAGCCAATTTTTCTCTTTAAAGAAAAGAAAGTACAAGCAACTTATTATTAGTAAAATTATTGTCAGAATTAGAGGCTTTTGCCAAAGAGCAGAAATTAAAATTAACCAGCCAATAAAAAAAGTAACGAAAAAAGCCGTGGGTTTTGTCCAACGCATAAAATAATTATATCAAAATTATTGTGGTGAAACGCAGATCTTATTTGCGGTGTTTACTTAACTTTTTGGCAAGCATGTCGCGCTTTACCGCAAGCCTTTTTTTTGTTTTATATGAGTGGGTTTTTTTCATCTTCCCGACTCCTGTAGGTCGTTTTGCCATGGACTGATTATACACTATTTTACCTTTTCCGGTGCTATAATCTTTTTGAAAGACTTTGATATGCGATTACTATCATTAAACGTTGCTTTGTTTGAAACTAATAATGATCTTTTGTTGGATTTTTTCTCCAAACAGAATCTGGATATTGTCTGTTTGCAGGAGGTTGCAGCTAGGATTGATGCTTCCGTAAACCCGGATTTTGTTTCCAAAGTTGTTGTTGATAAAGCCACAAAAAATTTAGAACATTCATTTTTTTCTAAAACATGGATAATAAAAGAATTTCATTTAAAAAATTTCCATAAAAAGGACAATTTTGATTATCACTTTGGGGGGTTTTTAAAAGTCGGAAATTATCTAAAAACAAAATTCAGAATTGTTAATAAATCGAATATCTTTGTTCAAAAAGGATCAATGATACCAACTAATTGGTCTAACTGGCCAAAAGAACAGTCAAAAGCGATACAAGTGGTAGATTTAGAGTTGCCAAATTTCAAAAAACTGAGGATTATTAATTACCATGGAATTTGGACGAAAGAAAAAATCGGTAACGATGAAACTCTTAGGGCATGTAAGAAAATTTTAAAATTAGCAAACAAAGTTAATTATTCAACGATTATCGTTGGGGATTTTAATTTGTTTCCCGATACGTCTTCGATGCAAGTTTTTTCCAATGACTTTATTAGCTTGGTTGATAAATATAATATTTCAACAACCAGGCCTAAAAGTAATGAGTTAAGTAATTTAAAGAGAAATGTTGTGGATTATATCTTAGTAAGTAAAAACATTAAGGTAAATTCTTTTGAGGTTTTGGATCTGGAAGTTTCAGATCATCTGCCTTTGGTTGTGGATTTTGAAGCTTGAAAAATTAACAGAAAATTATTTTATTATTTCACGAGCGATTTTAACGATATTAAGTAGTCCGTATTGAGCTTCTACCTCCTGCATGATTTTTTTTGTAAAGTTAGCGTAATCTTTTCGTTCTTTTTTGTTCATCCATACACCATCAAGTAAATTAGAGACCTTATCGTAAAGTTTTAGTAATTTAATTTCTATAGTTTTGTCTAACAATAATTTTTTTTCTTCTTCAAACCCTTTATAAAAAGTTAATTGTTCTACATAAGATTTTATTTTTTTATTCAAACTTTTCGGTAATTTTGCATTGGTATCTTCTAAAACATCATGATACAAAAGAGCGATTGCGCCATTTTCCCTTAAGTTTTTAGGAAGTGATGTTTCGGTTAGTATTGTCATTGCGCACCAGATCGGATGAATATAATATGGGGTTTTTTTGTCCCAGTAGCGGGATTTATTTCTCGCAGTTTTAGGGTAAAGGGTATGTGCGTTTATAATATAATTAATGTGTTTTTTTAAATCCATTTATCGCCTTTCTAGAATTTGTAAACCTTTCAATGTATATCTATTCATATTTGTAAGCTGTAATTCTTTTCTTTCAGTTTGATTTACTAGCGCGCCAATAGCAGTGGCTAGGAGTGTTCTTCTCTGTGTGCCATTAAGATCTGGGGTAAAGACTGCCTCGGCAAATGCCTGGAATCCGTAACCTAATCCCATATATCTTGATAAATCTGGATCCGGTCTTAGTTCCTGATATCTTTGTAAGCTTGTTGCGGCAACATTGGTAAAATCATGTCCATATTCTCCAAAACGAACAAGATCTTGCGCGAGGAATTCACCGATCATCCATCCCGCATCGGTTGCCGGTTCTCCACAGCCAATTCTAGTGTCATTTGTAATGACTCCTTTGTCCGGATGAAAAAAGATATTGGCTGCCCAAAAATCTCCATGAATAGGAGTAAGCCGCTCTGGATGCGATCCCATTGCTCTTCTTGCCTGGTTCATCAGTCCCGGCAAGACTACATCAATTTCATAAGGCGTTGTCCATGTTATTTTTGAAAAATCTACGAGATCAGCAACTCCCGCGGTAAGTTCGCTGTCGTGAATAACTCTTCTTGTAGAACGGCTATAAAGAGCGGCCCGATCGGCTGCATCAGTGGAAATGTCCATATCGCCGTTATGAATATCTGCCATAACTTCTGCCATTCGTAGCGCCAGCGGAGCTACTTCCCCAGCTAGTCCATCTGTTTTTTCTTGACGCAGTAATTTTAGGAAATTTACGGCACCGTCCGGCATAAATTCCCCCACAGTTACCACTTCAGTTATTTTTCTTAGATCAATCACTCCATCTTCAGTAATGCCAATTGGGATAGCTTGCAGGGTATGGGGAAGAGTTGTTGCTCCTTCGGTTGCCGATAGTGCCCTTTCTAATGCAGTGTTGTTGCCCAATAATCCCGGGTTGAGAATCCGAGCAAATCTTGTAGTGCCATCGGGATGTGTTATCCGGTAGCCGTCTGCATTAAATCCCGATCCGGTTTTTTCAACAGAAGCACCCTCATTAATTATACCGGCAGCTTTCAAAATGTTTACTTCTGCTTTCATTGGATTGGATTTTAAAGCCAGAATGCTTCTTTGTCAAGAAAGCAATTTATTCAACCGTAAATTCAAAACCCATAGTTTTGAGTCTTGAGTCAGATTCGGTTTTAGTGTATAATTTAGGCGGTTGACGGTTGAAAGATTTTCCTAATCGTTTAACAGTACACCAGTAATACTCTTTAACGGCAGAAAATATTACTGGTTTTTTTAATGACATTATGGATAAAAAATTAAGTATAGGACAAGTTAAGGACAATATTTCAAAGCAGGTAACGAAGTTTTACGTCGATACTATTGGTCAGGGTCTGGAGGAAACTCGAATATATATATATTGGAGGATATGGTAATAGTGCGACTAAAAGGTAAGTTATTGCCAATCGAAGAAAAACTGCTTGAAGGAGAAGATGGAGTTGATTTGGTAAAAGATATTCGTAAAAAACTTCACGCAGTACTTACGACAAATTTAGGTTTAATTGTCAGTAGCATTACGGGTCATAAAATTATCAGTTCGCATAGTGATATTAGTATGAAAACAGGCGAAATGCTTGAGATTTTTATCTTAGATTCATATTACGAAACAGAATTAAAGACAAATTAAAATCGGTAGATTGCAGAAGGAAATTACTTCTTAATAAGGGATTTTGTTAAGCAATAAACCTCAATGTTATTACTCAGTAGACGTTTTTAAAAACCTCGTGTCGGTAAAATCGTAAACTAAGCAAATTTATTTCCATGAAAACAGATTCATTTTGGGAAATTTTAGCTTACGTTTTTTTTATCGCAAACACATTTTGTATAGTGGAATTAATTGACGTGCTTTTATTAAAAAAACCATTTATAACTTTTTTCTCAATTATTTTTGCAAGTTGTTATTACATAAACAGAAAAGTATATAAAAAGTATTTTGGGAAAAAAGGAGAAATTGTTGGTAAGATTAATCTTGGCCTCGCGGAATAAAGGATATTAGGATTTTCCTTGGTTTTTAATCAGATGTTACTGTAAATGGAGCTTTTATTGAAATATCACCAAGCGTTGGGTGTTGATAGCTAAAATTAATAGTTCCGTTTCCAACTTCAATTGGCACTTCTTTTGACGGACTTTGGGCGTCTGGGTTTGCTGATGTAAGTACAGTATTCGGGATGATATATGTTGTTTCATATGCTCCGCTTTGATTTATCTTTGTAGTATTAACTGTATATGTATTTGTTTGGCTATCTTGCCCAATCCCGTTTTTTGCTAGAAAACTTATGTTTGCATACGGAGCATTGGGATTTCCAATAATACCGACAATACTTATCTTAACTTTTGTTCCAGCAGGTCCTTTCGTTGGACTAATTGTCATTGTTATACCATTTTGTTGAACACTCTCGCTGTTATTAGTATTAATAAGGGGCGTGTAGGTTACAGTCGGAGAAGGAGTATTTGTTGGATTGACGGTCACAGTAGGAGTAGGTATGGTTATTTTTTGTTGATACTGTATTCCTAAATAAAATCCTAAAAAGGGGAGAGCAATAAATAAAATCATGGCAAGAGCTTTTGAAAGCGGAGTAACCGTTATTAACCATGCAGGAAGTTTATTTGTTTTTTCCTGGACTGGATTTTGTTCTTCCATAAATTAATCATCTCACAATTCAAGAAGAAGTCAAACTGAGGCTACGCAGCTCCGAGCAATGGACAACGTTAGAACCTATTTTACTTGCAACTCAAGCAACATAGCTCTTTTTCCTGGTCTTCTTCTTGCTTCTTGTGGAGTATCACCTAAATAATGTTGTGACTGACTTATTAGGTCTGCTTTTTCTTTTTCGCCAATTCCATTAATATCGCAAGGTCTCCTAACTTTTCCACTTCTGTGCGGTTCTATAAATACTTCATCTCCAACCATGGTTATCATAAGTCCCATGTCTTCATTACCAATTGTTTTGTAAACATGGCAATGATAACCAAGTTCAGCTCCTTTTTGTAAGACAAATCGTGGTGCTTCAAATGTTCCAGGCAAAACAACATCTCTGACATCTGTTAGCAGTTGTCGTATACTAGGTTTTTCTACTCCTAAAGCTCTCCAAAATAAAGTTCTATGTTTTAGCTCACTTAATCCGGGTATGTGTCTTTCCATGGGAGAATTATATAAGAAGAGTGAGCATAAATCAACTATAGGACATGGGTTTCGAGGAATAGACGTCGTTAGAACCTATTACATCTTTAATTCTTGATTCATTTTCTCGTTTAGAAAGATTTTCATTAAAGATTGATAGGGAATATCTTTTTTGTTTGCAATCTCTTTAATACGAGCCAGTAAATAAGACGGTAACCTTAATGAGATTGATTCTGTTGATGGTTTTAGATTAGGGAAAATTATCTCCTCACTTTTAGACCAATCAAAATATTCAGACGAATCGGACTTTGCCCAAAATTCTCTTTCCTCGTCTTCATTGTTAAAATTTGGAATTTGTTTAAGTTTTTTCATATTCACCTCTTTCCTTTTTATGCATGTCTCTTGCGGAAATTACTCTAATTCTATTATTTCTAATCGTAAAAAAAATCGTTAACTTTCTATTTGTATTTGTTTTTCCCCAAAGCATATATCTTTTTTCTATTGTTGAATGCTTTTTATCTTCTGAAAAAACAATTGGTTTATTAAAAAATACTTCTTCCGTTTCCTGATTAGAAACGTCATGTTTTTTAAGATTTTTATCAATATTTCCTTTATCCCATTCAAATGAAACGACTTTAGGAAAAACCTTAATCACAATAAAAGTATATTACAGAAATATACATATGTCAAGTACTAATTAATCTGAGAATATACGGTAAGATTCGTAGGGTTGGGAGTTTATATCTATATGCAACACAGTAATACCAATGTTGATAGCTTTTTATTAATATTGTTAGTTTTCTCTCAAATTCACTATCATCCTTAATATTTTTCAAGTTGTTTCCAGCAAC
>Ga0182027_10011939_pt1 | contig 12223 bp, 9 predicted proteins | sample 712E1DmetaG_FD_121300 | JGI IMG/M metagenome (GOLD analysis project Ga0182027, IMG submission 121300) | Permafrost microbial communities from Stordalen Mire, Sweden - 712E1D metaG (Illumina Assembly) | ecosystem: Environmental > Terrestrial > Soil > Wetlands > Permafrost | place: Sweden...
CCCATTTCTGTGTTCCGGTGGATGGATCGAGACTATACAATCCTTGATCTGTACCGATGCTTCCAACGATCAATTGACCATCGGGCGTAATAAGCGGCGCGGAATAGAACGATCCATTACTTATAGAATATTGCCATGCCTTCGAACCGTCGCTTAATCGCGCGGCATAAACATATTGACCATTGGCGAGATACGCGTTATTCGCATCCGCCGTCAGACCAGGCCAGCTTGTCCCGCGGCTGGCAGCGCTGGAACATGCACTCAACAATGTCGCGCCGAGCAAAACAAAAGAAATCAATATCGAACGTTTCATGGAAAAGAATCAAACTCCTTAAAGAACGGGGTCGTATCCCCCGGGATTGAACGGGTTACAGCGAAGTACGCGCCAGATAGACATCATTGAACCTTTCAGCGCGCCGTATTTATAAATGGCCTGATAACCGTAATGTGAACAGGACGGATAGAAACGGCATGTCCCTTCCGGCAGGCCACGAGAAATGGTCATTTGATAGAGGCGAATCAAAGATAATAAAATAATCCGCGCCCAATTGCGCGGCGTACGCGGCAGGTCGCGTAAACGCGGTTCATTGGGATAATCATGCGGCAGATAGAATTCAGATTGCATCAGAATCGGAAATCAGTTGAGCGCGTTGTAAAACATTGATCAGTGCCTGGCGGGTGTCCGTTAGGGTTGAAGAGGCAAGCGCGGGGCGGGCGATCAGGATCAAGTCCCAACCGGATGCGAGGGAAGGAATCAACGGTCGCATCGCTGCGCGCAGGAGACGTTTGGCTCGATTCCGTTTCACCGCAGTTCCCACCGTCCGACCCGCGGCCACGCCCACGCGAATTTTCATATTATCATTTGCCTGTGCTATCAATACAATAAGCGGGTGGGCATAAGACTTGCCTGATTGCCGCACCCGCTTGAAGTCTTGTGACCGGGTCAAGCGGAACTTTCGCTGCACCGGTAACTCGCGTTCCCTGGTTTACCAACGAGTCCGCTTCACATGCTCATTGGATTTAACGGTTAGCTTATAACGCCCGCGCAGACGGCGGCGTTTGAGTACCTGACGTCCGTCGGCCGTAGCCATTCGCGCTCGAAATCCATGGACGCGCACACGTCGACGGATTTTGGGTTGATAAGTTCGCTTTGTCATTATAAAAACTTCCTCGTTTCAAAAGATAATTGCAATTCCCTTGATCGGGAACCGGCAGTCTATTAACTGGCACGGTATTATACCGTAAGGCTTTGGATTCGGTCAAAGGTCAATATGCAGGTTTTCACCACCGAGCACGGAGAACACAGAGTTCTTTCTTTAACTTTCTCTGTGAACCCGGCGATCTCTGTGGTGAAATTTTTTCAATCATTCCCTTCTTTCCTCGGCTCGCCCACCGAATTCGCAGGACGGGCCAGCAATTCCGCCAGTTTGTACGCGCCATCAACGCTTGCAACCGCAATGATTTCATCGTTTGCCTGAAAAACGCTGTCGCCGCGCGGCAAGGTCATCTTGCCATCTCGAATGATGGCGGCGATAACGCAATATTCTGCCAAATCCAAATCCTTGAGCATCGGGCCAATCGCCTTTGCCCCCGGTGGAATTTTTTCTTCCACCACCGAATAGTTGCCCCGCCGGATTTTGAGAAGCGTCATCATATCACCAAGCGACATTTCCTCCATCACAAGCCGTGCTAAAATATTGGCTTGATTCAGGGCAATGTCCACGCCCATTTCCGGCGTGAAGAGCCAGGCGTTCTTTGGATTGTTGATTCTTGCAATCACGCGCGGCACGTTGAATTCAAAACGCGCCAGCGATGTCACTACCAAATTGGAATCATCTGCGCCTGTCACCGCGACTAAAACGTTAGCTCTGGAAATATCGGCCCGTTCGAGGGTAAGCGGCGAACTTCCATCTCCGACTATGACCGCATCGGGAGGAACTTCCTTCTTTAATTTTTCCAGTAGCTCAGGACGTTCCTCGATAATTTTTACGCGATGACCCGCATCCAATAATAGGTGCGCCAGATAGGAGCCAATGTTTCCCCCGCCGACAATGATCACATACATGATTTACCTCCTCTCCAATCCCAGCATCTCTTCCAGCCGGTCCATGGCCGAAGATAATACAGACAGGTGAATGAGGTCGCCTTTCTTGAATTCCGTTCCGCGAACGGGAAGAAAAGCCTGGTCATTACGCGTGATGGAGACCACCATGATCTCGCCCGGAATTGATAACTGCGCGACATTTTTTCCAATCAACTGCGGCGGCGCTTCCACCATGATCAGCGAGACCTCGCTTCGACCAAATGTGTACAGCACATCCAGATCGGTATGTGAAATCATCTGACAAATTCGTTCAGCGCCCCAGTTCGTGGAAGAGATCGTGGTCAGGCCAAGCCGCTGATACACTTCGGCGCGGAGCGGGTCATAGAGTCGCGCAACCACACGCGGGACGTGGAAAATGTTCCGGGCGATACGCGCCGCCACGATGTTGGCATTATCCGACGAACTGGCCGACACGAAAGCATCCGCCTGTTCGATACCCGCCTCGATCAGGACGTTGCGGTCGAATCCCAAACCCTGCACCACGCGGCCCTTGAAGCTTGGCCCGAGACGGCCGCTTGCATTGGAATCGTGGTCAATGACCGTGACATCGTGCCCCTGCCCGGCCATCAACTCACTGACCTGCGAGCCAATCCGCCCACATCCCATGATAGTCACTTTCATAAGAAACTACCTCCTCTCTTATATGTCAAGATGAGCGAGCATGTTCATGTTGAATTTTACCAAATCTGCGTACGAAAGTTTTGCGCATCCATTCCAAGACATATAACACGGGAGCAAAGAGAAGTAAAGCAGGCCAGAAGAACAAAGGCAGGGCGGTATGATCGAATGCAATAGCCAATGGCGGGATATAAATCAGCGCCACAATAACGGCCAATTCAAGCGCCACGCCCAACAAAAGCGTGGGATTGCTAAGCCACCCTTGCTGTCTGTTGTGAGCTTTGAAGGTGCGGCAGGCAAAAACATTTCCAACTTGCGACATCACTACACCGGTATGGAACACGGTTTGAGCTGTGCGCTCCACAATATCAGCGTTAAAGGAGAAGAGATGCGGCCATGGGATGGTTTCTAAAAATGGGATACCGAGTCCTTGCGCGTGTCCCGAAAGAACGTACACTGCGATAAATCCCACGTAACAAAGAACTGCTTCGATCATACCCAGCCACAAGAAAGCATGGATCAACAATGGCTGATCCAATAAAGGTTGGAAGCGCGGGCGCGGCGGCTGATTCATGATACCTGCTTCGGGTTTTTCGATGCCAAGCGCCAGCGCGGGGAGGATGTCGGTGCCCATGTCAATAGCAAGGATTTGCCGCACGGTCAGCGCGAGCGGAATGCCAAAAGCTGCTGTGGCCAGGAATGGCGCTACCTCTGCCACGTTGCTTGAAAAAATATAGGTGATGAACTTGCGGATGTTATCGTAAATGGCGCGGCCTTCTTCAATTGCCGAAACAATTGCATCGAAATTATCGTTGGTCAAAATCACGTCGGCGGCTTCCTTCGCCACATCCGTGCCAATGACACCCATCGCGATCCCGACGTCCGCTTTGCGGAGCGCGGGCGCATCGTTGACGCCGTCGCCGGTGACGGCCACCACATCTCCGCGCGCTTGAAAAGCCGATACCAGTCGAAGCTTGTGATCCGGCGCCATGCGGGCGAAGATGACTTCGTTATCCAGCGCTTTTTTGAGCGCAACATCATCCATCGCGTCCACTTCCGCGCCGGTAATGATTGACGGATTCGACGAAGCGATCATCCCGACGCGCCGCGCCAGCGACTCAGCGGTCAGGCCATAATCGCCGGTAATCATCACGATGCGTATACCCGCCTGATGGCAAACTGCAATGGCACGCTCCACCTCCGGTCGAGGCGGATCCATCATGGCCGTCAAGCCGAGGAACGTCAGTTCGCGCTCGATGCTTTCAGCAACATATGCACCAGCACGCGGCGGCAAATTGCGACGCGCCAATGCCAGCACGCGTAAGGCGCGCCGGGCATACTCGTCATTCACGGACATGATTTCAGCGCGCATATTCTCATTTAGAGGCAGGGTTTCGCCGTTGACCAGAATGTGCGTACATAACTGCAACACCTCGCGCGGCGCACCTTTGACGAAAGCCAGGTCGCCTTCGCGCGAACGATGGATGGTGGTCATCCGTTTGCGGCGTGCGTCGAATGGAAGCTCATGCGTGCGCGGATACAACGCGTTGAGTGAATCTTCCTCGACGCCGGCCTTCATCGCCGCGACTTTCAGCGCGGCTTCGGTTTGATCGCCGAGACTCGTCCAGGTGGGATGTTCCGGTGAAGGCGGATTGACGCGGGCGTTATTACAACTCATTGCGGCTTCAAGCAGAGCATTCAAATCTTTCTCGTACAGCGTTCCCAAAGGATTCGGTTGATATTGACCTTTTGGTTCATAGCCCACGCCACTGACTTGTAATTTCTGCCGAGCCACCCACACTTCACGAACGGTCATTTGATTCTGAGTCAGCGTTCCGCTTTTATCGGTGCAAATCACGGAAACATTGCCCAGCGTTTCGACAATGCTAAGCCGCTTGCACAACACGCCGCGTGTCGCCAGACGTTGGACGGCTCTCGCCAGAGAAAGCGTGAGCGTAACCGGCAGGCCTTCGGGCGTGATCGCGACGATGATGCCCAAGGCCAATAATATCGGATGGATTTCGACGCGCTCTTCTATCGTTGGCTCGTATAGGCTGACCAATAAAACAAAGGCGCCGATTCCAATGGCAACCAGGGAAAGAGTCTGGCTGAGGCGATGAAGTTCCTGTTGAAATGGGGAGGGTTCTTCCCGAACGGTTTGAGTCAGATGAGCGATGCGGCCAAATTGAGTCAACATACCGGTGGCGTAGACGACCGCTTTCCCAGTTCCAGAGGCGACCGAGGTCCCGGCAAAGATCAGGTTCGGGCGTTCGAGTTCGCTGATGCCGCTCATCACAATCGAAGCATCGGCTGTTTTACGCGCCGCCAGCGATTCTCCCGTGAGTGAAGCGTTGTTCACACGCAGCCCGTATTCTTCGACCACGCGCGCGTCGGCGGGAATATTATCGCCTTCGGCTAAAACCAAAACATCGCCGGGTACGATGTCGGCGGCGGAAAGATGCACATCCTTTCCATCTCGGATGACATGAGCGTAGGTTGGTAGCAAATGTTTGAGTTTTTCAACGGCCCGCTCGGCTTGAAATTCGCGCCAAAAGGAAAACCCTGCATTGACAATTGTCAAAAGCAGGATGATCAGTGAAAGCGCAAGTTCCCCTTGCCAAAGCGTGATGATTCCTGCGATGATCATCACCAACACAAACGGATGTGTTGCTTGAGCCGCATACTTATGCCAGATGGGCGGCCGCGCCTGCTCGGATAAAATGTTTGCACCGTATAATGCGCGGCGCGACTCGGCCTCGGCAGTAGACAATCCCTGCAAGGAGGTCTCCAGAGATTGAAAGACCTCGTTCACGCGTAGACTATAGATCGGTGTCGAACTCATAAGCGTACAGACGCGGGGGCGGAACCTCCCGCATTCGATTATTCTATTTTTCCCTCTTCATCGCCGGGAGCCGTTTGCTTGGGAGCGCCGCCTACTTTTGGTTCAGCGGGTCGATTATCCAAATACTGATCCAAGAGTGATGGCGCCTCCGCATGATCCACATGCACAGCATGATCATATACCCCAGCTGGCACGGGCACCTCGTAACGCACTGGACGATAGATTCCGAACAATTCAAAAAAGCGTGTAATGCTGACTAAAACCGAATATCGATATTCCTGCATACGAAGCGATTGCCATTCAACAATCGAAGCCATCGCGCCTTGTACGCGTGCCTTCTCTCGCACGATGCGGTGGATCTGTTTTGGCTCGCGGACACCAATCGGTGAAATAAGCAACGCGTTCGCGGCCAGCACCAATACGCTGAACGAGATCAGTACAACCCAGCCGCCCTCAGTCCATTTGCCGGCGATCTGCCCAATAAACACAATTCCGGAAAGCACACCGGCAAATCCCGCGGCAAAGGCGCCCCACTTACGAGCCGCGCCTTTAAAGTTCGCGAGAATATGCTTGCGAATGGCAAAGCCCATCATCATGATGGGCATAAAAACGCCCACGCCGTAAAACGGGACAGCCGCGCTTGTATTTGCGTGCACCAGAAACTGGATAATCACTGTGACGATAAAGCCAATGGTAATAGAACGCGTAAAAGTTCCTTGTGAATTACGATATACAATTAATTCGGGCAATTCGCCCATCGCGACATCGCGCCATTCGGTTGCTTGCAAATCCTGAAAAGCCGTCATGGAAGCGGCCGCCAGCAAAGCGACGGCCAGGATCTGATACGCCCAGTAGAGAATCTCCCCGCCTGGGATTTGTCCGAATCCAATAAAGGATAAATTAGCAACCAATGAACGCCCCAGGGTACCATCGAAAACACTGAAGTGATTCGAGAAATACGCCAGCAAAGCCGTTGTGATACCGCCGTAGAATAAGAAAGATGTTTGAACGAAACGGCCAATGCCAGCTTTGCCACTATAAAAATTCCATATTCCTTTTAACTTTGGCAGATGATCCTTGCCCCATTTAACAATTCCAGCATCTTCGTTGATCACAAACTGAATGCCGTTGGACATTGCCTCCAAACCCGTCAATGCCACCAGACCTTTCATCGAAGCAGTCAACATGGCATAAGCCGCTTGCCATAAAGTTGCATGTTGAATGGTCTCGGTGTATGGAACAGGCGGAACACCTCTTGCTTTTGCGATGAACAAACCAATTGTCATCACAATGGTGAGCAGACCGAAGATGCCTAAACCGGTGAAAACCACTCGCGCCGATTCGCCTCGTCCGCGGATGGTAAGATACCATGTGATGCCTGCAAGTAATGCCCCAATCAAAAATCGCCAGAACCAGTACGTGTTATAGGCATTCGTTATCGAAAGCAACTGATCTACGCCTGAAAGGCTGGAGACTACAATGGTAAATACGTAATCCTGAATCAAAACAACGGCTACTACCAAGCTCAAGCCTGGCGAAAGATAGCGCATGGATGCAGTGTACGAACCGCCGCCTTCATTGAAAACCCCCAGCGAATACATATACAGAAATCCAAACACGGCATTGGCAAAGGCGATAATAATTACAACGATCCAAGCTTTATCCTGCAATCCGTAGGGATGCAAGGCGCTCATGAGTTCCCCTGTGGCATAATAATACGATGTGAAGTAATCTACACCAAAGAGTGCCAGCGCGGCCAACAGGCCGATCTGTCCCGCACCATGGATATGAGCATGTTCTTTATTCTCGCGCGGTGCGATCCGCAGGGCAATGTAAACAATCGCGATTAATAATAGACCGGAAAAAAATATAGGGTTCATACCTTGAATTTACTTTTCTTTCGAAGATGCAAACGCGTCTTCCAATAATTTGAGTTCGATAAAAAGATGCTTGCGCGTCGAGGCATTGAAGCGGGTATCCTGGTCCACTTTGGCTTCCTCTTCACGCGCAGCGCGCACCACAAACGACGGAACGAACATGATTCGTCCGGCAGGGATGACGACGAAGTGATAGGTTGCCATCTTCAGTTCCTGATCATCGAAATAGGGCAGGCTTAGACTCAAGCCGCGGTTCAGGCTTTGCGCCTCAGCGCGCTCCTTGATACCATCGATAATCTCCCGCGTCTGATAACGCGCCAGCGCGCGGCCCTGATTGATCAACTGTCCCAGCATACCGTACCGTTTCTTCTGATATTCCTCATCCGCGACCATATAGGGAGCCAGCGAACGCGCCGCAAAGATCACGGTCAGGAATCTCTGCATCGAGGCGATATGCGCTTCCGCCTCGCTGATGGAATTGACCAGGAGCTTGTCGTTATCGCCGAACGCGACCCATTGCGGAAGATAGAATCGGCGCGCAGCCGCCACATACGGGACGAGCAAACTGCCGCGTCCAGCCTCGGCTTTTCCTTCCTCTGCAATCGCGTCCGTTGAAGCAGTAATCGCCGAGGCCGGCTCAAGCGCGCCGCCGGTTGGAATAGTCGGCACATCTTCGTCCTCTTCAGATATATAGGTCACCGACCGACCGGATGGCAGCATGTTATACACCATGTGCATGGCCGTCGTATGGCGGATCAACTGTGCGCTGATGACCGCCGCGCGCTCCGAAGATTGTTCCAGTTGCGAAAGGCGCTCTCGCAAAGTGACATGTACATCGTTCCGCGCAATGCGGTCACGCAGACTGCCCGCCGATTGCTCGCGTAGGTTTTGTGGAACGGCCAATGTAGTTAATTTGCCGTTTGCTTCGACAACGACGCGGTCGGGCAGCGAAAAAGTTACACGGGAACCGCGCTGAACAAATACCTCCGCCACCTGCCGCGCCTGTGCTTCCAAAAAACGCTGGACGATGGGCAGCTGGGCTTTGAAGAGCGCCTCCTGCTCTTGATATTCCTTCTCGAACGATTCTGAGATGGGAGCCAGATGCGACATGATCCCTGCTTTCTAAAAAATAAAAATATATGCCCTCAACCTGCGAGAGCAAAGCATTATTATTATAATACATCATCACGCAACAGGTTTTTCTTTATGGTTGTGTGACGGGAATTTGCAGATAGAAAATGCTTCCCTTGCCTAATTGACTCTCGACCCACACGCGGCCGCCATGCCGTTCCGCGATGGAACGAACGATGGCGAGACCCAGCCCGGTGCCATGCTGGGCGCGCGCTTCGCGTTGTTTACCGCGATAAAACTTTTCGAACAGGCGCGGCAGGTCGTCCGGCGCAATGCCGATGCCGGTATCCTCCACTTCAAAGAGCAGATCAATCGGCGTCGTCCTCACGCGTACCGTGACTGAGCCGTTCTCCATCGTATATTTGATGGCGTTTTCGATCAGGTTATACACGGCCTGATGCAAGAGGGCCTGGTCGGCTTCGATGGCGGGCGGGAGGTTCTTGGGGATTTCCAAATTCAAACTGATATTCTTCCCGCTGGCCTGCAATTGCAACAGGCCGGTCGTACGTTCCAAAATATCCAGCACGGAAACATCTTCCACCTGCAAGCCCACGCCCACTTCGATCCGCCCCAGGTCCAATAAGTTACTTACCAATTGCGACATGTTCTCGACGCCAGCGATGATCTTCTTGACGTATCCATGCTGTTGTTCATTCAGTTCGCCGACCATATCGAGCATGGTGGCATAGCCGCGCATCAAAGTCAGCGGCGAGCGCAGATCGTGGCTGACCGTTGAGACGAACTCCGATTTCATCGTATCTATCTCTTTGAAATAAGTCACGTCACGCAGGATGCAGACGCGTCCCATCGGACGACCTTCGGCAATCACAGAGGAAGCCGTGGCAAGATAAGTACGTTTATCCGGCAGGATAACTTCCACCGATTGTTTTTCGCTGGAATCCAGCAGGAGATCGATCAACGGCTGTTGCGCGATCACTTTTTCAATGGATTGTCCAATGTCTTTGTTTACATGGATATCAAAGGATTGGCCTGCGGCGCGGTTGGCAAGCAGTAAACGATTGCGCTGGTCGGTGACGAGTACCGGATCAGGCGTGGAGTTGATGATCGCTTCGAGCTGGCGCCGCGCCACTTCCACGTTCAGGAAAAGCTGCGCATTCGCGACTGCCAGCGCGGCCTGACCCGCCAATGTCGTCACGAAGCGAATATCGGCGTCGGAGAAATTGTGTGTCTGTTCAAACGAAGCCCACATCACGCCGTAGTAACGATTTTCATGACGCAGCGCGATCGCTAACAATGCCGCCGGGTTGATCCGTTTCGGATCGAGAGTCAGCTCACGCGTCCGCGAAAGATTTGAGAAGACGATGCGCTCCTGCCTTTGCGCCAACGCCAGGATTTGTTCATCCAGATATGCATATGAATCTTTTGCGGATCCCACTGCAAAGCGCGAAGGAAGTTCGGCCGGAGTTTCGGGAAGGATCGAAGGCAGCAGCACTACTTGCGCGGAATTCGCACCGGTTGCGATCACCGCATCCAGCGCCGGCTTGACCACGTCGCGCATCTCCAGACTCGATGCCACGCCCTGACTCACCACCAGCAAGCGATTCAGTTCGTCGAGACGCGTGGCCAGCCTGATGCGCATCTGTTCGAAAGCGCGCCGCAATTGACCGATCTCATCCACGCCTTCGACCTGCAAGGGATGATCCAAACTGCCCTGGGCGATTCGATTCGCTTCGAATGCCAGGTTCTGCAATGAACCGGTGATGACCCGCAATCCAACGCGTAAGAAGACGAGCGCCAAAACCGCAAGCACGAGAATCATCACAAACATGGGCAGGGCAATGTTGAGCGCCAATTGCTGAATATCACTGGCCGGGATCGTCAACACAATCGCCCACGGTCCGCCCTCGACCGGTTGATAATCAACCAACTGCCGCGTGCCATCGGGTGCAGTGCCGTTAGAAAACGAAGGCTGGTCGCCGAGCGAGTCGTTGTAGGTCGCAAGTGCGTTGTTACCGGTTTGATAGATCACATTGCCGCTCTCGTCGATCACGAGGCCATCGCCGTTCAATTCCGAGTTCGATAAACCATCGAGACTGTTGATCAACGGCTGCGCCAATGGATTGGTGGATAATGTTGTGCGTCCAATCAGGATGCGCTGCACCTGGAGCGAACCATCTGCAATCGCAACCAAAAACGAAACGCGCGCCGACCCATTCGATGTGACAGGCGGGATCGTATAGATTTGAGTCAACACGCCTTTATCTGCCAACGGAATACCAGTGGATTCTTGTGCGTTCAATGAAAAGTTCTGCCGCGCAGAAACAGGATACGCACCTAGTAATTTTTTTCCGCTTGCATCGAGGACGAAGAATTGATCGAAGTATGGAACCGCCTGCATTCTCTGCGCGAGCAGCGCGCTCAAATCAGGATCATTCGATGAAAGCAGGCGCGGATCAGACGATAACTGCACTGCGAGATTCTGCCCGGTCTCGAGAAAGAACGGAACATTCTGAGCCGCAGCTTGTGCGGTGCTTGCCAGGCGATCTTTTAGTAATCCGTTTGCGGCCTGCCCCGCCACCAGCCAATCGCCGATGAGCAACGTCAATAACAATGCGATGATGAAAGTACCCGTGGCGTACACAAAACGCGTCTCGAGACTACGCTCGGCGGGCGACGGTTGCAGAGGTTTCTTATCGCCCCACGCGGAAGGGAAAGCGGCCGCCGCCAATTGAGCAACGACTCCGGCGATCAGCATTTCACCGCCAAAAGCCAGCGCGGCGACGCCCGCATTGCTCAATGCAAAATCAAGCCGCGCCGCCACCGGCACATTCGTTGGAATGCTGAAGAATGCGCCGATGACGAACAGCACAAGATGGAAGGGGATCATCAATAATGCGCTGACTAGCGGCTGGCGCATCCATTGATATAGTGGCGTGCGATAACGCTGGCGCACGCTCACTGAAAATAAAACAGCCAATAAAGTTAATTCAAGCGCGCTGAATAAACTGTACGTATCCCACGCGCCGCGCAGAATACCGGCAAAGAGTCCAAGCAGGGCCGCGCCCAAAGGTCCGAGGAAGCCGCCCGCCAGTGTCCACGGAATGGCGGAGAGAACCATCATCGAAGAACCGGGCGAATAATCGGCGGGGAAGTTCGGTAATGGCAGGGCGGAGCCGGCGGGCAGGCGAACGCCAATGAATAAACTTGTAATCGGAACGAGGATCAATAAGCCGATGAACAATCCCCATGAGCGAGCCGTCCAGGCGGGATTAATTTTCCTCCAACGAATCAGAAGAAAGACGATCAATGCCAATAGACCCAGCCATACCGCCCAGCCGAACAGCGTAGGCAGAAGCAGATTTGGAAAGCCGGCAAGAAGCGTGAAGATGAAACTCATAAACTGGATAGTTTAATCATGGTTCTGAATGCTAAACCACTATGGTTCTGACTGCTGAACCATTATATCCTTATTCTTTTCCACTATAATGCGTCGTACGCTTCCCAACTCAAATATTTTCAATCCCCATATGGGCAGTATAAAGCGAACAGAATAACAGGTTTTTTCGGGGAGATCCTTCGCTCAAGGTTCGCTCTGGCTTGGATCCCGGACATTTTTTGTGTCTACTTTTCTAGGGCAATCTCACTTGTCGTTCATCCTCGTTGACATTCCATCCTCCCAAAAGTAGAATA
>Ga0182027_10011940_pt1 | contig 12222 bp, 11 predicted proteins | sample 712E1DmetaG_FD_121300 | JGI IMG/M metagenome (GOLD analysis project Ga0182027, IMG submission 121300) | Permafrost microbial communities from Stordalen Mire, Sweden - 712E1D metaG (Illumina Assembly) | ecosystem: Environmental > Terrestrial > Soil > Wetlands > Permafrost | place: Sweden...
ACCGGTGACCTGCTGATTAAGAGTCAGGACTACATTATAAAACGTAAAAAACCAATCCTGTAACCTATTGTAATATAATAACTTATAGGTGCACAAAATTTCAACTTTTCGCGGAAGTAGAAATGGAAGTAGTTTCATTCAATACTTTTTATAAAAATTGCTGATCTTCAGTGAGAGTCCTCCCAATATCGTTAAATTATTTTAACTCAAAAAGTTGGGAAATTTAATCCGCCAGGCTTCCTAATTTTCGGCAGTATTCTAAATTTGCTGCCGATTTATAGTGATGAGCGGCTAATGGTTATAACCCCAGAGTGGATTAACAGGTAACAAAAATTACACTATTCGCGGAAGTAGTTTTATATATCAGATTAGAAAATAGTTTGGGGATTGCTATTCGAATTAGTTGCCATATAAAATATGAACACATAGACTTCATAGAATATGGAATAATCAAATCATAAATAAATTTTAGAAATCATTTCATGCTTAGAAAATTCAGTATGAATTACATTTTTTCCTCTACAATAATTTTAGCCGATTGTGGGAATAGAAATGGATGCGAATCTCAAATATCACACATAAATTTGATCCAAAAGAAAATTTCTAAAATAGGGACTCATAATTGGACGAATGAGATTATAAAAAGACAAAAGTCTTATTGGTGCAATTTATAATTATTGATTTAACAATCATTATTTCTTAAATTTATAGTAACTAACCAGAAAAATGAGTCTTAAAATGAAAAAATACATTGCCTTTCTATTTATTGCATTATTTTGTATAAACTGTGGAAAAAAAGCCGAACTAATTAAAATAGGCGCTATATTACCATTATCCGGAGATCTAGCTACTTATGGAAATAACGCAAAAAGGGGGATTGAATTATTACAGGACGAGATAAATAATAAAGGTGGAATTCAAGGAAATAAAATTGAGGTAATTTTTGGAGATAGCAAAGCATTACCAACAACGGCATTATCTTTAGCACAAAAATTTATTTTTGAGGATAAAGTAATTGCTATTATAGGGGAAGTTGCAAGTTCTCCTCTTTTGGCTTTTTCGCCAATTGCTAATCAAAATAAGATTGTTGTAGTTTCACCCGCGGCCTCTTCTCCAAAAATAACTCAAGCCGGGGAATATATTTATAGAGTATGGCCTTCGGATGTTTTTGAGGTTAATAGAATGATGGAATATTTATCAGAGGTAAAAGCTTCAGAAGTTTCCGTTTTATATGTCAATAATGATTATGGACTGGCAATGTATTCAGAAATAAAGGATAAATTCCCCTCAAAAAACATTGAAGTCAAAAACGCAGAAACTTTCAATCAAAACTCTACCGATGTACGTGCCCAACTATTAAAATTAAAAATACAACACCCAAAATATTTATATCTTATCGGATATCCATCAGAATATGCTGTAATCATTCGGCAAATTCATGAACTTGGAATACAATCAACAATTATAGCGACATCATCTTTTGAAGACCCTACTATATTAAATTTAACTGGAAAAGCCGCGGAAGGAGTAATTTATAGTTCTCCAATTCAAACGGATTCAACAAATTCAATTTATAATTATTTTAAAAAAGAATATTATGCAAAGTATAGTCAATATCCTGGATTAGTTTCTGATTATGGATATGATGCATTAAAAGTTATCATAAAATCACTAGAAATTTCCGGTCAAGCTGATAGACAAGGCATAAAACAAGGTATTGACAAAATACGTAATTTGGATGGTTGCACGGGTATAATTAATTTTGATAAAAATGGTGATATTATAAAACCTGCTGGTATTAAAACAATTAAAAATGGTAAATTCGTTTGGCTGGAAAAATGACAAATTCTCCCAAAGCGAATCCACTTAAAGGTAAAATTGCTTTAGTTACAGCCTCAAGTAGTGGTATTGGATACGCGTGTGCCGAATCATTGTCGTTTTCTGGGGCCAAAGTACTTATTTGTTCACATAATAAAAACAAAATTTCTAATGCTGCAAATAAAATCAAAATTAAAACTGGTAATGAAGTTATTGAGTTTACATGTGACTTAACCAATAGGGAAAATATTGAATCATTTATAAGTAATATTATAGACCACTTTAAAAAAATTGACATATTAGTTTACAATCATGGTAATCCAACAAGTGGTAACTTCACCAAAATTAGTTTAAAAAAATGGGAGTCATCTTTTAGCCAAATATTATTGCCGGCATTTATTTTGACGAAACATATTATTCCGATAATGAAAAAAAACAAATGGGGCAGAATATTCTTTATTAATTCAATTTTTGCTAAGGAACCTGATCCAGATTATATTATCTCAAGTACATTTAGAGCAGCATTATTAGCCTATTCTAAATGTCTTTCAAAGGAGTTGGCTAGTAGCAATATTGCTATAAACTCAATTCTCCCTGGTTATACAGACACTCAACTTCTTCGTAATTTATTAGAAAAAGAATCCAAAAATTCAGACAAGGCTAAATTTATAATTCTGAAATCATGGTTATCTAAATCTCCATTAAATAAACTTATAGATCCAACTTCAATCGGTGAATTGATATGCCATTTAGCAAAACAAAAAGATCCAATAATTACAGGATCTTCAATTCCAATCGATGGGGGGTTTTTGAATTCATTTTAAGCTAATATATAAAAATATGAACAATATTGAAAGTGCGACTACCTCTTCTAGGCCTTCAGAGAGGGAAGATGAAGGTTTTAAATATTATCCCAAAAGTAGAAGAAGAAATATATTTGGGAAGGTTTTTTATTATTGCGAAATATTAGATGTCGTAGCAATTACGGCGGAAGCTATAGCCGCGGGGATAAAATATATATTTCCTTTCTTTTCTAATATAAATATTGAATTTCTGAAACCTGTGGAAAAATATATTACTATGGAATGGTTTCTATTGTTCATAATTATTTTAGCATTATTTTATGTGGCGGAAGAGTTTACAAATATCCCTGAATTCATGAATGAAATTAATAAAAACAGGTCTTTTATTGCCCGATTATCAAACAAATTCGAGAACGATTTTAAATTACTAGAAGATTCAAGCATTAGCACAATCCGTACTTGTACTAATTTTATAGATAATCTATTTAACAACTCAATGTTTAGCTTTAATAACTGGAGCAAAATATCAAAAGTAAGTAATAAGCAAAATGATATAATCAATTCGCTTGGCGCTAATGTTAAAGCATGGAGCGACAAAATATTAAGTAGTCTAAATATAGAAGAGGAAGGAAATAAATATATCACTAACACATGGCTGACATATTTTGAAACCTATTTTCGAGAAGAGGCATTCGATGTCAAGCGAAATGAACTAGTTACTAATGGAAGGAATTATCCTTTTTTACTATTAAATACTCTAAGTACATTACTAGATCTTGTCCCCAAAGGAAAATTTCTTCATTATTATGCTGTAACACCAGTTGTGCCAAAAGATTGGTTTAATTGGCCACATGGAAATAAACGTCCATATCAGTATTACGAAGCTGATTTTTTATGTCTTTATCATGATTCGCTTTCCGAACTTTTATGTTGGGCAAAAAAGGATAATAAATTAGTTCATTCCAGATTTATATTAACAGAAGAAGAACCCGACCCAAGCTACAAAAAAAATATTTTTGGATGGAAACTGGATAGATTTAAAAATTTTGAAGAAGATATAAAAGAATGTAGCATGTTAAATTTTTCAATTCCCATATATACGACTGCTCAGCAAGATTATCTTCTAAGTAATGGATTGTCCTCTCTATATAGTTACTATAAACTTATATCAGATTTCCAACCTTCACATTTTAATCCAAACAATCACAACACAAGAATTCATATTGTTCCAATTTTATCTGATCACTGGTGTAATCGGATTTCAAAATATAAAAAGAAAGATAATATTGCATATAGAGACCCTGATGTTTTGTCTGATATTGAAGAATCATTAAAAGCGTTAAGAAGTATTGATAAAAACCAAGACACCCTTAATCAACTTAAGGATTTTACTTTAAAAAACACAAAAGATGAGATTGAAATCTTTAAAAAAGAAATATTATCTTGCGACATCAATGATATAAAAACGAAGATAAATAGTTTGACGGAAAAGATTTATGGTTTTGATTACATTTCCCTTCCAGAAGAAATACAATCGCTTCATAAGATCAGTTTAGAATTATCAATCAAAAAAACATTGAATTATGATGTTGTGAAACAATACTTAATTTCTATATTACGGTATAGAACAATACAAAGAGCACAACCGGTGTTTCAAAAATTAGGAACTGTTTTTTCGACTAATCTTCATTCTCAATCTGAAAATTCTTTTGTTGTAAGTTTAATCAATAATGCTCTTGATGATAGGAATGATTATCTTTCGTTAAAAAAATGGGTCGATTATGATATTAATTCAGATAAAATCGAACCAGAATTTGCGATATTTGGAATCTCTGACAAACAAGACTGTAATATTGATAATTTTGATGAAATAGATTGGCATTTAGGATTATCAACTGATATAAATTATCCGTTTGAAGTTGCCAAAATAAATATATTTACTAAGGGCAGTAAGTTGGCCGCCTATTCAAATGTGATTAAATCATTTATGATGGATTATAATAATAATCCTAACAAAAACGTTTATCGTATTGAGGATATTGTGAATGGTAAAATTTAAAAAAATCGTTGTTCTTGACCCGATACTTCTATTAGCCGAACATTGGCAAATGCTACATGAATATGGAGAAGAAGTTATTGAATATTCTGGACTTGATTCACAGCAAATACTTAAAAAACTTCAAAGGGAAATGGATCAGGATCCAAAACCAATGTGCTGGACGCAATTAGCGCAGGAGAAAATAGAAATAGATGAATTAAACAAAAGAATTAAAAATGCTGATTGTATTATTTCTTGTTGGACCAGTATACCCGATGAAGTTCTATTAAATAATAACCAAATTAAATATATTGGTTTTTGGACAAATAACGCTACTCACAGAATTAATTTTGAGCTCGCACAAGAAAAGGGATTATTTATTACGATTATTCCGGACTATGGAACAGATTCAGTTGCCGAACTTACTTTTGCAGGAATGCTTGCAGTAAGTCGGAAAATATTGATTTCACATCAGAATACTTTAAGAGGTAAATGGCCTTATGAGCTTTTAAAAACAGGTCAATATGTTCCAATAGCCTCTGAGATCCCACAAAAAATATTAAGAAATAAGAAGTTGGGAATTGTCGGGCTGGGCAGAATTGGTAAAAGAGTGGCTGAGATAGCGATGGCTTTTAAAATGGACATATGTTATTGGTCAAAGAAACATCATTTGAAATATGAAGAAATGGGAGTTAAATTTATTGAATTAGAGGAAATGTTTGAAACCTGCGATATTATAAGTGTTCATCTCTCACCATTTGCTTCTCCTGGTATTATCAGTAAATCTATTATTTCAAAATTGAAGAATGGAGCTATATTTATTAACACAAGTGCAGGTATTTTAGTTGATCAAAAAGCATTATTTGATGAATTAGAAAACAATAGGATTCATTCATTTCTAGATGTATATGAAGGTTTACCTCCTAGAAAATTATTAAAAAAACTCGAAAATTATGGTAATATATTTACATATAGGTCGGGATGGTATACGCAAGAAGCAATAACATATAAGGGGAAGTATTTACTTGATAATATTCAAAAATACTTGATGAATAATAAACAAAAAGCTGCCTGGGAGTATTTTAATGAAAATGATGAACTAGCATCTGAAATCCAATGTTCGAATGAAAAATCAACATGATTGTTCAGTTATTATTGAATAGTCTTATTGCAGCGAACATAATTATGCTTATCGCATTAAGCTTTTCTGTTATTTATTCCGTGAATCGTTTTTTCCATTTTACTCACGCGGTAATCTTTACTTCTGGTGCATATTTTGCACTATTATTTAACCAATGGATTGGATGGTCGTTATTATGTGCTGTTCCAGCAGCAGTAATATGTTCAAGTATTCTTGGTAGTTCAATTGAATTGGTAATTTACAAACCTCTCAGACGTAAAAAATCATCTTCTCTAATACTCTTGCTCTCTTCACTTGGTATTTATATCGTTCTACAAAATATAATTTCTATACTATTCGGAGACGATACAAAATCAATTCGTACCTGGCCTGTCGTGGAAGGAATGAGTGTTTTTGGTGCCAGAATTACTCCAGTACAAATCATAATTATTGTGGCAAGCATTATTCTATTAGTTGTCACTTATAGCTTTATGAATTTTTTCAAAATGGGAAAAACAATGCGTGCCGTAGCAAACGATCCTGAACTTGCAAATATTTCCGGTATCAATATTAATAAAGTTATTTTAACTTCTTTCGTCATAGGTTCTGCGCTTGGAGGACTTGCCGGTGTCCTCGTTTCCCTTGACATTGATATGGCCCCAACAATGGGGATGAATGCTTTAATGCTGGGCATTGTTGCAATGATTATTGGGGGTATTGGAAGCATCAGGGGAATAATTCTTGGTTCATTATTGATCGCTTTAGCTCAGAATATTGGGGTTTGGTATGTAAGTTCACAATGGCAGGATGCAATCGTATTTGCAATACTTTTAATTTTCCTCCTGATAAAACCCGAAGGATTCTTTGGAAAGAAACTTAAAAAAGCGACTATATAATTTGAGTATTTAATTTTGAATTCATTATGGATCATTCAACACTCTAAATTTTAAAATGGAATATATTTTACACATAATAATTTTAATCAATATCTACATTATCCTTTCGATGTCGCTAAATATGCTAATGGGATACACCGGTATTTTATCAATAGCTCACGCGAGCTTTTTTGGAGTTGGCGCTTATGTTGTTGCCCTTATGGCTTTGAAATTTCAGACACCGTTTTTTTTAAATATTAGTCTAGCAATAATCGCTTCTGGAATTTTTGGTGCATTGGTAGGTATTCCCTCATTACGATTACGAGGGGACTATTTTATTATCGCTACATTTGCATTTCAGATGATTGCATTTAGTATACTTAATAACCTTGTGACTTTTACAGGTGGTCCAATGGGGCTGCCGGGTATACCACAACCGAATATTGGGGGTTATCAGGTTACAACACAATTTGAATTTTTGTTGCTTGTAGTATTTCTAGCAGGGTTAACATATTGGATTCTAAACAGAATCGTGACATCACCATTTGGAAGATTGATCAAAGCAATCAGGGAAGATGAGGTATTTGTTCAGGCAACTGGTAGAAATGTATCAACTTCAAAAATAAAAGTTTTCATAATCAGCGGATCTTTAGCATCAATAGCAGGAGCGTTTTATGCGACATATGTTACATTTATTGATCCATCCAGTTTTACTATAATGGAGTCTATTTTTATAATATCTATTGTTATTATTGGTGGTGCAGCAAACCTTAAAGGGTCTATAATTGGTTCTATTGTGCTTGTCGCGTTGCCTGAGTTACTAAGATTTATTGGGTTGCCTAATTCATTAGCAGCAAACCTTCGTCAAATTCTATACGGTTCATTGCTTATAATCTTTATGTTATGGAGACCCCAAGGTTTTCTTGGCGAATATACATTCGGACAGAAGTTATTAACTAATAGAAATAAAGCTAAATGAATTCGTTATTAAATATAAACAGTCTAAATGTATCTTTTAATGGAATAAAAGCAATTAATAACTTTACTTGTATAGTGAATGAAAATGAAATTGTTGGATTAATTGGCCCAAATGGTGCGGGTAAATCGACTCTATTTAATTCTATCACTGGATTTATAGAAAACGACGGTGGGGATATTAAATTTAATAGAATAGCAATTACAAGGTATCAATCTCACAATATTGTTAAACTCGGAATATCAAGAACATTTCAGGATTTACGATTAATAAAGCAGATATCTGTTCTCGACAACATATTACTGTGTTTTAACCAACAAGATGGAGAAAATCTTCAGAATATATTTTTCAAACCAAAGTCAATATTAAAAACCGAAGGAAAGAATATCCTTAAAGCGTTAGATCTACTTCAAAATACTGGTATAGAAGAAAAAGCATATAATCTTGCAGGAACACTTTCTTACGGGCAACAAAAATTATTAAGCATTATTTGTTGTCTTGCAGCAGATTCCAAATTACTTCTATTGGATGAACCAATTGCCGGCATAAACCCTGAAATGCGTGAAAAAATATTAACAATTATTTCTGAACTACCTTCAAAAGGGAAATCTGTAATTATTATAGAACATGATATGGATTTTGTAATGCGAATATGTCACAGATTAATTTTCATGGATGCTGGAATTAAAATAAGTGAAGGAACGCCGAAAGAAGTTCGCAACGATCCCAAAGTTATTGAAGCATATTTACAATAATAACTAGAACTGTCATAAAAACATGCTCGAACTAATAAACATAAATACTGGCTACGAAAAAAAACAGGTACTCTTTAATCTTTCACTTAAAGTAGAAAAAGGAGAAATTGTTTCAATAATAGGTCCAAATGGTTCCGGAAAGTCTACAATTCTGAAGACTGTTTGTGGATTAATTCCAATATGGGATGGTGAAGTCTATTTTAACAATAAAAATATAAACAATAACCAACCATCGAAAAATATTGCACAGGGAATCACATTTGCGCCTCAAGGGAATCTTGTTTTTGATGAATTAAGCGTGAAAGAAAATTTAGAAATCGGTGGTTATCTTTTACAGAAGAATAAACTCAATGAAAGAATGGAAAATGTTTTAAAAATATTTCCAATTCTTAAAGAAAGAATTAAGCAAATAGCTGGTTCTTTAAGTGGAGGAGAGAAACAAATGCTTGCTCTGGGTCGCGCTCTTATTTCTGAACCGAAACTCCTTTTGTTAGATGAACCATCTTTGGGGCTAGCGCCAAAATTATTGAATGAAGTTTTTCAAAAAATTGTTGAAATTAATGAAACAATGAATCTTTCTATTTTGATTGTTGAACAGAAAGTCTGGGAAGTGCTAAAAATATCTCATCAGGTATATTCCATAAAACTAGGTAAAAACTCATTTGGGGGAAAGCCGGATGAATTACTTGAGGATAAAGAAAAGTTGAAAAATCTTTTTCTTTAAAATATATTTGTAAATTAAATTCTGTCTTAGTACTGGTCAAACCCTGTGACTCTGCAAAACCCAATCCGCATTAAAAATAACTGAAAATAACTGAAATCAAAAGAATTTATTCATTCCTTAATCCAAAAAATAATTAAGATAGAGCCATTACCTCACTTCCAAAGATTTTATTAATGCAATAAAGCAGGCAAAATCTCCAATTTCTTTTCGGTCTGAACTAAGTTCCTTTCTCCATGTGGCATCTTCACCATTATTTAACATATTTCGGGATAGAATATTACACTCATCGATGAAAACATTGTGGGAGAAAGTTCTTATTTGTTCAAGGTCAGGCCTTCCTGATTCATCTTCATAATAATCCATTCTTATTTTAGCATAATTAATTGCCGCCGAATAAAGATTATTTTTCAAATTAGATAATTTACTGGATTCTATTTCAGATAACAGATAAATTACTTTTTCGTAATTCATTAAGTGTGCTTTTTCTATTAGATTGATTATGAAATTAAGTTTTTACTAAATTTGTTCCTATTAAAACCTCATCAAAGTTAATAATAGTTTAATTATCTTGAAAACAAAAGAATTCTTTTAGGAGCTATGTGTGTGAAATCTGCACGTCTGGTTCTGTGGGTGTGGGTAGTCAAAACCCTGTCATCTTTCAAAACTACTAACAGAAATTGGATCTGAAAGAAAATAACTGAATTAGGAACTCATTTTTATACAGGATGAGGTAATGAAGAGCGACATGCTAGTATGGTCCGATCATTCTAATCGAGTTTGCCTTTCATATATGAACAATTTAAGTTTGCATAGTGGCGCTAAACTTTGATCGGGTATTTATGATTTCAGAATGAATTGATTTAACAAGCGGAGTATAGAAATTATTGAAAACTTTAATTTTACTAATTAAAACAGAAAAATTTATTGGTAATAAAATATTATAGAAGCTAATTATGGTGCTCTCTTCTGAAGAATATTGTAAACGAGGGGTTGACAAAAGACGTATTAGGGATTATCAAGGGTCTATTCAAGAATTTAATATTGCCATAGAACTTAACCCGAATAATACTAATGCATACAATAATCGTGGAGTTGCAAAAGAATGCTTACAAGACTACCAAGGGGCAATTCAAGATTTCGATAAAGCAATTGAGCTTAATCAAAACAATTCATTAGGTTATTTTAATCGTGGCAATGCTAAAAATTGGGTCAAAGAGTATCAAGGGGCTATTCAAGATTTTGACAAAGCGATTGCGCATAGACATGATTATGATTCTGCATATCATTCCCGCGGCATTTCTAAATATGAACTTAAAGACTACTTTGGGGCAAAAGAAGATTACGATATAGCTATAGAGCTTGGTTTAAAAGATGCATTGGTTTATAATGAGCGAGGTTTGGCCAAATTCGGCTTATCAGATTTCGAAGAGGCTATTGATGATTTTAGTGTAGCTTTAGAGATTGATCCTCAATTCAGATCAGCTTTTTATAATCGTGGAATTGCTAAAGATTTACTTTCGGATTATGTGGGAGCTATTGAAGACATTAGCCAAGCAATAGATATTGACCCAAACTTTCCCGAAGCATATCACGGTCGTGGTCGTAATAAAATTGAACTTGACGACTACAAAGGAGCTATATTAGATTATGACAAAGCGATTGAGCTTAATTCTGAATATATAGATGCATATAATAGCCGTGGTCGTGCGAAGAACAATATAGGCGACTACACAGGAGCAATACAGGACTATAGTAAGGCAATAGAATATGATCCTGATGATGCAGAATTATATTATAATCGTGGAATCTCAAAATTCGAGTCGGGGGATAAGGATGAAGCTTATTCAGATTGGAAAGTTGCTGGTGAACTTGGTTATATATAGACTGTCCTTCTTCAAACCCTTTCCACGTTAAAAACACCTAAATTCCACTAAAATCAAAAGATTTTTTTTCCTAATTTAACTTGGTAATTCTCAAAAATCATACGAACCAAATGCTCTAATTTCTTCTTTCGTTCTGTTTTTTTATATATCATCGTAGTGCTTTAAGGTAATTTATGAAGTTTATATATGTAACCGATCTCCATGGAGATGAGTCGAAATATATTTATATCTTGGAATTTGCAGGTAAGAATAATATTCCGTTAGTTATAAATGGCGGCGATCTCTATCCTAAAGATGATCATGAAGGGCAGTCGGCTTTTATAACAGATTTTTTAGACACTCACTTCGATGCCTACAATAAGGCGGGTATTCATTTCCTGATATTACCAGGAAATGATGACTTCAAAATTCTGGACCCGCTTTTTGAGAAGACAATAAATAAATATCCTCAGTATTGTCATAATATCGCCAATAAGAAAATGGAATTATTTGGTTTTTCTTTTATCGGTTTCAATTTAGTGCAGGATGCACCATTTCTATTGAAAGATAGATTTCGGAAAGATTTGATAGTCGGTTCATTTGGGCCAGCAACTAATGATGGAATTTATTCTGTTGAATCTGGTTTCCGTAAAATAAATTGGGTTGAAGAATATTACTCATTACCTTCATTGGAAGAGGAAATGGAACTTTTACCTGTGCCTCAGAATTATCAACAGACAATCTATATAATTCATCAACCCCCTAAAGAATGCACCCTGGCAATAATATATGGCGGCAAGGATGTTGGCTCTATAGCTGTTCAAAATTATCTATTAAAGAATCAACCACTATTAAGCTTGCACGGCCATATACATGAATCCTTTAAAATGTCCGGCCTCTGGTTGACTAGGTTGGGAGAAACAATCGCAATTCAACCAGGTCAGGAATATAATCTGATCTTTATTGAAGGTGATTTGAGGTCAATGCAGTTCACTAGAAAAGAAATCACCGCATGAATTTTTTAGATTATAATATCCTGTGCATGCTTATAAACTGTTGTCCATATTTCAAATCCTATCCGCAATAAAGACACCTAAATTCAGCTGAAATCAAAAGAATCCTTTCCTTATCTTCACCAGGCAAGTGTAATAATCAGGCAGGTTGAATGCTCAAATCCTTCATTTTATCTTTAAAGGTTGAATTCTGATTCTCACAAAATGACTTGCTGACAAAATGTCAAAAGGTCTATAT
>Ga0182027_10011941_pt1 | contig 12222 bp, 14 predicted proteins | sample 712E1DmetaG_FD_121300 | JGI IMG/M metagenome (GOLD analysis project Ga0182027, IMG submission 121300) | Permafrost microbial communities from Stordalen Mire, Sweden - 712E1D metaG (Illumina Assembly) | ecosystem: Environmental > Terrestrial > Soil > Wetlands > Permafrost | place: Sweden...
CGGAAAAGCTAGGTATCAAAGCCTATCACTTTGATGCCGCTTCGACTTCAATGAATATCAACGAATCAGACAGGCGGGGCAATTTGTTCGATCTCCGTTCGTGGCTCAATTCGGCCGATCTCAACACACTTGAACCTTCCTACAAAACGAAAGACGCGATCCTGGCAATCCTCGCCTCTACACCAGCCGTGCTTCACAGTCTCACATCCGATCTGAGCCCAAAGGCATGGTCGCACGAGCCGACACCCAATGATTGGGCGATGATCGAATTAATTTGCCATTTGCGTGATACCGAGCGTGAAGTACATCATTTACAGATCAATACCTTGCTTGAAGATACCAAGCCTTTTGTCCCGAGACCAGACGCAGCTGTTTGGGCAAAACAACGCAACTATCTGAATGAAGACGGCCGGGTAGCCGTAAAAGAGTTCACATCCGCCCGCATTAAAACACTTGAAATGTTGCAAGGTCAAGAGTCGGAGATTTGGTCCCGAACCGCGCGTCACGCAATATTCGGCCCGACAAATTTTACAGAAGTCGTCGAATTTATGGCGGACCATGATCGAATGCACATTCAACAAGCCTGGAATACGCTTAAATCGCTCTAAAAACGCTCCGCATCGGATTTGGATGCATCGTGTTATAACTGCCAGAATTACGTGGGAAAAGAGGGCATCTTGTCCTACTTTTTTAGGAGATTTGAATGAGGAAACGAGTTGTAGTTACCGGGATTGGTTGTATCAGCCCCCTGGGATTAAATGTAAATGAGACCTGGAAAGCATTATTAGCGGGAAAGTCAGGTGCCGGCCCCATAACACGTTTTGACGCAAGCCAGCATAAGACGAAATTTGCTGCAGAAGTAAAAGGCTTTGATCCCGTAGCTTTATTTGGCATGCGAGAAGCACGTAAGATGGACCGTTTTGCTCAATTTGCGATAGCTGCGGCGGCGGAAGCCATGGCTCAAGCTGAGCTGAAAATAGACGCAACGAATTGCGACCGCGTGGGGGTAGTGATAGGAACGGGTATCGGTGGAATCGGAACCATCATCGATAGTTATGAAACAATGAAAGAACGCGGACCTGAGCGTGTCAGTCCTTTTCTAATCCCCATGATGATTTCCGACAGCGCAGCAGGCATCCTGGCGATCCGTACCGGCGCGCGGGGACCTAACATGTCGCTGGCGACGGCTTGCGCGACCGGAACGAACGCACTCGGTGAAGCGGCTGCCATGATTCGCAGAGGCGCGGCGGACATCATGCTGGTTGGTTCTTCCGAGGGTGCAATCGTCCCTTTAGCGATGGCGGGCATGAACGTAATGACAGCTTTGTCGACTCGGAATGAAGATCCGGAACGCGCCTCCCGTCCATTTGATAAGAATCGGGATGGATTCTTAATGGGCGAGGGCGCAGGCATGCTTGTGCTGGAATCACTTGAAGCCGCCAATTCACGCGGCGCGAAAATTTTGTGTGAGTTCACGGGATACGGCGCATCAGATGACGCGTATCATATATCAGCACCAGCAGAAAATGGAGCAGGCGCGGCGATCTCGATGAAGCTGGCTCTGGAAGATGCCGGCCTCAACGGCACGGACATTGGATACATCAACGCCCACGGTACATCCACACAGCTGAACGATAAGAGCGAAACCGCAGCCATCAAAACGGTCTTCGGCGAACAAGCTTACAAGGTTCCGATCTCATCCACCAAATCCATGACAGGACACTTACTTGGCGCCTCCGGATCATTGGAAGCAGCCATTTGTACCAAGGTGATAAACGAAAACATACTACCGGCGACGATAAATTATGAAACTCCCGACCCGGAGTGCGACCTGGATTATGTTCCGAATAAGCCGCGACAGGCCAACCCCAAACACGTGATGTCCAATTCGTTTGGATTTGGCGGTCATAATGCCACATTGATCATGAGCCGATTTGAATCTTAATTGCGAAGAATAAGCTTCGCAACCGTTAATAAAAATAGAAGGTAGCCAAATGCCAAATGCACATATCACCGGTTGGGGGATGGCCGTCCCTAAAACAGTTCTGACAAATGATGATATATCCCATATGGTAGACACCAACGACCAGTGGATCCGCGAACGTACAGGGATCCATGAACGCCATATTGCAGGTGAAAACGAATACCCTTCCACACTGGCAGTTGAGGCTTCGATCAAAGCTTTGCAGATCGCGAATCTCAAGCCGACGGAGATCGACCTCATTATTTGCGCCACTTCAAGCCCGGAATATATTTTTCCTGCCACGGCCTGCCTGATCCAGGATCAGCTTGGGGCTACAAAGGCCGGAGCATTTGACCTGCTGGCAGCCTGCACCGGATTTATTTATGCCACCAACATGGCAGCTCAATCCATCCGAAGTGGTTCAATTAAAAATGCGCTGGTGATAGGTGCAGAAACACTTTCCCGCTTCGTGGATTGGAAGGACCGCAATACCTGTATTTTGTTCGGCGATGGCGCAGGCGCTTTCGTCCTGCAGGCAAGCGACCAACCCGGGGGTGTTCTTTCGGCTGTAATGCATTCGGATGGTTCAGGCGGAGATCTTCTCACACTGCCTGGAGGAGGCAGCCACAACCCTGCCACTGAAAACTCTGTTCATGAAGGACAACATTATATTCACATGGATGGCAAGGAAGTTTTCCGCTTTGCCACACGGGCCATGGGACAGGCAGCCAAGGAGGCTTTGGAGCTTGCCGGCTTAACAACCGATGATGTGCAATGGATCATTCCGCATCAAGCGAATTACCGGATCATCGAAACAGCTGCCAAATATTTAAAGATGCCGCTCGACCGCTTTATTATTAATGTCGATCGTTATGGAAACACTTCCACAGCCTCCATACCGATCGCTGTGGTAGAAGCCATTGAGAAGGGCTTGATCAAAAACGGAGAAAAAATCGTCCTGGTCGGATTTGGCGCCGGGCTGACATGGGGAGCATTGACCGCGGAATGGACCGGACCATTACCGTTAGAGCATATCGTACATATCGAGCGATACCGCACGTGGGGACGTATCCGCTCCTGGCTACTCCGAATTTCGCGCTTCATCGAGGGCCTGATATGGGGAAGGAATTCATAAATGAGTCAGTAGATCGGGTTCCGGAGCGTGAGGATAGTCAATCTATTTAGAATGTGGTAAAGTCAATTGAAGGAGATAAAATGTTTGATTTAGGCGTCCCGGAACTAATCATCATCCTGGTGATCATCCTCCTGCTTTTCGGTCCCGGGCGTATCGGTAAAATAGCCGGCGAGGTCGGAAAAGGCATTCGTAATTTCCGTAACGGTCTCGGTGGAAAAGATGATGTTGATCAGAAGGAAACTCCCAAAGACCCGGATACGAAACCATAACAAAAACACAGGCTCTCCCATCGGGAGAGCCTGTTGATTTCACAACTGCTTCTGGAATTCCCCCAACGAATTAACCGGAAGATTGCAAACGAAGTGTTCGCAAACATAAGCTGTGAGGCTGCCATCTTTGAGTGGCCGGTCCATCAAAAGGCCGGGTGCGTCTTTCGAAGGGGGATAAGTGGACGAAGCTACAACCAGATTTGGCTTAAATTCAGCCCGGATCAAATCCAGGAACGATTGTAAGTTTTCATCCTTTTTCGAATGAAGAAGCGCAATCTGTTTAACGTCTCCCAAGGCAAAATCTGCAGCAGACAACCAGTACGCGAATCCGGTGGGATAACGCAGGGCGGAATTGCCCACCATTCTGAGACTCTTTTCGGCTAAATCCTGATATTTTCCCTCGTCAGTAAATGCTGCAAGTTTGAGCAATGCCTCGCAAGCCAAGGAGTTACCTGAAGGAGTGGCGTTATCCTGTAAATCTTTGGGTCTTATCAGCAAAGATTCCCCGTCGTTGGGTGTATCAAAGAAACCACCCGCGGGATCCGAAAAGCGTGCGATCATTTCAACCGCTAATTCCTGAGCGGAGATGAACCAGCGGTTATTGAAATCGGCCTGGTAGAGCTCCAGCAAGGCGATAATAAGCGAACCAAAATCTTCAAGAAACACTTCGTTTCCGGCTTGACCATTTCGCCAAGCGCGCCGCAAGTGAGCATCCACCTTCAAAGAATTAAGCAAAAAATCAGCATTACGTGTAGCCACCGTGAGATAGCTGGATGCGATTTTTTTGTCATCTAAAAACCGCGAGGCTTCAGCAAAGGCCCTCAACATCAAGCCATTCCAACAAGTTAATACTTTATCGTCAGTGCCCGGACGGATACGAGTATTCCTCTCCGCTAATAGCCGTGAATGACACCCCATTAATATTTCCTCAATGTTTTCAGGCGCCAACTTGAATCCAGCTGCAAGAGCAGAATCGTCGATCGCACGCTGAAGAATCGTCCTGCCCTCCCAATTTCCATGCAAGGTGATCCCATAAGCTGCGTTGAACAGTTCGAACTCCGAGCCGAGTGTTCTCTGCAGCTCTTCATAAGACCAGACGTAGAACTTTCCCTCCACTTTTTCTGAATCGGCATCGAGTGATGAATAAAAGCCACCTTCACTATTTGTCAACTCCCGTAGGATGAAATCAAGTGTTTCGGTTACTATGCGTTTATAAAAAGGATCACGAGAAATCTGCCAGGCATGTAAATACACCAATGCCAGTTGGGCATTATCGTAAAGCATTTTTTCAAAATGGGGTGTCCTCCAAAATTCATCGACGCTATAGCGTGAAAAGCCCCCGCCCACCACGTCATACATACCACCCTTACTCATTGCCCGTAAAGCATGCATGGCGATCCGGGCAGCCAAGTCATCTGAGTGAGAGGCACGACGCAGCAAAAATTCGATGGTCATTGGCTGTGGAAATTTAGGAGCCTGACCCCAACCTCCAAAATCCCAATCATAACTTCCGTTTAAGTTCCCGATAGTATCGTCAAGAAGTCCTTGCGAAAGCGACGGAGCCAAATCAGAAGATATAACTTGTCGCCGGAGATGATCGGTTAGTTTATTGCCCAGGCGTTCGACCTCCGCGGGATTGTTCCGCCAGGTATCGGAGATCGAGGTCAGAACATCCCTGAAGGAAGGAAGGTTATAACGCGCTGTCGGTGGAAAATAAGTGCCGGCGTAAAAAGGATGCAGCTGCGGGGTTAAAAATACAGACATAGGCCAGCCGCCGGAACCGGTTAAAGCTATAGTGGCAGCCATATAGATCCCGTCGAGATCAGGGCGCTCTTCGCGATCCACTTTAATACAGATGAACCGCTCATTCATGAGGGCAGCAATGGATTCGTCTTCGAACGATTCGTGCGCCATCACATGGCACCAATGACAAGCCGCGTAACCGATGCTGAGGAAAATGGGTTTGTTTTCCGACAGCGACCTTTTCAATGCTTCTTCAGACCATGGATACCAGTCAACAGGATTATTGGAATGCTGCAATAGATAAGGCGAGGTTGAATTTTTAAGGTGATTCATTTTGCCGTTTATATCTTGGCCAATACAAAAGGTCTCATTCTGCTCTATTCTAATTCAAGGCACCCCCGCGATTATGTAGTGAGTCAATGCGAATCATTATTGAATATTCAGATCCAACTCATAGTTGACAACTTGCCCACCCAAAGGAACAACCTCGATGATGTAATCCTGGGTAGCAGGAAGCTTGAGGACGAAATTGGTCTGTCCGGTGACAGAGCGAAGATAAGATTGTCCATCCGCATAGCCGTATATCGTAAGCGCAGCACCATTGGGCTGAACGGTCAAATTCACGGTCATCTTCTGGCCCTTGAGAGCCAGAACAGTATAGGCAACGACGTAACCAGCAACAGTCTTTCCCTTCGCCGAGGCAGAAATGGAGCCCTCTGCGAATTTGATTCGGGAGGGGATCTCAATGGTCAAAGTATAATTTTCGGAAGTTTCACCACCATAAATTCCTATATAATAATCTTCAGTCTGGGGAAGCATGGATTGCCAATTGGTCTGATTGGAGGACTGATTAAGCATTGATGTCCCGCCTTGGGTTTTGATCGATAAAGTTACATCGTTGTTCAACGAATTAACCATCACGATCAAGGGCTGACCTTGTGAAGCGTTTACTACATAATATTGAACTTGCCCGGGTTGTATAGGCCCGCTAACAATGCCGGTTGTTGCCCCGGTAAGAAAGTTTATGCGTGTCGCAGCAGGCAGGACGGGCGTAGGGACCTGAGGTGAAATAGTCGGTGGGGCGGTTGTAATGCTAGGTACTGGAGAGGGCAGGGATGTTATGGTAGCCTCCGGTGTAATTGCGCTCATCGTTTCCTTGACGATGGTCCCGACAGCGCCGGGTGAAATGGTCGGGATACTTGAACCGAAACATGCGACAGTTAATATTAGAACAGCAAGACCCGCTGCTCCAATATTATGAGTGTTAATCATATTCTTCTCCTTGATTGTGTATAAATTGATATCGGATTCATGTTCGCGGTAAAATCCAGGCAATGGCTAACATTAAGAATTTCTTTTATCGCTGGTCATTTTCAATAATAGTTATGGTTGCCATCTTCAAATTATCATCCACTCCTGGAAACGAGCTGCCGAATTTTGGTTTGTTAGACTATGGGGTCAAAAAGGGTGGACATATGCTAGGCTACGGATTACTTTCGTTAGCTTACTGGCACGGCTTAAAGTGGAATAAAAAACTCGTCGGATGGGCGTGGTTATTTGCCGTGGTCTGGGCAATATCGGACGAAATTCACCAATCATTCGTTTCCGGACGACACCCATCAGCATTCGATGTTATCCTATTTGATGCCACGGGTGCAGCAATCGCATTATGGATCAAGAAGAGTTTTTTCTCCTGACTTCCCGGTATTTCCATTGGATACACAAATAAAAGAAACGGCATGATATCCAATGCTGCCCAGGTGATCATTGTTTTCTCTTATTCAAATTCGAGTTCAATCTGTTCATCGTCCTTCCAATCTTCAAGCCGGTCAATTTGAATATCACTGAAAATCGATTCCTGGCGCGCCTCCACGCGATAACGTTTTACCAACTCAAGCAATGCCAAAAAGGTCACGACAATTTCCAGGCGGGTTGGCTTCTCTCCGAGCAAAGAGCGAAAGGAAGCATGCGAGATTGCTTTAAGGGTCTTTGAGATCAGGTCAATTTTTTCACGGATGGTGATCTTTGGGGCTGCGATAACACTGGCAAGCGGTTCCTTCGCCTGCCCTTTTGCATACACAGAATTCGCCGCGGCGAGCAATGCCTCAAGGGTGAGATTCGAAAGGTCAAGTTTTGCTTCCACTTTCGGAGGAGGCGCCACACGTAAGAAGGTTCGCAGACCTGCCTGTTGACGCTCGTCCAATGTAATCGCAATTTCCTTATATCGTTTATAAAGTTTAAGCTGATCGACCAAAGACTGACCAATATCCTCTTCGCCCGGTTCACGTTGTGGCGGGCGAGGCAGCAACGCTTCAGACTTGATCTGCAATAATTTGGCGGCAATCACCAGAAAGGCAGAGATATCATCGGCGCGCGCCTGATCGATCCCATGAATAAAAGCCAGATACTGGTCAGTAATCAGCGCCAGTGAAACCGTGGTAATATCCAACTCCGCCCGTTCAATCAGGTTAAGCAATAAATCAAGCGGCCCCTCATAGACGGGAAGTTGGACGGTGTAGCCACTCTGACGTCCGAGCATGTTTTCCATAGCGGGGTGCATTATATCATTCATGCAAGCTCGGTTATAATTTATGAATGACAACGAAATTAAGTCACCTCGATGATGCAGGTCGGGCGCGCATGGTGGATGTAGGCGACAAACCCGATTCGGAACGGATTGCGATCGCGAAGGGGGAAGTCCAAATGAAGAAGGAGACGCTGGACTTAATCCGATCAGGTCAGATCAAGAAAGGAGACGTGTTGACCGTGGCGCAAATCGCGGGCATTACAGCCTCCAAAAAGACTTCTGACCTGATCCCGTTATGTCATCCTCTCCCACTTACAAAGGTAGAGGTTGATCTAGTCCTCGATGAATCATTACCGGGCGTCCTCATCACCGTGACTGCAAAAGCCACCGGCAAAACCGGTGTCGAGATGGAAGCTCTTACGGGCGTTTCCATTGCGGCACTCACGGTTTATGACATGGCAAAAGCTGCAGAGAAAACCATGCGCATACAAAATATTCGGCTTGTAGAAAAACACGGCGGACGATCGGGTGATGTGATCAACGAATGACGGAGACAAAGATGGAATATATCGGTGTTAATTTTAAGGATAAATTCGAAAAATTCTCCGATCTTTGGATGCCAAGGATCGTCTCACAGTTCAATAATTACCACATCAAACTGGTAAAGGTAAAAGGCGAATTTACCTGGCACAATCATACGGATACAGACGAATTTTTTCTTGTTCTTGATGGAAGCCTGGACATACACTTCCGAGACGGAAAAGTCAAATTGGACCCGGGCGAGATGTTCGTAGTCCCTAAGGGGATGGAGCACAAGCCCTCCGCAGAAAAAGAATGTCATATTTTGCTCATCGAACCAGCCGGGACCATTAATACCGGTAATATAGTAAACGCCATGACAGTACAGGAAAATATCTGGATCTAATGATGCGAGTGAAACTCCTTTTCTTTGCCACACTCCGCGACCGCGCCGGGATCAAATCGGTGGAGATCGAAATCCCTGATCATGCCACCGTGAGAAGGTTAAAAGACCAAGTTGCACATGATTATCCGAGCCTCAACCAATCGATGGGAACCGTACTGGTCTCCATCGATCATGAATTTGCGTTCGATGATGCGCTTGTGCCGATTGACGCCGAAATCGCATTGTTTCCACCGGTGAGCGGTGGGGATTCATGAAAAAGAAATCGGGAATCGTTACCAGAAAGAATAGCAATTTGGACGACCCTGTTCCTGGTTAACTACAATATGGCCTTCCCGACGATTTTATCCATCACCGAAAAAGAAATAGATCTAAACGACCTTTTGGCAAAGATCACCCAGCCCACAACCGGAGCCGCAGCGATCTTTACCGGTATGGTACGCGGTACAACCGTTGGAGGCAACCCGCACAAAACCGATCACCTCGAATATGAAGCCTATCAGCCGATGGCCGAAGCAAAGATGAAACAGGTGGCTGAAGAGATCCGCAACCGATGGCCAGCGGTTGAGGGCATTGCGATTGTCCAACGTGTTGGCAAACTTTATCCTGAAACTCCGACGGTCCTGATCGCATGCACGGCTGCCCATCGTGATACAGGCGTATTCGACGCGGCACGATATGGGATCGATCGGCTTAAAGAAATCGTCCCCATCTGGAAAAAAGAAACCGGTCCGAACGGGGAATTCTGGGTCGAAGGTGAATACATTCCCAGGCCGGGGGAATAATGATGAGAATTGTCTGTCTGAATTGCGGACGGCCTTATCCCGAGAGAGGCGCACCTTATCAATGTCCAAAATGCGGAGGGATATATGACGATTTCGATCCACTGACTTTTGGGGATGTTGCACCATCGCAACCAGGCATTTGGCGATATGGTTCTTCTTTTGGACAGGAACTAACCCCTCTTTCCTTGGGAGAAGGTAATACTCCGCTTATATCGTGTAATGCCTTTGGGCGCGAGATCTATTTCAAGTGTGAATATGCAAATCCGAGCGGATCTTTCAAGGATCGGGGAACAGCGACACTTGTCTCCTTTCTGATATCGCGGGGAGTAAGCGAAGCCATTGAAGATTCGTCCGGGAATGCGGGCGCATCTTTTGCAGCTTATGCTGCCCGGGCAGGGATCAAAGCGCATATCTTTGTTCCGGAGTCGGCATCCGGTCTGAAGCGTGAGCAGATAAGGATGTATGGCGCGGAGTTAGTTGCCGTGCCCGGACCACGCTCCAGGGCTTCTGAAGCTGTCCGCGAAGCTGCAAAGGATGGAATCGTCTATGCAAGTCATGCCTATTTTCCATTCAATATTTGCGGTTACGCTACATGTGCATACGAGATTGTCGAGCAACTTGGACAGGCTCCGGGTGCTGTGATCATCCCTGCTGGCCAAGGTGGCCTATTACTTGGTATGGGCCGCGGATTTGAGGCGCTATTGCGAGCAGGAAAGATCTCAAAGTTGCCGGTTATTATAGGTGTACAAGCTTCGGCTTGTGCACCGCTAGCCGCAATATTCGCCATGGGCGTTATCGGATTAAATTTCGTTACAGAAGGAACCACTTTGGCAGAGGGCGTAAGGGTACGCACTCCTTTACGAGCCGAGGCTGTTCTGAATATGACGAGAGAAAGCGGTGGTCATTTTGTGACAGTCGACGAGACATTCATATTAGCGGGGCGTGACGCTCTGGCACGATTGGGGTTCTATGTAGAGCCAACCTCCGCAATCGTGTGGAGGGCATTAACTGAAACAATGTCCGAATTGTCAGATCCGGTTGTTGCTATATTAACAGGATCTGGTTATAAAGTACGAATCTAGAGGAGAAGATATGGAACGAATTGTGATTACTGGCATGGGGACGGTCAACCCGCTGGGATTGAATGTCTCAGAGACGTGGAACAATCTTATTGCAGGCGTGACCGGGGTGGGTCCAATTACAATTTTTGATTCCTCGTTATTAGGAGTCCATTTTGCTTGTGAAGTAAAAAACTTTGAGCCTGAAAAATATATGGATAGCAGAGAAGCACGCCGCCGTGACCGATTTGAGCAATTGGCGACTGCTGCGGCAAACGAGGCGATTGTGAATGCAGGCCTGGAGGTTAATGAAGCCAATGCGGGACGGATAGGCATTGTGGTCTCGTCCGCGATCGGCGGGCTGAAATCCATTGCCGATGCAGTACTAACCAACGATAAAGAGGGACCACGGCGGGTTAGCCCTTTTCTCATTCCGATGTTGATGGCAAATGGCGCATCGGGACTCATAGCTATTGATCACGGCATCAAAGGACCATGTTTTTCCGTGGCATCTGCCTGCGCCTCTGGGGCGGATGGGATCGGCATGGCCTTAATGATGCTTAAGACCGGCATGATCGATGTCGCGCTAGCAGGGGCCTCGGAGTCGACGGTAACGTCCGTAGGTGTAGCAGCGTTTGACCGCGTCGGTGCGATGTCGCGGCATAATGAGGATTATTCCATGACGCCTGCACCATTTGATAAAAATCGAGACGGGCTGGTGATGGGGGAAGGTGCGGCTGTGCTTGTTTTGGAAAGCGAAACGCACGCCAAAGCGAGAGGCGCGACCATCTACGCTGAACTAGCAGGTTATGGATCTACGGCAGACGCATTCCATATCACTGCACCCCATGAGAATGGAGAAGGCGGGGCGGCGGCCATCAAGCAAGCGCTGTTATCGGCACATGCAAATCCCGAAGATGTGGGCTACATCAGCGCACATGGAACGGCGACGCAATTGAACGACCTGTCTGAGACGAAAGCGGTCAAACGTGCATTCGGTCAGCTGGCTTATAAAATTCCGATCTCATCCACCAAATCAATGACAGGGCACATGATGGGAGCAACCGGCGCACTCGAATTAATCATTTGCGTTCAAGCAATCCGGGAGGGGATTCTGCCACCCACCATTCATTACCAAACACCCGACCCGGATTGCGACCTGGATGTCATACCTAACAAAGCCCGCGAGAAGAAAATCAATCTTGCGATCAGCAATGCTTTTGGATTTGGTGGTCATAATGCAGTATTAGCGGTGAGAAAATACATTTAAAAAAAACCAGAGATCAGAGAATAACCAAGAGTTGGTGGTGCACAAAGGATTACGGCAGGACCGATAATTCCATAAAGATCCCCCTTCTTTTCGAAGCATTGATTTAAGGAAAAGGGCTTGTGAACGACGGAATCGCATGCTATAATGCTCAGTCGCGTTATATAAAGAAACCATAGAGACTTGAGGAAGAACGAACATGACAGACTTCTTAAAGGCCGTCGAGGCCAAGAAAAACGAAAACATACCTGAACTGCGCCCAGGCGATACCGTCAATGTGCATGTAAAGATCAAAGAGGGTGATCGCGAACGCATTCAGGAGTTCAAAGGTACCGTAATCCGGCTGCGCAAGAGTGGCAATGAGGCCTCCTTCACTGTTCGCCGCGTCGCATCGAACGGAGTGGGAGTTGAACGAACTTTCCTGCTGCGCTCACCAAGGTTGGATAAAGTGGTGGTCGAACGCCACAATCAAGTACGACGAGCACAGCTTTATTTCATGCGAGGGCGAACAGGTAAGTCAGCCCGGCTCAAACAGAAATTTGAATAATCCAGA
>Ga0182027_10011942_pt1 | contig 12221 bp, 7 predicted proteins | sample 712E1DmetaG_FD_121300 | JGI IMG/M metagenome (GOLD analysis project Ga0182027, IMG submission 121300) | Permafrost microbial communities from Stordalen Mire, Sweden - 712E1D metaG (Illumina Assembly) | ecosystem: Environmental > Terrestrial > Soil > Wetlands > Permafrost | place: Sweden...
GGTCTGGATCTGATCCGCCGGATTCTGGGCCGGTTGCAAAAGGAGAAAAAAGTGAAAGCGCTGGGCACTGGCCGGAGCGCGAAATGGGAAAAACTGGGAAACTAGGTATTAACCCATAAACTAGGTATTAAACTAGGTATTGAAAAAAGCTGAATTCCAAATGCTAAATGCTGAAAACATGATGATGAATTCGAGACGGTTGCCTTCAGCGTTCCCTGTCCACCATCCTGTCCATCGAATTGCAGGCGGAGGTAGACGCGCTGAAGCGCCTGCAAGCCGAGACCGCCGCCGAACTGGACGCCTTGCTTCCCGCTATTTTAGACAAAGCATTCAAAGGAGAACTTTAATATGAGCACACAAACGCCATTCTCACTTCGCATCTTCATTGCCGATGGTGACCCAGACGGCTTGCGGTTGGTAGAGAGGTCGAATTGGATAGGCAAAGCGGTCATCTTTCCTCGCGCCCTCTATCCCAAAGTCCGCGAGCGGGACGAATTTCAACAAACCGGCGTCTATTTATTGATTGGCCTACGGGAGTCAGGCGACGGCGACCAAATCTATATCGGTGAGGGTGATCCTGTGCGTCCTAGGCTTGAACAGCACTACGCTAAAAAAGACTTCTGGACCAAAGCGGTCTTCTTCGTCGCGGGTCAGGGGCAATTGAACAAGGCGCACGTTCAGTATCTTGAATCGCAACTGATCAAATTGGCACTTGCAGCCAAGCGCATTCCGCTGGAGAACGGCAATACGCCTTCAGAGCCCACACTGTCAGAAGCCGACCGAGCCGATATGGATGTGTTTCTCGGCAACATCTTAGGGATGCTGCCCGTGCTCGGTGTCCACGCATTTGAACAATCGTCACCAAAAGTTGACGGCGGAAGCCCGCTGCTTAAATGCCAGGGCAAAAGCATAGTAGCAACAGGACTGGACACGGCTCAGGGCTTTATCGTGCGGGCAGGCTCGTATGCCACCGAGGAAATTACCCCATCGCTGAAGGAATATTTCCCCTCCACTTGCGATTTGCGGGCACAACTCCTTGCCAACGGCGTGTTGGCAGAGGACAAAGATAGGCTTCGATTTACGCAGGATTATGCGTTTACCTCTCCGTCGCTGGCCGCACAGGTGGTGCTCGGGCGCTCGGCCAATGGACGCATCGATTGGAAAGACGCCAACGGAAAGACGCTGAAAGAATTGCAGGAGGCCCAGGCGACAAAATGACCGAAGAACCATAAACATTGCTATGTCCTGCAAAACCATGAATAGCTCACAATATCGGATCGTTGCCGAGCTGAACGCGCTGAAGCGCCGGCAAGCCGGGATCGCCGCATGAAAAGGCTGAAGGCCAAAGGCTAAATGCTGAATGCTGAATGCTGAATGCTGAATGCTGAAACCGACAGGTTCTATCCGTTCCATCCGCGGTTGAAATTCGTTCGCGGCTAAAAGATTTTTTACCGGTCAGTATTTCATGAGTTTGACCTTGAGCATGGCGCCTTGCGCGGAAAGCGTCACGCCGCTGATGCTGAAATTGCCATTGCGGAGGTTCGTCGTCTTCCACACGCCATTTTCGTACGTGCCTTCTTCCACCCGGAGATAATCGGCCCTCGTGAATTCCGATCCCATCGGCGGCGCGAAGTCCAGCGCCGCATCAAATCCCGCAATCAGGAATTCATCCGGCCCGAGTTGGCCGACCAGCACCCGGCCGGAGGGAACCACCGGACCCGTTGGCGCCGCGGCCGGAGCGGCATTTCTCACCGGCGGACGGAACCGGACCAGAATGTCGTAGCCGTCAAAATACAGCATGCGCCCGGAGATCGCGTCCTCCTCGACCGCCGCCTTCAATTTGTCCGTGCCCTGCAATTCCGCGATCACGGGCAACGCGGGCTTGAGCAGGCGGAAACCCGCGGCGATGCCGGCGAATTCCGGCGGCACGTTCGTTCCCGATCCGGAGTCTATGCCGTACGGGGTAAAGCCGATGGCCGAGAAATCCGCCAGCGCGCTAAACAGGAAGCGCGGAGCGATGGCCCGTCCGGTCTCGATGACGAACAGCGGGTTATCCGGCCGGGCGTAGCGCGTCAGAATCATCCGGTAAACGATCGGTGACTGGTGATAAATGTCCGGCCCGATCACGTCAATGTCGGGCGCCGTCGCCTTCCATAAATCAATCATGTGCGACTGCGGGCCGCCGCTCGGATAACTGTCGCCCGGGCGGTCGAATTCGGTCATGCGGTCGTTGGTATCATCGCCGCCCATCCACACGTTGACGCAGGTGGGAATGGGATAAACCGATTTGCCGGCCCGGGCAACTTCGTTGATGTAGCTCGACAGGTGGTAACCGGTGAACATTTCTTCCGCCCGCCGGCCGAAGACTTCCTTCCAGGTCCCCGGTTTTTTCTTGAGCGCGTTCGCCAGCTTCTCCGGCACCGGCCCGTTGAGTAGCCGGGTGCTCTCCGGCGAATAGTCGCGCACCGAACCCAGAATCCCCGACTCGTTCTCCACCTGCATCATGATGACGGTGTGGTCGGTCCCGTCAATTTCCTTGAGATGCTTCATCAACGCCGAGTAGGCCTTGCGATCCGCTTCCAGGGTCGCTTGGCCGTGCGGTGAAAGCACTCCGATCGGCCGGCCGCCATAATCCAGCACGCGCGGGAAGCGTTTGGTGTCGGTTTTGACCCAGGCGGGCACGTAATCCATCGCCCCGTTTTTGTAGGTGCCGAACCAGAGCGGAACGGCCCGCAAATTTTGGGAGCGCAGGCCGCGAATGATTTGGTCCACGCCGCTGAAGTCGAACCGGCCTTCTTGCGGCTCGATTTGCTCCCAATAAATCGGGAATTCAATCGTATTGGCATTGAGCGACTTGAACTGGGGCCATGCGCGCTCCATCCGGTCGGGGAAACCGGTCGGATTATTCACCTGGCCGCCCAGGATGATGAACGGTTTGCCCTCGACGATCAATTGGGTGATAGCTCCCCGTTTTTCGAGGTGGGGTAGGTTTGCGTCTGGAGCGGGTTGCGCGCCGGAAACCGGCGCGACGCCTGCGGCAGCGATGAGGCAGAACAACGATGCGGCAAGCGTGCTTGAGTGGTTGGCATATTTTGCGGACATGGCTTGGTTTCCTTTCTTGGCAAGTTCAACGCGTTTCATCAATTCTGGTTGATTGTTTGATCTGGTCTGACCTTCTTCCGTTATACCTGAAAACGCCCGATCAACCAACGCTTTTCTTCCCATCCAACTCGGCCAGTTCACCCGGCGGTGCCCGGAGCAGCAGGATGACACTTGTTACAAACCACGCCATCAACACCGGAAAAAGGTATCGTCCACCGATGGCAGACACACTGCCGTCCAAGGCCAGAGTGTAATTCATCGAACTGGGTTGCACCGTGCTCCAAACCACACTCACCATCGTGGCAAATACCAGAAACATCAGGAAAAGGCGGAGCGCCGCCCCCTGCAATCGCCCACCCTGGCACCACGCCACCACCAATAACAGCAGGCAGACCCAGCCCGCCCCCTGAGTCCACTGGTCCACCAGCGATGACCAGCCCGTTAAGTGGCCCTGCCACACCGCGTGCTGGTTGTCCAGCGCCCTCCAGAAAACGAATTCATTGTTAAAGAATTGCTTGGACAGCATGGATACCCACGTCATGGGCCAAATGTGCAGAACCGTGCCCGGGTGCTTGAGCAACAAGCCCACCCAGCCGGATTGCGGATGGGGCACCGGCCCGTGCAACCGGAACACCGCGTAAGGCAGCCACGCGGCCAACCCCAGCGCCCCGGCCAATCCAATGCGGCGCGGCGGCCACAACGCCGCCCGGCTGTCCCGGTCCAACAGCAGCATAACGCCCCACAAACCCAGAAGAATCACGCCTTCAAACTTCACCATGACAATTGCCAGCAACAGCAGCAAACCCAGACGCAGACGTCCGGATTGTTTCTCCACCATCCCAATGGTCAGTTGCAAAGAACTCAAAACGGCATAGAAAAGCATGGGCATGGTGCCCCCTTCCGTGAGCGCCCATTCCCGGGTCATCGGCAACAGAATAATGGCCGTCGCCACCGAACCCGCCAGCCAGGGGCGCTTCCCGGGAAATCGCCCCGCGCCCAAAACCGCCCACGCCAGCAACAACAGCATCCATTGGTTCCAAAACTTGGTGACAAACTCATTTACATGCCCGAGTGCGCCGTAGGTGAGCGCGTGGAGCAGCGGCACCAGCAGCGGATAATCCAGATGCGCGTAAGCCAGCGCAGGATTCTTGAACCACGTCCACATTTCCTTGCCAGCCCAATCATGCAAAATCTTGGCTTTGAAAGCCCAGAAGGCGACCGCGTCGAATTCCTGAATGCCCACCAGACCGGCCAGACGAAATTGACCCCACAGGATTAACCCGGCGGGAACCAACAACAGCCACCAAAGATGTTGGGCCTTGAGTTGCGGACGCGACCCACGCCGACGGCGAAGCCACAGTGCCATCTCACCCACCGCCCAGACCATGATGACGGCCGTCAGCGCCCACTCCCAACGCGCTCCGGCCAGGCGCAAGCCGAGGGTTAATTGCGTTAGAAAGAATGCGCCCACCGCCAATCCGCCGGCCAGCAACTCGCCGGTGGAAAGAACGCCTTGCAGATCGCGATACAGCCACCGCACCACCCGGCTGCCGGTGATGGCCACCGCCAGCGGCAGCAAAAAAGCCAGCAACCAGTCGCCATCGGGGATCGGTTTTGGGTTGGTCTCCGGTGGCACCAAGGTTAACGACGCCAATTGCTGGATTGACAAGTTTCGATCCGGTTCGATCCGTACTGCGAAGTCATAGCCGGCTTGTTTTAATTCTTCAGTGGACGCGGGGTTGCGGCCGGTGAACCCATCCATCTGATAAACCGGGAGCTGGCCGAGCGAGATGGCCACCTCTCGCGGATAAAGATAGTAGGTGACATAGTAGTACAACGACAAATCGTTGAGGTGCCACGGTCCCAGCATGTCCAAAATGAAAATCCGCGCATTCGTCGGGATCGTCATGTCCAGCAAACGAACTCCCCCATCCACGCTATTGTCCTTGCCGCTGAACAAGGCATCCCGGCTAACCGGATCCGGCTCTTGTCGGAGCAAGGTTGCGACTTGCTGGAGTTGGAAAAATGTCCGCAGCTTTGGGTCGTTGGGAAACGGCGCGCAAAAGGCCTTGTACAGCGAGGCCGCGGCCACCACCACCACGGCTGCCATGGTCAGCCGTTCCAGCCAGACGCCAGTTCCATTCCGGGTCATGCGCACGTTAATTCATTTGCTTGGCCGCGATTTTTCACGCGCCTTGTTGGCGCCATTAACAGTCTTCTTTTCCTTTTCGCCCAAGTCGGCCGGCGCACCGGGCCAGGTCCGCAGCAGCAGCACCACCCCTGCCACCAGCCACGCCATCAACACCGGATAAAGGTAGCGCCCGCCAATAGCATCGTCAGCACCGCCCAAGGCCAGGGTGTAATTCATCGGACTGGAATGTACACTGCTCCAAACCACACTCATCATCGTGGCATAAACCAGAAACACCAGGCAAAGGCGAACCATCATCCACCGCAACCGCCCGCCGCGACACCACGCCACCACCAATAACACCAGGCAAATCCAGCCCGCGCCCTGGGTCGCCTGGTCCACGAGCGATGTCCAACCCGTCCAGTGGCCCTGCCACACCGCGTGCTGGTTGTCCGGTGAATTCCACGCGGCAAACTCATTGCTCAAAAACCGCCGGGACAGCATGGCCACCCAGGTCATGGGGAGAATGTGAAACACGGCGCCTGCGTTCCTGATCAACTGGCCCAGCCAACCGGATTCCGAATGAGGCGCCGGCCCGTGCAACCGGAATACCGCGTAAGGCAGCCACGCGGCCAGACCCAGCAAGCCGGCCCAGCCCACACGCCGCAATGGCCAAGACGCCGCCCGGCTGTCTTTGTCAAGCATCAGCACAATCCACCATAAAGCCAAAAGAATCAGGCCCTCAAACTTGACCATCACCAGGGCCAGCAGCAACAGCAGGCCCAGCCGCAACCGCCCCGCCTGTCGCTCGACCATTCCGATGGCCAGTTGCATGGAACTCAATACGGCATAGAAGAACAGGGGCAGGGTTCCGCCTTCCATGAAAGTGTAATACCGGGTCACGGGCAATAGAATCATGACCGTCACCAACGCCGCCGCCAGCCAGGGGCGCTTCCCGGGAAATCGTCCCGCGCCCAAAACCGTCCACGCCAGCAGCAGCAGCATCCATTGATTCCAATATTTGGTGACGAACTCGTTTACATGCCCGAGCGCGCCATAAGTGAGCACATGGAGCAGCGGCACCAGCAGCGGATAATCCAGGTGCGCGTATGCCAGCGCGGGGTTCTGAAACCAAATCCACATTTCCCTGCCCGCGCAGTAATACAGAATCTTGGCCTTGAAAGCCCAGTTGGCCACGGCGTCGAACTCCTGGAGGCCCAGCAAACCGGCCAGACGAAATTGACCCCACAGGATTAACCCGGCGGGAACCAACAACAGCCACCAAAGATATTGGACCTTGAGTTGCGGACGCGACCCACGCCAACGTCGGAGCCACAGCGTCAGCTCGCACACGGCCCAGACAAAAACGACGCCGGTCAACGCCCGCTCCCAGCGCGCGCCCGCCAGACGCAAGGCAAGAGTCAATTGCGTCAGGAAAAACGCGCCCACCGCCAGTCCGCTGGCCAGCAGTTCACCGGCGGTTAAAATGCCATCCAAGTCGCGAAACAGCCACCGCACCATCCGGCTGCCGGTGATGGCCACTGCCAGCGGAAGTAAAAGCGCAAGGAACCAGTCACCCTTGGGTATCAGCTTGGGCCTGGCCTCCGGCGGCGGGGGCAACGCTCCCACCGCCAGAATCTTCAACGCGCCTGACTTGATCCGCACCGCGAAGTCATAGCCAGCTTGCCTTAACTCCGCAGGGGAGGCAGCGCTGCGGCCGGTAACGCCATTTATTTGAAAGACCGGGGGCTGACCGAGCGAAACCGCCACCTCTCGCGGAAAAAGATAATAATTCAGATAGTAGTAATAACCTATATTGCCGAAGTTTTCCGGCCCCAGCGTATCCAATACGAAAACCCGCGCGTTCGGTGGCATCGTTGTGTCGAACAAACGCGAAATTTCGGCCATGCTCCCGCTTTCACCGCTGCTAAAAGCCTCACGCCTGACGGAATCCGACTCGCGGCGAAGCACGTCTGCGCCCTGCTGAAGTTCCGAAAACGTTCTCAGGCCAAGAACAGGCCAGAAGACCGCGCACATCGAGGCCATGGCCACCGCCGCCACAGCCACCGTGGCCAGCCGTTCCAGCCAGACGCCAGTTCTATTCCGGATCATGCACACGTTATCTCACCGGTCTGACCGCTGCTTTCCGCGCGGAGGCTCTGGGTCCGCATACGGTCGGCGGTCACTGTGCCGGACGCTGGCCCTGAGTGAAATTTTAGGCATGGCATCATGAAATCAAAATCCAGCCCGTGTGCAAAGCGGGAATCTGCGCGGCGGCGGGCGGGTGGTTCGCGCCCGTGTTGAAAAAAACTTTGCGCTGCTAGTTGATTTCCGCGCGCAACTTTTTATAGTGCGTCTGGTTTGATGCGCACGAAATGAGCAATTCCAATGACGCCACCACCGGCCTGTGGGACATCCAGGCGGCCCGCAACCTCTACAACATTCGCCGTTGGGGGGCGAAATACTTTGACATTAACGAAGCCGGGCACGTCGTCGCGCGGCCGTTGCAGGACGCCGGCGTGGCGGTGGACCTTACGGACGTGATCGAGGAGGCCAAGGGGCGCGGGCTGAAGTTTCCGCTGTTGATCCGGTTTCAGGACATCCTGCGGCACCGCGTCGAAGCCATCAACCTCGCGTTCCGCGGTTCCATCGCCGAATTCAACTATCAAGGCAAATATCGCGGCGTTTTCCCCGTCAAGGTCAACCAGCTTCGTGAAGTGGTCGAGGAAATCCTCGACGCGGGCAAGCCGTTCGATTTCGGCCTCGAGGTGGGCAGCAAGCCGGAACTGTTCGCCGGGCTGGCGTTGCAGAGCCAGATGGGCAGCCTGATCATTTGCAACGGTTACAAGGACACCGATTTCATCAAGATGGCCATGCTCGGCATCAAGCTGGGCAAAAAAGTCATCCTGGTGGTCGAGAAACTCGAGGAACTCCGGCAAATCATCAACGTGTCCAAACAGCTTGGCGTCGAGCCGCTCCTCGGCATTCGCGCGCGCCTGCTCGCCAAAGGCGCGGGGCGCTGGGCTGAAAGCGGCGGAGAAAACGCCAAGTTCGGCCTGAGCACGGCGGAGATTCTGGCCGCCGCCGAAATGCTCAAGGCGGAGCAGCTCGGCCATTGTTTGAAGTTGCTGCATTTCCACATCGGCTCGCAGGTGCCGGACATCCTTACGGTCAAGAAGGCCGTCCAGGAAGCCGCGCGGTTATACGCGAAGCTACAGAAACAGGGCTTCCAAATGGAATACCTCGACGTCGGCGGCGGGCTGGGGGTGGATTATGACGGCAGCCGGTCGGCGTTCGACAGTTCGACCAATTACACGCTGCAAGAATACACCAACGATATCGTCTATTACCTCGGCGACATTTGCAGCGCGGAGCAGGTGCCTCACCCGGACATCATCAGCGAAAGCGGCCGCGCCATCGTCGCCTACCACAGCGTGTTGATTGTGGAAGTATTTGGCGCAATTGAAAAAATCCGCCCCGGCGAATTTCTTCAATACGGCGACCACGAACACCCCCTGGTCAAAGAGCTGCTCGACATCAAGGGCAACCTCGGCAAGTCGAACAAGCTGGAGGCCTATCACGACGCGCAGGAACGCCGCGAGGACGCCCAGCACATGTTCACCCTCGGCCTGATGGACCTGCCCGAGAAGGCCAAAATCGAAAACCTCTACTGGGAAATCAGCCGCGACGTGGTGGAAGGTTACCGGGGCCACGCCTATGTGCCCGAGGAAATCCGCAAGCTCGAAGACAGCTTGGGCGACCAGTACCTCTGCAATTTCTCCGTCTTCCAATCGCTGCTCGACCATTGGGCGCTGGACCAGCTTTTTCCCATCATGCCGGTGAACCGGCTCAACGAGCGGCCCACGCGCGAAGCCACGCTCGTGGACATCACCTGCGACTCCGACGGGCAAGTCAACAAGTTCATTGATTTGCGCGACGTGCGCGACACGCTGCCGCTGCACCAGTTGAACCTCAACGGCAACGGCCAGCTCGAGCCTTATTACCTCGGCTTTTTCCTCATGGGCGCCTACCAGGACATCATGGGCGACCTGCACAACCTGTTCGGCCGCGTCAACGAAGTGCATGTCTTCCTCGACCCCGATGAACCTGCCGGCTATTATGTCGAGGAAATCATCGAAGGCTCGACCATCGTGCAAACCCTGGCCTCGGTGCAGTACGACGAAAATGAATTGAAGCGGCAAATGAAAGCGCAGATTGACGAGGCGATCAAATCCGATCGCATGAAGCCTTCCGAGGCGATGCGGCTGCTCGACGACTACGAGCGCGGTCTGAAGACCTACACTTACCTGAGCTTCTAAACTCGAAGTCCGAAACCCGAATGCCGAAAGAAATGCGAAACCTGGATGCCGCAATTGAAACGGCCGAGAGAAGCCCAGCGGTAAACTTCGAGTCTCGAATTTCGAGTTTCGAATTTACCCCCCATGCCTGATCCCGCTCCCAGCGCCGAACTGCTCCGCTCGCTTGGCCGCCTGGCGCGCGGCCTTTCCGCGCTGTTCTGGGGGCTGCCAGCCGCGCTGGTCGTGTCCGTGCAGACGGCCGTGGCCGGCTGGTTCCGGACATTCGGCATCGTGCCGCCGCTGGCGGTGAGCGGCCTGCTGCTTTATGGACTCTGGCAAATGGGCCATTTCCAAAAGCAGGAGCGTCCCTGGCGCAACGCCCTCGAACGCGCCAAACTGCTGGCGCTGGTAAATTGCGGTCTTTGTCCCTTCCTCTATTGGTGGAACCGGATGCCCGCCAACTCTTTTTTTTCGGCCAGCGTTGTGGCCCTGGCGTTTTCCGCGATTCTGTTCCTGTTCAATTTGAACCTGGTTTTGGCGCGCCTCGGCGCCATGCTGCCCGATGAAACGCTGCGCCACGAAACCAAACACTACACGGCGCTCAATCGCGGCCTCCTTGCGGCGTTGCTGGCGCTGACGGCGATTTGCTGGTTCCTGAGGGAAGCCCCCCATCTGCCGCCGCAATTCGACGGCATGGTGGACTGCCTGAGGCAAAGCAGCCGGTGGGCGCTGCTGTTCCCGGTCCTGGTGCCGCTCGCCCTGACCATGGCCCTGATCTGGAAAACCAAGGAAGTGATTCTCAACAGCGTCTTCGGCGCTGAATAACCGGCCGCCGGAACGCGGAAAACTCGGTTCGGCCAAACTGCAACCCAAGTCGAAAGCCGGGGGTTGAGCGCCGAAGGCGCACCCTCAATGCCCTGATCAATGGCACTTTTCAACACTTTGCCGGCGGGTCCGCTTGACAGGCTGCCATTCAAATTTATAGTGCCCGTACACAACAGATGCACCGCGAAACCAAATCCGCGACCGATGAGGAACCGCCAGCCGGCCACCGGCTCCAGCTTCTGAAACAATTCCATTCCGCCGGGCGCGGCTTCTGGCATAACGTGCCCGCTGCCGACTGGAACGACTGGCACTGGCAGCTTAAACACCGCATCACCACGCTCGAACAATTGCAGCGGCTGATGCCCACGCTCACGCCAGAGGAACAGGCCGCCACCCAACTCGCCAACCACAAGCTGGCCCTCGCGATCACGCCGTATTTTTTCAATCTCATTGACCCGGCAAATGAACGCTGTCCCATCCGCCGTCAGGTCATCCCGCGCATCGAGGAAACCCATACCGCGCCGTGGGAAATGACCGACCCGTGCGGCGAAGATTCCCATTCACCCGTGCCCGGCCTCGTGCATCGTTATCCCGACCGCGTGCTGTTTCTGGTCACCGACCGTTGCGCGTCGTATTGCCGCTACTGCACGCGCTCGCGGCTGGTCAGCAACGCGACCGGTTACGATTTCCATCCGGATTTTGAGAGGCAAATTGATTACATCCGCCGCACGCCGGCGGTCCGCGACGTTTTGTTGAGCGGCGGCGACCCGCTACTGTTCAGTGACGAAAAGCTGGATTATCTCCTTGGCCGGTTGCGCGCGATTCCGCACGTGGAATTTTTGCGCCTCGGCACGCGCATTCCGATTTTCCTGCCGCAGCGCATCACGTCCGCATTGTGCGCGACGCTGAAAAAACATCATCCGTTGTTCATCAGCATCCACTCGAACCACCCGCGCGAGTTGACCATGGAAACGCGGGACGCGCTGGGCCGCCTGGCCGACGCCGGCATCCCGCTCGGCAACCAGTCCGTGTTGCTCCGTCACGTCAACGACGACGCGACCGTGATGAAGGCGCACGTGCAGAAACTGCTCCTGTGCCGGGTCAAGCCGCACTACATTTACCAGTGCGACCTCATTGCCGGTTCCGCGCACTTGCGCGCCAGCGTCCGCCAAGGAATTGAAATCATGGAGAGCTTGCGCGGCCACACGACCGGTTACGCGGTGCCGACCTACGTGATTGACGCGCCCGGCGGCGGCGGCAAGGTGCCGGTCAGCCCCGAATACGTCCTGAGCCGCAACGCCGACCGCGTCATCATCCGCAACTACGAAGGCAAAATCTTCGAGTACCCGGAGGCGCAGGACGGCACGCCGCTCTTCGCGCCGCCGAAGGAAATTGAAGAGCCGGAGTTGGTTTAAGTCTGTCTGCCACATATTTCGTGATTACGATTATCGACAGGACCCGCCTTATTTGCTGATACGCAAGCCGTCGCCTGCGTGATTTCTGGCGTTTCCGCCATGATTCGGCGTAATCTTCCCCATTATGACTGATCCGCGCTGCCAGAAACTGGCGAAACTGCTTGTGGAGTTTTCCACGCAGGTTAAAAAAGGCGACCGCGTGCTGCTGGACCTGATTGACGCACCCGACGAGTTTTCCATCGAACTCCTGCGCGCCGTCCGCGCCGCCGGCGGCACGCCGCTGGTTGAGATCCGCCACACACGCGTTACCCGCGAACTTATGCTCGGGACCAACGCGCAGCACGCCGCGCTCGTCCGCGACCTTGAACTGGCGCGGATGAAAAAGGTGCAGGCCTACCTCGGCGTGCGCGGCGCGGGCAACACCAGTGAAAACGCGGACGTGCCGGTTGA